>Ga0157370_10006183_pt1 | contig 13274 bp, 13 predicted proteins | sample C35metaG_FD_113463 | JGI IMG/M metagenome (GOLD analysis project Ga0157370, IMG submission 113463) | Corn rhizosphere microbial communities from Kellogg Biological Station, Michigan, USA - C3-5 metaG | ecosystem: Host-associated > Plants > Roots > Rhizosphere > Soil | place: USA: Michigan...
CCGCTCCTGATCGGCGGCGCGACGACGAGCCGCGTGCATACGGCCGTGAAGATCGCGCCCAACTACGTGCGCGGGCAGGCGGTCTACGTGAACGACGCGAGCCGCGCGGTTGGCGTCGTTTCGGCGCTCTTAAATCCCCAGCAGCGTAAGAAATATATGGCCGACACCCGCACGGAATACGAAAAGGTGGCGGAATCGCACGCGCGTGCGGAAGATAACAAGACGCGAACGCCGATCGCGCAGGCGCGCGAGAATGGCCTCAAGCTCGATTTCAAGAACTACACGCCGCCGAAGCCGAAATTTTTCGGAACGCGCATTTTCAAAAACTACGATCTGTCGGAATTGGCAAAGACCATCGACTGGTCGCCGTTCTTTCAGGCGTGGGAGCTGAAAGGGCGCTTCCCGCATATTCTGGAAGACGATAAATACGGAGCCGCCGCGCGCGGGCTGTATGAAGACGCGCAGAAGATGCTCGACAAAATCGTGCGCGAGAAGTGGCTCGAAGCGCGCGCCGCGATCGGCTTCTGGCCGGCGAACGCGGAAGGCGACGACATCGTTCTCTTCAAGGATGAGACGCGCAAGGAGCGCCTCGCGACGCTGCATACGCTGCGCCAGCAGATGGCGCGGAAGGATTCTTCGCGGGTCAATCTCGCGCTTTCGGATTTCATCGCGCCGCTCTCGGCCAAAGTGCCGGACTATATCGGCGCCTTCGTCGTCACAGCGGGGATCGGCGAAGAGGAAAAGTCGAAACTGTTAAAGGGCGCGAACAACGACTACGACGCAATTTTGATGAAAGCGCTTTCGGATCGCTTGGCCGAATCTTTCGCCGAGCGCATGCATCAGCGCGTTCGCACCGAATATTGGGGCTATTCGCCGGACGAAAAGCTCAGCAACGACGAGCTGATCGGGGAAAAATATCGCGGTATCCGCCCGGCGCCGGGTTATCCGGCGCAACCCGATCACACCGAGAAGGGGCCGCTGTTCGAGCTGCTCGACGCTTCGAGTCAGATCGGTGTTGCGATCACCGAAAGCTACGCCATGTGGCCGGGCGCTTCGGTGTCGGGATTTTATTATTCGCATCCCGAAAGCGCGTATTTCGGCGTCGGCCGCATCGACCGCGATCAGGTCGAGGACTATGCGAAACGCAAAGGCTGGACGGTCGCGGAATGCGAGAAGTGGCTCGCGCCGAATCTTTCGTATAACCCCGCGCGGCTGCCGCGCGAAGCGGCGTAGCCGCCGGCGGCGCTGCAGACAATTTCATGTGAGCGTCCTGCGGAAATTTTACTTTCGACGACCGCATTTTTTGCCGAAAGGAAGCATTTGGCGCCCCTTCTTTAGTTAGGTTCTAAGGAGCGGGCAGAATTCCAATTTAGAAAGATTCTGATTTTTCTTCCGCATCTTCCAAATCGGAATGATAGGTGTTTTCCTCGTTTATGAAACGCGCAGGGGTGCGCGCAGAAAAATAAACGGGGCCTGTAATGCTGAAATTGAATTCGCTTTTCCATTCCGGTCTTGCCGCTTTGGCCGCGGCGGGATTTTTGTTCGCCGGGATGGCTTCCGCCGGCGCGCAAAACGCGGTCGGCCAGAATTTATTCGCCAGTGCGTTTCCCGACAGAGGAAGCGAAAACCTGTTCGGCTTCACAGACGGCAGCGACATCGGCCAGCCGGGCGAAAAAGAAATCGAATGGGAAACGGAAGCGGCGAGGGGAAAGCGAAGCGGAAAGTATTTCGCGGCCGAGCATCACCTTGCTTACGGTTACAATCCCAATGACCAAATTCATCTTGAAGCTGCGCTTTTGGGCGTCTCGACCAACATCAAGAACGTGCCTGACTTCGACAACAAAACTTTTTCGGGACTCGCCGGCGTTTCGGCGGAGTTGAAATATCTGATCCTGACTCGCGGCCCGGCTTCGCCGATCGGACTCACCTTCAAGGTCGAGCCAGAATATGCCTGGATCGACGATGGCGACGGTTCGAAGGTCCGCAAAGCGGCAGTCGAAACGGCCTTGATTGCCGACGCTGAATTGATTCCGAACAAACTCTATCTCGCCTCGAATATTATTTACGAACCGGAAGTCGTGCATCCGAAAAATGGCGACCCGACCGAGCACGAGTCTTCGCTCGCATTCACCGGCGCGCTCAGTTATCGCTTGACTGGAAACTTCGCACTCGGCGCCGAAGTGCAGTACATGCGCGCCTACGATCAGGGCATCGGATTGAATCACTTCACAGGCGATGCGACGTATGTCGGCCCGACGCTGCGTTGGCAGATTATCCCGAAGGGAACGCTGTTGCTCGCTTGGGGACATCAGGTTCGTGGTCATTCGGACGAGACTCCGGCCAGTCACGTCAACCTTGTCGATTTCAGCCGCGACATCGCCAAGTTGAAATTCGACTACGAGTTCTTTTAGGAAGGAAGAAAGATGCACCAACTCAAGAAATTTGCACCTGCTTTCGTCTTGGCTTTTTTGCTTGGTGCAGGGGCATCGGCGTTCGCGCAGGAAGCCTCGGTCAGCGTTACGGTCAAGGGCAAGCATTTCGTGCCATCGACTTTGCATGCACCCGCGAACAAGCCGATCAAGATTACGGTGCATAACGCTGACAAGGTTGCGGCGGAATTCGAGAGCCGCACCTTGCGCGTCGAGAAAATCGTTCCGGCCGGCGGCACGGTTGTCATCAATGTGAAACCGCTGGTGGCGGGCAATTACAGCTTCTTCGACGATTTCAATCCCTCAAACCAGGGCGTCTTGATCGCCAAATAAAAAGGAAGAACGAAAAATGCTCGCGGCCCTTATCGTCGTTTTCCGGGAAGTCATCGAAGCCGGCATCGTGGTCGGTATCGTGATGGCGGCTACGCGGTCGGTGCCCGGGCGCGGGCAGTGGGTCGCGTCCGGCATATTCGGCGGTTTTATCGGCGCTTGTCTCGTTGCATTATTCGTCGAGGCGATCACAGAGGCTTTCGCCGGCATGGGGCAGGAGCTGTTCAACGCTTCCATCCTCAGCATCGCCGTTCTGATGCTGACCTGGCACAATGTCTGGATGGCCCGGCACGGCCGCGAGATGGCCGCCGAGATGATGACCATCGGCAAGGAAGTGACGGCGGGCTCGAAGACGCTGCTTGCGCTCGCCGTCGTGGTCGGCGTCGCCGTGCTGCGCGAGGGAAGCGAAGTCGTGCTCTTCATGTACGGCATTATTACCGCCGAAGGCAGCGCACATTTGGGAATTTTCGGAGGCGGCGTGATCGGCCTCCTGCTCGGCGCATTGGTCAGCACGCTCACCTATTTTGGCTTGCTGAAAATCCCGGGCCGTTATCTCTTCGCCGTCACCAGCGTAATGATCGCGTTCCTCGCCGCCGGCATGGCGGCGCAGGCCGTCGGCTTCCTGGAGCAGGCGGGCAAGTTGCAGGCTTTCAATACGCCCGTTTGGAACACTTCGGGGATTCTTTCGGACTCGAGCCTGCTCGGCAAAATCCTGCACGCATTGATCGGATATATCGACCAGCCGACCGGCATGCAGGTGATGGTCTATGCCGGCGTTCTCGCGCTGACTTATGTGCTGATGCGAGTGATGGCGCCGACGCCGATCCCCGCGCATGTCCGGCGTTGAAATAAGAGCCGCCCCGAAGGGCGGCTCATCTTTTTTTGTCGAGCGCGATCAGATCACCGGCTTCCACGGCACCGGGACGAGACGATAGCCGTCGCCCGATTTTTCGACATGGCCGAGGCCTGGGAAGGGGTAGTGGAAGCCCTGCACCGGCAATTTCTCCGCGATAACCATGTCGTAAGTCTTGCGGCGCGTGGCTTCCGCCATGTCGCCGACCTGATCGAAGGCGGCGTGCCAGCCGGGATTGCTCACGAACAGGAAAGGCACGTTGGTCACGTCCGACTGGATGAACAGTTTGCCGTTGCCGGATGAAAGCACGTAGGAAGTATGGCCGAGCGTGTGGCCGGGCGTTCCGATAGCGGTCAGCCCCGGAATGACTTCCTTGTTCCAATCGTATTGCGTGACCTTGCGGTTCAAGGCATCGAAGATCCCGCGGTTCGCTTTGAACAGACCCTGCATGCGGCCTTCGGAAGCGCGGCTCATTTCGCCCTCATCCATCCAGAATTTCCTTTCGACGGCGGGGACCATCACCTCGGCATTGGGGAAGGCGAGCTTCTTCTCCGCATCGAGCAGGCCGGTCACGTGGTCGTCGTGAAAATGCGAGATGATCACGACGTCGATATCCTTCCGATCGATGCCGGCGGCTTTCATGTTCGCGCCCGCAAGGCCGCTGGTGGCGCCGGGTTTCGCACCCGCCGCCTCGCCGTAACCTGTGTCGATCAATACGAGCTTCGAGCCGGTATTGATAATGAGCGGCGTGAAAGGAATCGTGACCTTCGCCGGATATTCCGCGTGCGTTCCTTCACGCGCGAGGAACCGAATGTTGCGGTGCGCGTTTTTGTCTCAAGCGGCGTCGTCGTTTTGAAGAAGTGAGGAACTTGATGCGTTCGAAAATCTGGATCGGTGTGGCGCTTGCCTTATCGCTGCTAGTAATTTCACCGGCTGCCTATGCGCAGCGTGATCGGGGCGGCGGCGAAGATGGCGGCAATGGCCACCATGCACGTTCGCAAGGTGGCGGCGGTCATCAAGCCCGGTCGCAGGGCAATAGAGGAGGCCATGCGCAGCGCTCAGGCGGTCATGTGCAGCGCGCCCAAGGTCATCGTAATCGAGGCAATATCGAGCGCCACCGCGCACAGCGTCACGATGTGCAGCGCCATCGCTCAAGCGCGCGACATCAAGAACGGAACGTTCGGCGCCACGAACGCAAGGCCCAGCACCATGAGCGCAAAACTCGTCGGCACGAGGCGGTTGGTGATCGGCGCGAACATCGGCGCGACGCCCGTGAAAATCGGCGGGACCATCGCCGCGACGCACGCGACAACCGGCGCGATGTCCGCAAGGACCGGGTGCACGATCGGCGTGAGGCGCGGGAGCGCAGGGACCATTACCGCAGGCATGTTCACGTCTCGGATCGGGATCGCCGGCGCGTTCGCGACTACTATCGCCAGCATCGCCATCGTTTCCATCGCGTCAATCACGTTTCGTGGCGGGTTGTAATCGGCGGGTTCGTGCCTTGGGATTATGCGGTCTACGACATTCCGCCGGTCTTCTACGGTTATGTCTCCGGCTGGGAGGATTACAAATACATCATCGTCGGCGACAAGCTGATCATCATCGATCCGTACACTTACGTGATCGTCGCGATCATCGACCTCGATTAAGCGAGGCACATCGAAAGAAGGGCGGCTACGGCCGCCCTTTTTCTTGCGCTATTGCGGCATCGGGACCATATCGCGCTGCTTTCCGGCGTGGCATGATCTCGGCGGGATCAGCGGCGATTCCGCCGCGGAAGATGGCAAGCGCGAAATGCCCTCCAAACAATCGAACAGGAATGCCGCGGCGGGCGGCTTCGTTGCGCCGAATTGGCTTTTGCTCGCGGCCTATGTGGCCGCGATTTTCGTCAGCGCTTCGCTTTTATTCGCAGTGCAGCCCTTATTCGCGAAGCTCGTGCTGCCGCGGCTCGGCGGCTCGCCTTCGGTGTGGTCGGTCGCGATGGTATTTTTCCAAGCGATGCTGCTCGCGGGCTATGCTTACGCGCATCTCTTGACGCGATTTTTGCCGGTGCGTTACGCGGTGACGATTCACATCGCGGTGATGCTGCTCGCGACGATCGCGCTGCCGCTCTCGATTGCCGAAGGCTGGGGGAGGCCGCCGAGCCGAGGCGAAGCGCTCTACCTGATCGGGCTGTTTTCGGTTTCGGTGGGCTTGCCGTTTTTTGCGCTCGCGGCGAACTCGCCGCTCTTGCAGGCGTGGTTCGCGCGTACAAATCATCCTTCCGCGAAAGACCCGTATTTTCTGTATGCGGCGGGGAATGTCGGAAGTTTTCTTGCACTATTAAGCTACCCGCTCGCCGTCGAACCCCTCACGCTGCTCACGGGGCAGCGGGCGTTTTGGTCTTACGGGTTTTATCTGCTGATCGCGCTGATCGCGATTTGCGGCGCGCTGGTCTGGCCGTTTGGGGGGCGTGCACCGCGCGCGCGGTCTGCACGCGCGGACGGAGCGGCGCCCAAAGCGCTCGACGCGCTTATGTGGACGGTGCTCGCCGCTGTTCCTTCCGCATTTTTGATCGCGGTGACGTCTTATATTTCGACCGATGTCGGCTCGACGCCGCTTCTGTGGGTTATTCCACTCGCGCTGTACCTGACGACTTTCGTGATCGTATTTCAAACGCGCCCGATCATCCCGCACAGTTTTGCACTCAAGGCGCAGCTTCCCGCCGTGGCATTGTTGGTCGGTCTTTATCTTTACGGCTCGACCGACGCGCTCTTCATGGTGATCGCGATCAATATCGGTGCGTTCTTTATTACCGCGCTGGTCTGTCATGGCGAGCTGGCCCAGCGCCGCCCGCCGGCTCGCTACCTCACGGCGTTTTATCTCTGGATGTCGTTTGGCGGCATGGTTGGCGGGATCTTCGCGGGCTTGATTGCGCCTCATATCTTCAATTGGGTGGCGGAATATCCGCTTCTGATCGTCGCCGGTCTTCTGTGCCGGCCGGGCGTGTTCACGGTCTTGCAGCAGCGAAGCCGCCTATTCTGGTTTGTGGGGTTCACTGTCTTGGTGATCGCGGCGCGGGCTTATGTCGAGACGAAAGGCGCGCTCACCGACACGACATTCATGGCCATCGTTTCGAGCCTGCTTTTGGTCTCGGTCATTCTTCTCCGCGATTCGCTGAAATTTGCGGCGGTCGCGGGGATTCTCTTGGTGATCGGTTACATCAACCAGCAGGATCGCGGCGAATCCGTCCGAAATTTTTTTGGTGTTCACAAGATCTACGAGACCAATAACGGCACGTATCGCGTATTGCTGCACGGAACGACCGTGCACGGCGCCGAAATGGTGACGCACAACGCGGTTCGGCTTCCCGGCTCTCGGCCGGTGCCGCTTGCCTATTATCATTCGAATTCGGGGCTTGCGAAAACGATCGAGGCCGCGCGCAAGAAAAAACCCGGCGCGCTCAACGTCGCTGTGGTCGGCCTCGGCACAGGTGCGCTCGCCTGCTACACGCGCGCAGGCGACAACTGGATCTTTTATGAAATCGACCAGAGCATCGTCGATGTCGCAAGCAACCCGGCTTACTTCACGTATAAGCCGCTGTGCGCGCCGCAGGCGAAAGTCGTGCTCGGCGACGCGCGGCTCACGATCACGGATGCGCCGAACGGCGCTTACGATCTTATTGTCGTCGACGCATTTTCGTCGGACGCCATTCCGATCCATTTGCTGACGCGCGAAGCGATGGCCGCGTATCTCTCAAAGCTCGCGCCGCACGGCATGATTGTCATGCATATTTCCAACCGGCATCTTGAACTTGCTTCCATCGTCGCCGGCATCGCGAGTGCGAACGGGCTCGAGACGCTGATCAATTCGCAGCAGGACGAGCAGGAAGACAGCGCGCACTATCTTTATACGTCGACGGTGACGGCGGTTGCGCGCGCGCCGGAAGATTTCGGCGCGCTGAAAGAGGCGAATAGCGGCTGGGAGCCGCTCGCGCCGGATCCGAAACAATGGGTCTGGACCGACGATTATTCCAATGTCGTCGGCGCGATGATCCGGCATTTGAGGGAGTAGCGCCGTTTAGGAGTTTGGCGCGCTGAATTTCTCAATCAGCGGGATCATAACTTCGCTCGCCCGGCGGCGATGCGCGCCCGCGCATCTTGCGGCTGCAACTGTGTCCCCTTTGCGGATCGCTTCGATGATTGCACGGTGTTCGAGCGCGGATTTCACAGGGATTGGCCGCAACCGCAATGTCAAAAGACGCGCGCGATGCGTTTGATCGCGAATGGTGGACGCCGTTCTGGAAAGACGGCCGTTGCCGCATTCTCCTGTCAACAGTTCATGAAAACGATCGTCAGCGGCCGCCCATTTGTCGAGGTCGTTTTTCTTGAGCGCGATTTCCATCGTCTTCGTTTCGGTTTCGAGCCTGGCGAGCGTTTTTTTCACGGCCGGGGAGAGGGATCGCGCCGCTAACACTTCGGCGGCCATGCTTTCCAGCGCGATCGTCAGCTCGTAAATTTCCCTGATGTCACGGGACGAGATGGCGCGCACCAGGATGCCCCGCCGCGGCAAGACTTCCACAAGTCCTTCTTCCTGCAATCGGATGGCGGCTTCGTGCACCGGGGTACGGCTCATGCCGAGTTGCGCGGCGACGTCGTTTTCGGCGGCGAAATGACCGGGCGGAAAAATATTGTCGAGAATGGCCGACTTCAGAGCGGCGTACGCATTCCCGACACGCGAACCGGCTTCGGCCGCGCGTTCGCTTTTGCGCATTTTCAAAATCGCCGCCGGCATTTGCCCTACCTTTGCGCGCGAAATCCTTTCTCGCGCTTTTTCTCGCCATTCGCGGTTGACAGCCGCGGACGATCCCGATCATACTTGCATGCAAACTGGCATGCAAGAAAGCCGCAAATAGGCCAGCGAAGAAACCCGGCCAACCGGGTCAGGGGGTCACAAAGAGGGAGCGAGGAACTCATGTTCAGCCATATCCGAATTCTGCTGGCCGCCAGTGCGATGGCGGTGCTCGTAACGTCGGCGGCGCCGGCTGCGGCCGAGACCGATCATATCCGGGCCTCCAAGCAATACGGGCTCAGCTATCTGCCGCTGATGATCATGGAAGATCAGAAGCTTGTCGAAAAACACGCGGCGGCGCTCGGACTCAAGGAGATGAAAGTGTCGTGGGTGACGCTCGGCGGCCCGAGCGCGATGAACGACGCGCTGCTCTCCGGCGGGATCGATTTTGGCGCGGGCGGTGTCCCGAGCCTTTCGACGCTCTGGGCAAAGACCAAGAACACACCGCTCGCCATCCATGGCGTCGGGGCGCTGAACGACATGCCGGTCGACCTCGTGTCGTCGAACCCGGACGTGAAGAAGCTTTCGGATCTTTCCGAGAAAGACAAGATCGCAGTGACTTCCGTGAAGATTTCCACGCAAGCGCTGCTCTTGCAGATCGCCTGCGCGAAGGAATTTGGCGAAGCGAATTACGAGAAATACGATTCGCTCACCGTCTCGATGCCGCATCCGGAGGCGATGACCGCGCTGATGTCCGGCAACGCCGGCATCAATGCGCACTTCTCCTCGCCGCCGTTCCAGTATACCGAGCGCACCGACCCGAAGATTCACACGGTGCTGAACAATTACGAAATCCTTGGCGGGCCGGCGACGTTCAACGTGGTGTGGGCGACGAGTAAATTCAGGAACGAGAATCCGAAAGCCTACAAGGCGTTTTTCAACGCGCTGAAAGAGTCGATGGACATCATCAACAAGGACAAGAAAAAAGCCGCCGAAGACTACAAGCGGATCACCAAGACGAAGGAAACTGTAGAGTTCCTGCTTGAGATCTTAAACGATCCTTTGGTCGTCAATACCGTCGAGCCGCACAAGACGCTGCCGATCGCGCAGTTCCTCGCCAAGGTGAAGCGCATCCCGGTTGCGCCCGAAAAGTGGCAGGACATGTGGTTCCCCGAACTCCATGGCCTGAACGGCAGCTAAGCGCCGCATCGAGAGGCCATGGTTCGATGACTACACAGGCTTCTAAGGCGGGCGCGGGGAATTCCGCGTCCGCCCCGCATCTCTCCGTCGAGGGTGTCACGCTCCAGTACAAAACCAGGGAGCATCTCGTCACCGCGGCCTATCGCGTGGACTTCAACGTGTTGAAATCCGACCGCTTCGTGCTGCTCGGGCCTTCCGGATGCGGCAAGTCCACGCTCTTGAAGGCGATCGGCGGCTACATGAAGCCGGTCGAAGGCAAGATCACGCTGAAAGGAAAAGAGATCGGCAAGCCCGGTCCTGACCGCATGATGGTCTTTCAGGAGTTCGATCAGTTGCTGCCGTGGAAGACGGTGAGGGAAAACGTCACCTTCGCACTCACGTCGAGCGGGCGCTTGAAGAGCAAAGCCGCCGGCGAACGCGCGATGCAATACATCGAGAAGGTGAATCTCGGAAAATTCGCCGACACCTATCCGCACATGCTCTCGGGCGGCATGAAGGCGCGCGTCGCAATCGCGCGCGGCATGGCGATGGAGCCGGACATCCTCCTGATGGACGAGCCGTTCGCGGCGCTGGACGCGCTCACGCGACGTAAAATGCAGGATGAGCTCTTGCAGCTTTGGGAGGGAACCAAGTTCACGATTTTGTTCGTGACGCACTCCATTCCCGAGGCGGTGAAGATCGGCAACCGCATTTTGCTGCTCACGCCGCATCCGGGCGAGGTGAAGGCGGAGCTGAACTCAACAGGCTCCGACGAGCCGGATCCAAAAACAGGCCAGACACTTTCGGAGCGCATTCACAAGCTCCTGTTCGCCGACGAAGTGGAAGAGGAGGCGGTTCATGACTGACCAAAGCCTGGTGCGGCCGGAATTCATCCGCAAGACTTCCGCCACGAAATCCTACGGCGTGGTCGAGAAACCGCTGTCGCTGCCCGAGCGGATTTACGATCTGAATTGGGTGCGCAAAAGCTTCATCCTCCTGATCCTCGCCGCTGCGTGGCAGCTCTATGCGCTGCATCTGAACAATGTGCTTTTGTTTCCGACACTGTCGGAAACATTTTGGGCGCTGGTCGAGGGAATCCAATCCGGCGGACTTTTGAAGCGCGCATGGTTCTCGCTCAGCCTGTTGCTGCAAGGCTATGCGATCGGCTTGTTTCTAGCCGCGGTCCTCACCGGCATCGCCATCGGCACGCAGGTCGGACAGGATTTTCTGGAAACGCTGACGTCAATGTTCAATCCGCTGCCGTCGATCGCGCTCTTGCCGCTTTCGCTCCTGTGGTTCGGGCTTGGCAACGCGAGTCTGATTTTCGTGTTGATCCATGCAGTGTTGTGGGCGGTGGCGCTCAACACGCATTCCGGCTTCAAGTCGGTCTCGACCACGATGCGGATGGTGGGCCGTAATTACGGGCTCAGCGGAATTTCCTACATCGCCAAAATTCTAATTCCCGCGGCGTTTCCGAGCATTCTCACCGGCCTCAAGATCGGCTGGGCTTTTGCGTGGCGCACGCTGATCGCGGCCGAACTCGTGTTCGGGGTCTCATCCGGCTCGGGCGGGCTCGGCTGGTACATCTATGAAAAGAAGAACCAGCTCGAAATCCCCGGCGTGTTCGCAGGGCTGCTTTCGGTCATCTTGATCGGCTTTCTCGTGGAGAATCTGATTTTCCGCGCGATCGAGGCGCGCACCGTGAAGAAGTGGGGCATGCAGAACTGACGTCGGCGCGAATTCGAATTCCAACCTGAAAGATAGAGACGGAAAATGAAGACCTACAAGATCGCCGCCATTCCCGGCGATGGAATCGGCCAGGAAGTGATCGCCGCCGGCATCGAAGTGCTGAACGCGCTCGCGAAGCGCGAAAACAAGTTTGCATTCAAGTTCGATCATTTCGACTGGGGCTCGGACTATTACAAGAAACACGGCGTGATGATGCCGGAAAACGGCCGCGACGAGATCAAAAATCACGACGCGATTTTCTTCGGCGCGGTGGGCGCGCCTGACGTGCCGGATCACATCACGCTCTGGGGCTTGCGGCTCGCGATCTGCCAGCCATTCGATCAGTACGCGAATGTGCGACCGACGCGCATTCTGCCGGGCATTGTCAGTCCGCTTCGGCACGTCACCGGGCCGGAATTGGATTGGGTGATCGTGCGCGAGAATTCCGAAGGCGAATATGCCGGCGTCGGCGGCCGCGTACATAAAGGCTTGCCGGAAGAAGCGGCGACGGATGTCGCGCTGTTCACCCGCGCGGGCGTCTCGCGCATCATTCGCTTCGCCTTCAATCTCGCGCGCGCGCGTCCGCGCAAGCAGCTCACCATCGTGACGAAATCGAATGCCCAGCGCCACGGCATGGTGATGTGGGACGATATCGCGCTCGAAGTCGCGAAAGAATTTCCCGACGTGAAATGGGACAAGATGCTGGTCGATGCGATGACCATGCGGATGACGCTCAGGCCCGAGACGCTCGACACCATCGTTGCGACCAACCTGCACGCGGACATTCTCTCGGATCTCGCGGCGGCGCTTGCGGGCTCGCTCGGCATTGCGCCGACGGCGAACATCAATCCCGAGCGAAAATTTCCATCGATGTTCGAGCCGATCCACGGCTCGGCCTTCGACATCACGGGGAAGGGGATCGCGAATCCGACCGGCACCTTCTGGACCGCGACGATGATGCTCGATCACTTAGGCGAGAAGGAATCCGGCGCACGGCTGATGCGCGCGGTCGAACGCGTTACCGCCGACAAAAACTTGCACACGCCCGATCTCGGCGGCAAGGCGACGACGCGTCAGGTGACGGATGCGGTGATCAAGTCGATCGAAGGCGCGAACGAATAGCGCCCTCGATTGAAATACCGGAACGGTCGAGCTGCAGGTTGACTAGACCGGGTTCCTGACGTCCGCCTTCGGCATGTTCTCAAGGTCGGGATAGGTGCGCAGCAGTTCCTGCACGTTCACGCCAGGATGTTTTTCCAGCTTCACGGTCACGCAGCTCCTGACCCATTTCCGGCGCTCGCGCCATTTGAGCCGTTTTTCTTTTGCCTCGGCCTTGCATTCGGCCACGCTTTTTCGGAGCAGCGCGCGCTCTTCTTTCGTTACTTTCGCCTCGGCGGGCGATGAAGTAAGAGCGATTCCGCCGAAAACTCCCGAGACGATAAATCCTGCAGATACGATTTTCACAAAACGTAACATCGAGCGCTCCCAATGGTTCAGCCGTGACCGCCAATCATTGTCGGTCTGCGATCAGAAACAAGTCATAATTGCTGGCCTATTACCCTGGAGACTGCGCTCGGTTCCAGAAGCGAATAGATGCGTGCGTTTTGAGGGGATTTTGGTGCCGGCTGAGAGGATTGAACTCCCGACCTTCGGTTTACAAAACCGCTGCTCTACCGCTGAGCTAAGCCGGCGCACCGTTGGAGGACCGGAGGATTAGCACCGGCCCCATTAAGAAAAAACCACTTATTTGGAAGGCCCGTCGGCCTTACTCCGCCGCCGATTTCTTCTTGTTGGCGATGTCGAGATAGCCCTCGCGGGTCTGCGGCAGTTTCCAGCCGAGCGTCTTGGAGGCGACGAGCGTGCGCAAGACCTGCGCGGTTCCGGCGGCTATGGTGAACATCCGCACGTCGCGCGCCATGCGCTCGAGCGGGAAATTGTTGGAATAGCCGCGAGCGCCGTAGAACTGCAGGGCATCGTTGACG
>Ga0157370_10006185_pt1 | contig 13273 bp, 10 predicted proteins | sample C35metaG_FD_113463 | JGI IMG/M metagenome (GOLD analysis project Ga0157370, IMG submission 113463) | Corn rhizosphere microbial communities from Kellogg Biological Station, Michigan, USA - C3-5 metaG | ecosystem: Host-associated > Plants > Roots > Rhizosphere > Soil | place: USA: Michigan...
CATCCAGGGTGCTTATGAAAATGGACAACTTGATGTGCCTGCAAAAGCTGGCAGCAATCTTTTCACAAGCCTGGATATACAGCTGCAGAAGTTCGGTGAAAAACTGATGAATAATAAAGTGGGATCCATCGTTGCAATCGATCCAAAAACGGGCGGAATAATTTGCATGGTTAGTAGTCCGACCTACACACCCGGGTACCTTACGGGTTCCGAAAGAAGAAAACACTTTTCTGAATTGTATTCAGATCCGCGCAAACCCTTATTGAATCGTGCAGTGAACGCGTCTTATTCACCCGGATCCACTTTTAAAACATTGCAGGCCCTGGTGGGTTTGCACGAAGGGGTGATCACCACTACCACCACATTTAGTTGCTCTGGCGCTTTTTATGGTTGTGGTACAGGTAAACCCATGAAATGTCTTGATCCCGGTACGTTCTTTCTGAAAACGGCGATCACCCATTCCTGCAATACTTATTTCGCCAATGTGATGCAGCGAGTCATAAATAATCCAAAGTTTCCAAGCATGGATAGCAGCCTGCGATCCTGGGATAATTATATGTATGCTTTCGGTCTTGGGCATAAACTGGGGGTTGATATTCCCACTGAAAGAAGTGGCAACATTCCTACTCCGGAATATTTCAATAATCCGAAAAGATTTGGACCCGGCCATTGGGGCTATTGCAGTTTTCGATCTGTGAGCATAGGACAGGGAGAAGTAAATGCTACTCCTATACAGGTGGCCAATGAAATGGCCTATATCGCAAATAAAGGCTGGTACATCATTCCTCATATTGTAGATTCCATTGAGGGCGGCGACAAATATGGATTGCTGGACAGGTACAAAAAGAAAAATGTTCCAATGCCCATACCTGACAGCATATTTGAAGCTGTACATGACGGTATGCAAGGTGTTATGGAAAGTGGTACGGGAAGGGGTGCACAAGTTCCTGGTATCGTTGTTTGCGGAAAAACTGGAACTGTAGAAAATTATGCAGTAATAAAGGGCGAATTAGTGAAGCAACCCAACCACTCTTTCTTCGCGGCATTTGCACCAAGAGATAATCCAAGGATCGCCATTATGTGTGTGGTGGAAAACAGCGGACGATTCGGGGGAACCTATGCAGCTCCTATAGTAAGTCTTATGATAGAAAGGTATTTGAAAGACAGTATTGCTGCAGACCGCAAACCACTGGAAGAAAGGCTGGCCAATACAAACCTGATCCCGCCACTGATGATGGTTGAAATGAAAAGAATGGATTCACTCAAAAGAAGCAGGGAGCAGGCGAAGGAACTGGATATTGAATTGAACAATATCAAAGATACTTTGCAAACGGAAGATAACCCCACCCAGGAAGAGATCAGGGATGATAAACCAAAGCAACCGCGTGCGCCCAGGGATAGCGGAAATAAAAGATCATTCGGAACAGATATGATAGGACCAGACAATAAGAAAAATTCATTGCGTAACGATCCCTCCAGGAAAGCATGAGCCAGCGCGACCCTGCCATATCAAAAGGTATTGACTGGAGCCTTATCTGGATCTTCTTATTATTAGTTGCTATTGGCATCACAGCCATATTTGCGGCAACCTATAAAGAAGGCGATCCGGTTTTGCAGAGCTTCCTTCGGTTTAAAACCGATTATAGTAAACAATTTTATTTTTTCCTGGCAGGGGCTGTCATTGCGTTTTTTATATTACTAACAGACAGTAAATTCTTTCCTGCCACTGCTAACCTTGGATATGCTGCAGGTATTTTCCTGTTGTTACTTGTATTTCCTTTTCATTCCAGGATCAAAGGAACAGAATCGATCATTAAATTAGGTGTCTTCAATTTTCAACCTGCCGAATTTTGTAAAGTATTTGTTGCCCTTTCGCTGGCAAAATATCTTTCAAGACCGGATACAGAATTCACACGAACAAGATCTCAATTGATCGCTGCAGCTATTTCCCTGCTTCCCGCTGCCATTTCACTGATGCAAAATGAAACAGGACTTGCCTTAGTTTATTTCTCTTTTTTTATTGTAATGTACCGGGAAGGGTTGCCGCCTGGAATTTTGCTGATCGGCTTCGCGATAGCTGCATTAATGATCGCCTCTATTGTACTCCCCCCCAATGATCTTGCGATAGGATTGACCATATTGGCCATTGTATTCGTGTTGCTGCAACGAAGACAGATCCGCCGGAGCAAGGGTGTATTTCTTACAATTGTAATGATCTGGGCCCTTTGCGTCGGCATTCAGCGGTTTGCCGTTCCTTATGTTTTCAAACATGTTTTGCAGAAACACCAGGTGGAAAGGATCTATGACCTGTTTGGTAAGGACAATCCATACGGTGAAAATAAGATAGTAAACGAAAGCGATGAAGAGTTCAAAAAGAAAAAAGAAAGCGGTTCCAGTTATAATGTAAGACAATCAAAGATCGCAATTGGTAGCGGAAGGCTCTTGGGGAAAGGGATCTTGAAATCCACGCAAACGCGCTATGATTTCGTGCCGGAACAACGAACAGATTTTATATTTTGTACAATAGGAGAAGGATTTGGTTTTTTGGGTTGTGTTTTCCTTTTAGGATTATACCTGGTACTTCTTTTCCGCATCATTACCCTTGCGGAAAGACAGCGAAGTGTGTTTAGCCGCTGTTATGCTTACGGGGTAGCATCTGTTTTCTTCTTTCATATATTCATCAATGTTGCGATGACAGTGGGACTCGCGCCTGTGATCGGTATACCATTGCCTTTTATCAGTTATGGAGGTACATCACTGCTAACCTTTACGATCCTGTTGTTCATTCTTATCCGGTTGGACGCAGACAGGCAAATGGTGTTGCGCTAGCGCGAATATCCAATATCCAATAACGAATTACAAAGGACGAAATCCTAATTTTGGGCGATGAAGATCATTCCGCTTTCTGAAGGAACGTTTACAATAGATAAGACGAAATTATTTGTTCCTTTCGACCAAGGCCATCATGAATTGAATGAAAGACCTATTGGAAGTTTATTGGTGGAGATCCAGCCTTTTGTGGTAGTCACTTCAAAAGATATCCTGCTGATGGATACAGGGCTTGGATTTAATGATTCAGAAGGAAAATTGCAGTTACACCAAAACCTCCTGGCCAATGGGATCAGCCCCAATGAGATCACCAAAGTGCTGTTGACCCATTTACATAAAGATCATGCAGGGGGAGCAGGACAGGGGAAGCAACTTAATTTTCCGCAAGCCTATTATTATATTCAAAGGAAGGAATTAGAATTTGCTTTTGAAAAAGGGTTTCCTTCTTTTGTTAAGGAAGAGCTGGAGCTGTTCAGGCAAAATGAAAAGGTCGTCTTACTCGATGGTGATGGGTTCATTGATGGATATATCGAATACAGGATGAGTGGAGCACATTCACCTTTTCACCAGGTGTTTTGGATACGGGAGCAAGGAGAGGTCATTTTTTTTGGCGGGGACGAAGCCCCGCAATTGCAACAAATGAAACATCGTTTCGTTGCCAAATACGATGCGGATGGGAGAAAGGCCATGGAATATAGAAAGCAATGGTGGGAGGAAGGGAAAAAAGAAGGCTGGACCTTTTTGTTCTATCATGATATAAAGACACCTGTAACAGATAACAGATAACAGATAACAGATTGCAGATAACAGAGGGCAGGGGGACAGATAACAGAGGACAGATGACAGAGAGCAGATAACAAATAAAAATGGCCAACTGAAAAGCTGGCCACGCTAACCTATAATAAACACCAATCTCTTATTCGATCACCATTCTTTCCCTTTTCATCGGTCGGTCGATCCTGTCCCTCTGGTTCTCTTTGAGGATCCGAATGGCTTCCCGCCTGAACTCGTCTTCATACTTGAAGACCTTGTTGGCTCTTTGTTCATCCATGATCTGCCGGAACTCCGTACGATAGCGCAGGCGAAGTTCAATGATCTTTTGTTGCAATATCAATCTATCGTCCCGGAATGCACGGTGCGTTTGCGCAAATTCCCTGAAATAACGAACAAACAATGGTGTGAACTTTTCGGCTTCATTGCGCGAAAGGTTTAATTTATCCTGAATATACTCCCTCATCCGTTCCTGGATCTTGCTTTCCTGCACAGGTTCTTCGCCCTGCGCAAAGGAGATGGCCGGAAGGAAGGATAGACTTGTTATCAATATGATCACCCACTTTTTCATTTCCACTAATTTGTCATTATTACATCACCAATATCTTCTGACTGTTGCTGGATGTCTTTCAGTTCATCATCGGAAACATCCTTCAACAGTTCACGAATTTCTTTTGATTTTCCTTCAACCGGAGCCTTGACCTGCTCTTTACCCGTTAAACCCGCATCAATAAAATCGATCAGGTCATCTTTTTGCGCATCATCCATTTTCTTTACATCCCGTGTAAACTTAGCCAAAGGGGCTTTATCTACAGCCTTCTTATTGAAAACAAAAAAACCTGAGATGACCAGGATGCCAGTAACAACAGCCGCTGCTGCCATACGGAACCACCTGCGATGAACAATAGAAACAACTTTCGTAACCGGCTTTTCTTCGATCGAAACCGGGAGGGTTGTTTCAAAATAACCGGCAGGAACAGCGTAGGGATTCTGCTTTCTTAAACCACTAAGTAAAGGAGAGATCATTTCTATCTCACTCACAGCATCCTGCTGTATAAGCTGCAATGGATCCAACTGCTCAAAATAACCTCCGGGAACTTCGAAAGGCATTTGCCGGGAAAGGGCATCAAGTAAGGGAGAAAGGATTTTTAATTCTTCCCTGCCATCAATGGCATCCATGGCTTTGATCCTTGCCATAACATTTGGGGCCAGGGTATCGAAATAACCAGCAGGAACTGAATAAACATTATTCCTGGACTTTGAGGCCAGGCTGCTGTTCAAATCAGCTAACTCATTCAATATGTTGTTATTCTCTGTCATGGTCTTGCCCTTCGGCATTCGTTTAATTGGATGGTATTCAGCTACAAAAGTTTAATGGTTCAGCATGTAGTCTTCTATTTTTTTAACAGCATGGTGATAACTGGCTTTCAGGGCGCCTTCGCTGGTTTCAAGCACACGGCTCATTTGCTCATAAGGCATCTCATCATAATACCGCAAGCTAAATACAATACGCTGTTTTTCAGGCAATTGCTGAATGGCTAGCTGCAGTTTCCACTCCAGTTTATTGGCGTCAAAGTGTTTATCTGCCTTTATCTTGTTGGCGAGCCCGGTCTCCACATCTCCGAGACTGACGGAGGCCCTTTTCTTTTGTTGTTCCAGGAAAGTAAGGCATTCATTGGTCGCCACGCGGTAGAGCCAGGTATAAAGCTGGCTGTCTTCCCGGAAATTTTCAAGGCCATTCCATACCCTTATCAAAACATTTTGCAATACGTCATTGGCATCGTCATGTTCAACGACCATTCTACGAATATGCCAGTATAATTTTTCCTGGTATTTCCTGACGATAGAAGTATAGGCTTTTTCCCGCATCGGCGGGTTACGGAACTGTGCGAGCAATTCGCTATCACTGGTCGTGGTCAATGACATGTCAGGGCTTTGAATCACTTGGAAGGCCAGGGAATCTGATTGTTTAATTCAACACTATAGTAAAAGTACTGTATCGACAATAAAAAGCTGCGATATTCATTACATGGATCTTCCTTATTACAACGAACAATTATTTTCTCTGCATCACTTTCTCTGCAGCTGCAACAATATCCGGCACATCCAAACCATATTTTTTCAATAATTGAGCAGGGGTGCCACTTTCGCCGAAGGTGTCTTTTGTTCCTACATATTCTATCGGAACTGGAAAATGTTTGGCTGCACATTGTGCGATCATATCACCCATTCCCCCCAGTACATTATGTTCTTCTGCGGTAACGGCACATTTTGTTTTACGAAGAGAATTAAGGACCGTCTCTTCATCAAATGGTTTTATTGTATGAATATTGATGACCTCTACGCTAATTCCTTTTTCTTCCAGCTGGGCTCCGGCCTGGATCGCATTCCAAACCATATGACCACAGGCAAAAATGGAAACATCCGTTCCTTCTGAGAATTTTTGTGCTTTACCAATAACAAAGTCTTCTGTCTTTGTAAAGATGGGCCAGGAAGGTCTTCCAAAACGAAGGTAAACAGGCCCCACAAGATCAGCGATCGCGATGGTGGCCGCCTTTGTTTGATTATAATCACAGGGAACGATCACGGTCATACCTGGTAACATTTTCATTAACCCAATATCTTCCAGTATCTGGTGCGTGGCACCATCTTCCCCTAAAGTAAGTCCGGCATGCGAAGCGCAGATCTTTACATTCTTACCACTATAGGCTACGGATTGACGGATCTGGTCATACACGCGACCGGTTGAAAAATTAGCAAAGGTGGTTGTATAAGGTATCTTTCCGCCGATGGTAAGTCCTGCTGCGATGCCGATCATATTTGCCTCGGCAATTCCGCATTGTATGAAACGATCAGGAAACTCTTTCATGAATTGATTCAACTTCAGTGACCCGGCAAGGTCGGCTGTAAGCGCTACGACGTTGGGATGGGTCTTCCCCAATTCCGCAATACCATCACCAAAACCACTGCGTGTATCTTTATTTCCTGTTGATTGGATCTCTTTAAGCATAGAAAGTATAATTGGTGCAAAGTAAAGGAAAAGTATCAGAGGACAGATTACAGAAAACAGATGACAGAAAACAGATGACAGATAACAGATCACAGATGACAGGGGGGTCAATTCAGGCCTGGGATCTGGCGGCTTTTGAGTTCTTCCTCGCGTTTTTTTAATTCCCACTTCCATGCAGTGGCCATCATCTCTTCCAGGGGAAACCGGGGATTCCATCCCAATTCTTTACGGGCAAGATCATTATTGGCATAAATGGCAACTATGTCACCTGCACGACGGGGTCCAACATCATAATTCAGTTTTACCTGGCTTACTTTTTCAAAAGCATGAATGGCTTCAAAAACGGTGACACCGTTCCCCGTTCCAAGGTTAAAGATCTCTGTATGAGGTTTTCCTATATTCTTTTCAAGGTAACGGAGTGCCAATGTATGCGCAGTGGCAATATCACAAACATGAATATAATCCCTGATACAGGAACCATCCCTTGTAGGATAATCAGAACCGTATACATGCATTTTAGGAATAATGCCTATTGCAGTTTGAGTGATCACCGGAACCAGGTTCTGAGGTTTACCGATCGGTGATTCCCCGATAAGTGCAGTAGGATGCGCACCCACGGGGTTAAAATAGCGAAGCAATATGATCGAAGTGCCTGAACTTTTCGCAAACTCCTCTACGATCGATTCACCCATTTGCTTGGTATAGCCGTAAGGCGATTCAGCAGGTTTGGTTGGTGTTTTTTCCGTTACCGGCACTTCTGCCGTGTTACCATATACCGTACAGGAAGAAGAAAATACAAAAGAAGGGATATGAAATTCCTGAACGCATTTCAATAAATTGATAAGCGACACCAGGTTATTTTCAAAATAAAGCAGGGGCTGTTCTACCGATTCTCCTACGGCCTTATACGCAGCAAAATGAATGATGCCTTTGATATCGGTATTTTCCTGGAAAATGGCGAAGGTGTCGTCGTAATTACAAAGATCGACCTTATAATTCTTGACCTTTATTCCAGTGATCTCTTCTACACCATTCAGAACAAGGGGACTTGAACGAGAATTATTATCGACGGAAATTACTTCATAGCCGTTCTCAATAAGATCTACAATAGTATGAGAACCGATATAACCGCAGCCGCCAGTAACGAGGATCTTTGCCATTGCTGCAAAAATCCTGAATTTTTACCGTAATGAAATTAAAACAGGGTTACAATTTTATAAATACCGGCCGCAAGTAATCCACTTATCGGAATGGTGAGGACCCATGCCCAGATCAGGTTAAGGGTTACGCCCCAACGAACAGCAGACAACCTTTTTGTTGCACCCACACCCATGATGGAGCCAGTTATGGTGTGCGTTGTGCTCACAGGTATTTTCAGAGCTTCCGTTATAAATAATGTCAGTGCTCCTGCAGTCTCTGCCGCCACACCTTCAAAGGGAGTTACTTTGGTGATACGGGTTCCCATCGTCTTCACAATTTTCCAGCCCCCACTCATTGTTCCGATACCAATTGCGGTATAACAGGCGATAGGCACCCAATTGGGCATATCAGTGAACTTATGGATATTACCGCCAGCGATCAATGCGGCTGTAATGATCCCCATTACTTTTTGTGCATCATTACCACCATGACCAATACTAAATGCGGCAGAAGAAAGTAACTGTAGCTTTTTAAACCAAACATGTGCCTTGTGCGCATTAAGGTTACTAAGATATAATGCAAAAACGGCCATTACTGCCAGGATAAAACAAAGCAGTATCCATTTAAAGTTCTTTGTATAAAACAGGATCTGGAGGAAATAATTGTCGTAGTGTGTTTTTGCTTTAAGTATTGCGGGGTCTGTTTCCAGCGATGAATAGAGAAAGAGAATAACGAAGACCAGCACCGCTACTGAAAATATCTTTGAAGTCCATCCCTTTTTAAATGAACTTAGGAACCATAGCGACATGATGAACGCCATGATCATCCCAATAAGTGGTGCCAAAACGATAAAGCTTGCTGTTTTAATAATGATAGGGGCATTGATAGCGCTAAATCCTGCACATGCTATACCAGCACCTGCAAAGCCTCCGATCAGTGTATGGGAAGAGGAAGAAGGGATACCCGACCACCAGGTAAGCAGGTTCCAGATGATCGCTGCGATCAATCCCGCGAAGATCACCTGCATCATCTTTGCTTGTGAAACGAATTCTGGCTTTACTGTTTTTGCAACAGTATCAGCTACACCATGATCTTTGAAAATGAAGAACGCCAGTGTGTTAAATAGAGCCGCCCAAAGCACAGCCTGGAAAGGAGTAAGCACCTTAGTTGAAACTACAGTAGCAATAGAATTGGCAGCATCATGGAAACCATTGATGAAATCAAAGATCAATGCGAGTACAATGATAGTGATCAGGAAAGTAGTCATAAATTTCTCAGTTAGCCAGCGGTACTATGGTTACAGTAATTGGGTAGGTTTACGCGTATTTGATGATGATGGATTCGATCACATTGCTCGCGTCCTCGCACTTATCGGTAACGATCTCCATTACCTGGTAAATATCCCTCTTCTTGATCACCTCTTTTGCATCGGGTTCAGTATTGAATAATCTTTCGAGGCTAAAATCAAGGATATCATCCGCCTGGTTCTCAATACTATTAATTTTAACAAGTGCCTCCGTGATCTTCCGCATATTTTTCATATCCCGCAACTCTCCCACCGCAATTTTAAGTTGTTGTGCACCTTGTTCTATCAATTCGGAGAATTTTTGGAGGCCGGGATCATTTGGGTTGATCTTGTAGAAGTTGATCTTTTTGCCCGCAGCATAGATATAGTCGGCTACATCATCAAGAGAAGTAGCGAGATAATGAATATCCTCACGGTCAAAAGGAGTAATAAAGTTCCTTCCCAATTCGGTGAACAGGTTATGTGTCAGTTCATCATTGGCGTGTTCCAGGTCTTCCAATTGAACGATCAAAGCCGCACGTTTATCAAATTCCGGTTCTCCTACCACGTTGCGAAGCAGGGAGCCCATTGTGGCCACGTTCTCAGCCACCTTTTCAAAAAGTTCATAGAATATTTTGTTCTTCGGCATGAAGATCTTCAGGAAAGAGTTAAGTGCCATAGTTTAAAATTTAGGTCCTGGTTAAGGATCGTTTGCGAAAATACCCGCTAATACCGGGGAGGGTAACGGAGGATCGAGAATTAATGATTTCTTAATGTAGAAATAAAATTAGGGTAACCTTTCAATAACAAAGATTTTATATTGCAGGAAATTTTTTACAGCTTTCTTATGGTCAAATCATTGAAATACCACTTGTTTTTACTCTTTTTGATGGTGTTTATCAACCCTTTTGCGGGTTTTTGCCAGCGATACCTATCGGAACTGGATTCTTCATTTTATATAAGAGATACAGTAAGGCCGGTTCTTGAACGATTTGAAAACCTCAGGATAACAGGATACATGCAACCGCAGTTCCAGGTTGCACAGGCTGATGGAGCGCCCAGTTATGCAGGAGGAAATTTTTCACAGTTCTCTAAAAGCCGCTTTATGCTGCGCAGGGCAAGGGTAAAGATCGATTACCTGCTTACAACAAGCTCAAATCTTCCTAAAGTACTGTTCACTTTTCAAATAGATGCCACTGAGCGGGGGGTGATCGTTCGCGATATGTTTACCCGTTTGTATGAAACAAAAAAGAACTATTTCTCCATGACCGCAGGCTTCTTTGCGAGGCCATATGGTTTCGAGGTTAACCTGGGATCTTCCTATAGGGAATCTCCGGAGAGAGGCCGGATGTCACAAATACTAATGCCCGGCGAAAGAGACCTCGGTGTGATGTTCAGTTTTGAGCCTCTCCTTAAAACGAATAAGTATTATCATTTTAAACTCGACGCTGGTTTCTTTAATGGCCAGGGAGCCTCAGGTACCACCGATTTTGACAGCCATAAAGACTTCATTAGCCGGTTTACGTTAAAACCATACAATATCGGCAAATGGCAGATAGGGTCAGGGCTTTCATTTTTAAGAGGAGGATGGAAGAATGCAACGAAGTATGTTTATCAAAATGGCATTGGCTCCAATGGCGATAAGATCTTTATTGTTGATTCCAGTGAAAAAAATTATGGGCACTCTTCCCCGCGTCATTATTATGGTGGAGATATTCAAATAAAACTTAGGCACAAATGGGGTGAAACAGAGTGGAGGGCAGAGTATTGGTTTGGAACCCAACCTGGCACTGTCAATTCCTCTACCAACCCTGGTACACTACCTCTTGCACTGCCTACTTATGTAAGACATTTTAACGGCGCTTTCTTTTATTTTCTGCAGAACATCATCAATAGTCACCATCAATTGATAATTAAATATGACTGGTATGATCCCAATATCAAAGTAAAAGAGACCGAGATCGGGAAAGTCAATACCAATTTCAGTTCAGGTGATATAAGGTTCAACACCCTTGGCATTGGCTATTCCTATCATTTCAATCCCCAAACAAAGCTGGTTCTTTTCTATGAACGGGTTAAGAATGAAACAACCGCGCTCCCCGGTTATATCTCAGATATTGAGGATAATGTATTCACCTGTCGGCTTCAGTTCCGTTTTTAGATGGCCGTAATATTCTCTTAACATTGAAGTCATAATTGGTTAACATGGCAGTAACCTGTTGATAATATTCTCTGGCTTCCTTTGCCGGAAATCATTGAACATGTTGCCGAAAAAAACAGGCTATTTTCTTTTTGTCTTTTTGTTGATCCTAACTTCTGTTCAGGCACAATCGTTAAGACTAACCGGACGTGTGCTTAATGATAAGAATGAGCCGCTTTCATCGGTATCAGTAAAGATCGCAGGTACTAATACGGGAACTATCACTGATGTTGAAGGGCGCTTTTCGCTTAATCTTACTCCCGGAAAAAAATACGAGCTTATAATATCTGCTGTTGGATTTGAAACTAAAACCATCACTGATGCAGAAGTGATCGCAGGCCAATTGAACGAATTGAATATTACACTGCAGGTAAAAGCCACCTCCGGGGATAACGTGACGATCACTGCAAAAAGTTCCGCAAGGAAAGAGACCTTTAATTCCGCTATTTCTTTTCAAAAGAATACAAATACTGTTGCGCAAATAATCAGTTCTGAAGCAATACGCAGGTCGCCAGATAAAAACACCAGTGAGATCCTGAAAAGAGTACCAGGCACTTCGATCCAGGAAGGAAAATATCTTGTTGTACGTGGTTTGAGTGACCGTTACAACCAGGCTATGCTAAACGGAATTTTACTGAGCAGTACAGAACCAGACAGAAAGACCTTTTCATTCGACATATTTCCTGCCGCAATGCTGGATAATATTGTAATTAATAAGGCTTTTGTTCCTGAATTGCCCGGTGAGTGGGCGGGTGGTCTTGTCCAGGTAAATACAAAAGATGTTCCTTCCACAAATTTCCTTAATGTTCAGGTCGGTACAGGATTCAATACCCAAACGATCGGTCATGATTTTTACACTTACAGCGGATCAAAGACAGACTGGCTGGGGTTTGATAACGGAACAAGAGGCCTTCCAGCAAACTTTCCTACCAAATCTAATTTCAATGAATTGACCTCCGCCCAAAAAACTGAATTTGGTAAGAAACTTGAAAATGTGTGGTCTGCCAATAAAACAGGCAACAACAGTTTGGGGCTGTTAAATGCAAATTTCCAGGTAAGTGGTGGCTGGAACAAACGCCTAAGCAGCAATACCAAACTGGGTGTAGTGCTCGCCGTTACTTACAATAAAAGCAACAGGAGGCTGGATTATAATAATGCATTCTTTGGTGTTCAAAATGGTATCGCCAGTTTGAATTTTGATTATAAAAATGAGAAATACAGCCAGGATGTGCTGGCTGGTGCCCTGGGTAATATTACCCTTCAGCTGGGCAACAATAATAAGATATCGTTCAAAAATATCCTGAACGTGAATTCTACGGATTACGTGACAAAAAGAACAGGAAAAGATTTTGAAAGCGATCCTATAAATGGAGAGAATATTCGCGCGACAGAACTTGCTTTTAAATCAAATACTTTTTATAATACACAATTGTCAGGTGACCATAACCTCGTTGCATTACATACTAAATTGCACTGGTATGGTAGTTTCAACATACTGGATCAATACATACCTGATCAGCGTCGTATACAGTACAATCAAAATATTACTGCCGGGGCATCCCAGCCTTACTATCTATTGATCTCTAATACAAGATCACAAAAAACAGGAAGCCGTTATTTCGGATACTTAAGTGACTATATCTATACTGCCGGTGCGGACCTGGCTCATAATTTTACTTTATTTAAACTGAATAATTCCATCAAGACCGGGTATATGCTCCAGATCAAAGACCGATTGTTTGATTCCAGGCCTTTTGGTATCTATTTGCCTTCTGACAATACTTCTCTCCGATTGCTTACAGAAGATAAAGTTTTTGATCCTGCCAACTTTGGAGATGGGTCAGGTAATAAATTTGGATTTGATGAGATAGCTGGTAACCAGTACCGGTATATAGCAAACAGTATCCTGAATGCCGGGTTCCTGCAGCTAGACAACCAGTTCAGTTCAAAATTGAGAGCGGTATGGGGACTTAGAGTGGAAGATTTCGATCAATTGATAGGAAGTGTGAGAAAATCCGACCCGCGCTTTGTACATAAC
>Ga0157370_10006187_pt1 | contig 13270 bp, 12 predicted proteins | sample C35metaG_FD_113463 | JGI IMG/M metagenome (GOLD analysis project Ga0157370, IMG submission 113463) | Corn rhizosphere microbial communities from Kellogg Biological Station, Michigan, USA - C3-5 metaG | ecosystem: Host-associated > Plants > Roots > Rhizosphere > Soil | place: USA: Michigan...
GGATCGAAGCGCTGCGCATTGACGCTGAATTGAGCCATGACGTAAGTCCTCAGGTCTGGATCTGGCCGGCCATCTGCTGTAGCTGGATGACCACGAACTCGGCGGGCTTGAGCGGCGCGAAGCCGACCACGATGTTGACGATGCCCAGGTTGATGTCGTTCTGCGTGGTGGTCTCCTTGTCGCACTTGACGAAGTAGGCATCGCTCGGTGTCGTCCCCTGGAAGGCGCCCTGGCGGAACAGGTTCTGCATGAACGAGCCGATGTTGAGCCGGATCTGCGCCCACAGCGGTTCGTCGTTCGGCTCGAACACGACCCATTGCGTGCCGCGATACAGGCTCTCCTCGATGAACAGGGCGGTGCGCCTTACCGGCACGTACTTCCACTCCGACCCCTGCTCGTCATTGCCTTGCAGGGTGCGGGCGCCCCAGATCACGGTGCCGTAGACCGGGAAGTTGCGGATGCAGTTGATCGCCAGCGGATTGAGCACGCCATTCTCGGCATTGGTCAGCACGGTGCTCACGCCGAGCGCGCCGGTGAGGCTGGCCTCGCTGCCCGCAGGGGCCTTCCACACGCCACGCGCCGCGTCGGTGCGGGCGTAGATGCCGGCCACGAAGCCGCACGGCGGAAACGCATCCGGTCGGTTCTGCTGCAACGGATCGGCGGCGATCACCCACGGGAAATAGAACGCGGCGTTGATCGAATCGCTGCCGGTGATTCCGCCCGGGCCGCCCTGCAGCGAGCCGACCGTGGCGCCGTCGACGCAGTCGGCAATCAGGAAGGCGCGGCGGGCGCGGCAGAACGTTTCCAGGCTGGAGATCACGCCGGTGTTGGTCTCTCCCGGCACGCACAGCAGGTTGAACAGATTGATACGGTCGAGCTGATACAGGCCGCCGCTACCCGACAGCGGCAGCAGCGCTGTCTCGAAGGCCGCGACGTTCGGCGCCAGCACCGTGCCATCCACGCCACCGCTCAACTTGGAGCCATCGGGAATATTGCCTGGCGTACCGGTGAAAGTGTTCGCCGGCGGCGTGGTGGCGCCGCCCTGCACCGCCGCGGTGACGAAAGCGGACTGGTCGGCGAGCACGCTCGTAACGAAGCGTGGGTCGGCGGGATCCATCGAGAGGTTGTCGAAGACCTCCACCGGCACGCCGGCCGGATCGAGCTGCCAGTTCGCCACGGTGAGGCGGAAGCGGGTGGCGTCGAAGGTCGACTGCTTGATCACGATCGCGAAATCGTTGGCCCACACCCCCTCGTTGGCCGCGGTCACCAGCAACTTGCCGTCGAGGGTTACCGCGGCCGCCTTGGCCGTGGTGCCGTCGACCAGCCGCACGATATAGGCCTGCTGCCCGCCGTTGGCGAAGAACTGGTTGACCGCGTAACCGAGCCCGCTGCGGTTGTCGATGCCGCCGTAGGTGCGGGCGAAGTCGGCGTAGCCGAGTACCAGGCCGGCATGATCGGTCGGCCCGGACGGCGCCCAGCCGGCGAATGCCGCGATCGACGTGGCCACCCCGGTGATGGTGTGCACGCCGCTGGGGATTTCCTCGATATAGACGCCCGGATAGGTGAGCGCAGATGGCATGGGATCAATCCTCCGTCTGGGGAACCGTGCCGCCGTCAGGGCGGCGATGGCGGGTTCGTTGAGTCGTTCAGCGCGTACAGGATTTCGCCCCCGGGCAGCCGATCGCGGTGCAGCAGTCCTTCGGCCACCAGCCCGTCCAGGGCTTTCTCGATGCGCTGGCAACTGTGGTCGTAGCGCTGCCGCGGCAGCCACCAGTTGACGATGCCGCGCAACGTGTCGGCCGCCTGCGGGTGGGCATGCAGATACGCGAGTACCGAGTGCCTGATTTCGCCCTCATCGTCCACGGCCGAGCTGATGTTCGATCGCTTCGTCATGGCGTCTTCCCGCACACAAGCGCGCTCTTGCAACGAGCGGGCCAGTCATCGCGAGCACGGGAATGAGCTGCCGCAACGGCTGGGCACCGGCCGGACCGGGTGCGACGGGTCAAAACCGACCCGCTTCGCAAGCGCAGCGCGAACGTTTGCACCCGGCTCGGGCCGACCCGCGGGCCACGCACCGCGACGCAAGCCGGCGACAACGGCATCACCGGTACCTCGCCACTCGCATGCATGGCGGGCACCGGCCGCCCCTCAATGCGCCGTGCCGAAACCGGCGAAGTATTTCTTGAAGGCGCCGATCTCCATCGCGAACACGCCGTCGTTGTTCTTCAGCGTGATCGGTCGCCACCAGCTCACGTCGTACATCGAGATGGTGGCGTCCAGCACGCTGGCGGTCGCCTCGGTGTTGCCCCAGGGGTTGCGCAGCACGATCCAGCGCCGGCACTGGCGATACGCCCAGCCCAGCACGGTGTAGCAATGCGAACCCACCACGTGGGCGCTGGCGTAGTCGACGTGGTCGGGGGCGGCATCGCCGGTCGAGTACGTCCACGCCGTCATCGGATTGAAGGTGCGATACGACAGGCAGTTCGAGCGCAGCAGTTGCCACAACTCGTCCGCGCTGTGGTCGGCGGTGTTGTACCCGTGGCGCGTGCCGCCGTTGAGCTGGGCCGTCGCCCAGAGGCAGTCGCCCCATGCCGTCTGCGTGATGTCGGGCATGTCGCTGGCGGTGCCGGTCTTCAGCTTGGCGAAGGCCTTCTCGTAGATCGCCGGCCAGGTTTCGCCGCTTTCGCTGGAACGGCAGTAGATGTAGTCGCCACCCGCCGTCATCGGCACCGCCTCGGTCACCTGGATCGCCTTGTCCAGTGCACCGCCCGAATCGGGTTGGAAGAAATTGATCTGGTCGTTGAACTGGGCCTGGTTCGGGCCGGTGGCCCGGGTCAGGTGCGCGATGCGGAACGGCGTGGCCCAGGCGATCGCCGACAGCGCCGCGATGTAGTAGCAGTTGGCCACCGCGCCCTGCACCGGGTCGAAGAACTCGGCGGTCTCGTGGAAGAAGTCGCCGGTCGCGGCCCAGTGCGCGCCCGGCGGCGTCCAGCCGGGATCCGCGTTGACGACAAGTTTCGGATCGAAGGTGATCGAACGGACGACGTCGGCGGACAAGGTCTGGCCGAGTTGCCGGGCACGCAGCGCCGCGGGCAGGCGCAGCGAGACCTGCAGGCGCGAAGCGCGCGACAGGTCGCCGCACAGGATCGGCCAGTCCAGGATGGATTTGAGTTCGGCCACCTTCGCCAGCTCGGCCAGGGTCGCGTACTGGCCGAGGTTCTCCAGGCCGCCCGCGCTCGCATCATTGCCTTCCTTGCGCGGCTGCACGTCGAGCAGCGGCGAGCGCTCGGGCACCAGCTTGAGGTTCTTGTCGAGCGCCACGCCGACGTAGAGCGGGCCGCCGTACTTCGGGTCGAACAATTCCTCGTACGGCGTGGCCAGCACCTGCTCCAGCACGCGTTGCGGATCGGGGATGTCGTTCCAGGGGATGCGCTGGCCCGACACCAGGTCGGCGAGTGCATACGGGTTGATCACGGCGCAGTTCTGGCCCGGTCCGTCGGCCGGCGCCGCCGACCTGGATCGGGTTGACGCCGGCTTGGCCGTTGCGGGTCTGGCTGCTTTCGAGGTTGCCATGTCGTTCTCCGTTGATGATGGCTGGCGACCGCGCCCTGCGCGATCGGTTGCGCGTGCTGCCGGGGGGCCTTGTCAGGGATGCGGATGGGCTTGCTGCTCGGCCAGGGCAAAGGCGATCAACCGCGAGGCATCCAGCCCCAGCCGCTGGTAGCCGTTGGTCGCCTTGCCGTACACGCCCAGGCTGGCGGCGAAGGCGGCGTTGACGCAGCTGCCGACCAGTTCCGTCGGCGTGAAATTGCGCTGGTAATACCCGGCCAGCTTGACGTAGGGCGCACTGCCGGTCGGCGCGCTGGCCACGGCCACTTCAACATAGGGAGCCAGTGTCGAAGCCGTGGGCATGCCGTGCGACCCGCGCGTGATGCCGAAGCCGAACACGGCGTGCTGGTTGGGATGGGCCGCAAGGTACTGCACGTGCACCAGATCGCCGGCCCGATAGCGCAGGAAACCGCAATCGTCGCTGGCCGCGACGCCGCCGATGTCCGGTTGCGGCAGATCGGCATCGACGCCGTTGTTGTCCACGTGCACGCGCAGGACATAGGCGCCACCGGCTTCTTCGGCCGCCGTCGCCAGTCGCGTGGTGCTGCCGTCGGCGTTGCGCGCCAGGAAACGGAACGTGCCCGCGCCCGGCATGACTTGATTGCCGTTTTGGTCAAACACTTCGATCTTGACCTCGAAGTCGCCGGCATCGTCGGTGGCGTTGTCGGGCGACAGCGGAGGCGCCGCAAGCAGCGTGTTCCAGCTTGCCCCCACCTCGCTCAGGTTGCCGCTGGTCCATTCGCGAACGACCACGGTGGGCGGATCGGTGACACGCGCCGGCGGCTCTTGCGGCTTGAATTCGAACAGGCCGGTGTTCGGGCCGATGGTGTTCGGGCCAACCCGGTAACCCTCGTAGGTGGGCAGCCGGTCGGAGTATTCCATTCGGTAGCCGCGCGCCAGCTCCGCGTTGATCGGTGTCCACGTCGGGTCGGCCGCGCCGGTGTTCGGTGTCGCGCTCAGGCGACGCCAGGCGTAGCGGTAGTACTTGATGCCGCCGACGCCACTGGACGGGATGAAATACGAATCGTCGTGGATGAAGTTCAGGGCGCCGCCGAACGGCGCGTTGTAGAGCCAGCCCAGCCCCGAGCCGCTGTAATAGTCGATCATGCCGTCGGGGCGCACCCAACCGTCCGGTGCCGGCGGCGCCCCGGGCGGGATGCCCCAGATCGGCGCGTTCGCGATCGCGTACGGCAGCACGAACAGGGTGACGCCCGGCGGAATGTCGTACGGCGGTTCCTCGCAGGCCTCCGCGCGCGGCAGGTTGAGCACGATCTCGCTGCCGCACGGGTAATTCCAGTGCGTGCCACAGCCGATGCCGGGGCGATACACGGTAGTCCACGCGCCGCCCTGAAACTGCTCGACCCAGAAGTAGAGATCGGGTTGATCCGCGCAGGCGTGGAAGATCAGCGCGTCGAAGCGCCCTTCGCAGTCGACTTCCACCGTGGTCAGACAGTCCACCCGGAAATAGCCCCACAGGTAGATCAGGTCGCACAGGTGCAGGGCGATGTAGCTGGACAATTCGATCAGCTGGCGGCGGGCCTGCGGCGCCGAGCGGGCACTGGCCAGGATGGACGCCTGCAGCGTGCCCGCATCCGCCCCTGCAATGATTGCCGCCGCCTGCGGCATCGGCATCGCGGCCGCCGCCGGCCGCGCCATGAGGTTGCCGGGACGAGTCGACTGCAACCCGGCGAGCGGGCCTGGGTCGGGGCCCGGCGGTATCGGCCAGGGCACGACGCGCAGCTTGTCGAGCAGATCGTCGCGCAGGCGCAGGATGTCCCGATCGGGCAGCTTCTCGATCACCAGCCGGATGCGGTCGACTTCGCAGATATGCACGCGGGCGTGGCACACCGGCAGTTCCCTGAGACTGCCGTCCGGCAGGGTGAACCGCTTCACCAGCCGGCCGCGCACGAAACACGAGCACCAGCGCGGAAAGATGGCGCTGGGCACGGTCAGCTGCAGCACCGGCTTGTCGACCAGCAGCCGCATCGGCTTGGCATAGCCACCCATGCGCTTGAGCGCGGTCGCCGAGGGCGTCGGCTGGCCCTTGTCCACGCGCGGACCGAGGATCACTTCCAGCATGCGACCGTCCAGCTCGGCGGGCACCTCCACCACGGCAGCGCCCTTCTCCACGACGGCGCTGCCCAGCAGTTTGCCCTGCGCGGTGAACGCATAGGCCTGCAGTGACGGCGCCTCACCCTGGTCACTGAACTGCAGCTTGATCTGCAGCCGTACCGGCTTTTCCGATTGCATGGGAAACCTCCTGCGATGACCCGGTGACCGGGTCGGGCGATGCTTCGGTGGACGGTGTCCGGACGTGCCCGGCGGTCATGGCCGACACTTGCCCGGTGCCTGGCATGCGGCACCCTCGCTGTCGGGCAGGTGCCGGTTGGCGGGCGTGTGAGTCAGTCGTCGTCGCTTGCGGCCGCGGGGCAGCAGCGGTACTCCTGCGACTTTTCCAGCAGATCGATCTGCTTCTTCAGCAGCTGGTTCTCGAGATCCCGGTGCACCAGGTCGAGCGCGATCTGCTGCTGCAACTCGGGTTCGCAGATGTCGCACGCATCCAGGCAACCCTTGACCAGCACGCCCGGGGTGGGAATCGTCATCTCCCGTTCCCAGCCCAGCGCCTTCTGCGCCGCGGGGGAGACGGTGCCGCCCACCTTGTCGAGCAGCCCCTCGTGCAGCAGATCCTGGTCGACCAGCTGCAGCGCGGCCCGTCGCATGTCCACCGGTATCGGCGCGGTTTGCGCAAAGTTCGCCAGCGATCTGCTGAACGGCGCAGCTGCGGGCGTGCCGGCGCCGGCGCTTTCGACCGCGACGCTGTCTAGCGCGCGCCGCGCCACGTCGAGCCGGTTCGCCCCGGTGGCGAGCACGGCCGCCGGGCGCACCGCCACCCCGGTCGCCGGAACCGGCGGGTTCAGCGCCACCGAAGTGGGCGCCAGCGGGTCGTCGACCCGACGCTCGATGCCGACCAGTTCGAACTTGACGGTCTGGCACTTGTTGATGCGATAGAAATAGAACGCGATCGCGTGGCAATGATTCGGGTTGCTGAACGTGCGCGTGGCCGATTCGTACTGATCCTCGGACTCGCCCTGCTGGTGGCTGCGTGTCGCCACCTCGCCGACCGAGGTCGACGCCGCCGCGCGGGTGCTCACCTCCATGTGCTGCTGCAGCGATTGCGCGTGGCTGCTGAGCGAATGCGCCAGCGAGCTGGTCGAGTTCGCATCATGCGAACTGGCGGCGGCCGAACCGCCGATGCTGACGAAGCCGAGATCGATGCCGGCGCCACCGCCGCCGCTGACCGACGACGAGCTGAACGAGGAGCTGGCCTTGCTGGTGTCGAGCACATCGAGGTTGCTCATGCCGTACGCCATGCCGGCCGCGTAGTAGGACTCCTCGGAGGTGGCTTCGTTGCGGTAGCTGAGGTGGGTTTCGCTGTCGAAACTGAAGCGGGTGTGGCGGTCGCTGGAGGCGAGCTTCACCTGCTCGCCGGGCAGCAGCGTCGTGGTGTAGATCACATCGCCCAGCGACAGCGGCCCGGCGCAGCGCGTGAGGCGGAAATGCAGGGTGACCTCCACCGGCACGATCTGGCGCCGATCGCCGACGGCCACGACCGGGCGGAACGGCAGTCGATAGGTGAAATTGAGCACGTCGCAAACGGCGCAAGGCGCCAGCGACGGACAGCACGGCACGGTGGTCGTGCCCGTTTCTTCATGTTGATCCATGTCGGTCTCCCTCGGCCGCGCCGGCAGCCGCCGCGCAGCGTCATCCGTTCTCCCGGTCTCGCGTGCAAGTCATGCATGCGCCAGGCAATGGATGAACTGGCAACAGGCGTGCCACGCGCAGGAAGAGGGGAAAGGGGCCTGCCGCGTGGAGACGCGGCGACACCACGATCGACGATGGGGCGATGCTGACCCGTTTCGCCGGCGCCGTGGGTGTCGCCGCACCCGGTGCCCGGCCGGCTTGCGGCCTGCACCGCTATTGCGGGCGGAACGACTTGATGCCGATGCCGTGCTTGACCAGCAGCTTGCCCAACTGACGGCGCTCGGTGCCCGACAGGCGCGCCGCGGCACTGATGTTGCCGCTGGCACGCTGCATCAGCTGCACGAGATATTCGTGCTCGAACTGGTGGATGGCGCGCGTCTTGGCGACACGGAAGCCGATCTCCGGTTCATTCGCACGTCGCCTGGGCTGCGATCGCGGGCCGACGAAGGCGGGTTCGGCGGCGGCCAGGTCGGCCAGGCCAACGATCGTGTCGTCGCTGCACATGTAGGCGCGCAGCGCGATGTTGTCCAGCTCGCGTACATTGCCCGGCCACGCATACTCCTCCAGCGCCCGCATGGCGGCCTCGCTCCAGTGCTTGAACGACCCGCGCAGCCGGACTGCCACCGCGTGCAGGAAATGTTCGGCCAGCAAGGCGATGTCGCCGTCGCGCTCGCGCAGCGGCGGCAACTGCAGGTACAGCGCATTGAGGCGATATTGCAGGTCGCGCCGGAAGCGCCCGGCCTCCACCTGCCGCGCCAGGCAGGTGTTGGTGGCCGCGATGATGCGGGCATCCGAGGTTCGCGTGGCGCCGCCGCCGACGGGGCGGTATTCACTGTCCTGCAGGAATCGCAGCAGGGTCACCTGGCCCTTGGCGGAAAGCGCATCCACCTCGTCGAGGAACAGCGTGCCGCCGCGCGCGTGATCGATCAGGCCGGCCTGCGCGACCTTGGCGTCGGTGAAGGCACCGCGGCCGTGGCCGAACAGCTCACTCTCGATCAGGCTGTCGGGGATGGCGCCGCAGTTGACCGGCACGAAGGGGAGATCCCGTCGCGCGCTGGCATAGTGGATCTCGCGTGCCGCGACTTCCTTGCCGGTGCCGGTTTCGCCCTCGATCAGCACCTGCACGTCACACGCGGCAAAGCGCTGAAGCTGTGCCCGCACTGCGACGATTGCCTGGGATTGGCCGATCAGCACCGGCATCGTTGACTCCCGAAGTCAGCATCAAGAAACCCGCCGCGTCTCCCCCGACGCGCCCTGGAATCCCCCTGGCTTCCTTCCCCATCCGGCATGGTTCCGCCGGACCGGAGCAACGGTGGCAGTATGCGCAGCATCCCGCTGTAGTTCAAGAACATCACCGATGTCATCCGCCGGCTGATGTTGACGTCGGCCGCAGCCTACACTGTCTTCATACGCCGACCTGACGAGGCGGAACCCGCAGGCCGTCACATTTCATTTCGCCGACCGTGCGAATCGGCGCCACCGTGCGACCGCTTCGCACGCCGCGCTCACGTCCAGATGAGGACATCCGCATCCCCGCAGGCGTATCCTTCCGGGTGGATTTTCGCGCTCACTCCCTTGCCCGGAATGGCATCGCGGCCGCACCGCACTGACGGCGAATCCGCGGCAACCAACCCGGCCGGGACAGGCGGGAACCACGCTGCAGGCCGGCCCGGGCATCTTCAAGAGACCCAAGCAAGATGGTGGCCATGGCAACCGAGCACGTGATCGACGTGCAGCACTGGAACGACTCGCTTTTCAGCTTCCGCACCACTCGCGACCCCGGATTCCGCTTCGACAGCGGCCAGTTCGTGATGATCGGGCTGGAAACCGGGGCACGTCCGCTGATGCGCGCCTACTCGATTGCCAGCGCGAGCTGGGAGGAACACCTGGAATTCTTCTCGATCAAGGTCGCCGACGGCCCGCTCACCTCGCGCCTGCAGCACCTCCGGCCGGGCGATCCGCTGATCGTCACGCGCAAGCCCACCGGCACTTTGGTGTTGAACGATCTCAAGCCCGGCCGCCACCTCTATCTGCTCGGCACCGGCACGGGCCTGGCGCCGTTCCTCAGCATCATCCGCGACCCGCATGCGTATGAGCGTTTCGACCGGATCGTGCTGGCCCACGGCGTGCGCCACATCAACGACCTGGCCTACGCCGACTACCTGGAGCAGCAACTGCCGCAACACGAATATCTCGGCGAGCTGGTGCGCGAGAAGCTGATCTACTACCCCACCGTCACGCGCGAACCGTTCCGCCACCGGGGCCGCATCACCGATGCCATCGTCGACGGCGTGATGGGCCACGCCACCGGCCTGCCGCCGCTGAATCCGCAGACCGACCGCGTGATGTTGTGCGGCAGCCCGGCCATGCTCGACGATCTGTGCGCGCTGCTTGACGGTCGCGGCTTCCAGGCTTCGCCGCGCACGCGCGAGCCGGGCGACTACGTGATCGAGCGCGCGTTCGTCGAGAAATAGGGCAAGCGTGAAGCGACCGGCGTTCGCTCACTTCTCGCTTCTCTTCGCTCACTTCTGTTCCAATGCCGGCACGACCATGCCGGGAGACGCCGCTTGCTGGATATCGCTCTGTACGTGCTCGCCGCCCTGCTGATGCTCGGCGGCCTGGCCGGTTCGGTGTTGCCGGTGCTGCCGGGGATTCCGATGGTGTTCGGCGGGGTCTGGCTGGCGGCGGCGGTCGACGGCTACCGCCATCTCGGACTGTGGTGGCTGCTGGTCATCGGCGCGATCGGTGCGGTCGGCGTGATCGTCGACTTCGTCGCCGGCACGCTGGGCGCCAAACGCGTCGGCGCCAGTCCACGGGCGCTGTGGGGTGCCGCCATCGGTACTCTCGTGGGCCTGTTCTTCGGCATTCCCGGCCTGCTGTTCGGGCCGTTCATCGGCGCCGTCCTCGGCGAGCTGGCCTCGGGCACCAGCGTGCTGCGCTCCGCCCACGTCGGCGTGGGCACCTGGCTCGGCCTGCTGTTCGGCACCCTGCTCAAGCTGGTGCTGTCGTTCCTGATGGTCGGATTGTTCGGCGTGGCCATGCTGTTCGGCTGAATCAAATCAGCGGCGTGGCCTGGCTCGGGTTCCGGGCGTCGTGTGCACCGCACTCTTCGCCAGCCAGCCAGCGAATCGCGCGGTATCCCGACGTACCGCCGCCGGAACGATGATGTAATGCCGGCTCGGCGCCGCGCCCGGCTTGACGGTCAGCCGCGCGGCGCCGTCGAGTTGCAGCAATGCCGACTGATCGGCCGGCGCCAGTTTCAGGGCCAGCCCTTCAAGTGTCAGCCATGCACACGGCTGTTCATCGAAGTAAGCCATCAGGCCACCGAACATGGGCCTGACGCGCAGGTCGTGCGGCTTGCCCAGGTGCACCGCGGCATCCTCGAGTTCACGACGCATCGCCTCCAGCGCAGCCGGCATGCTCACGCCGGCGCGTCGGGAATCACGTACAGCAGCACGGCGAGGAAGTGCAGCGTGCTGCCGGCCAGCACGAATACGTGCCACAACGCATGGTGATACGGCAGCCGCCGCCACAGGTAGAACGGCACGCCCAGCGTGTAGGCCACGCCACCGCCGATCAGCAGCCACATGCCGCCGGCCTGCAGGTGCGCGCTGAGTGGCCTGAACGCGATCATGCCGATCCAGCCCATGCCGATGTACAGCAACACCGCCAGCTTGTGATAACGCCTGAGCAGGCCGAGCTCCAGTGCACTGCCGGCCACGGCCAGCGCCCACACCGCCGCGAACAGGCTCCAGCCCCACGGACCGGGCAGCGCGATCAGGGTGAACGGCGTATAGGTGCCGGCGATCAGCACGTAGATCGCGATGTGGTCCAGCGCGCGCAGCGCAGGCTTGGCCGCCGCCACGGAAATCGAGTGGTACAGCGTGGAGGCGGTGTACAGCAGCACCAGCGAGGTGCCGAACACCGCGCAGGCAACCACGGCCAGCGCGTCGCCATGCAACGCCGCAAAAGCCACCAGGGTCGCCAGTCCGGCGATGCTGAGCACGATGCCGACGCCGTGGATCAGGCTGCTGGCCAGCTCGTCGCCGAAGCTGTAGTGCGGCAGCACCGCGCCGGACGAAACGGACATGGATGAACTCCTGGCAGGATCGGCGCCGGCAGGCGCCGCAGCCTACCTTAGCGGTCGCGACGTCGCTTGCCTATGGCGGCAGGGTGTCACGCCGCGGTGAAGGCGAAGCGGCATCATTGTTCGATGATGAATGCGCCGAACGCCACGCCGAGATTCCAGCCCTCGCCCTTGCCGCTGAGGGCCAGCGAGACATTGCCCTTGGTCAGCACCTGCGCGTCGGCCGAACGCTGCGCACCTGCATGCGCCTCGGCGTTGGCGTAATGGCCGAGCACCTCGCGCACGTTGCCGACCCCGCTGAACTTGCCGATGCCGTTGCTTATCTTCGTCTTGCCGAACGTGAGGCCGCCGCCCTTCGCGCGCAGCTTCACGTGCAGACTTTGGCCGTTGCTGCAGCGAACCGTGCCGCTGCCACTGGCGGTCTTGTAGAACACCGACCAGCCGGACAACTGGAACGTCATCTTGCAGGAAACGTCCGCCGCATGCGCCGCCGTCGCCGGCAGCAGCCCGGCAACCGCCAGCGCAAGCAACCCAGCCCACTTGACCCTGCGCATCTCGTCGCTCTCCCATGATGTCGGCCGGTTGCCGCCGCCCGATTGTCGCAGCAGTGCTCCGGGGATGCACCATGCCGGTCCCGCCGCCAGGCCAGGCTCCGCCGCGACGGTCCGGACAACCCTTCGGCAAGAACACCCGATGGAAGGCATATGGCCGTCCAGCCGTCCACTTGCGCAACTTCGCCGAACGGGCATACGCTGCAACCGCGGCAGCATGATCCCCCGGTACGCGCCGCGTGACTGCCGCAACAACCCCACTGTTGTCAGGAGGTCGCTCATGTCGTCCGCTAACCTGGCTCTGACCCACCGCGCTCACCCCGAACTCGCCCGTATCGCCGCCCTCAGTGCCGCGATCGCCCTCAACCTCGCCGTCATCATGATCGCCACGCGGCCGGTTTCCCCGCCGCACTTCGCCTTGATCCGCCAGCTCGAGCCGGCGGCGCATATTCGCTTCATTTCGCCCCCGCCCGTGCTTGCCCCGCCGCCACCGGTCGAACTCAGGCCACTGGTGCAACCGCCGGCGGTACCTCAGGCACTGCCGCGAACGACGCCGATCAACGTACCGGTCGTGGTATCCAACCCCGAGGGACGGATCGCGGCACCACCCACCAGCCCGCCGACCGCGCTGCCGACCGGTCCGACCGTGCTGCCGGCACCGGTCGAAGCCAGCCTGGCCTACCTGGCCGACCCGCTGCAGTATCCGATCCAGGCCTTGCGCCAACGCATGCACGGCACCGTGCTGCTGCGCGTGCTGGTGGACGAGACCGGCAAGCCGCTTGAGGTCAGCGTGACACGAGGCAGCGGGCACGCCGTGCTCGACCGCAGCGCACGCGAACAGGTGCTCGCAACGTGGCGTTTCAAGCCCGCGATGATGAACGGGCGCGCGGTGCGCGCCTGGGCCACGGTGCCGGTGACCTTCGCCATGCGCGACTGAACCGGCAGGCGGAACACCCCTCCGAAAATGCTTGCGGAGGGGATGTTTCGGTCGCCCGCGCCGACGCACCGGGCGTACAAACGGCCAGGTCAATCGGCTTACGCAGCCTTAACCATCGGCATGATCCACTGGCGCCCCTCCACCCAGCCGGAATGTCGCATGGGTAAGCCACGGCACACCTTGAAGACGTTGCGTGCCATCGCACTGGAACATGCCGGCGTGGCACGGCCTGATCTCGCCTCGATGGCGCGCGAACTGGGCCAGGTCGTGCACCGGGACGCATCGGCGCTGGCCGCGCGGTTTTCCCGCCTGCGCCGGCACGGA
>Ga0157370_10006188_pt1 | contig 13270 bp, 14 predicted proteins | sample C35metaG_FD_113463 | JGI IMG/M metagenome (GOLD analysis project Ga0157370, IMG submission 113463) | Corn rhizosphere microbial communities from Kellogg Biological Station, Michigan, USA - C3-5 metaG | ecosystem: Host-associated > Plants > Roots > Rhizosphere > Soil | place: USA: Michigan...
CGGCGGGCGCCCTATCCGTCGAATGCCCGGGGAGTTGAGCGGCGAGATTCCCGTCCGCTCCAACGATCGCCCCGCGGGTATTTACCGTTACTTCTTTTCCTTCTTCTCGTCCTTGCCGGCAGCGGGCTTCGCGCCTTCCTTGCCGCCCGCCGCCGGTGCCGCGGCCGCCGCTTCCTCCTCCTTCGCCTTCTGCGCGGTGGTCGGGACTTCCGCCGCCGACGGCGCTGCCGCCGCGGCCGCGGCTTCCGCCGCTTCCTCTTCCGCCGTCATGACGCGCGGGATCACGACCGTCGCGACGGTGGGGTCCTCGCCCTTCGGCACGATCGCTTCCACACCCGCCGGAAGCTGCAGCGTGGAAAGGTGCAGCGAGTGGCCCGCCTGCAGGTTCGCGAGGTCCACCGTGATGAACTCCGGCAGGTCCTTCGGCAGGCAGCGCACCTCGAGCTCGTTGATCACGTGCTGGATGAGGCCGCCCGCGACCTTCACGCCCGGCGAGTTCTCGCCGTTGATGAAGTGCAGCGGCACCTTCATGTGGATCTTCTTGTCGGCGGCCACCCGCTGGAAGTCGACGTGCAGCACGCGCGGCTTCACCGGATGCATCTGGTAGTCGCGCAGCAGCACCTGCGCCTTCTCGCTTCCCACTTCCATGTCGAGGATCGACGCGTGGAAGGCTTCCTGCCTGAGCTTCAGCAGCAGGTCCTTGTGGTCGAGCTCGATGGGCGTGGCTTCCTTGCCCCCTCCGTAGAGGATTCCGGGCACCTTCTCCGTGCGGCGCAGGCGGCGGCTCGCACCCGATCCCTGCAACTTCCGCGGTTCGGCCTTGATGGCGATCTTCATGTTCACTCCGGTTGTGCGGCGCATCCGCGACCAGATGCGCTGCGTTGAAAAGACTACTCCACGAAGAGGGAGCTCACCGAGCTCTCCTCGCAAATCCTTCGCATCGTTTCCGCGAGCAGCTCCGCCACGCTCACCTGGCGGATCTTCGCGCACGCCTCGGCGTCGGGACGCAGGGGGATGGTGTCCGTCACCACCAGCTCGTCGATCACCGAGCTCGCGATGCGCTCCACCGCGGGACCGGAGAGCACCGGGTGCGTGCAGTACGCGACCACGCGCACCGCGCCCTGCTCCTTCAGCGCCTTGGCGGCCTCGCACAGCGTGTTGGCCGTGTCCACCATGTCGTCCATGATCACGCAGGTGCGCCCGTTCACGTCGCCGATGATGTTCATCACCGTCGCCACGTTGGGGCGCGGGCGCCGCTTGTCGATGATGGCGAGGTCGCTTTCGAGGCGCTTGGCGATCGCGCGCGCGCGCACCACGCCGCCCACGTCCGGCGAGACCACGACCTGGTTCTTGTACCCGTGCTTCCACAGGTCGCCCAGCAGGATCGGCGTCGCGTACACGTTGTCCACGGGAATGTCGAAGAATCCCTGGATCTGGTCGGCGTGCAGGTCCATCGTGAGGAGACGGTTCACGCCCGCGACCGTGAGCATGTTCGCGACCACCTTCGCGGAGATCGCGACGCGCGCGCTCCTCGGCCGCCGGTCCTGGCGCGCGTAGCCGAAGTACGGGATCGCCGCCGTGATGCGCGCCGCGCTCGAGCGCCGCAGCGCGTCCACCATGATCAGCATCTCCATCAGGTGGTCGTTGGTCGGCGCGCACGTGGACTGCAGGACGAACACGTCCTTGCCGCGCACGTTCTCCAGCAGCTCGACCATCACCTCGCCGTCGCTGAAGCGCGAGACCGTGGCCTTGCCGAGCTGGATGTTCAGCTGCTTCGCCACCTTCTGCGCGAGCTTCGGGTTGGCGTTTCCCGTGAACACCATCAGGTTGTCGAAGGCCATTCGAAGCAGCGGCTCCCTTGGGCGTGGTGCAAATCAAAAAAGGTGGCAGGGGAGGAAGGATTCGAACCCTCGAATGCCGGAATCAAAATCCGGTGCCTTAACCAACTTGGCGACTCCCCTACGGCCGCGCCCGAAAATCCAGGCGCGGTTGCTTCAAATTCCGGTGCGCATCGGGTGCCGCGAAAGCCCGCGCGCCACGAATCCGTTCATTCCGGCGGGCAGCTCGTCGATCACCCGCTGCGCTTCCTCGCGATCGTCGTAGGCCGCGAAGAGGCAGCTGCCAGAGCCTGTCATGCGCGCTCGACCGCGGGCGCGAAGCCACTCGAAATGCTCGCGAACCACGGGGTAGCGCCCGAACACCACGCCCTCGAGGTCGTTGTGGAAACCCTCGCCAGCGTGCGCCGAAAAGTCTTCCATTTTAAGGGCTTCCGTGTTTCGGGTCAATTCCGGCGCGGCGAAGATCGACGCGGTCGCGACCGGCACCGGCGGCACGAGCACGGCGTACCAGCGCGCGGGCACCTCGATGGGCACCAAGCGCTCGCCGATGCCCTCGACCCACGCGTTGCGCCCGAACAGGAAGAACGGAACGTCCGCGCCGAGCGAGGCGCCCACGCCGCGCAACGCCTCGTCTCCCACGCGCGTGGCCCACAACCGATCGAGTGCGAGGAGCACCGTCGCCGCGTCCGAGCTTCCACCGCCGAGGCCGCCGCCCATGGGGATGCGCTTCTCGATCTCGATGTCGGCCCCCATCGGCGTTCCGGTGAGCTCCTTCAGCGCGCGCGCCGCGCGGATGGCCAGGTCCTGCTCGGACGGCACGCCGGCGAGTTCGTTCACGCGCGCGATCGCGCCGTCGGAGCGCACGCGGATGCGGATGGCGTCGCAGCGATCGACCAGCACGAAGACGCTCTGCAGCAGGTGATATCCGTCGGCGCGCCGTCCGACGACGTGCAGGAAGAGGTTGAGCTTCGCGGGGGCGGCGTAATCGGGTCCCGGGAGCCGCATGTCACTCGTCGAGCGCGCGATAGGAATCGACCACGAGGCGCACGACCGTATCGTCCTTGCGCACGGTGATGCGCTTGGCGAGCCGGATCTCGCCCGCGGGCTGCGTTTCGTCGATGGTGAACTGCCAGCCGTCCGGAAGGTTCGAGGGCGCTTTCCCGTGCAGCCCTTCGGCGAGCCATGCGGGATCGAGGTCGACGCCCAGCACCCTGCGCGTGAGCGCCTCGAAGCTCGGCGCCCGTTCGCTGTCCCCACCGGCCTGGTGCAGCGTCGCGCCGTCCGGGGTGGAGTCGATGCGCGCCACCTCGTTGCCGAGCGGCGAGGCGATGACCCACGTGTCGTCGCGGCCGCGCCTGGTCCAGCGCAGCACCGCGATGTCGCTGCGATCGCCCTGGTGCACCGCGATGCGCCCCGTCATCTCGAACGAGGCGGGAACCGACGTGAGCGAAGGAAGCGTCGCTTCCTCGGGCGCCAGCACGGCGCAGCCGGCGAGCACCAGCGCGGCGGCGGCGGCCGCGAGCCGCGCGATCACGATCGGCCGTTCGCGCTCAGTGGTACTTCTGGATCACCGCGAGGAGCGACTCGTGGTTCGGGTTCTCGGAGAGCGCCGTCTCCCAGACCTTGCGGGCCCGGTCGTGCTGGCCGCTCTTCCACAGAACCTCGCCCAGGTGCGCCGCGATCTCCGGATCCGGCCGCGTGGAATACGCGAGCTGCAGCTGCTTCAGCGCTTCCTGCACGTGGCCCATGCGGTACTCGACCCAACCCATGCTGTCCTCGATGAAGGGATCGTCGGGCATCAGCTTGTACGCCTTGTCGATCAGCTGCTTCGCCTCCTTCAACCGGTCGGTCTTCTCCGCGAGCGTGTAGCCGAGCGCGTTGTATGCGTGCGCATAGTCGGGCTTCATCGCGATCACGTGCTTGAGGTCGGCTTCCATCACGTCGAGCTTGTCGATGCGCTCGGCGGCCATCGCGCGGTCGTACAGCAGCTCGTACGAATCCGGGTACTTGGCGACGGCTTTCGAAAGCATGTCGTAGGTCTCCTGCCACTGCTTCGCGTCGCGCAGCAGCTGCGCCTCGACCTGGATGATCTGGATGCGGTCCTCGGTCGAGCGCGGCTCGATCTTGCCCAGGTACTCGCGCCCCGCCTTGAGCCCCTGCTGCTTCGCGACCAAGGTCGCGATCTTGAGCTGCGCGCGGACCCAGTCGCCGGAATCGACGCGCTTGTACCACTCGATCGCCTCGTCGTAGTGCTTGAGGCCCTCGGCCGCCTGGCCCATGCCGAGGTAGATCGCCGCGGGCTCGTGGTAGTTGAGCTTGAGCGCCTTGGTGAACGCGGTCTGCGCGTCGCCGTAGTCCTCGAGCTGCAGCGAGAGCAGGCCGATGGCGTACACGGCCTGCGCGTCGTCCTTCGCGATGTGCTCGACGGCACGGAACTGCTCGCGCGCCTCGGCGAGCTTGCGATCGGCGGCGAGCTCGCGTCCGAGCTGCATGCGCACCTCGACCGAGTCCGGGTGGCTCTCGACGAACTGCTCGTAGAACGGGACCACTTTCGACGGATCGCTGCGACGCAGCACCTGCGCCTTGAGAATCGCGCCGGGCTCGAAGCCCGGCTTCGCGTCCATCGCCGCGTCGGCCTCGCTCGCGGCGAGGTCGTTCTTGCCGGCGATGAGCGCGGCGACGCCGTTCGCGTAGCGCGCCTCCGCCATGTCCTCATAGGGAGCGGTCACGGCGCGGGTGGATTCCAGGACCGCGGCCTTGTCGGGAAACTTGCCGAACAGGTGCGAGAGCTGCATCAGGATCGGCCCGCGATCGTTGCTCTTCGCGAGCACATCGGTCACGTGGCCCTGGGCCTTGTGCAGGTCGCCGCCGTTGGCGAGCAGCGCGGCGAGGATCTCGCGCGCGAGCGCGGATTCCGGGTCGAGCTCGAGGAGCAGCGTCGCGTCCTGCAGCGCGGGTCCGAACTCGCGCGCCTTGATCGCCGTCTCCACGGCGCGCTTGGCGATGGCCGGGTCGTGCAGCTCCCGGGCGAGGCGCTCGTAGATCGCGAGGGCGCCATCGGTGTCTCCGCGCTGCGCGGCGAACTCCGCGACGAGGTACTCGAACATCGCGTCGGACTTGGCCGCCGTCTCGTCGGTCGCCGGCTCGTTCGCGTCCTGCGCCACGGCGTGCCCCGCGACCGAGATCGCGAGCGCCGCCAGCATGCCCATCCACCGTTTTCTGAACGCCATCTTTCCTTGCTCCCGCGCTCGCCCGACCGGCTCGCGTGCCACCTATCATAGAACGATTCCATGCCGTCCGACGCACGCTGTAGCCCGCTTGCACCTCCTCGTGTAGGACGCTTCCGGACACGTATAATCGGTCTGGAAAAGTCCTTGAATTTCAAGCCGTCACGACGATGCCCGAGCTACCGGAAGTCGAGACCACGCGGCGCGGCCTGCTGCGGCACGTGATCGGCCGGCGCATCCGTGCGGTGGTGGTGCGCAATCCCAACCTGCGTTGGCCCGTTCCGCCCGATCTGCCCAAGCGCCTCGAGGGCGAAGAAGTGATCGACGTCCGGCGCCGCGGCAAGTACCTGCTCTTCGATTGCCGCCGCGGCCACCTGCTGGTGCACCTCGGCATGTCCGGACGGCTCACGCTCGTGCCGGATGGCTCGCCGGCGCGCATGCACGATCACGTCGACCTGCGCTTCGAGGGCGCGCGCTCGCTGCGCCTCACCGATCCGCGCCGTTTCGGCGCGATGCTGTGGGTCGCCGGGCCGGCGGAAGACCATGCGCTCCTGCGCGGGCTCGGGCTCGAACCGCTGGATGCGGCGTTCACGGGGAAGGCGCTGCACGAGAAGGCGCGGGGACGACGCGTCGCCGTGAAGCAGTTCCTGATGGACTCGCGCATCGTGACGGGCGTGGGCAACATCTATGCGTCCGAGGCGCTCTTCCACGCCGGCATCCATCCGCTGCGCAGCGTCGGGCGCATCTCGCGCGCGCGCTGGGACCGCCTCGCGGCTTGCGTTCGATCGACGCTCGAGCGCGCGCTCGCCGCGGGAGGAACGACGCTGCGCGACTTCGCGTCGGCGGAGGGCCATGCGGGCGCATTCCAGCACCAGCGTGCCGTGTACGGCCGCGAGGGCGAGCCGTGCACGCGATGCGGCAGCGCGATCCGCGCGCTGCGGCAGGGACAGCGCTCCACGTTCTACTGCCCGGCATGTCAACGCTGAGCGCGACCGGCTCCTGGCCCACGGCATCGCGCTCGCTCGAGCGCAGCCTGGGCGAGCTCAAGCAATGGCGCGACGCGACGTCGCAAGCGCTCGCCGCGTTTCGCCGGTGGGCCCTCGTGGCGCGCCTCCTCGACGAGCAGGCCGCCGCGCGGCTGGCGCACCTCGAGCGCCGCCTCGCGGCCGACCGGTTGACCATCGCCTTCGTCGCCGAGTACTCGCGCGGAAAGAGCGAGCTCATCGACGCGCTGTTCTTCGCGGGCCTGGGCCATCGCCTGCTGCCGTCGGGCCCGGGGCACACGACGCTCTGTCCCACGGAGATCGCATGGGATCCGGCGCGCGCGCCGTCGCTGCGCCTGCTGCCGATCCACACACGCGAGACGCAGAAGGCGCTGCGCGAGTACATCCACGACGGCGAGGGCTGGACCGAGACGCCGCTCGACCCTTCCGATGCGCAAGCGCTCGCGACGGCGTGCGAGGCGATCTCGGATTCGATCGAGGTGGACGCGGCCCATGCGGCGAGCCTCGGCTTCCGCGTCGAGGGCGAGGGGCGCGTCGCCATCCCGCGCTGGCGCTATGCGCTCCTCAACCTGCCGCTCCCGCTTCTGCGCGACGGCCTCGCGATCCTCGACACGCCCGGGCGCAACGCGCTCGGGACCGAGCCGGAGCTCACGCTGCATCGCGTCCCGGACGCCGCGGCGATCGTCTTCATGCTGAGCGCGCAGACCGGGCTCGAGGATTCCGACCGCGAGCTGTGGGCCGAGCACATCGCGCCGATCGAGGGCCTCGACCATTCGTGCTTCGTGGTGCTCAACAAGATCGACGCCCTGCGCGTGGGACGCAACGAGGGGCAGGTGCTCGCGGAGATCGACCGCCAGGTGCGCGAGGCCGCCGAGGCGCTCGCGGTCGATCCGACCTGCGTCTTCGCGCTCTCCGCACGCCAGGCGTTCGCGGGACGTTCCGGCGCCGACTCCGACTCGCTCCTCAAAAGCCGCATGTATCGCCTCGAGCAGGCGCTCGCCAAGCGCACGGTGCTCCAGAGGCGCGCCGACCATGCGGGCGCCGTGCGCGCGGAGCTTCGCGCCGCGGTGGCGGAGGCGCGGGTGCTCGCCGCAAGCCGCGACGAGTACGCGCGCGAGCAGCTGGAGGAGCTCGCGGCCCTGCAGGACCGCAACCAGAAACTCGTGGAGACGCTCGCGCGCAAGGCATCGCTCGAGCGCGCTCGAATCGAGCAGGCGCGGGCGACGGTGATGGGACTGCGCACGGTGCACAACCGCCACGCCGACGCGCTCGCGAAGCTGCTCGAGCCCAACGACATGCGCGCCGCGGGGCTGCATGCCCGACGCGCGGTGCTCGACAGCGCCTTCTCGAGCGGCATCGGCGAGGCGCTCGACGCTTTCTTCGCCGCAGCCCACACGCGCCTCGCCTCCGCGATCGAGATCATCGGCGAAGCGCACAAGATGATGGCGAACGTCGGCCGCAACCTCGCACGCGACCATCGCATCGCCGCGCCGGAGCTGCTCGACTTCGCCACCGACCGCTTCCTCGTGGAGATCGACCGGCTCGAGCAGCGCTGCGCGCGAGACTTCAAGGGAACGGCGACGCTCGTGCTCCATCGCCGCAAGACCCTCGGCGCGTTGTTCTTCGATACGGTGGCGCTGCAGGTCGTGCGCGTCTTCGAGATCGCCGACCGCGAGGCGCGCACGTGGATGAACGGCTTCGTGCGGCCGCTCGAGGCGCAGGTGAACGCGCTGCAGGAGCAGGCGAACGCGCGCATCGAGGGCATGGGACGGATCCAGAACGCCGAGGGCGACCTCATGGCGCGCATGGAGCAGCTGAAGGCCATGGCGGCCGACGTGGCCGCGCAGCGCGCCGAGCTCGAGGCGCATTACCAGCGGCTCGCCGCGCTGGTCGAGGCGCAGCCCGAGCGCTCCCTCGCCTGATCCGTCAGCCTTCGGCGGCGGCCTTCTCGCGCTCGAGGCGCTGGAACTTCTCGAGCAGCGTCTCGGGCGACTCGACGTGCTCCGGGTCGAGCGGGATGCAGTCGACGGGGCACACTTCCTGGCACTGCGGCTTGTCGAAGTGGCCCACGCACTCCGTGCACCGGCTCGCATCGATCACGTAGATCTCCTCGCCCATGGAGATCGCCCCGTTCGGGCACACGGGCTCGCAGACGTCGCAGTTGATGCACTGGTCGGTGATCCGGAGGGCCATTTTCGAGACGCTCGATCAGCCGCCCGGCGTGCCGCGCCCGATCTTCTCGCGCATGCGCTGGACGGTGAGCGGATGCACGAAGGCGGCGATGTCGCCGCCGAGCACGGCGATCTCGCGCACGATCGTCGCCGAGAGGAAGAGGTACTTGTCGGAAGGCGTGAGGAACAAGGTTTCGACACCCGGGGCGAGGCGCCGGTTCATGCCCGCGAGCTGGAACTCGTATTCGAAATCGGATACGGCACGCAGCCCGCGCAGGATCACGCTCGCCGCCTGCTCCTTCACGAATTCCGAGAGCAGGCCCGTGAAACCGAGGACGGTCACGTTCGAGTACGGCGCGAGCACCTCGCGCGCGAGCGAGACGCGCTCGTCGAGCGAGAAGAAAGGGCGCTTCGCCTGGCTGTGCGCGACGCCCACCACGACCTCGTCGAACAGACGCGAAGCGCGCTGGATGAGGTCCTCGTGCCCGTTGGTGATCGGGTCGAACGTGCCGGGATAGACCGCGCGGGTGATCGTCATGGGGCGGCGAGCTCGAAAAGCGCATAGCGTACAGCGCCGGCACGGCCTTCGCGAAGCGCGTGCCAGGGCGCGGGCGGCGCGAGCGGCGCGTCGCTCTCGACGTAGACGCGCGCATGCGCCTTGAGGTGCGGTGCCAGCGCGGCGAGGGCGCGTGGCGCGAGGTCACTGGCATACGGCGGATCGACGAACACGACGTCGAACTTGTCCGTGGAGCGGGTGAGGAACGCGAGCGAGTCGCCTTGGACGACGTGCGCGCCCTTCGCATCGAGTTCCTGCGCCGCGGCGCGAAGCCCGGCGGCGACTTCCGGATCGCGCTCCACGAGCACGGCCCGGGCCGCGCCCCGGGAGAGCGCCTCGAATGCGAGCGCGCCGCTTCCGGCGAAGAGGTCGAGCACTTCGAGCCCGTCGAGCCTCTGCCCGAGCCAGTTGAACAGCGTCTCGCGCACGCGGTCGGGCGTGGGTCGAAGCTCTGCGGAAGGGGGGAAGCGCACCAGCCGGCTGCGCCATTCGCCGCCGATGATGCGCACGCGGTTGCGTCCCTGCGGCGCGGGGTGCGCGGCCCGCGAGGCGCCTGGCTTGCGGCGCAGGGCGGTCATCGTCGGGCCATGATACCGTAAAATATTGGACGGTCCGCAGCGCCCATTCCCGATGCTTCCCCTGTTCTCCCGCAAGGACAAGAGCGCTCCCGGCTCCGAGTCCGGCCTGAAATCGCTCCTCAAGAAGGACCTCGAGCTCACCGCGTCGCGCTGGAAGAAGGCGCTCGGAATCTTCCGTTCGCGCCCGAAGATCGACGAGTCGCTCTACGAGGAGCTCGAGGCGCAGCTGATCGAAGCCGATGCGGGCGTGGCCGCGGCCGAAAGCCTCATCGCGAAGCTGCGGCAGGCGCAGCGCGACAAGCGGCTGGAAACCGGCGACCAGCTCGAGGCGGAGCTCAAGTCCGCGCTCGTGGAGCTGCTTGCGCCGCTCGAGAAGAGCGTGGATGCGGCGCGCGCGAAGCCCTTCGTGATCCTCCTCGCGGGCGTGAACGGCGCGGGCAAGACCACGACCATCGCGAAGCTCACGCGGCTCTTCCAGTCGCAGGGGCTCTCGGTGCTCCTCGCCGCGGGCGACACGTTCCGCGCCGCCGCGCGCGAGCAGCTCGCCGAATGGGGCGCGCGCCACGACGTGACGGTGATCTCGCAGGAGAAGGGCGACTCCGCCGCGGTGATCTTCGACGCGATCCAGTCCGCCCGCGCGCGCAAGATCGACGTGGTGCTCGCCGACACCGCGGGAAGGCTTCCCACCCAGCTCCACCTCATGGACGAGATCCGCAAGGTGAAGCGCGTCATGGCGAAGGCCGATCCCGCCGCCCCGCACGAGACCTGGCTCGTGATCGACGCGAACACCGGACAGAACGCGGTACGCCAGGTGGCGGCATTCGACGAGGCGCTCGGCCTCACCGGCCTCATCGTGACGAAGCTCGACGGCACGGCGAAGGGCGGCGCGATCGCGGCGATCGCGCGCGAGCATCCGGTCGCCATCCGCTACATCGGGATCGGCGAGAAGGCCGAGGACCTGCGGCCCTTCGTGGCGGCGGAATTCGTCGAAGCGCTGTTCGCGTGATCCGCTTCTCGGCGGTCGCGAAACGCTATCCCGGAGGGCTCGAGGCGCTGCGGGGCGTGAGCTTCGAGGTGGGCGAAGGCGAGATGGTGGCGGTCACGGGTCCCTCCGGCGCGGGCAAGTCGACGCTCCTCAAGCTCGCGGCCGGCATCGAACGCGCCTCCGCGGGATCGGTCGTCGTGCAGGGACAGAATGTCGGCGCGCTCGGCGAGTCGGCGCTCGCGATCCTGCGCCGGCGCATCGGCTTCGTGTTCCAGGACCACAAGCTGCTCTTCGACCGCAACGCGTTCGAGAACGTGGCGCTTCCGCTGCGCGTCTCCGGCTTTCCCGGCCACGAGGCGGCGCGGCGCGTGCGCGCGGCGCTCGACAAGGTGGGCTTGCTCGGGCGCGAGAAGGCGATGCCCGTCGCGCTCTCCGGCGGCGAGCAGCAGCGGCTGTGCATCGCGCGCGCCATCGTGAACCGCCCGATGATGCTGGTCGCCGACGAGCCCACCGGAAGCCTGGACGCCGACTACGCGCGCGCGATCGTCGACCTCTTCGCCTCCTTCCACCAAGTGGGCGTCACGGTGCTGCTCGCGACGCACGACGAGGCGAGCCTCGTGCGGCTCGGCTGCCGGCGGGTCGCGCTCGCCGCCGGCGCGCTCGCCCTGGGGGAGACCGCATGAGGCGAGCGCTGCGCCTTCACCTGCATGCGCTCTCCGATGCGCTGCGGCGCACCGCCGCGCAGCCGCTCGCGTCCCTCTTCTCGATCCTCGTGCTGGGCGCCGCGATCGCGCTCCCCGTGGTCGCGGCCATGGTCCTCGACAGCGCGATCGCCACCGGCGCGGGCTTCGACATGGAGCCGCACGTGAGCGTCTACCTCACGCTGGATGCGACCACGGACGATGCGAAGCGCGTCGAGCAGGCGTTGCGTGCTCAGCCGGACGTCGCGGCGGTGAGCTTCGTGCCGCGCGCGCAGGCCCTCGCGGAGCTGCAGTCGCGCACCCACCTCGCCGAGCTCCTCGCCGCCCTCGATCGCAACCCGCTGCCCGACGCGTTCACCGTTCGCTTGCGCACCTCGGATGCGGCGCGCGTGGAGGCGGCACGTTCGCAGTGGAGCCGGTTGCCGAAGGTCGACCAGGTGGTCGCGGATTTCGAATGGTCCCGGCGGCTCGCGCAGTGGGCCCGCCTGGGCGAGCGCATCCTGCTCGCGATCGCGCTCCTCCTTGCCGCCGCGATGGCGTTCATCGTCGCGCATCTCATCCGCCTGCAGGTGCTCACGCGTCGCGAAGAGATCGAGGTGAGCCAGCTGATCGGCGCGACCGCGGCCGACGTGCGCCGGCCGTTCCTGTACCACGGCGCCATCCAAGGGCTGCTGGCGAGTGCCGTGGCCCTCGCCCTCGCCCTCGCGTTCGGCGCCTGGGTGACGCACCAGCTGTCAGTGCTCACTCCGAATTACGCCGCTGAACTTAAAGTGGTTTTCCCCGGTCCAATCGAACGGGTGATAGTGGTAGGCATCGCCTTGATTCTCGGCCTCCTCGGCGCTTGGGCGGGCGTTTCCAGCCAGCTCCGGCGCTTCGCGGCCGATCGGTAAGATTTGGAACCTCCAGGCCGTTTAGCACTCTAATTGGCTGAGTGCTAAAATCCAGACCTTGGAGGAACACGATCCGATGACCATGACGCTTCCGGCAACCCTTCCCCCGGTTTCCAGCTTGGAGTCGTACATCCAGGCGGTTAACGCCATTCCGATGCTCACGCAGGAGCGCGAGCAGGCGCTCGGCCGCCGCCTGCGCGACGAGGACGACCTCACCGCCGCCCGCGACCTGGTGCTCTCGCACCTGCGCCTCGTCGTATCGGTCGCCCGCAACTACATGGGCTACGGGCTGCCGCAATCGGACCTCGTGCAGGAAGGCAACCTCGGGCTCATGAAGGCCGTGAAGCGCTTCGACCCGGAGCGCGGCGTGCGCCTCGCGTCCTTCGCGATCCACTGGATCAAGGCCGAAATCCACGAATACATCCTGCGCAACTGGCGCATGGTGAAGATCGCCACCACCAAGGCGCAGCGCAAGCTCTTCTTCAACCTGCGCAGCATGAAGCCGACCATGTCCTCGCTCACGCCCAAGGAGATCCGGCAGGTGGCGAAGACGCTCAACGTGAAGGAGAGCGAGGTCATCGAGATGGAGCAGCGGCTGCAGGGCGGCGACGTGCCGCTCGAACCCGCCCCGGACGACACGCGCGAGGACATCGTGACGCCGATCGCCTACCTCGCGGAGCCGGGCGAAGGGCCCGCGGAGCTCTTCGAGCGCGAGGAAGGCGAGGCGCTCAAGGCCGAGGGCCTCACGCGAGCGCTGGAGAGCCTCGACGAGCGCAGCCGGCGCATCATTCGTGCGCGCTGGCTGGCGGAATCGGACCCGAAGACGTTGCACGAGCTCGCCGGTGAGTTCGGCGTCTCCGCCGAGCGCATCCGGCAGATCGAAGCGAAGGCGATGCAGAAGATGAAGAAGGAGCTCGCCGCGCTGGTCTGACGGCGGCGCGACGCTCGAGCGAGAACGGGGCTTCGGCCCCGTTTCTCTTTTGCGCTACGAGGCGAGCAGAGCGCGCACGTCGCCCGCGATGTCGTCCGGCGAAGTGCCCGCCGCCTCCATGAGCCGCAGCTTGCCCGAAGGATCGAAGACGAAGACCTGCGACGAGTGGTTGACGGTGTAGCCCTCCGCGCTCTTCCCCGGTTGGATCTCGACGTATGCGTGGAAATCCTTGACCGCGGCATCGGTCGCCTTCGCGTCGCCGCGCAAGCCCACGAAGCCCGGGTCGAAGCCATGCACGTAGGCGCCCAGCCGCTCGGGCGTGTCGCGCGCGGGATCGACGGATACGAACAGGAAGTGCACGAGCGACGCATCGGCGTCGAGCATGTTCA
>Ga0157370_10006190_pt1 | contig 13269 bp, 16 predicted proteins | sample C35metaG_FD_113463 | JGI IMG/M metagenome (GOLD analysis project Ga0157370, IMG submission 113463) | Corn rhizosphere microbial communities from Kellogg Biological Station, Michigan, USA - C3-5 metaG | ecosystem: Host-associated > Plants > Roots > Rhizosphere > Soil | place: USA: Michigan...
AGCGGACCGCTCACTGCTCGGCCTCGGCGCGGCGGAGGTCCGGATCGACCGCTGGGAGCGCGGTGTCGACACCGACCGCTTCACTCCCGCGAAGGCCGAGCGGAGCGCATTTCCCGGCGAGCTGCGGGTCCTCTACGCGGGCCGCCTCACCCACGAGAAGGGCGTCGATCTGCTCGCTGAGAGCTTCCTGCGGGCACGCGTCGTCGAGCCTCGCCTGCACCTGTTGCTCGCCGGCGGCGGCCCCGAGGAGGGGGAGCTGCGCGCCCGGCTCGGCGAGCACGCGACCTTCCTCGGCTGGCTCGAGGGCGACGACCTCGCTCGCGCTTACGCCAGCGCCGACCTCTTCCTCTTCTGCTCGCGTACCGACACCTACGGCCAGGTGGTGCTGGAGGCGGGTGCCAGCGGCCTGCCGGTAGTCGCGGTCGGCGAAGGGGGCCCGGCGGCGCTGATCGAGAACCGTCACACCGGGATCCTCTGCCAGGCCGACGCCGATCATCTGGCCGGCGCAATATTGCAGCTGACCGGATCTCCGGCGCTGCGCCGTCGCCTCGGCGAGGCAGCTCAGGGGGTGGCCGCGACCCGCTCCTAGGGGCGCGCGATGGAGCAGCTCGGGAACGGCTACCGGCGGGCTCTCGCCGAGCCCGCGACGAGCAGGCAAGCTCCTTCCCGAGCGGCCTGACGCACGGCGGAGGAAGGGGGGTGCGGCAGTACGATTGGCCGATCGACGATCCGGCCCTCTATTTCAACCGCGAGCTTTCCTGGCTCGACTTCAATCAGCGCGTCCTGGAGCTGGCCGAGGACCTACAGGTGCCGCTGCTGGAGAGGGTCAGGTTCTGCGCGATCTACGCATCCAACCTGGACGAGTTCTTCATGGTCCGTGTCGCCGGCCTGTTCGACCAGCTCGACGCGGGGATCGACGCCCACGGCCCCGACGGGCTGCCGCCGAGAGAGCAGATCGACGCGATCCAGCCGCGGGTGCTGGGGCTGGACACCCGTTTGCACAGCGCCTTCAACGGGACGCTGCGCCCGGCGCTGGAGGAGCACGGCGTGCGGATCGTCTCGCTGGAGACCGCCACTGAGACGGAGAGACGCGAAATCGACACCCGCTTCCACGAGCAGGTGTTCCCCGCCCTGACCCCGCTCGTGGTCGGGCTCGGGCGCCCCTTCCCCTACATCTCCAATCTTTCTCTCAGCCTCGGGGTGCTGCTGCGCGACCCAGATAGCCGCACCGAGATCATCGCCCGCGTAAAGGTGCCGAAGGAGCTGCTCGGCCGCTTCCTGCGGGTGGGCGAGCGCAACGAGGTCTTCGTGCCCCTGGAGGAGGCGATCGCGGCCAATCTGGACGCGCTCTTCCCCGGCGCCGAGGTGGTCGATCACGGCTACTTCCGCGTCACCCGCGACGCCGACTTCACGATCTCAGACGAGGCCGACGACCTGCTGCAGGCGGTCCAGGACGAGTTGCGCCGCCGCCGCTTCGGCGAGGTCGTGCGGCTCGAGGTGGCGGCGGGGATGAACGCGAAGCTGCGCGGCCAGCTGATCGACGCGTTGGGCCTCGAAGACCGCGAGGTCTACGACGTCGACGGCCTGATCGACCTGGCGGACCTGGGCGACGTCGTCGACGCCGCCGGCAGCCACCCCGAGCTGCGCTACGAGCCCTGGACCCCGGTGACCCAGCCTCGCCTGCAGGGCGAGGACGACGAGCCGGCTGACATGTTCGCCGCGATCCGCCAGGGCGACGTCCTCGTCCACCATCCCTACGACTCCTTCGCGAGCTCGGTCGAGCGCTTCGTCGTGCAGGCCGTCGCCGACCCCGACGTGCTGGCGATCAAGCAAACGGTGTACCGGACCAGCGACGACTCGCCGCTGGTGCCGGCGCTGATCCGCGCTTCCGAACGCGGCAAGCAGGCGGTCTGCATGGTCGAGCTGAAAGCCCGCTTCGACGAGGAGGCGAACATCCACTGGGCGAAGTCGATGGAGGAGGCGGGAGTCCACGTCGTCTACGGCATCCCCGGGCTGAAGACGCACGTGAAGGCGATCCTCGTCGCTCGCCGCGAGGGCGACCGGGTGCGCGAGTACGTCCACATCGGCACCGGCAACTACAACCCGACCACCGCTCGGCTCTACACCGACCTCGGCCTCTTCACCGCCGATCCGGAGATCGGCGCCGACGTCGCCGAGATGTTCAACTTCCTCACCGGCTACGGTCGCCCGGCCGGTTACCGCAAGCTGCTGGTGTCGCCGACGACGATGCGCGACAGCATCCTCGGCGAGATCGAGGCGACGATCGAGGCCCACCGCGCCGGCGAAGAGGCCCGAATCGCCCTGAAGATGAACGCGCTGGTCGACGCGCGCTGCATCCAGGCTCTCTACGAGGCCTCGCGGGCGGGGGTGAGGGTGGACCTCAACGTGCGCGGCGTCTGCTGCCTGCGGCCCGGCGTGCCGGGCGTCTCGGAGAACATCCGCGTCGTCTCGATCGTCGGCCGCTTCCTCGAGCACTCGCGCATCTACGCCTTCATGCGCGGCGAAGAGGCCCGCGTGCTGACCGGATCGGCCGACCTGATGCCGCGCAACCTCGACAGCCGGGTCGAGCTCGTCGCCCCGATCGAAGACGAGGCGTTGCGGGCCGAGTTGCTCGACGTGCTCGAGCTCTGCTTCGCCGAGAACGCGAATGCCTGGGAGCTCGGCGACGACGGCGCCTGGACCCGCCTCGAGGCGGCCGCCGGGGAGCGGCGCAGCGTGCAGGAGGAGCTGCGCGCGCGTCACAGCGCCCGCGCCGGCGAGCAGTTCGCGACGACGTCGGTCTGACCTCCCTGCAGGGTCGCTTTCGATCATTAGGATGAGTCCGTGGTCCGTCTCTCGCTCCTTCCACGCGACAGCGCCTTCTTCGACCTCTTCACCGAGGCCGGGCAGAACACGGTCCGCGCCGCCCGGCTGCTCGACGAGATGATGGGCAGCTGGCCCGAGACCGGCGATCTCTCGCGGGAGATCCTCAAGGCCGAGCAGGAGGGTGACCGGATCACCCACGACATCGTCAAACGCCTCAACTCGACCTTCGTCACGCCGATCGACCGCGAGGACATCTACGGCCTCGCGACCCAGATGGACGACATCGTCGACTACACCGAGGAAGCCGCCGACCTGCTCGGCCTCTACCAGATCGAAGCGCCTATGGCGCAGGCCCAGGCGCTTACCAAGGTCCTCGTCGGGGCTTGCGAGCAGCTTTCCGAGGGGCTCGAGCACCTGCGCGAGCTGAAGGGGCTCGACCGCTACTGGATCGAGATCCACCGGCTCGAGAACGAGGGCGACAGGATCTCCCGCGACGCGGTCGCCTCGCTCTTCTCCAACGGGATCGACCCGATGGTGGTGATCCGCTGGAAGGACATGTTCGCCGTGCTCGAGAACGCGATCGACGCGACCGAGACGGCCGCGCAGATACTCGAGGGCATCGTCATCAAAAATTCATGAGCTCCGACACGATCATGGTGATCGTCGTCGGGACGGCGCTGGCGTTCGACTTCACCAACGGTTTCCACGACACGGCGAACGTCGTCGCCACCTCGATCTCGACCGGTGCGGCGCGGCCGTCGGTGGCGATCGGGTTCGCGTCGCTGCTCAACTTCGTCGGCGCCTTCATCTCGATCTCGGTTGCCGCCACGGTCGCCAACGATGTCGTCGACTCGGCCGTGATCACGCCGACGATCGTCTTCGCCGGCCTGATCGGGGCGATTGCCTGGAACCTGATCACCTGGTGGTTCGGCCTGCCGTCCAGCTCCTCGCACGCGCTGATCGGCGGGGTGGTCGGCTCGGCGGTTGCGGCCGCGGGTCTCGATGCGGTAATCGCCGAAGGCCTGGTCGGAAAAGTGCTGATACCGGCCGTGGTCGCTCCGGTGGTCGCGTTCGTCGTCGCCGGGCTGGGCATCGGGCTTGCCTACCGGATCGCCGGCCGGCAGCGGCCCGGCCCGGTTACACGCGGCTTTCGCTACGGCCAGGTGATCTCGGGAGGGCTGCTGGCGCTGGCTCACGGCACCAACGACGCGCAGAAGACGATGGGCGTGATCACCCTGGCGCTGATCGCCAACGGGACCCTCGGCGCCGGCGCCGACCCACCTCTCTGGGTGATCGTCTCCTCGGCGACGGCGATCGGCCTCGGCACCTACATCGGCGGTTGGCGGATCATCCGCACCACCGGCAGCAGGATCATCAAGATGGACGCGGCCCAGGGTTTCTCGGCGCAGGGAGCCGGCGCCGCCGTCATCCTCGCCTCGACCCACTTCGGCTTCCCGCTCTCGACCACGCACGTGATCAACGGCGGTGTGATGGGAGCCGGCGCGGGGAAGCGGGTTTCGGCGGTGCGCTGGGGCGTCGCCGGCAACATCATGGTTGCCTGGTTGTTGACGCTGCCGGCGGCGGCCGCGATCGGCGCCGCCGCCTACGGGCTGACGAGGGTCTTCGGCACCGGCGCGTTGGGGCCGGTCCTCGTCACCCTGATGGCGCTGGCCCTCGTCGCGGCAGCCTTCGTACGGCGTTCTCAGCAGGGCGCGCCGATGCCCGCGAGCTGAGCGGCAGATGGCGACGATCGTTGAGACCAAGGAGCTGATCGAGACGGTGCTCGCCTCCCTGGTCGCCGGTGTCGGTGTGACCGCTGTCTTCTCGATGGCGATCTGGGGCGGGGCTCGTTTCGTCGACTTCAGCCGCGACGGTCGCCCCGTCGCCGCGGCGGCAGCGGCGGGGGTCGGGGTGCTCGCCCTCGCCACGACCTTGGCCGGGGTCGTCTTCGGCATCGTCGTCATGACCAGTAAGTAACCGCTCGTCCGTACACTTTTCCTCATGCGGAAACTGCGGAACGTCGCGATCGTGATGTTGCTCGCCCTGCTCGTCGCCTTCGCCCCCCATGGCGGCAACGCTGCGGACGCGATCCTGACCGCGATCACGATGGGCTTCCTGGCCGCGATCGCCTGGACCGTGTTCGTGCTGAGTCGTCAGAACCAGCTGACCCTGGCGGCGTTGAGCGACGGGCGCCGCGCGGTCCTGTACGGCGGCCTCGGCCTGATCGCGCTGCTGATCGCCGGCAGCGATGAGATGTTCGCAAGCGGCGGTGGGACCCTCGCCTGGATCTTCCTGCTCAGCGCCGCCGTGGCGGCGATCTGGAGGGTCTGGGTCGAGGCCAACACGTACAACCACTGACTCGGCGCAAAGCCGTCACACAGATTTTCGTTTGAGCGCACCACACGCGCGTTCGGGCCTGGGACGGTCGGCGTGTGTCGTACCAGGCCGCCCGCAGCGCTCACAGGGAGGACGGGACCGCGTCGGTCGAGATGGTCGCCGTGGTCCCGTTCCTGCTGCTGGCGGTCCTGGTCGCGGCACAGATCGGGCTCGCCGGAGCGGCTCTCTGGTCGGCGGGGGTGGCGGCGCGAGCCGGGGCACGGGCGGCCCTGGTCGGGGGAGACGCCGGGGCGGCGGCCCGGCGAGCATTGCCGCCCTCGATGCGGTCCGCTGCGCAGGTGAGCTCCTCCGACACCGTCTCCGTCCGCGTCGCGGTGCCCCGTCTTCTGCCCGTGCTGCCGAGAGCGATGGTCGGCGCGGAGGCCGCGCTGGAGCCCGGCGATGGGTAGGTGTCTGTCCGCCGAAGTGGGCCAGTCGACGGTCGAGCTCGTCGCCGCCCTGCCGGCCCTGCTGCTCGCAGGGCTGCTCGCTCTTCAACTTCTTGCCGCCGGCTACGCGCTTACGCTCGCCGACGGGGCTGCCGAGGCGGGAGCGCTGGCGCTCGCGTCCGGGCGCCCCGCAGCCGCTGCAGCCCGCGCCGCGCTGCCCGGCTGGGCGAGGGACGACGTCGACGTCTCGGTCAGGGGCGGGCGCATCGCCGTCCGCCTGCGCCCTCCGTCGCTCTTGCCCGCGGTCGCCGATGGGCTTGCCGTCACGTCAGCGGCCACTGCGAGGCCGAAGTGACGCCGGTCGTCCTGGTCAGCCGGGTCGGCGCGGCAAAGGGCTCGCGAGCTGTTGCCGCTGCCCTCGCCTGCGCCGCATCCGAGTCCGATCGGGCGGCACTGCTGGTCGACCTGGGCGAGGGAAGGGCGCCTCGCTCCACCCTGGTCGCCACCGCGGGCGCGAGGGGGCTCGAGGAGCGTCTGGCGGCGCACCTGCCGGCTGCCGCGATCGCCTCGCGCGGGCGGATCTGCCAGCTGAAGTTCCCGCCCGAGCCCGCGTCAGTTGACGCGCTGGCCGCCGCCCTGCCGCTCGCCCGCGAGTCGGCAGCCGTCATCCATCTGGCGCCGATCTTGCTCCGGGCGGTGCTCGCCGACCCGCGCATCCGCGCCACCGGCGTGCTGCTGCGCGCGGACCTCACCGAGGACCGCGCGCTGACGGCGCTCGCGGTACGCGACCTGTTGACAGAGGGGCTGCGGGTGAGGGTCGTCAAGCGCCGCCTTGGCCCACTCGCCGCAGTTGCCGCGCAGCTCGGAGCTCTGCCGACGGGCCCTCCGGCATTCCTCGTCAGATCGTGCGAACGCATGCTGGATGCCGGGGACCGCAGATCCCTCCCGCCATGCGCGGGAGGGACCGGGACGGAATCTGGCTGAGGCCCGCCCGCGCCCTACGGGGTGGCGGCGTGCCAGGTGCCGACGTCCTTGATCCCCTCGCCGTTGGCGTCGCCCTTCTTCTTGTCCCCGTCGAACGTGTAGAGCGGCTTGCCCTCGAAGGTCACCTCTCGCAGGCCGTTGTCGGGGCGCTTGATGACACCGAGCGAAACAGGGCCGACCGGCTTCACGCCGGCTGCCACGACCAAGGGGTGCCAGTCCTTGAGGCAGGAGCCCTTGCAGATGAACCTGCCGTTCTTCTCGGCGCTGAGGCTGTACAGGGTGAGCCCGTTGTTGGCGATGAGGACGGTCTTGCCCAGAGACGGGTTGTGCCCCTCGCTGACGACGCGCTTGCTCGTGCTCGCGACGGCTAGGGCGCTGTAGAGCGCAGCGATGGAAAGGACGACGATCGCGGCGATGAACGCGACGGTCGGGCGACGTGGGCGACGACGGCTTGGCGACTGCGACATGAACGCTCCTCGGGTCGAATTCCGGGTTCGCCCTGTCTACGGACGCAATTGCGCATCGGTTCGATCGCACACATTTTCGTTTGAGCGCACCACACGCGCGTTTGCGCCAGTCAGGGTCGGCGCATGGAGGGTCGCAGAGAGGACGGTCAGGCGCTGCTGCTCGCGCTCGGGGGTGCATTCATGCTGGTTGTCGGCGCGCTCGCGCTGGTCGCGATCGCCGCTGCGGTGACCGGAAAGGGACGGGCGCAGCGCGCCGCCGACCTGGCTGCGATCTCGGCGGCGCGCTCGATGCGCGACGACCTGCCGCGCCTGTTGGCACCGCCCATGTTGCCGAACGGCCTGCCGAACCCGGCGCGCATCGCAAAGCCCGAGTACCTGGCGCGGGCTCGCCGTGCCGCATCCGATGTGGCGCGAGCAAACGGCGTTGACACCCCGCACCTGAAGATCGCCTTCCCCGACGCCGGCACGTTTGCCCCGGTTCGCGCCAGGGCGATCGTGACCGGCAGCCTCGATCTGAGCAGAGCAGGCGCTACCGGCGCCGGCAGCGCCGTGGAAGCATCGGCGGTTGCCGAAGCGGCCGCACCGGCCAGCGAAACGGGCTCGATGCCGACGACGGCGCGCGGGGGCGGCTACAGCGGACCGCTCGTCTACCGGACCGGCGAGGGCATGCGCCCCGATGTGGCTGCCGCCTTCGACCGGATGGCCGCGGCCGCCTCCCACGCCGGGCTCACCCTCGTCGTCAATTCCGGCTTCCGCTCCGATGCCGAGCAGGCCGCGCTCTACGCGGCTCATCCCGACCCGACCTGGGTGGCGCCGCCGGGTCACTCGCTGCACCGTTGCGCGACCGAGCTCGACCTCGGCCCGGAAGCGGCTTACGGCTGGCTGGCGGCAAACGCATCGCGCTTCGGCTTCCTTCAACGTTATTCGTGGGAGGCCTGGCATTACGGGTACGACAGGCCTCCGACGCCCTGCTCGGCGGCCGGCAACACGGTGGGCCTGTCGGGCGGCGGGGCGCTCGGCGGGGGCGGGGGAGACGGCGCCTTGGCGGGAACCTCGCTGCCCGCCTTCGTCCCGGTGCGCTACCGCGCCATGCTGCTGCGTGCGGCGACTCATTGGAACGTCTCCGCCGCCCTGCTCGCCGCTCAACTGATGGCCGAGTCGAACTTCGACCCCTACGCGGACTCCCCGGCGGGAGCGCAGGGCATCGCCCAGTTCATGCCGTCGACAGCCGCGGCCTACGGCCTGAGGAACCCGTTCGACCCAGAGGAAGCAATCGACGCCCAGGCCCACCTCATGTCAGACCTGATCCACCAGTTCGGATCGCCCCAACTCGCCCTCGCCGCATATAACGCCGGCCCGGCTCCGGTCGAAGCCTGCGATTGCGTGCCCGCCTACCCCGAGACACGGGCATACGTGAGCCGCATCCTCGCTCTGCTGGGAGGGGCGGGCGCCCTCGCCGTCCCCAGCTTCGACGTCAGGCTGGTGGCCTGATGCCGGTGGCAGAGGCCGTTTCGATCAACGATCCTAGCGGTATACACCTTAGGGTGTACGATGGGGTAGTGACGCGGACCAATATCGAGATCGACGACGAGCTGGTCGAGCGGGCGATGCGGATCTATCGCCTCCGCAGTAAGCGCGAGGCCGTCGACCTCGCCCTGCGCAAACTGGTCGGTGAGCCGATGACGCGCGAGGAAATGTTGGCGATGGAGGGGACGGGCTGGAGCGGCGACCTCGATGAGATGCGTTCGCAGGATGTGCCTGAGCTGTGATCCTCGTAGACAGCTCAGCGTGGGTGGAGTTCCTTCGTAATACCGGCAGCGCTACGCACCGGAAGCTTGCCTCTGCACTCGACGAGGGACAGCAGCTCGCGTGGACGGACATGGTTGCGCTGGAGGTTCTGGCTGGCGCCCGCGACGATGCGGATCGGGATCGCCTGCGACGCCTCTTGTACAGCCAGGCCTTCCTTCCGGTGGAGGGCCCAACCGACTACGAGAACGCGGCCGTGCTGTACCGGCTCTGCCGAAGAGCCGGGGAGACGCCGCGCGGCCTTGCCGACTGCCTGATCGCGGTCGTCGCGATTCGCCATGACGCCGAGCTGCTCTGCGCTGACAGCGACTTCGGGGCCATCGCTCGCTGCACATCGCTGCGTCTTGCGGCGGCGTAGTGAACGGTCGCCTAGACTCCGGCCAGATGGCCACCGTCGAGGTACAGGGAGTCGCGGGAATGCAGTCGCTGCTCGGGCAGGAGATCGGCCCGAGCGATTGGCGCACCGTCTCCCAGGGGGACATCGACACCTTCGCCGAGCTCTCGGGCGACGACCAGTGGATCCACGTCGACGTCGAGAAGGCGAAGAACGAGAGCCCCTTCGGCACGACGATCGCCCACGGCAACCTCACCCTGTCGCTGGTCGACGGCTTCCGCAAGGACCTGATTTCGTCAACCGGCTTCGCCCTCGGCGTCAATTACGGCTGGAACAAGATCCGCTTTCCCGCCCCCGTCCCCGTCGACTCCAGGGTCCGAGGCCGTGCCGAGGTCGTCTCGATCGACGAGAAGGGCGGCGGCTGGTGGGAGGTGGTCACTCGCTTCACGCTCGAGGTCGAGGGCAACGAGAAGCCGTGCTTCGTCGGCGACTCGGTGACGCGCGTGATGGCGCCCGCCTGAATAGGCGGTTCCTGGCCAAGCAGATCAAGGACGCAGGGAGCGTGGCGTGCGCCAGCACGCGAGCGACCGAGGACGCCGATATGCGCCGGCCAGGAACCGCCTATTTGACCGTGAGCGTTCCTTCCATGCCCGCTTCGCGGTGCCCCGGCACGGTGCAGTAATAGTGGTAGGTGCCCGGTTTGAGGTTGACCGTCGTCGAGGTTTCCCCTTCGCCGATCAGTTCGGTTTTGCCGACTTCCTTGCCGCTGGAGTCTTCGATCGCCACGTCGTGGGTGAGGCTCTGCGGGTTCTTGAAGTCGATCGTCACTTCGCCGGCCTTGGCCGATGCTTTGCTGGTCGTGTAGGCGAGTTCGCCGCTCGGGTCGGCTTCGAAGCTGACCGTCGAGCCACCGCCTCCGCCGCCGGATTCCTTGCCGCTTTCGGCTGCCGCTCCACCGCCGGCTTCTTCGCCGCTGGAGGTCGAGGTCGTCGTGGTCGAGTTGCTGCTTCCGCAGGCGACGAGGGCAACGGATGCAAGCGCGAGAACGAGTAGGGCAGCAAGCTTTTTCATCGGACTGGATCCTTTCCTGGGGGAATGCTCAGGGGGACTCTAGACGGTTACAGCTCGGATACGGCCGGGGGGCACGACCGGTTCAGCGGCCCTTGAACTCGGGCTTCTCGCCACTGAAGAAGGCGATCGCGCCTTCGCGCAGATCCTCGGTCGCCATGCTGTCGGCGATCCCGTGCCGCTCCAGCTGCAGGTGCTCGGTGAGGCTGTTCTCGATGCTCTGGTTGCAGAGCCGTTTGGCCATCTTCACGTAGTACGGGGCCTTCGCCGCGAGCTTCGCGGCCTTCTCCCGGGCGGCGTCCATCAGCTCGTCCGCGGGTACGACCTCCGAGACCAGGCCCCGCTCGAGCGCATCCGCGGCATTCATGTTCGGGTCTTCGAGGAAGAGCTCCAGCGCCTTGCTCGGCCCGACCACGCGTGGGAGGAAGTAGGTCATGCCGCCGTCCGGAGAGGCGCCGATGCGTCCGTAGGCGCAGGCGACGAATGCGTCCTCGGCGGCGATGCGGATGTCGCAGGCGAGCGCCAGCGAGAACCCCGCCCCTGCGGCGGCGCCGTTGACCGCCGCGATCACCGGGTAGGGAATCCGCCGCAGGTCGACGATCGCGGTGTGCAGCGCCTCGGCGCCGCGCCGCACCTGCGCCGGCAGGTCGATCGAGTCGTCTTCGACGCCGGCTTTGAAGCCGTTGATGTCGCCGCCCGAGCAGAAGGCCTTGCCCGAGCCGGTGACGATCAGCCCTCGCAACGGCGCCTGATCGGCGAACCAGGCGAAGGCGGTACCCAGGTCCAGGATCATCTCGGGGCTCATCGCGTTGAAGCTCTCGGGCCGATCGAGGATGAGCGTGCCGATCTCGCCGTTGACCTCGATTCGCAGCGTGCTCAGCTCGGGCGGGCTCATGATTGCGGTCATATCACTCTCCAATTGGACTCCGAATGAAGCATCGTGGCCCCCACTGGGACAACAAAGCTTCATTTTCACTTTGGCCGGGGGCCAGGAGCCTACCCTTTGGCCTGTGAGCGAAGGCGACCTCGATATCTCGCGGGCGGAACGCCTGGCGCAGCAGCGCCGCGAGCTGCCCGACTCCCCGGGCGTCTACCTCTTCTATGAAAAGAATGGCGAGCTGCTCTACGTCGGCAAGGCGCGTTCGATCCGCAAACGCGTCGCCTCGCACTTCTCCGGCGGCGAGAGCCGGCTCACCTCCCGGGTCGACCGCATCGACGTCCTCGTCACCGCCAACGAGGCCGAGGCGCTGCTCGCCGAGCAGAGCTTCATCAAGCGCCACCGGCCGCGCTTCAACATCCGCCTGCGCGACGACAAGTCCTACCCCTACGTCTGCGTCAGTCTCGACGAGGACTACCCGCGGGTCTACTTCACGCGTGAGAAGCACCGCTCCGGCCGCGCCTACTTCGGGCCCTTCTCCAGCGCCAAGCGGGTGCGGGAGACGCTCGACCTGCTCGGCAAGCTGTTCCAGTTCCGCACCTGCGAGGGGGCCGAGCCGGGCCGCCGCTCCGGCAGTCCCTGCCTCGATTACTACATCAAGCGCTGCGGGGCGCCCTGCGTCGGCTACGTCAGCCAAGACGAGTACCGGCGCAACATCGAGGCGATCGTCGACTTCCTCTCCGGCCGCTACCGCCAGGTCGAGGCCGACGAGCAGGCAAAGATGGAAGGTGCGGCGGCGGCGCGGGAGTTCGAGCGGGCGGCGCTGCACCGCGACCGGCTGAAGGCGATCCAGTCGCTGTTCGAGCGCCAACGCGTCGCCGGCGGATCCGTGGGCACGGCGGACATGATCGGCGTGGCGGCCGAGGGCCAGGACGCCAACGCCCAGGTCTTCCAGGTGCGCGACGGCATCCTCGCCGAGCGGCAGAGCTTCTACCTCGACAACCAGGCCGAACGCGACCTCGCCGAGGTCGCCGAGGAGTTCATCGGCCAGTACTACTCGGCCTCGCCCGCGATGCCGCGGACGATCGTCGTCGGGCCGTATCTGCGCGAGCGCGCCGAGCTGTTGGCGGCGGCGCTGGGTGAGCGGCGCGGCTCGCCGGTCGAGGTGCGGGTCGCCGAGCGCGGCGACAAGCGCCGCCTGCGCGAGCTGGCCGAGCGCAACGCCCGCCTCGCCCTCGACCAGGACCGGCTGCGCCGCGAGCACCGGCGCCAGCGCCGGGTCGACTCGCTCGCCGACCTGCGCGAGGCCCTCCAGATGGAGGAGCTGCCGATCCGCATCGAGGGATTCGACATCTCCAACCTCGGCGGCGAGCACACGGTCGCCTCGATGGTCGTCTTCGAGGGCGGCGCGACGAAGAAGTCGGACTACCGGAGATTCAAAATAAGATTCCGCCCGCGTGCTCTGCTCCCGGACACGTCCAAAGAATCAGATATGGATGGCCGTGTCCTCCCGCGTCCGCCGCGGGCGGGCCCCCGACAGGACGACTTTGCCGCGATGGAAGAGGTGCTCGGCCGCCGGGTGAGCCGCTACCTTGAACAGGTGGACCTCTCGCCGCACGACGGCAAGCGCGACGAGAGCTTCGCCGCGCTGCCCTCGCTGGTGATGATCGACGGTGGCAAGGGCCAGCTGAGCGCCGCGATGCGCGTCCTCGGCCCGTTCGTCGAGCGTGGCACGACGGTGGTCTCTCTCGCCAAGCGCGAGGAGGAGGTCTTCGTCCCGGGCCGGTCGACGCCGGTCGAGCTCCCCGCCGACTCGGAGGCCTCGAAGTTGCTGCAGCGGGTGCGCGACGAGGCCCACCGCTTCGCGATCGACCACCACCGCGGGCGCCGCGACCGGGCGATGACCGGCTCGGTGCTCGACGACCTCAAGGGCGTCGGTCCGGCCCGCAAGCGGGCCTTCCTCAAGCACTTTGGCACGCCGGAGCGGTTCCTCGGCGCGACTCGCGAGGAGCTCGAGGCGGTGCCGGGCGTGCCCGGCAAGCTGGCGCGCGAGATCCACGAGCAGCTGCACCGGACGGGCGGCTAGCCGTGGGCAGCAAGGTCGAGCTGATCCTGATCACCGGTCACTCCGGGGCGGGCAAG
>Ga0157370_10006192_pt1 | contig 13267 bp, 13 predicted proteins | sample C35metaG_FD_113463 | JGI IMG/M metagenome (GOLD analysis project Ga0157370, IMG submission 113463) | Corn rhizosphere microbial communities from Kellogg Biological Station, Michigan, USA - C3-5 metaG | ecosystem: Host-associated > Plants > Roots > Rhizosphere > Soil | place: USA: Michigan...
ACGACAACATCGCGATCGCGGGGCACCTGCGCCTGAAGCGCCAGGCGGGTTGGCGCCGGATCGCGACGTTGTTTCCGCGGCGCGGTAAAGCGAGCGCCGACCTCGAGCCGCCTATCGACCATATCCTTCGCCTGTGCCGCCTCGAGCCGTTCCGCGACGCGCCTGCGGCGAGCCTCTCCTACGGCGGCGAGAAAATGCTCGGTGTCGCGATGGCGCTCATGTGCGAGCCGCGGCTTCTGCTGCTCGACGAGCCCGGCAGCGGGCTCGGTCACGACGAAATCCGCAACCTCGACGAAGTGCTGCGCGACCTTCGCGCCCACGGCACCACGCTCTGCGTGATCGACCACCGCGTCGGCTTCCTCGGCAAGCTCGCCGATCGCGCAATCGTGATTCATCACGGTGCGAAGATCGCCGAAGGCCGGCCCGACGACGTGCTGCGCGATCACGCGGTCATCGAGGCCTACCTTGGGCGCAGCCATGCTTGAGCTTTCGGGGATCGACGTACACTACGCGAAGAACCGCGTGCTGAAGTCGATGTCTCTCGTCGTGGGCAAAGGCGAAGTCGTCGCGCTGGTCGGTGCGAACGCCGCGGGGAAGACGACGACGCTGCGCACGATCATGGGCCTGAAGGCGCCGTCGTCGGGCACGATTAGCCTCGACGGATCGGACCTCGGCCGCGTGCCGACCAGCGAGCGCGTGCATCGCGGCATCGTGCTCGTGCCCGAAGGCCGCCAGGTGTTTCCCCGGTTCAACGTGACCGAGAACCTGCTGATGGGCGCGTATCACCGGCGCGACCGCAACGCGCTCGACGGCGACTTTCGCACGCTCTTCGAGATGTTTCCGCGGCTTGCCGAGCGCCGCCGGCAGGCCGCGGGATCGATGTCGGGAGGCGAGCAGCAGATGCTCGCGATCGCACGCGGATTGATCGCGCGACCGAAGTGCCTGCTGCTCGACGAGCCGACGCTCGGCCTCGCACCGATCATCGTGCAGGAGATCGGCACCGTCATAAGGCGGCTTGCGGCCGACGGACTCACCGTTCTTCTCGCCGAGCAGAACGCCGCGATGGCGCTTGGCGTCGCCGATCGCGCGTACGTGCTCGAGACGGGCCGCGTGTCGCTCGAAGGCAGGGGCGCCGACCTCGTGGACAACGAGGCGGTGCGGCGCAACTATCTCGGCACCTGAAGCAATCGCTGAAGCATTGGAGGCATTCATGGGCAACGTTCTCACGCAGGCGCAGGTCGACCAGTTCCGGCGCGACGGCTGCATCTTTCCGATCCGCGTCATGTCGGAAGCCGACGCACTCGCGTTGCGCGGCCGGCTCGAAGCGTTCGAAGCCGAGACCGGCGGGCCGCTCGGCGGCGACCTTCGTCACAAGTCGCACCTACTTTTCGCTTGGCTTGGCGATCTCGTCCGCGAAAGCGGCATCGTCGACGCCGTGGCCGATCTGTACGGACCGGATCTCCTGTGCTGGACGACGAACTTCTTCATCAAGGAAGCACGCAATCCCGCGTTCGTCTCCTGGCATCAGGACTCGACCTACTGGGGCTTGAGCGAGCCGGACGTCGTCACCGCATGGATTGCGTTCACGCCGAGCAATCACGCGAATGGCGCGATGCGATTCATTCCCGGCACGCACACGTCCGACCAGATTGCGCACCGCGATACGTTCGCCCGCGATAACCTGCTGACGCGAGGACAGGAGGTTGCCGTCGACGTCGACGAATCGGAGGCGGTGACGATCGAGTTGCAGCCTGGCGAAATGTCGCTGCACCACGTGCGTCTCGTGCACGGATCGCCGCCCAATCCGTCCAACGACCGCCGCATCGGCTTCGCCATTCGGTATATCCCGACGCGGCTTTGCCAGGTGGCCGGCGAGGACAGCGCGACGCTGGTTCGCGGCGTGGACGTGCATCGCCATTTCGAGTCCGAGCCGCGTCCGGCACACGACATGGATCCCGAATTCGTCGCACTTCACAAGCGCATCGCCGAGCGGAATGCGCGGATCCTCTACCGCGGCACCGGCGTGCAGAGCTACAACGATCCGCGATCGCGTCGCACCGGCGGGAGCCCGGCGTGAAATTCGACGCTGCGGTGATGCATGCGGTCAACGCGCCGCTTGCCATCGAGCGGGTCGAGCTCGCACCGCTTGCACCGGACGACGTGCTCGTCAAGATCATGGCGACCGGGCTCTGCCATACCGACCTCGAGGCACTGCAGGGCTCGCTCGTCTATCCGATGCCGATCGTGCTCGGACACGAAGGCGCCGGCGTCGTCGAAGCGATCGGGCGCGATGTGACCGGCCTGCGCGTAGGCGACCATGTCGTCTGCTCGTGGAATCCGCATTGCGGGCATTGCTTCCATTGCGAGCGCGACCAGCCGATCCTCTGCGAGCCGTTGATCCGCCACCAGCCGAAGGGACTCCTGCTCGATGGCACGACGCGGCTGCGCCATGACGGCCAGCCGATTCACCATTTCTTCACGACGTCGACGCACGCCGAGTACACGATCGTGCCGCGCTCGGGTGCCATTCGAGTGTCGAAGGACATTGCATTCGACCGGGCATGCGTCATCGGCTGCGCGGTGATGACCGGCGTCGGCGCGGTCGTGCGCAAGGCGAAGGTCGAGGCGGGCTCGAGCGTCGCGGTGATCGGTTGCGGCGCGGTGGGCCTCAACGCGTTGCAAGGCGCGCGGATCGCAGGGGCCGCGCGGATCATTGCCGTCGACAAGGGAAGCGCGAAGCTCGAGCGCGCGAAAGCGTTCGGTGCCACCGATGTCGTCGACGCCGGCGATGCCGACGCTCTCGAGCAGATTCGTGCGCTGACCGCCGGACGCGGCGCCGACCACGTCTTCGAAGCGGCGGGCAATCACGCAACGCTGCGCTTGTCGGTCGAAGCGGTGCGAACCGGCGGCAACGTCGTATGGCTCGGCAAGCTCGGCGTCAACGAGGAAACGAGCTTCCGCTGGGGCGCGCTGATGGGCGAGAAGCGCATCGTCCGCTCGAGCTACGGCAACGCGCGTCCCGAGCGCGACTTTCCCTGGATCGTCGATGCATACATGAAGGGCGCGATCAAGCTCGACGAGCTCGTCACGGCGCGGATCGCGCTTCGCGACATCAACGACGGCTTCGCGGCGCTCGCACGCGGTGAGGGCATTCGTACGGTCATCACGTTCGACTGAACCCCACATCGACGCCTGCTCGCTTCGCTGACCACCTCGTGCATCCGCCACTCGCACCGGAACACATCGACGCCGAACATCGTGTTGCAGCGCTTGGCGATCTCGAGCTCGAATCGGGCGGGAAGATCGTCGACTACCAACAGTCGTACGTCACGCACGGGGTACTCGATGACGAACGCTCGAATGCGATCGTCGTCTGCGCGTCGCTGACCGGGACGCATCACCGCCTCGACTTTCTGATCGGACCGGGCAAGGCGCTCGATCCGTCGCGCTACTTCATCGTCGCGACCGATGCCATCGGCAACGGTCTCTCGACGTCGCCGTCGAACAGCCGCGCGCAGCCGGGCATGCGCTTTCCGCGCTTCGCGCTCCGCGACATCGTGCATGCACAGTACCGCCTTCTCACCGAGCATCTCGGGGTTTCGCACGTGCACGCCGTCGTCGGCGCGTCGATGGGCGGCATGCAGGCGCTGCAATGGGCGACGAGCCATCCGCGATTCATGCGCGGCATCGTCGCGATGACGCCGATGGCGAAGACCGCGCCGTGGGCTGCCGCCGTGACGAGTGCTGCGCGCGCCTGTCTGATGGCGGACCCGGCGTGGACCGGCGTGGGTTTCGACGCCGTGCCCGTGAGGGGATGGCGCGCCTACGCGGCGCTCATGAATGGTCTGCTGATGCACACGCCGCAAGCGATCGACGCATCGGCCGTCAGCGGCTTGCAACCTGCGCTCGACGAGCTGCACGCGCGTCAGCGCGCGCAGGGCTTCGACGCGACCGACTATCTGTACCAGTCATCGGCGTACGACGCGCATGACGTCGGCACGACACCGGGCTTCGCCGGCGACACGGACGCGGCGCTCGCATCGATCGTCGCGAAGGTGCTGATCCTCGCGCCCCCGCTCGACCTGTTCAATCCGGCCGAAAGCGGCCGGCGAGCGGCCGCCGCGATTCCGGGCGCGCAGTTCGTCGAAATTCCGTCGATTCAAGGCCACGCAGCGGCGGCGAACGCCGTGCGGGAGGACGCGCTGTTCATCGACCGCGAGATCGCCAGATTTCTGGCAGACTGAAAACCAGCTTCGCACGCGTGTATGCTGGGTTTGCAACTGGTGCCCGGAAGAGGACTCGAACCTCCACAGTGTTGCCACCGCCAGGACCTGAACCTGGTGCGTCTACCAATTCCGCCATCCGGGCACGCGTGACGAACCCTCGATTTTAAGGTCTTCAGCGAACCCTTGTCAAAGTCGATTCCCCTTCGCCGGCGTGCGGCGACCGAGTCGCGCAGCGATCGTCCGCGCAAACGGACGCGCGACGCCGATGATCTCGAATCGAAGCCGACCTGCGATGCGATCCTGCGCGCGCTGACCGACGCCGGCGTTCCGCTCGCGCCCACCGAGATCGCCTCGCGGCTCGCAATCGGCCGGCGGCAACAGCACCTGTTCGATGCATGCGTCGCGACGCTCGAGCGCGACGGCGAGATCCTCGTCAACCGCAAGGGCGAGCTTTGCATCGTCGCGAAGCTCGATCTCGTGCGCGGCACCGTGCAGGGACATCCCGACGGCTATGGCTTCCTCGTTCCCGACGAAGGCGGCGACGACCTGTTCCTGTCGCCGCGCGAGATGCACAAGGTGCTGCACGGCGATCGCGTCACCGCGAAGCGCGCCGGCTTCGATCGTCGCGGACGCCCCGAGGGCGAGATCGTCGACGTGCTCGAGCGCGCGAATCGCGAGATCGTCGGGCGCATTCACCAGGAGCACGGGCTCTGGTTCGTCGAAGCGGAAAACCGGCGCATCAGCCAGGATCTGCTGATTGCCGACCGTGATCGCAAAGGCGCGCAACCGGGACAGGTCGTCGTCGTCGAGGTCGTCGAGCAGCCGAGCGCGCATGGCGAAGCCGTTGTGCGTGTGAAGGAAGTGCTCGGCAGCGCGACCGATCCCGGCATCGAGATCGAGATCGCGCTGCGCAAGCACGATCTGCCGTTCGAATGGAGTGCGGCGGCCGAGCGGCAGGCGCAGCGCCTGCCGGCGGAAGTGCGTCCCGCCGACCGAAAGGGACGCACCGATCTCACCGGCCTGCCGCTGGTGACGATCGATGGCGAAACCGCGAAGGACTTCGACGATGCCGTCTATTGCGAGCCCGACGGACGCGGCTTCCGCCTGGTCGTCGCGATCGCAGACGTCGCGCACTACGTCCGCGACGCCGATGCGCTCGATGGTGCGGCGCGCGAGCGCGGCACGTCGGTCTACTTTCCGCGCCGCGTGATCCCGATGCTGCCCGAGGCGCTTTCGAACGAGCTCTGCTCGCTCAAGCCCGACGTCGACCGCTTGTGCATGGCGTGCGACATGAAGATCGACGCGCGCGGCACGATCAAGTCGTATGCGTTCTTTCCGGCGGTCATCCATTCGCGGGCCCGGCTCACGTACACGCAGGTCCACGCGTGGCTGCGCGATTCCGCGGCCGCGCGCGGAACGGTTGGCGAGGCGCTGTTGCCGCATCTTGCGCAGCTGCATACGCTCTTCAAGGTCCTGGTGGCGGCGCGCGAGCGTCGCGGCGCCATCGACTTCGACACCGCCGAGCTCGCGCTGCAGTTCGATCAGTACGGCAAGATCGCCGACATCGTGCCGGCGCCGCGCAACGATGCGCATCGCCTGATCGAGGAATGCATGCTCGCGGCGAATGTCTGCGCGGCGAACTTCGTCGCCGAGAACGAGCAGCCTGCGCTTTATCGGATCCACGAGCGACCCCCGCCCGACAAGCTTGCGGCGCTCCGCGAATTTCTCGCGAGCTCCGCACTGACGCTGACCGGCGGCGGCAGCCCGACGACGATGGACTACGCCGCGTTGATCGATCGCATTCGCGACCGCCCCGATTTCGCGCTGCTGCAGACCGTGCTGCTGCGCTCGCTGTCGCGCGCCGAGTACAGTCCCGACAACGTCGGCCATTTCGGACTCGCGTACGACGCGTATGCGCACTTCACGTCGCCGATTCGCCGCTATCCCGACCTCCTCGTCCATCGCGCCATCAAGGCGGTGCTCACGACAAAACGATATGCGCCAAAGGGCGCGACGTGGGCCGAGCTCGGCGTGCACTGCTCGATGACCGAGCGGCGCGCCGACGACGCGTCGCGCGACGTGCTGCAATGGCTCAAGTGCCATTACATGCAGGAGAAGGTCGGCGGGACGTTCGCCGGAACGATCAGCGGCGTCGCGAGCTTCGGAATCTTCGTCACGCTCGACGGCCTCGACATCGACGGCCTCGTGCATGTGACCGAGCTGCCGCGCGACTACTTCCACTTCGACGCCGTGCGCCACGCGCTGATCGGCGAGCGCAGCGGGCGCACGTTCCAGCTCGCTGGCCGGGTGATCGTGAAGGTTGCGCGCGTCGACCTCGACCGCGCGAAGATCGATTTCACGCTCGACGAAACGGCAACGCCGCGCGACGTCGAATCGCTGCAGGTCGCGCGGCCGGTGTCGCTGCAGCCGGCGAAGCCGTCGTCGCCACGTCCGTCGGTGCGCGAAGCGCTCGCGCGCGACGATCGTTCGCGCAGACGCAAGACGCGGCGATGACGGCGGCAGCCGGCGCCGATCTCGTCGTCCAGGCGCCGCAGGTGCTGCGCGAGGACCTCGAAATCCTCCGGCTCATGACCGGCGCACAGGGCATCGAGCCGATCGGGCGTGCGGCGTGCGATGCCTACCGGCTGCACGAGCCCCAGGATCGCGCGGGCGTTTCCGAGGCCTGCGCCGCCGCCCACTACGACTACGCTTTCGTGCCGCACCAACGTGCGCTCGATCGCGTGCGTCTCGTCGCGATGGACATGGACTCGACGCTGATCACGATCGAATGCATCGACGAGATCGCCGCGATGCACGGGATCGGCGACGACGTCGCGGCAATCACCGCCGCTGCGATGCGCGGCGAGATCGACTTTCGCGCGAGCCTCACGCGGCGCGTTGCGCTGCTCGAAGGATTGCCGATCGACGCGCTTGCGCGCGTCTACGACGAGCGGCTGCAGCTATCCCCGGGTGCCGAGCGACTGTTCGAAACGTTGCACGCGACCGGCGCCAAGACGCTGCTCGTCTCCGGCGGATTCACGTTCTTCACCGAGCGGCTGAAGACGAGGCTCGGCATCGACTTCACGCTGTCGAATGTGCTCGACGTCGAGAACGGATGCCTGACCGGACGCATCCAAGGCGATGTCGTCGATGCGCACGCGAAGGAGTCCTGCTTCTCGACGCTTGCGCAACGCTATGCGAGAAACGGCCTCGGCGTCGCCATCGGCGACGGCGCGAACGACCTGCCGATGCTCGCTGCGGCGGACGTGTCGGTTGCGTACCACGCGAAGCCGCGGGTGCGCGAACAGGCGATGCACGCGATCGATCACTGCGGGCTCGATGCGGTGCTGAATCTCTTCTCCTGACGGCCGCAGCGAAGAACCGCGAGCGGTTGTCGCCTACATCGCGGTTCCGGGCACGACGGAACATTTGACGATTCGCCTTGGCGACAGGCTGAACACCACAGCTTTCGCCCATCGAAACAATGCATTCCCTGCCATGGTGCGCCGCTTGCTTCGGCCACGGCGCACGAGCGCCTGCCGTGGCCTGCCAACGAAGGGGCGAAGCGTCGCCATGCGCCTCGCGAAACGACGAAGACGCGCAGATGGACGGTCAGTCCATCTCATCGATCCAGGCTTGCTGAATCGCCTCGAGGATCTTCTCGCCTCCGCGCTTGGGATCATCGTCGAAATCCGGCAACTGCTGCACCCATTGGTGCAGGTCGGTGAAGCGTACGGCAGCGGCGTCGACGTCGGGATGCGCGTCACGGAGCGCGATCGCGATGTCGAGGGTGTCGATCCACTTCATTGAGTCAGCCCCTCTCCTTCGCGTAGTTGATCGTATACCTCGGTATCTCGACGACGACCTTCGCATCGTCGACGATCGCCTGGCACGACAGACGCGACACCGGCGTCAATCCCCACGCGCGATCGAGCAGGTCCTCCTCGTCCTCCGACGCCTCGGACAGTGAATCGAAGCCCTCGCGCACGATGACGTGGCACGTCGTGCACGCGCACGACTTCTCGCAGGCGTGCTCGACTTCGATGCCTTGGTCGAGCAGGTTGTCGAGCAGCGACGTGCCTCGATTGCCCTCGAACGTCTTGCCTTCGGGGCAGACCTCGGCGTGCGGCAGGACGACGATTTTCGGCATCGATGCCGGTCCGGCGCTTGAGGAGTGCGACCCGTCAGCGCGAATCGAATGCGTCGACGCGCTTGCCGGCGAGCGCGTGCGCGACGCTCCGGTCCATTCGCTCGGCCGCGAATCCCTCGGTTGCCGCGTTCAGCGCCGAGACCGCCGCCGACAGCGCATCACGGTCTTCGCCTCCGAGACGTTGCTGCACTTCGGCCAATGCATGATCGATCGCATTGCGCTCCTGCGGAGCGAGCAGCGCCGCGTCGGCGGCGAGCGCACTCTTGGTCGCCGCGACCATGCGCTCGGCCTCGACGCGGGTCTCGGCAAGCGCCCGCGCACTCGCATCGTCGCTTGCATGCGCAAACGAATCCTGCAGCATCCGCGCGATCTCGGCGTCGGTCAGTCCGTACGACGGCTTGACCGCGATCGATGCCTCGACGCCGGTCGTCTGCTCGCGTGCGGACACCGACAGCAGGCCGTCGGCGTCGACGTCGAACGAGACGCGAATGCGCGCCGCGCCGGCCGTCATCGGCGGGAGCCCGCGCAACTCGAAGCGCGCGAGCGAGCGGCAATCGGCGACCTTCTCCCGCTCGCCCTGCAGCACGTGCAGTGCCATCGCCGCCTGCCCATCCTTGAACGTCGTGAAATCCTGTGCACGCACGACGGGAATCGTCGAGTTGCGCGGGACGATCTTCTCGACGAGGCCGCCCATCGTCTCGATCCCGAGCGACAGCGGAATCACGTCGAGCAACAACCAGTCGTCGCCTTCACGGTTGCCGACGAGCTTGTTCGCCTGGATCGCCGCACCGAGCGCAACCACTTCGTCGGGGTCGAGATCGGTGAGCGGCGCCTGTCCGAAGCAATCGGCGACCGCGCGGCGAATCTGCGGCATCCGTGTCGCGCCGCCAACGAGCACGACGCCGTTGACATCGGACGCGGTGAGCCTGGCGTCACGAAGCGCGCGTGAAACCGGCACGAGCGTCTTCGCCACCAGCGGTTGCGCGAGACGGCCGAACGTCTCGCGCGAAAGCGTCAGCTCGAGGCGGGCGCCGTCGGCGAACGAAACGATGATCGGCGCAGCGTCATGCTGCGTCAGCAATTCCTTCGCCTCGCGCGCCTTTGCCGTCAGCCGACGAGCATCGGCAGCCGAGAGCATCGGAAGGCGCGACTCGTTACGCACCCAATCGACGATCGCATGATCGAAATCGTCGCCGCCAAGCGCCGAATCGCCGTTCGTCGCGAGCACTTCGAACACGCCGCGCGTGAGGCGCAGGATCGAGATGTCGAACGTGCCGCCGCCAAGGTCGAACACCGCGTACGTGCCTTCCGCCGCGTTGTCCAGTCCATAGGCGATGGCCGCGGCCGTCGGCTCGTTCAGAAGCCGCAGCACCGGCACGCCGGCGAGCGTCGCCGCATCCTTCGTCGCCTGGCGCTGCGCGTCGTCGAAGTACGCGGGCACGGTGACGACCGCGCCGTCGATCGCGCCGCCGAGCGATGCTTCGGCGCGGGCGCGCAACGTCTTCAGGATTTCGGCGGACACTTCGATCGGCGTCTTGGCACCGCTGCGGGTCGCGATGCGGATCACGCCTTCGCCGTCGACGAAGCGATAGGCACGGCGCTGGTCGCTCGCAACGTCGGCGAGCCCGCGGCCCATCAGTCGCTTGGCCGACGCGATCGTGTTGTGCGGATCGTCCGCCGCTTGCGCGAGCGCGTCGTAACCGACCTCGATCGCGTGCTCGCCGTAGCGCACGACCGACGGCACGAGCGGACGGCCGGCGTCGTCGCGCAGCACGACCGCGACGCCGTCGCGAACCGTCGCGACGAGCGAATTCGTCGTGCCGAGATCGATGCCTACCGCGCGCCGCTTCGAGTGCGGCAGCGGCGACCGATCGGGTTCGGAGATCTGAAAAAGCGCCACGTCAGGTTTGCGCGTCGCGCAGCGCGTCCAGGTCGTCGGCGAGCTTGACGAGAAAGCGCCATTCGCGCACGCGCATCGACGTCGCGGGATCGCTCGCATCGAGCAAGCGTGCCACTGCATCGCAAGCGTCGGCGGCTTCGCGGCGCGCGTCGTCAATGAGCGCGCCAAGTGCGCGATCGTCGTGCGCGTCCTTCGCTTCCTCGGCAGCCTCGCGTCGCTCGAGCTGGCGCGTCAGGAAGTCGACCGGCAGCCGTGTATCGCTCTCCGATGCCGCATCGACACCGCGCAGCGCCAGCACGTATTCGGCCCGCGCCACGGGATCGCGCAGCGTCCGGTACGCTTCGTTCGCCCGCGCCGACGCCTGCAGCGCGAGCCGCTTCTGCGCGTCGCTCGCACGCGCGAAGTTGTCGGGATGGACGCTTCGCTGCAGATCGCGGTAGGCGCGCTCGAGCGCCTCGGCATCGACGCGAAAGCCGGGACGCAGCCCAAGCAGGTCGAAGTGATTGCGCGAGAAATCGATCATCGCGAGACGTGACGAAGACCGGAGAGGCCCGTCGCGGGGCCACCCGGTCCTGTCGAATGGGTGCAGCTCCTTAGACGTTGAACGACTCGCCGCAGCCGCACGAGTCGCGTACGTTCGGATTGTTGAACCTGAAGCCTTCGTTCAGGCCTTCGCGCGAAAAATCCAGCTGCGTGCCTTCGAGGTACGGAAGGCTCTTCGGATCGACGACGATCCGCACGCCATGGCTTTCGAACTGCGCGTCTTCGGGCCGCACTTCGTCGGCATACTCGAGCTTGTAGGCGAGGCCCGAGCAGCCCGACGTGCGCACGCCGAGACGAAGCCCTATCCCCTTGCCGCGCTTCTTGATGTTCGCCGCGACGTGACGCGCGGCACTTTCGGTCATCGTGATCGCCATCAGTGTTCGGTCGCCTCGGTTGCGGCCACGTCCCGCGGATGCTTCGCCCGATAATCGGTGACGGCCGCCTTGATCGCGTCCTCGGCGAGGATCGAGCAGTGGATCTTCACCGGCGGCAGCGCGAGCTCCTCGGCGATCTGCGTGTTGCGAATCGACATCGCCTCGTCGAGCGTGCGGCCCTTCACCCATTCGGTGACGAGCGACGACGACGCGATCGCCGAGCCGCAGCCGTACGTCTTGAACTTCGCGTCCTCGATCACGCCGTCGGCGCCGACCTTTATCTGCAGCTTCATCACGTCCCCGCAGGCGGGCGCGCCGACCATGCCCGTGCCGACGCCCTCCTCGCTCTTCGCGAACGAGCCGACGTTGCGCGGGTTTTCGTAATGATCCAGGACCTTGTCACTGTATGCCATCTCAACTGACTCCTAATGTGCTGCCCACTGCACGGTATCGAGATCGATGCCTTCCTGATGCATTTCCCACAACGGCGACAGCTCGCGCAGCTTCGCGATCTTCCGCTGGACGAGCTGCACCGTGTAGTCGATTTCCTCGTCGGTCGTGAAGCGGCCGACGGTGAAGCGGATCGAGCTGTGCGCGAGCTCGTCGCTGCGGCCGAGCGCGCGCAGCACGTACGACGGCTCGAGCGACGCGGACGTGCACGCCGACCCCGACGACACGGCGATGTCCTTGATCGCCATGATCAGGCTCTCGCCCTCGACGAAGTTGAAGCTCACGTTCAGGTTGTGGGGGACCCGGCGCTCCATGTCGCCATTGACGTAGACCTCCTCGATCTGCGACAGGCCATCCCACAGCTTGTCGCGAAGCTTCCGGATGCGCTCGTTGTCGGCGTCCATTTCGAGTCGCGCGAGGCGGAATGCTTCGCCCATGCCGACGATCTGGTGCGTCGGCAGCGTGCCGGAACGCATGCCCCGCTCGTGACCGCCGCCGTGCATCTGCGCTTCGATCCGCACCCGCGGCTTGCGCCGCACGAAGAGTGCGCCGGCGCCCTTCGGGCCGTACGTCTTGTGCGCCGAGAACGACATCAGGTCGACCTTGAGCTGGGCAAGGTCGATCGGCAGCTTGCCGCTCGCCTGCGCGCTGTCGACGTGAAAGACGATGCCGCGCCTGCGGCATATCTCGCCGATCGCCGCAATGTCCTGGACCACGCCGATCTCGTTGTTCACGTACATGACCGACACGAGCGTCGTATCGGGACGAAGCGCCGCTTCGAAACGCGCGAGGTCGAGCAGGCCGTCGGGCGCGACGTCCAGATACGTGACCTCGTAGCCGTCGCGCTCGAGCTCGCGCATCGTGTCGAGCGTCGCCTTGTGCTCGGTCTTCACGGTGACGAGGTGCCTGCCCTTCTCGCGATAGAAATGCGCGGCACCCTTTAGCGCCAGGTTGATCGACTCGGTGGCGCCCGACGTCCAGACGATCTCCTTGGGATCGCAATGAACGAGCAGCGCAACTTCCTTGCGTGCCTCCTCGACGGCCTTTTCGGTTTCCCAGCCAAAGGCGTGCGAGCGCGACGCCGGATTGCCGAAGTGCTCGGTGAGGTACGGAATCATCTTTTGCGCAACGCGCGGATCGACCGGCGTCGTCGCGGAGTAATCGAGGTAGATCGGCAATCGCATGACGTTATCGCTTCGAAAAGGCAATGTTCAGGCGGCGCCCGCGCGCGCGGGCGCATCGCCGACCGCGACGTGCCGCTGGTCGTGCAGCACCGCGACGTCGCTCGGGTGCGCACGCTGCTGCCGCACGAGTTCGGCCAGCGTGACCGACCGCAGGTACGCAAAGATGTGCGCGTTCAATCCGGCCCACAGCTCGTGCGTCATGCAGCGGTGGTCGTCGAGGCAGTTCTCGCGGCCGCCGCACTGCGTCGCGTCGATCGGCTCGTCGACCGCGACGATGATGTCCGACACCGCGACCGTCTCGGGGGCACGCGCGAGGTTGTAGCCGCCGCCGGGACCGCGGACGCTGTCGACGAGGCCCTGCCGCCGTAGCTTGCCGAAGAGCTGCTCGAGATACGAGAGCGAAATCTTCTGGCGCACCGAAATCGCGGCGAGCGTCACCG
>Ga0157370_10006194_pt1 | contig 13266 bp, 13 predicted proteins | sample C35metaG_FD_113463 | JGI IMG/M metagenome (GOLD analysis project Ga0157370, IMG submission 113463) | Corn rhizosphere microbial communities from Kellogg Biological Station, Michigan, USA - C3-5 metaG | ecosystem: Host-associated > Plants > Roots > Rhizosphere > Soil | place: USA: Michigan...
TATGCTAGGAATGAGTACCGTTCCTGAAGTCTTTGTTGCCAGACATATGGGAATGGATGTATTCTGTATTTCTGTCATCACTGATCTCGGCGGACCAGATGTCGCTTTTGCTGTTTCTCACGAAGAAGTTTTGAATGCTGCCAATAAAGCAATGCCCAATGTAATTGCTGTTGTCGAAGGTTTGATTAAAAATTATCAGTAAAAATAGTCCAATACTACAACTGAAGACGTAACATTCCCCTCCTTCGGAGGGGTGGCGAAAATTCAACAGAATTTTTGACGGGGTGGTTTCCCCATAGAATACATCAATATTATAAATTTTTACTAATTCCAAAGAAATCAATCTCAGATTGCAATTCATTGTTTAGATTTGTACAAATGAAATTGTACAAGATGAGAAAGTTGATATTAATTTTTATGATAGGTATTTTTGGAATAAGTTATTCACAAAAAGTGCCTACAGTCCTTAAAACAGGATTTTCAAAAGAAGCTTTACAACAGAAACTGGAAGATGAAGATGGAAAAACCATTACCATCAAACAGATTCTGGCACAGCATAAAGGAAAAGTTTTAGTCATTGATTTTTGGGCAGGATGGTGTAGAGATTGTTTAAATGCTCTTCCAAAAGCTAAAGAATTAGAAGAAAATAATAAGAATATTGATTTTGTATTTCTGTCATTAGACCGTTCAAAAGAAGGATTTGAAAAAAGTCTTGAAAGATTTGACATGAAAAACAAAGAAAATTATTGGTTTGCTTCCGGATGGAAAAATGATTTTAATAATTATGTAGACCTTAACTGGATCCCAAGGTATATGGTGATTGACCAGAAATCTTCGATTGCAAAATATTATGCAATATCCCCTGAAGACCCTGAACTTCAGCAAACCATAGACAAACTTTTAAAATAATATTTATTTATTTTAATCCAAAAAACATAGAAAACTCATTGAAAATCATCAGATTTCAATGAGTTTTAAAATTTTATATATTGAACACCATGATCACAAGAGAAGCCACAGAACAGGATTTAGAAATTCTTTTAGAATTTGAACAGGGAGTTGTTACTGCAGAAAGACCTTTCAATAGTACATTGATTGAAGGAGAGATTCATTATTATGATTTAAAGTCTCTGATACAATCTCCGGAAGCCACCGTCATTGTTGCCGAAGAGAATAATGAAATCATTGCATCAGGATATGCGCTGATCAAGAAGTCAGAAAAATATTACAACCAATTTGAGAAATATTCTTATCTGGGCTTTATGTATGTAAAACCAGAGCACAGAGGAAAAGGAATCAATAAAGTGATTACCGATGAACTTATTGCCTGGTCAAAATCGAGAGGAGTCAGCGAGATAAGACTTGACGTATATGCTCAAAATGAATCTGCTATAAAAGCTTATGAAAAAGCAGGTTTTGAACCCCATGTTCTCACTATGAGACTGAAATAGAAAAAGATGGAAGCAGGAAGATCGAAGATGGAAGTCATCTTAGTACGTTGAATAATCCGTTATTTTTTTTAATTAACTTTCAATAAATAAGACATAAATTCCTCTATCGATAACATTAACTTCCAGCCTCCAGCTTCAAACTTCCTTTCTATAAAAAATTTACCGTAAATAAAGGAATCCATATCTTTGCATATGGATTTTTCTTTGCCTCTTCGTAAAATTATTCATGTGGATATGGATGCATTCTATGCTTCCGTGGAGCAGCATGATAATCCTACATTGAAAGGCAAGCCAATAGCTGTAGGAGGACAGCATCGTGGTGTAGTGGCAGCTGCAAGCTATGAAGCCAGAAAATATGGTGTGCGTTCTGCAATGCCCAGTAAGACAGCCAAAGAAAAGTGTCCTCAGCTTATTTTTGTTCCACCCCGATTTGCCAGATATAAAGAAATTTCCAAAAAGATCCGGGAAATTTTCTATGAATATACTGATCTGGTAGAGCCCCTATCACTTGATGAAGCTTATCTGGATGTTACCGAAAATAAAAAAGGAATGGAATCTGCCAACCTCATCGCCAAAGAAATCCGTCAGAAAATTTTTGAACAGACCGGCCTTACAGCTTCTGCTGGTATTTCAGTCAATAAGTTTTTGGCTAAAGTAGCTTCTGATATTAATAAACCGAATGGCCAGAAAACCATTCATCCTGATAAAATGGAGCATTTTCTGGAAGAATTACCTGTGGAAAAATTTTATGGTGTTGGAAAAGTTACGGCTAACAAAATGTTTAGTTTAGGAATTTATAAAGGAAAAGATTTAAAAAAGAGATCACTTGAAGACCTGGTAAGGCTTTTTGGAAAGTCCGGCCAGCATTATTACAATGTGGTACGCGGGATTCATACTTCAGAAGTAAAACCTCATCGTATTCAGAAAAGTGTGGCTGTGGAAAGAACATTTTTTGAGGATCTTCTGGATGAACAGCAGATCAATGAAAAGCTGGAAAGTCTTGCAGAGGAAATCCATCAAAGATTACAGAAAAATAATATTCTCGGAAGAACTTTAACTCTAAAGATAAAATATAAAGATTTCTCTCTTTTCACAAGAAGTATAACCCGGGAAGATTATTTTTCATCTCCCGAGCAGTATTACAATACCGGAAAAAAACTTTGGGAACTTCGTCCTTTTGATAAAGCGGTACGTCTGCTCGGATTGTCTCTCTCCCAACTGAATACGGAAGAAAAAAAGCAGGTTTCAGTTCAACTAAAAATCCCGTTTGAAGAATTCGAAAATGAATAGGTCATATTTTTTCGCTACCTTGTATGAACCAAATCAGCAAATTTATGAACCCAACCATGATTCAGTTTTTCCATTGGTATTCTGAAGGCGACGGAAAATTGTGGAAAGAAGCCGAAAAACAGGCCGGATACTTAGCAAAACTTGGAATTACTTCTGTATGGTTTCCTCCTGCCTATAAAGGGACAAATGGAGGTTATTCTATCGGATATGATGCCTACGATCTTTATGATCTGGGAGAGTTTGATCAAAAAGGCACCCTTCCTACCAAATACGGCACTAAAAACGATTATACAAAAGCCATTAAAGCCCTAAAGAAACACAATATACAAGTCATTGTAGACATTGTTCTGGGGCATAAAGCCGGCGGTGACGAACTGGAAAAATTTAAAGTCGTAAAAGTAGATGAAGAGAACAGGGAAAAAGTAATTTCTGATGTCATCGAAATAGAATCTTACACGAAATTCACCTTTCCCGGAAGAGGAAAACAATATTCTGATTTTGAATGGAACTTCACCTGTTTCAGCGGTGTGGATTACGCCGAAGGTATGGATTCCCATATCTTTAAAATACAGTCAGAATATGGAAACGACTGGGAAGAAATGATTGATGATGAGAAAGGCAATTACGATTACCTCATGTATAATGACATTGAGCACCGGAATCCTTTTGTACGGGAAGAGCTCAACAATTGGGCTAAATGGTATTTTGACCAGACCGATTTTGATGGGGTGAGACTGGATGCTTTAAAACATATTTCTTTTGATTTTTATAAAGAATGGCTTATGCTGCTCCGTTCCAATTCCGGAAAAGATATTTTCGCTGTTGGGGAATACTGGGCTCCTGGATATCTTCATCTTCTTCAAAAATATATTGAAGTGACGGAAGGATGCATGAGTCTTTTTGACAGCTCATTGCAGAATAATTTTCATACAGCCTCCAGAGAAGGAGGTTCTTACGATCTTCGAAGAATTTTTGACGAAACTCTTACCCAGGCAGATCCTATACATTCTGTAAGTTTGGTAGCCAATCATGATACGCAGCCTTTGCAGGATCTTGAAGCTCCGGTAGAACCATGGTTCAAACCTATTGCCTATGCTCTTATTTTATTGAGAAAAGATGGTTATCCATGTGTATTTTACCCGGATCTTTATGGGGCTCATTATGTGGATAAAGACAGAGAAGGCAATGATCAGGAAATATTTATGCCTAAAGTAGATGGTATTGAAGAGTTATTAAAAGCAAGGAAAGACCATGCCTATGGTGACCAGCATGATTATTTTGAAGATGCTAACTGCATCGGATGGGTACGGATGGGCGATGATGAACATACCGGATGTGCGGTTGTTCTGAGCAATAAAGATTCTTATAATAAACCTATGGAAGTAGGAACTCTTTATGCCGGAAAAAAATTTAAAGATATGTTGAAACGATTCAAAGAGAAAGTAACCATTGATGAAAACGGATGGGGAGATTTTCCTGCTCCGGCAGGAAATGTGAGTGTCTGGGTTCCTGAATAAGATTAAATTTCAGCAAAAATAAAAAGGCATACCTGGTCAGATGATCAGCTATGCCTTGTCTTTATCAGAAGGTATATTTTAGCAATAGATATACTGGCAGTACCAAATATCTTTAGCCCATTCACAGCATTGACCGTCTTCATTGGAAGTACAGCATACCTTACCTCTGTTAATATCTCCGGCTTTTAAACTCTTTAATTCCTGGCGGTTCAATTTTCTTACTTTAAAATCTTTGTTTGTTTTCATAATTGCTATTTTTTATGGTTTAGTTATTAAATATACATTAAAAATTATAATTATGAATACATATATAATATCTAAAACTGGTTTAATATATAAAATCCATTGATAAAACATGAATATATTGACCACCCCGTCAAAAATTCTTTGAATTTTTGCCACCCCTCCGAGGGAGGGGAATGTTTACGTCTTCCGTTGGGATATTTGTTAAGATTAGAAATTTGATAAGCTGATATGGATGAAACTACATCTTTCGCAGTTCCAAGATTTCCGGTCTTTCTGAGGTATCAGATATCTTTCCGGTGCGGGCAAATTCAGCCCAGAGCGCTCTCAGCTTTTTACCATTCTCATAAATACGGCTCCAGGGAATATTTCTAAGCAGTTCGGACGATTTCCAGGCTGACTCATTACCAAAAATCAAAGGGAGATCAATACAATGAGGTGCACCAATATGATTATCTTTCAATTTTGAATGAATTCTGAAGAGATAAACATTTCCACCGGCATCGGCCAAATTCTGAGCAAATTGTTTTGCCGGGTTTCCATAGATAAGTGCTGTAGTTTTTTCAACGGTTTTATCCATAATTTTTAAACCAAATCCTTTCCCGAAATATTTATTTAAAGCCTCGGAGGTTTTAAGATAAAAGGCAGTTTCGTCATTATTGAAACCAATCAACACATCGTATTTTTTAGCATTTTTTTTCCACATTTCTACAGAATTGTCCTCTTTGCATAAAGGGAAATGACCGTATTGAATACCAAAGGGCATCGCTGCTTTCAAACCATATTTAATAACAGAGGGTACCAATTTCCCATACTCATCCATCATTTTCAAAACATCGGCCTCATCTTTCAGCACTTCTGTTTTTCTTAGAAATTCTGCAGACATTTTCTGTCTTTTATGGCGTAATCCCAAAGGAGCACTCTGAATAATCAAACGTTGAAATAATCCGTCTATACCTTCTGATATCATTAAATGAGCAATGGCATCACCTCCTGAAGACTGCCCTAAAAGGGTAATATTGTTTTCGTCACCTCCAAAATCTGCAATATTGGTTTTTATCCACTTCAATGCTTCAATCATATCCAACAATCCCAGATTGGCGGGTCTGTTTTCATCTCCACCTAAAAAACCAAAGAGTCCTAAACGATATGAAACAGTAACTACAATAATATGTTGCTCTTTTACCCATTCGGCAGGATCAGCGGTGGCAAGATCTCCACAGCCTATTTCATGAGAACCTCCGTGAATCCAGACTACAACAGGGAGTTTTTCATTTTCAGCTATAATTTCCGGACGGGTTATGGAAAGATATTGTGTCGCTTCATCAGCCTCGAAGCTTTCAACAGGTGTCGCTCCGATCATTTTTTCCACGAGCGGACTTAAAGCCTGCGGGCATACCGGCGTTTTTTCCGGAGAAGTAATAAGGGAAGATAATAAGGGTTCTACAGAAACAGATCTTTTAAATCTTTCAGAACGGGCATAGCGAATACTTCTAGCCCTGATAATCCCTTCTTCTTTTAATGCTAAAATTCTTCCGAAACGGGTTTCAAAAATAGTGGTGTCTTGCTGATTTGGTGTCATCTTTAAAACTGTGAAACTTTTCTCTTTAAATTTAATTATTTAAACACAAATATCCACGAACCATTATTGTGTCATTTGTGAAAAGATTAGTGTTATTAGTGTTAAAAAAACTAGTTCAGCGTTTTATATTCACTCGGAGAAATTCCTACTTTGGTTTTGAACAGTCTTGTAAAATGCTGTGGATACTTAAAGCCTAAATCATAGGAAATTTCACTGATTGTTTTTGCCTGATCCAAAATCTGTTCTTTGGCTATATCAATAAGTTTATTGTGGATGAATTCCTGTGCAGAAATACCCAGTTCTTTTTTGATCAGATCTCCGAAATAATTGGCGGAAAGATTCAGTTTTTCTGCAAAGTAATTGACCATGGGAAAACCTATATTTTTCGGATTTTCAGATTTCAAATAATCATCTACCAGATTTTCAAATTTCCCGATGACTCCCTGATTGATATGGTCTCTCGTAATAAACTGGCGGTCATAAAAACGCATACAGTAATTCAGGAACAGCTCAATATTATTAACAATTAAAGATTTGCTGTGTTTATCAATAGCCTGTTCAAGTTCAAGCTTAATATTTTTAAAGCAGTCCAATACTACTTCTCTTTCTTTTTCTGAGAGATGAAGCGCTTCATGTACATCATAAGAGAAAAAAGAATAATCTTTGATATTCTTCCCTAAGTTGGTCCCTTTGATTAAATCCGGATGAAAAATCAGGGCAAAACCTGCAGGCTGAACAAATCGGTCTTTATTATAAATTCCATAGGTCTGTCCGGGTGCAATAAAAACCAAAGTCCCTTCCTGATAATCATAGCTGTGTTTCCCATACTGCATGTCTCCACACATCACATCTTTCAAAAAAACGGTATAAAAACCAAATTTTCTTCTATACTGGCAAATAGGATCGGATTTGGAAAAATCAATGATGCTTACCAACGGATGCAGGGTTTCATGATTCGCCATTTTATTGTATTCCGAGACCGTATTATAGATTTCAACCTCCTGATTTTCCATGAAGTATATTTTTATTGCTATTCAAAATTACCACTTTCATTTGTAACTGAAATGATGTCTGTAAAATTGGTAAGTAATTCGGTAATCTGTATAAGTATGATTTACCGGAAAGTATCGACTTTTGTACCGTTATGGAAACTTTTACTACCAATATTTTTCCAAAAGGGGAAAAAGCTTCTCCGGATTATTTCTCTGGAGGAACAGCGTGGGTTCATATTCTGAAATCCAATGAAGATAACCTGAACTGTCAGATCGGAAATGTAATTTTCGAACCTGGGTGCAGAAATAACTGGCATTCTCATGGAGGTGGACAGATTTTAATCGTAACTTCAGGAACAGGTTATTATCAGGAAAAAGGAAAACCTGCTCAAATTTTAAACCCTGGAGATATTGTTAATATTCCTCCTGATATCATTCACTGGCATGGAGCAGCTCCGGATAGTGAGTTTACCCATATTGCTATCAATCCTAATACCCAAAACGGGATTGTAGAATGGCTGGAGCCTGTAACAGATGAAGAATATCATAATTTATAAACCTAAATAAACTAAATATAAAAAATGAGTACAATCACAGTAAAAGCTTATAGTGCAGAGTCTACCACAGCAGATCTGAAAGAAATGAATATTGTAAGAAGAGAAGTAACCTCAAAAGATGTAGAGATTGAAATTCTATACTGCGGGGTATGCCATTCTGATCTTCATACAGCAAGAAACGACTGGGGCGGATCTTTGTATCCTGCAGTTCCGGGGCATGAAATCGTAGGAAGAATTACAAAGGTAGGAAGCGAAGTTTCCAAATTTAAAGTTGGAGATCTTGCAGGAGTGGGATGTATTGTAGACTCTTGCGGACATTGCGACAGCTGCAAGCATGATCTTGAACAATATTGTCTGAACGGATTCACCGGAACATACAATGGAAAAGACAAACATTTGGGAGGTCATACTTTTGGAGGATATTCTCAAAAAGTAGTTGTGGATTCTCACCATGTTTTAAAAGTACCTGAAAACCTTGACCTAGCAGCCGTAGCACCACTACTTTGTGCGGGTATTACAACCTGGTCACCTTTGAAACACTGGAATGTAGGTCCTGGTTCTAAAGTAGCTGTTGTAGGATTGGGAGGTCTTGGTCACATGGCTATTAAATTAGCAAAAGGACTGGGAGCTGAAGTTACTTTATTCTCAAGAACTCCGGGAAAAACTGAAGATGCAAAACAATTGGGTGCTGATCATGTTGTGATTTCTACAGATGAGGCACAAATGGATTCTGTAAAAGGGAAATTCGATGTGATTATTGACACGGTTCCTTATGTACATGACATCAATCCGTATGTGACTACTTTAAATATCAGTGGAACTCATGTTTTGGTAGGATATCTTGGAGGTTTAGAACCTATTCTGAATACAGTTCCTATGATTTTGGGAAGAAAATCTGTAGCTGGTTCTGTAATTGGTGGTATTGCTGAAACTCAGGAATTACTGGATTTCTGTGGAGAGCACAATATTGTTTCGGAAATTGAAATGATCAAAATGCAGGAAATCAATGAAGCGTATGAAAGAATGCTGAAAAGCGATGTAAGATACCGTTTTGTTATTGACATGCAGTCTTTATAATTCTTCTATAGAATATTAACAAAACAGGCTCTTCGGATTGAAGAGCCTGTTTTTATTTTTTCAGGTTTTGACTAAAATCATTCTGATCCTGATTCGCCATATATTTGTTTCCCTTGACACATTGGTGATCATTTCTTTCCATATCCTGAAAAGCCCATGCCGCCATGGCATCAATCACGGGAGCCAGCTCATTACCCGCTTCACTCAGCTTATACGTCACGTGAGGAGGCACTACAGGTTTTGCTGTCCTAATAATGAGTCCATCTGATTCAAGTTGTTTCAAATGCTGAATGAGCATTTTTTCTGTTACTGCAGGAATTGCTTTTTTCAATTCACTGTATCTTTTTTCTCCTGTGTAAAGATTATACAGGATAATCGGTTTCCAGAATCCTCCAATTCTTTCCATAACATACATTACAGGACAATCCTGTACTGTCTTTTTATTCTCCTGAATGGTTGAGCTTTCTTTGATGGCTGTCATATCTACATACTTTAGGGTAAGTACTTGTATAAAAGTAAGTACAAATATAACTTTGTTCCCAGAAATAAAAAAATATTTTACCTATGAAAATTATAATCACAGGATCACTGGGAAATGTAGCTAAACCATTAGCACAACAATTAATTGCCGAGGGGCACCATATTACAGTAGTAAGCAGCAACAGTGCCAGAAAACAGGATATTGAATCTCTGGGAGCAACACCAGCCATAGGATCTATTACAGACGTTGATTTTTTAACACAAACATTCAAAGGAGCAGATGCCGTCTTTGTCATGACTCCTCCAGCAATCAGTCCGGATAAGATTGTGGAAAATACAACCAATGCTGGAAAAAATTATGCTGAAGCTTTAAAAAAGGCGAATGTAAAAAGAGCTGTAATGCTAAGCAGTGTAGGCGCAGAATCTCCGGTAGAAAATGGCCCGATTGCAGGTCTTCACAATATTGAAAAAATATACAATGAAGTAGAGAGCACCTCTTTTACTTTTTTAAGAGCCGGATATTTTTATAATAATTTTTTCAATGATATTCCTTTAATTCAAAATGCAGGAATCATTGGGGGAAATTATCCTGCAGGTATTGAAATACCCGTAGTACATCCTAATGATATTGCCAAAGCAGCAGCTGAAGAACTGATAAAAGACGGAAATACCAACAATATCAGATATATTGTAAGCGATGTAAGAAAAGCATCTGATTTTGCTAAAGTTCTGGGAACCTCTGTTAATAAACCTGAACTTCCATGGGTAGAATTCTCTGATGAAGATTCTTTAAACGGAATGCTTCAGGCAGGATTACCGGAAGATATGGCTAAGCTTTATGTTGAAATGGGTAGAGGAATAAGAACAGGCGTTGTACAGAAAGATTTTATTGATCACGGCTCTCCTGTTTCAGGAAATGTTAAGTTAGAAGATTTCGCAAAGGAGTTTTCTTCTAGATTTTAATTTCTTTTGTCTTGAAATAAAAGTTCAAGACTGGAATTAAAATGCTAAGTCAGTAATAAAACAAGTTTCGGCGCACCTTTGGTGCGCCGAAACTTTGTTAACTATTATATTTTAATCTTCAGATTATTTTTTGTCTTTCAGGGTTTCTTTTAAAACTTTTAGCTTTCCATCAATAGGCTGATCTATTTTTAATCCTAAGACTTCAGCAACCAAAGGATAAACATTGATGTTAGCAAATTCACTGATCACAAGATTATTTTTAAATTCCGGGCCCCAGGCAAAGAAAGTAGCTTTCATTTCCGGAACAACTCTAGGATTGTAACCATGTTTTCCAACCGATGATTTCTTCCCTTTTTCCAGAAAAATTTTCGGAGCTTTCGGAATGAGAAGAATCTGCCCTATTCTATTGTATTGATCATCTCTTGTTGCAAAGTGCAGATATCTAGGAAGTTTTTTATCAAGATATACTTCGTAATCATCTGTTTTATTCGCTTTCAGTTGCTTGTAAACCGCCTTTACCTCATCAGGATTTTTAACGTAGACTCTTAACAATGTCTGGGAATTGTAAAAATCAAATCTGTTTTTATCAAAAAGAATAGCCGGAATTTCCAGAGGTGTGCCTCCATCTACTTTGATCATTCCGTGATCGGAAACAAAAACAAAATTGACATCTTTTAAGCCTAATCCATTTACTTTCTGAACAAGATCACCAACAGCCTGGTCTATCAGATGAACAGCATTTTCTGTTTCTTTGGCTTCAGGTCCATAATGATGACCGCTTCCATCTACTTCAGGAAAATATAAGGTGATAAAATGGGGTCTTTTATCTTCCGGTAACTTCAGCCAGCTGATTACTTTTTCTACTTTTTCAGATGGGGTAAATTTTTCGTGATAAGGATAATAATAAGTAGGTCTCATTCCTCCTGCATCGCTTGCAGATCCTACCCACATTAAAGAGGCTGATACCATCCCCTGCTTTTCAGCAAGCCCCCATAGCGGAGTTCCTCCATACCAGCTACCGTCCTCAGCATTTTTTTTATTGCTCATTGCGTAAGTTTCCTTTCTCTTGTAATCGTAGAAAAAATTATCAATCAAACCGTGATGTGAAGGATAAAGTCCGGTGATTAAACTCCAGTGATTGGGAAAAGTAATACTTGGATAACTTGGAATCATTGCTTCAGCCTTTACACCGCCATTAGCCAGCTTCAAAAGGTTTTCTGCATGATATTTCTGGGCATAATCATAACGGAAACCATCCGTTGATATCATAATCACATAGGGTTTTGACTGTGCTTCCGTACTGTTTTGCCTTCCCGGTATAACCACCTGGGCAGTATCAATATTTGCCTGTTGCGCAAAAGCCGTAAAGGAAATGAGCAGCAGTAAAAAATGGATTCCTCGCTTCATTATTTTAAAATTTTCGGCAAAGTTACATCCTATACTTCTCCCCGAAAAGTTTAAGAGATTAAAAGTATATTAAAACCTCTTATTTTTTTTGAATCAAAATTAATACCTGTTAAATAGGTCTTTTCATTTCAAATTGTGACAGCCAATTGTTCAGTCCTATTTTTTCACTAAGAAATTTACTGATCTCTTCTGAAGAATCATCCACATTGTTCAATGCGACAGCCTGTCCATCGTTTTTTTCTAAAATAGCATTGAAAAGCATCGTTCCTATTCCCTGTTTTCTATGATTTTTATCTACCGCAATCTGATATATTTTTCTTGAAACAGGACCATAAACAATATATCCTACCAATTTTTCTCCGTCATAAGCTCCTAAGGTGATATAGTTTTCCGGCATAGGTTCCAATACGAAAACAGATCCCTGCCATGAAGGTTCAATATCCCAGAAAGAAGAGAGTAACTCCCATTGAAAGATTTTCAGATCTTTTATGGATATTTCAGTATTTACTTTTCCATGTTTAATATTTCCGTTAAAGCAAAGTAGCCTGCGAACAATTGTAAATCCTAAATTTTCATAGGCTCTGATTGCCGGCTGATTTCCCTCAATCACCTCAAGAAGTAATGTATTAGCATTTCTTTCTTTCAATACAGGAATGATAAAATCATACATTTTTCTCACCAATCCTTTTCCTCTGCTTTCCGGAACTACCCCTGTGCCTCCATTATAAATAGTCTTTTCACCATTTTCAACTTTTTCAGCCTGAAGAATAAAGCCCGCTAGTTTTCCGTTTTCAAATGCTCCGGCAGAAATATTCATATCCAGTTTTTCGGCGGCTATTTTTGCAACAAGCACTTCTTTGGTAAGATGAAAAGGAATTACGTAATCAGAAAAGGAATGATTGAATACTGATAAAAGTTCGTCTATTGTGATATTGGCTAATGTTTTAAATTCCATTGGTTGTAAAAATTATAAGGTCAAGAAACTGCCTTTTGTTAAGTAATGGGATATAGACAAATATATGAATTTTAAAGCAATCTCCCTGAAATAGGGACTTTAAGAAAAAATGATACCTCTGAAAAATCAGAGGTATTCATTACTAAATATTTAGGGTATTAAAAAAAATTATTCTTTAATCAGTTTTTCATAAGATGTACTTCCATCTTTAAGCTGAATTTCAAGATAATAACTTCCTGATTTCAGATTTTCAACACTGATGCTTTCTCCTTCCGGTTTTACGGATAGTACTTTTCTTCCTGTTGCTTCGTAAATATCAACGGATTTTATCTTATCAACGTTTTTGAAATTAACTGTTGATTTAGCAGGATTTGGGTAAAGGCTTACCTTCTTGCTGCTGGCTGCAATTTCGTTGGTAGATAAAGTAGCAGCTGTCATCGTTAATGAGGCATATCCTCTTCCTGCATCATGATATCCTAAAGAAGTTCCTCCACTTTTACGGGAATAGAAAATATTGATTGTTCCTGCAGCATTGGCAATAGCAAAATCCCCTGCTCCCCCTGAAAGTGATCTTGTAGCTACTACAGTTCTTGTAGATCCGGATACTGTATTGGAAGTTTCTGTCCAGTCCTGGGCAGCATCAGCATTAGGTGTTGTCATTCCAATGAATGTATAATCTCTGTTCGCCGATGAGTTGTAGATAAACCCGTCTGAACCCGGAGCCATTCCTGTAGTTCCAAAACCAATTCCCA
>Ga0157370_10006195_pt1 | contig 13264 bp, 10 predicted proteins | sample C35metaG_FD_113463 | JGI IMG/M metagenome (GOLD analysis project Ga0157370, IMG submission 113463) | Corn rhizosphere microbial communities from Kellogg Biological Station, Michigan, USA - C3-5 metaG | ecosystem: Host-associated > Plants > Roots > Rhizosphere > Soil | place: USA: Michigan...
CGATCTGCTCCAGCAGCGCCTTGATCCGGGCATGGCGGATCGCGACCTGCTCGTGCTGGTTTTCCAGAAACCGCCACCCGCGCGGGTGCGTCCAGTCCGAACGTTTCCACAGCATCGGTGACACGCCGTGCGCCGCCGCGGCGGCCGTCGCAAGCCGCCATTCGAGATCGCTCCACGCCGGCGTTGCGCCGCCGGGGCTTGCCAGCTCCGCGGCAATCGCCTCGGTGGTGCGGTGCAGGCCCGCCCTAATGATTTTGAGCGACGGCAACATGGCGCAGCGACTCGCCAGCATTACGCGGTGGCACCGGCGCCGGGGTCGCATCATGGTTGCGATGGAGGTGTTCGCTCGCGATCAGCGCATTCCATCGCGCGTCGAGCGCAGCAAACGTTGGCTCGGGGGATTCGGGCGAGCCGGAGTCGCGCGATTGCTGCAGGGTAACCTGCTCGTGCAGCAAGTCGCGTATGCAACGGTAGAACGCGGAATCGTAGGTGCCGCGAAACATCATGGCCAGATCGCCGCTGTCGCGCCAGTGGGTTTTGTCGCCGAGCTGGGCCTTCACCTGTTCATAGAACCGGGTGCCAGGAAGCGGGTATGAAACGCTGACGCCGATGTCATCGGGCGCAGCAAGGGTGATCAGCTCGCGGGTCGCGAGCAGGTCGGAGAGTTGCTCACCGAGGTAGCCGAGTTGGATGAAAAAGCCGACACGGATGCCGTGGGCGCCAAGCCGTTTGCGCGCATCGATCAGCTTGGTGACCCGCGTGCCCTTGTCCATCCAGTCGAGTACACGCTGGCTGCCGCTTTCCGCGCCGATCCAGGCCTCGGCGCAACCGGCGCGTTCGAGCGCGGCGGCCATCGGTTCGGTCGACAGGTCGGCGCGGGTCTGGATCGTGAACGGCACCGTGCCGTCGTTGTCGAGCAAGCGCTTGGCAAATTCGTTCACCCAGTCGCTGTGGAATCCGAAGATGTCGTCGGCGAACCAGATGTGATCAGGGCGGAACGCGTGCTTCAGGTAAGTCATTTCCACGGCGACTTCGCCGGCGTCGCGGCGCAGGTAATGATTGCCCCAGATCGGCTTGGCGCACCAGTTGCAGCGGAACGGACAGCCCCGCGAAGCCGTCATGTTGAGGCTGAAGTAACCGTGTCGTTCAAGCCAAAACGTCCGGTAGCGCTCGATGTCGATCAGGTCCCAGGCTGGGAGGCCGGTGACTTGTGCATCCGGCGGTTGCGCCCCGAGGCGGGTCGTTCGCGGTTCCCCGCCGTCCAGGATGGAAACGCCGGATACTCCGGCCACCCAGCCTTGGGTATCGAAGTCCGGGCTCGGGTCCAGGCGCTCGACCAACTGGACCAGCGCCGCGATACCTTCGCCCATCAGCACGACGTCGGCGCCCGCGGCGAGCAAGACTTCCGGGTGATCGGACGCGTCCGAACCGGCCACGATCACCCTTGCGCCGTGCGCGCGCGCCGATGCAATCATCCTGCAAGCGGCGTCACGCATGCGCCCCAGGCACATCTTGGTCAGGAAATTGAAGTTGTCCTCATACAGGACGACGACGTCCGGCTCGGCGGACGGCAGGGACCTTTCGTACGCCTCGACGCCGTCGGCGAGCATCGCATCGAACAGCGCGACAGCGTGCCCCATCCGCCGCAGGAGTGCAGCGACCTGGATGGTGGCGAGCGGGGGATAGGGCTTGCCGCGTTCCCACTGCTTGGGGTCGTATTGCAGAAAGTAGGAATGGGTGACCTGAATCTTCAACATCGGCGAGGAAACCCTCTGGTGGCGCCCGTCGGCGATCCTGTGGCGCCTTCGCGAACAGCGCGTGGGAGTGAGTGCCGCAAGCCGTGCTGCAGGTTGCCGGACGGATTTCGGATGGCGCTTGAACCGTATGCGCAACTTTTTTCACTTGGCCCGGCACCTACGGTGCCATCCGGAGATTGCGAATCCCGTGCGATCAAACCTGGAGCCTTCGATCGATCGTCACGGTGCGGTTCGTGGTGGTGATGGGTATTCCCGGAAGGCGTTCCCACCGCCCGAACCCGCTTGTCCCCCCCTCAGCGCAACCAAGCGGGTTCTGGGCGGCGTTTTCCGGTTCGAGAGCAACAGCGGCGACTTGATCGATCTGGTCGAGGCCGCTTATGGGGGACTGCCGGCACAGGCGTTTCCGGACGTCGTTGCCGAATTCCGGGTCGAGATGCACTTGTTGTCGCGGCGCACGAATCCGTGGGCGATCGAGCCGCCTGCACCGCGGATACGGCAGGAAGGAAAGCGGCTTCGCGCCGACATCGATGCTTCGAATTACGTGGTGATCGACCCCGCATGCCGTTGCGCGCGGGTCGTTGCATCGGAGGACATGCTGCAGCATGCCTACCACCTGCGTTGCGAGTTGATCGAGTTCGCGGTGTTCATCCTGGCCGCGCGCGGACTCGGTCTGGTGCCCCTGCACGCCGCCTGCGTGGGGCGACACGGCCGCGGACTGCTGATGCTCGGCGGCAGTGGTTCCGGCAAATCGACGCTGGCGCTGCATGGCCTGCTGCACGGGCTGGATCTGCTCGCCGAGGACGCGGTCTTCGTGCAACCGTCAGACCTGTTGGCGACCGGCGTTCCCAATTATCTGCACTTGAGAAGCGACGCGCTGGATTCCGTGGATGACCACGCGATCCGCGGCTGGGTCGCACATGCACCGGTCATCCGCCGTCGCAGCGGCATCAGGAAATTCGAGGTCGATCTTCGGCAGGGATACGGAAGGCCGGCCACGCGTCCGTTGGCGCTGGTCGGCGCGGTGTTCGTGTCCGCCCAGGCCGCCGAGCATTCCGACGCGTTGCTGATCAAGCTCGGCACGCAGGAAGGGAGTCGTCTGCTCGAAGCCGATCAGCCCCACGCGCCGACTCAGCCGGGTTGGCGGCGTTTCAAGCGGGAGATCATGGACAGGGGCATTCATCAATTGCGGCGCGGGCGTCATCCGCGCGATTCCGTCGATGCGCTCTGCCGATTGCTCGGCTGACGCGCGCCGCGCGTCCGAAGCAGCGCAAGAACCGGTGTCGTGGCAGCGAGGCCGGCGACTCGATCTGCTGCGTGGTCTCGCACCCATCGTCGGACGCGCCGGTGCGGTGCGCATCGTCGCGCACGTATTGTTGTCGCTGATCGCGGCGCTGATGGGAAGTGTCGCCGCCATCGTGCTCGTTCCCCTGATCCAGCCCGGCCACGTGCCGGTACTCGGCGGCCACGTACTGGCGCTACCGACTAGCCCCGGAACATTGACCCTGATCTTCGCGGGATTGATCGGAGGCCATGTGCTGCTGCGCTGGCTGGTCTCCGGGCTGGGCGCCCGCATCATCAGCGATTGTGCGGTGCGGTTGCGGGGCAGGGTGCATGCACGGTTGATCGATGCCGAAATTGCCGCGCTGAATGACTCGACTTCGGCCGAAATCGCCAATGTCTTGACCATCAACGCCGGGATCGTCACCCAGGGAATCAGTGCCATATCGCAGTTGCTGGTGGCCGGTGTGACGACCGCTGTCAACCTGGCGTTCGCGTTCTGGGTATCGCCGGTGCTCACGTTGATCCTCCCGGCATTGACGGGGCTCGGCATGGTCGCGCTGCGTTGGCATGGTCGCGAGCTGTCAAGACTCAGCCGGCAATACGTGAAGGACACGACCCGGCTGTTCTGGTTCAGCGAGGATTTCCCGCGGCGGCTGCGCCACGTCCGTTCATTCGAACGCGAGGATGCGGAAAGGGGCGGCTATGGCGCCATCTCCGCGCGGCTGGCCCATACCTATCAGCGTCAGGTCGAGCTGACGGCATCCGGAAAACTCATCGTGGAATTGCTCGCGGCAGCCGGCATGGTCGGCATCCTTCTGATCGCGGGCCGCTGGCATGGCGTCGACCAGGCATCGTTGATCGCGGTGGGGCTGCTGCTTGGCCGTCTGCTGCCCTACATGGCTTCGACGCGAAACAACTTTCAGCAACTGCGCCTGGCCGTGCCAGCCTTCGAACTATGGCGGCACTACGCGAATATCGATGGCGTTCGCCGGAAAATAAAAGTGACGACGGGTTCCGGCGAAACCGCACGACGCATCCACATCGAGCACGTGCGATTGAAACTGCCTTTGCTGCACCTCGACATCGAGGACCTGGCGCTGATTACAGGCGAAATGACCTTGATCGCCGGCGACTCCGGCATCGGGAAAAGCAGTCTGGCGGATGTTTTGGCGGGAATGACGATACCCGCTTCGTTCGCGGCACGTATCGGCGGACGTTCCATTGACTTCGACGCCTACCGACGACTCGTGCGCAAGGGCGCCTATGTCAGCCAGAGCATCCGTCCATGGCAGCACACCGTGCGCGAATGTCTGTTGTGGGCGGCGCCGGATGCAACGGACGAACGTCTGCAAGAAACGTTGGCGGACGTGGGCCTGGACAGACAATGGCGGGACACGCATGGCGACTTGGATACCGAGTTGCAAGGCTCGTCCTGTCGCCTTTCCGGCGGTGAACTGCAGCGACTGCTGCTGGCGCAGGTGATCCTGCGGCAACCGGTCATTGCCGTGCTCGATGAAGCGACCGGCGCGCTCGATGCAAATGCCGAAATGAACGTGCTCGCCGCGTTGAAGCGGCGCTTGCCACACACGATCCTGATCGTCGTATCGCACCGGCCCGGACCACTGCGCATCGCGAACCAATGCCTGCGCATCGGTCGCGGTGGCGTCGCGGTGATCATGAAAGCAGGGGTGACCGACGCGAGCAATGACGTGGGTGAATGGCCGCGCGCGAGGGTGTGATCATGCGTTGCGCAGGAGCAGAAGAAAACGGTACTTGCCACAGACACCCGTTTCGGTGCACGCAGCTACCACGACACGCGTCGTACCGACCGTGGGGGACGGCGGGGCGTTTCAAGCTGCGAACGGCAGCGCGTCCAGGTCGACATTGCCGCCACTCAATACCAATCCGATGCGCTGGCCGGCGAAGCGCTCGCGCTGCGCAAGTAGCGCCGCAAGCACTACCGCGGAGGAAGGCTCGATCGTCTGCTTGAGTTCGGCCCACGCTTGACGCATCGCTGCGAGCGTGGCGTCGTCTCCGACGCTGATGACCTCGACGCCGTGCGCGCCCAGCAACGCGAAGTTCGGTTCGCCGATGGTCGCGCGCAAGCCGTCGCAAATGGTGTGCGGCACTACGTCGGTGACGCGTTGGCCGCGCTGCAGGGATCGGAATGCATCATCGGCACCGGCGGGTTCGGCGCCGACCAATCGCGCCTGCGGCGACAAGGCGGCAAGCGAGATGGCACAGCCGGAAGCCAGCCCACCGCCGCCGACCGGGACGATCACGATGTCGAGAAGGGGAACCTGCTGCAGCAATTCCAGGACGATCGTGCCCTGGCCCGCAATCACGCGCGCATCGGCATAGGGGTGCACCAGCGTCGCGCCGGTTTCGCGCTGCACTTTTGCGCAGGCTTCCTCGCGCGCGGCCTGCGTCGGTGCGCAGCGGTGCAGGATGCCGCCGGCGCGTTCGATGTTGGCGAGCTTGGCCGCGACGGCGCCGTCGGGTACCACGATATGCGCGGGAATCCTGCGTGTCCGCGCGGCCAGCGCCAGCGCTGCGCCATGATTCCCGGACGAGTGCGTCACGACGCCGCGCTTCGCTTCGTCATCGTCGAGCGACCACACTGCATTGCAGGCGCCGCGAAACTTGAACGCACCGCCCACCTGCAAGTGTTCGCACTTGAAAAACAATGCGGCGCCGGCAAGCGCATCCAGTTCCGGTGAACGCAGTACCGGCGTCACCTGCGCATGTGCGGCAATCCTCGCCGCAGCGGTGCGGACGTCACGAAGGGTCGGGGCTGCAAATTCGGCCATGGCTCGGCATCTTCAAGGCAAGTGAGTATCCATTTTGACACCGGCGAGCCTTCGATCCGCATCCACGCCGGATTTGCGAACCATCGCACAGCGGAAATCAGCCAGCGGCGACGCGCCGCAACGATGCGGCTTCGCGCGCGAGCTGCTCGATCCCCGCCCAATCACCGCTCGCAAGTTTGTCTCGCGGCGTCAGCCATGAGCCGCCCACGCAGATAACGTTCGGCAGCGCGAGAAATTCCGGCGCGTTCGTGACACTGATGCCGCCGGTCGGGCAGAACCGGATCCGCGTCAACGGGCCGGCCCAAGCGGCGAGTAGTCTGGAGCCGCCCGCCGGAACAGCGGGGAAAAATTTCAAATGCCGGTAACCGCGTTCCAGCAGCGTCATCGCCTCGCCCGCGGTGGCGATGCCGGGCAGCAGCGGCAGTTCGTGTTCGTCCGCGGCATTGAGCAACTTTGGTGAAGCGCCGGGTGAAACCGCAAAGCGTGCGCCTGCCATGCGCGCGGTTTCGAGTTGCGTTCCATCGAGCACGGTGCCGACGCCTACCACTGCGCCTTCCACTTCAGCGCCGATCGCGCGGATGGCGTCCAGCGCGGCCGGTGTGCGCAGCGTCACTTCGATGGCGCGGATACCGCCGGCCACCAGGGCTTTCGCCATCGGCACGGCATGCGCCGCATCGTCCACGACCACCACTGGCACCACCGGCGCGAGCGCGAGGATTTCCGCGATTCGTTGTTGCCTGGATTCTTGCGAAGTCATGGCGAAAGCTCGTGCAAGGATCAGGGTCAGGCATCGGCCGCATGGTGGCGGTCGTGCTTGCCGAAGATGGTGGCGCCGGCATCGGCCGAACCGACCGCATTGCGCAGGTTCGCGAACAATTCGCGGCCCATGCCGACGTGGTGCGCGGAAAGATCGGCGTGCACTTGCGTGCGCGCATTCCATTCCTCTGTGTCCACCTTGGCTTCCAGCGTACCGGCGATCGCATCGAGGCGGATCACGTCACCGTCGCGCAAGCGGCCGAGCGGGCCGGCATCGATCGCCTCCGGCGTGACATGGATGGCCGCCGGCACCTTGCCGGACGCCCCGGACATGCGCCCATCGGTGACCAGCGCTACGCGATGCCCGCGCGCCTGCAGCACGCTCAAGGTCGGCGTGAGCTTGTGGAGTTCCGGCATGCCGATCGCCTTCGGGCCCTGGAATCGCACCACCGCCACGAAATCGCGATCCAGCTCGCCGCGATCGAACGCCCGCTTCACTTCATCCTGTTCGTGGAAGATCACCGCCGGTGCTTCGATGACCAGGCGATCGCCCGGGACCGCCGATACCTTGATCACCGCGCGGCCGAGGTTGCCCTGCAGCACGCGCAGGCCGCCGTCGGCGCGGAACGGTTCCGCGGCGGGGCGCAACACGTCGAGGTTGCCGCTGCCGGTGACCTCGTGCCACGCGAGTTCACCGGTTTCATCCAGCGCCGGGGTGCGGCGATACGCATCCAGCCCCTCACCCCACACCGTGCGCACGTCGCCATGCAGCAGGCCCGCGTCGAGCAGGGATCCGATCAGGAAGGGCATGCCACCGGCGTGGTGGAAATGGTTCACGTCGGCGTGGCCGTTCGGATATACGCGCGCCATCAGCGGCACCACGCCGGAGATCGCGTCGAAATCTTCCAGCGTCAGCACGATGCCCGCGGCGGCGGCAACCGCGATCAGGTGCAGAAGATGATTGGTGGAACCACCCGTTGCGTTCAACCCCACCACGCCATTGACGATGGTGCGTTCGTCGACGAGTCGGCCGATCGGCGTGTAGTCGCTGCCCAGTGCTGTGACCTCGGTGGCGCGCCGCACCGCCGCGATGGTGAGCGCTTCGCGCAGCGGGGTATTGGGATTGATGAAGCTGGCGCCCGGCAAATGCAGGCCCATGATCTCCATAAGCATCTGGTTGGAATTGGCGGTGCCGTAGAACGTGCAGGTGCCCGGCGCGTGGTACGACGCCGCTTCCGCGTCCATCAATTCCTCGCGGCTGGCCTTGCCCTCGGCGTGGCGCTGGCGCACCGCGGACTTCTGATCGTTGGGAATACCGCTGGGCATCGGGCCCGCGGGCACGAACACAGTCGGGATATGCCCGAAGCTCAGTGCGCCGATCAGAAGGCCGGGCACGATCTTGTCGCAGATGCCCAGCATCAATGCGGCATCGAACATGTCGTGCGACAACGCGACCGCGGTTGCCATCGCGATCACTTCGCGCGAGAACAGCGACAGTTCCATGCCGGCGCGTCCTTGCGTGATGCCGTCGCACATCGCGGGCACGCCGCCGGCGACCTGCGCCGTGGCGCCGAGCTTGCGCGCGGTGCGCCGGATCAATTCCGGATAAGGCTCGTACGGCTGGTGCGCCGAGAGCATGTCGTTGTAGGCGGTGACCATTCCGATGTTCGGCGTCACCTCGCCACGCAGCGCTGCCTTGTCATTCGTGCCGCAGGCCGCGAAGCCGTGCGCGAGATTGCCGCACGAAAGCTCGCGGCGATGCACGCCGTCGCCGCGCGCGCTGTCGATCCGCTCGAGATACGCGCTGCGCGTGACCCGGCTGCGGCTGACGATCCGCGCGGTGACTTCGGCGATGACGGGATGCAGTGACATGCTCGCGTACCTCGATGTGTTCAATCCTCGCCTTCGTGCCAGGTGCGACCGTCGCGTTCGATCAACGCCACCGCCGCGCTGGGACCCCAACTGCCGGCGGTGTACGGACGCGGAGCATGGCCGCCGGCGGCCCACGCCGCGAGGATTGGATCGGCCCAGCGCCACGCGGCTTCCACTTCGTCGCGGCGCATGAACAGCGTGGGATTCCCGCGCACCACGTCGAGGATCAGTCGCTCGTAGGCGTCGGGCTGGTCGACGCCGAAGGCTTCGGCAAAGCTCATGTCCAGCGGCACGTGGCGCAGGCGCAAGCCGCCGGGACCCGGATCCTTGATGGTCAGCCACAGCTTCACGCCTTCGTCGGGTTGCAGCCGCAACACCAGCTTGTTCTGCGCCAGCGTTCCGGCGCTGCCCTCGAAAATGGAATAGGGCACCGGCTTGAACGCCAGCACGATTTCGGAAACGCGCTCGGGCAACCGCTTGCCGGTGCGCAGGTAAAACGGCACGCCGGCCCAGCGCCAGTTGCCGATCTCGGCCTTGATCGCGACGAAGGTTCCGGTATCGGATTTCGCGCCGTCGCCCAATTCTTCGAGATACCCGGGCACGCTTTTGCCTTCGGACGCGCCGGCGCGATACTGGCCACGCACGGTGAGTTGCGCCGCATTGTTCGCACCGATGGGCTTCAGTGCGCGCAATACTTTCAGTTTTTCGTCGCGTACCGCGTCGGGGGTCAGCGACGAAGGCGATTCCATCGCTACCATGCACAAGAGCTGCAGGATGTGGTTCTGCACCATGTCGCGCAATGCGCCCGCGCGATCGTAGTAGCCGGCGCGCCGGCCCAGGCCCAGGGTTTCGGCCACGGTGATCTGCACGTGGTCGATGTGGTTCGCGTTCCACAAGGGTTCGAACAGTGCGTTGCCGAAGCGCAGCGCCAGCAGGTTCTGCACCGTTTCCTTGCCGAGGTAATGGTCGATGCGATAGGTCTGCGACTCGGCGAACACGCGGCCCACGTCGTCGTTGATGCGATTCGCGCTGGCAAGGTCGCGACCGATCGGTTTTTCCAGCACCACGCGCGTGGCGCCCTGGTTCAAGCCGTGCTGGGCCAGACGCTCGCAGATGTCCACGAACAGCTCGGGCGAGGTGGAGAGATAGAAGACGCGAATGTTGTCCGGCCGCTCGCCAAGCAGTTTGGCGAGGCCATCCCAATCGTCATCCTTGCGCGCATCCAGCGCGCGGTAGCCGATCAGGCCGAGGAATGCGTCGCGTTGTTCAGGCGTGTGATCGCTGCCATTGCCCACGGCCGTGCTGACGGTGGCGCGATAGCCCTCGTCGTCAAGCGGTTCGCGTGCCGCACCAATGATACGGCTGCCCACGCGGATTTGTCCGGCCAGGAAACGGTGGAACAGCGCCGGCAGCAGCTTGCGCATGGCGAGATCGCCGGTGCCGCCGAAGATCACAAGATCGAACGGATCGACGGGCAGGGAAGCTGGGGTCACATCACACCTCGAACGGGATCATGCCGGCTCCGCCGGAAAGGTACAACTATAATACCAATTTAATACCACAAGAGACCAGTTATCACAATCGCGCCGGTCTGGCGCTGATTTGTCCATGGCGATGCGGTGGCTGGCTCCCCATTCGGGATTGTCCCGCTGGTGCGCCATTGGTATGGTGCGGGCCATGCAAAGCGCCCTTGTCGCCGAATACCGCCGCCTCGGCCGTGATCGTTCCGTGCACCAGCCGCTTGCCTACTTGCGCTTGCGCGACGCGATCCGCACCGTGATCGACCGGCGTGCGATCGAACCCGGCCATGCGTTGCCCAGCGAACGTGACCTTGCACAGAACCTGGGGCTGTCGCGCGTCACCGTGCGAAAGGCCATCGCCGGCCTGGTCGAGGACGGCGCGCTGATCCAGCGTCACGGCGCCGGCACCTTCGTGGCCGAGCGCATCGTCAAACCGATGTCGCGCCTGACCAGCTTCACCGAAGACCTGCGCGCGCGTGGACTGGACGCGCACTCGGAATTCTTCGAGCGCGACGTGGGCGAGGTGACGCCCGAGGAGTCGATGGCGATGAACCTCTCGCCCGGCTCGCAGGTGGTGCGCCTGCATCGCGTGCGCTATGCGGGCGACGAGCCGATCGCGATTGAACGCAGCGTGGTGCCGGCCGACCTGTTGCCCGATCCGATGCTGGTGCGCGACTCGTTGTACGAGGCGCTGGAAACCCGGGGCTGCCGTCCGCGCCGTGCGTTGCAGCGTTTGCGTGCAGTGCCTTTGAGTGCACGTCACGCACGACTGCTGCACGTGCGTGCCGGGAGCGCCGGCCTCAACGTGGAGCGGCGATCGTTCCTCGACGATGGCCGCGTGGTGGAATTCACTACCTCGTGGTACCGCGGCGACGTCTACGATTTCGTCGCCGAGCTGCACGCGGATTGATCGGTGTCGCCTTACGCGCACAGCAACAGTTTGTAAGCCGGATTCTCGCTTTCATCGCAGTGCGGGTATCCCAGCTCGTCGAGAAACCTGTGCAGGGCAAGCTGCTCGTCCGCGCGCACCTGGATGCCCACCAGGATGCGGCCGTAATCAGCGCCCTGGTTGCGGTAATGGAACAGGCTGATGTTCCAGTCCGGATGCATGTGCCCGAGAAAGCGCGTCAAGGCGCCTGGCCGTTCGGGAAACTCGAAACGGTAAAGGCGCTCATCGCTCGCCAACGGCGAGCGGCCCCCGACCATGTGGCGAAGATGCTGCTTGGACAATTCATCGTCGGTGAGGTCAAGCACCGCGAAATCCTGCGCGCGAAAGGTCGCCGTCAGTGCCTCGCGTTCATTGCGACGGGTAATGCGCACGCCCACGAAAATTTGCGCATGGCGGGCATCGCCGATGCGATAGTTGAATTCGGTAATGTCGTGTTGCCCCAGGGAGGCACAGAAGTGGCGGAAGCTGCCGCGTTCCTCGGGAATGGTCACCGCGAACACCGCCTCGCGCTGTTCGCCCACTTCGGCGCGTTCGGCAACGAAGCGAAGGCGATCGAAGTTCATGTTGGCGCCTGACACGATCGCGACCAGCGCACCGTCGATGCCCGCGTGTGCGCCCCCGTATTGCTTCAAGCCAGCCAGGGCCAGCGCGCCCGCAGGTTCGGGCACGCTGCGGGTTTCCTGATAGATGTCGCGGATCGCCGCGCACACTGCATCGGTGTCCACGCGCAGCATTGCATCGACATGGCGTCGGCATAGCTCGAAAGTGCATTCGCCCACCTGCTTGACCGCAGTGCCATCGGCGAACAAGCCGACTTCATCCAATGCCATGCGGCTGCCGGATTCCAGTGAACGCGCCATCGCATCCGAATCCGCGGCTTGCACGCCGATGACTTGCACTTGCGGCCACTCGGCCTTGATGCACGCCGCGATGCCGGCCAGCAACCCGCCGCCGCCCACCGGTACGAACACCGCGTGCAGATTTTTCGGGCACTGGCGCAGCAGTTCCAGCCCCACCGTTGCCTGGCCTGCGATCACCTCGAGATCGTCGAAGGGATGCACGAAGACGAGGCCGCGCCCGGCTTGGATACGCGCCGCCGCAGCCTGCGCATCGCTGTACGAGTCGCCGGTCAGCACCACTTCGACGAGCGGTCCGCCCAAGCGGCGCACCGCGTCGACCTTAACTTCGGGCGCGGTCACCGGCATCACGATCACCGCCTGCACGCAGAGTTTCGCCGCGGCCAGCGCCACCCCCTGCGCATGATTGCCAGCCGAGGCCGTGATCACGCCGCGTGCGCGTTGGGCGGCATCCAGTTGCGCCATGCGGTTGTAGGCGCCTCGCAGCTTGAACGAGAATATCGGCTGCCGGTCCTCGCGTTTCAGCAGCACCCGCCTGCCGAGCCGAGCGGACAGGAGCGGTGCGTCTTCCAATTCGGTTTCGCGTGCGACGTCGTACACGCGCGCGGAGCGCGCACGATGCAACAATTCGCCGTCGAGGTAGTTCACGCTTGATGCGACGTCGACGACCCGCGCGTTCATGCAGGCAGTGCCACCGCGAGCCGAACGTCGTCGCGGCTGCCGACCAGCGAAAGGCTGTTGGCGTCCAGCACGTCCACCAGCTTGCGCAACTGGCGCAGGATCTGTTCCAGCGTGTTCGCGTCACCGTGCATCACCAGCGTGATCTGCGAAATCGCCGGATCATGGGTCATCGCCACCGTAAGCGCGTCGATGTTGCAGTGGCGCGCGGCGAACAGGCCGGCCACGCGCACCAGCGCGCCGGATTCGTTCTGCAGCAGGATCGACAGCGTGTGTTTCATGGCAGCCCTCCATTTGTATTGGCGTTCGCCATTGTCGGGCGGACGATTGCAGTTGCCGCGCAGCGCGGTAGTCAAAACATGTCGGGGGTTGCTTTTTCCGCGACGACGGGCGACGCGCGTGCAGCGATGAAATCGCCGGTGATCATCTGCGCGTAGGTCGCGCCCGGACCCACCATCGGGTATACGCCGGCGTCGGAATCGATCATCACTTCGAGGAATGCGGGGCCGTCGTGGGCGAGAAATTCAGCAATGGTGCTTTCGAGTTGATCGTTGCGTTCCAGCCGACGCGTCCAGCCGAAACCGTCTGCTTCAGCGGCCTTGATGAAATCCTTGCGGTGCAGGCTCTTGTCGGTGGCCGCGAAGCGCCGGCCGAAGTACAGCTTCTGCCATTGCCGCACCATGCCGTCGCCCAGGTTGTTCAGTACCACGATCTTCAGCGGAAGTCCGTAGGTGGTGACGGTTTCCAGCTCGCCGAGGTTCATGCGGATGCTGCCATCGCCGTC
>Ga0157370_10006197_pt1 | contig 13264 bp, 12 predicted proteins | sample C35metaG_FD_113463 | JGI IMG/M metagenome (GOLD analysis project Ga0157370, IMG submission 113463) | Corn rhizosphere microbial communities from Kellogg Biological Station, Michigan, USA - C3-5 metaG | ecosystem: Host-associated > Plants > Roots > Rhizosphere > Soil | place: USA: Michigan...
CAGGTGATGGGTATCGACTACAACTACACGGGCAGCGCGACCGACGCTTGGCTCACCGTGCTGGTGATGGATGTGTGGCACTGGACGCCGCTCGTGGCGCTGCTCTGCTATGCGGGCCTGCGCTCCATTCCCGACGCCTACTACCAAGCCGCGCGCATCGACGGCGCAAGCAAGTTTGCGGTGTTCCGCTACATCCAGCTGCCCAAGATGCGCGGCGTGCTGATGATCGCGGTGCTGCTGCGCTTCATGGACAGCTTCATGATCTACACCGAGCCCTTCGTGCTGACGGGCGGCGGACCGGGCAACGCGACCACGTTCCTCAGCCAATACCTCACGCAGAAGGCGGTGGGGCAGTTCGACCTCGGACCGGCGGCTGCGTTCTCGCTGATCTATTTCCTGATCATTCTCCTGTTCTGCTTTGTGCTCTACAACTGGATGCAGCGGGTCGGTACGCAAGAAGTGGAGAAAGAACAATGAACGAAAAACGCTTCCACAAGCGCAGCATCTTCCTGGTGCTGTACATCCTGTTCGCGCTGTTGCCCATCTACTGGATGATCAACATGAGCTTCAAGACGAACGAGGAGATTCTTTCGAGCTTCTCGTTCTTCCCGCAGCAGCTCACCTGGGCGAACTACGCGCGCATCTTCACCGACGAGTCGTGGTACTCGGGCTACATCAACAGCCTGATCTACGTGGCGATCAACACGGTGATCTCGCTTGCCGTGGCGCTGCCGGCGGCCTATGCGTTCTCGCGCTACTCGTTCCTGGGCGACAAGCACGTGTTCTTCTGGCTGCTGACGAACCGCATGACGCCGCCCGCGGTGTTTTTGCTGCCGTTCTTCCAGCTCTACAGCACGGTCGGCCTGATGGACACGCACCTGGGCGTGGCGCTCGCGCACCTCTTGTTCAACGTGCCGCTGGCGGTGTGGATCCTGGAAGGCTTCATGAGCGGCATTCCGCGCGAGATCGACGAGACGGCGTATATCGACGGCTACTCGTTCCCGCGCTTCTTCGCGACGATCTTCCTGCCGCTCATCAAGGCGGGCGTGGGCGTGGCGGCGTTCTTCTGCTTCATGTTCAGCTGGGTCGAGCTGCTGCTGGCACGCACGCTCACGAGCGTGAATGCGAAGCCCATCGTCGCGACGATGACACGCACGGTGAGCGCCTCGGGCATGGACTGGGCAACGCTGGCAGCAGCGGGTGTCCTGACCATCGTTCCTGGCGCGATCGTGATCTGGTTCGTGCGTCACTACATCGCGAAGGGTTTCGCGATGGGCAGAGTATGACCACCCCCGACTCTCGCCCACTTCGTGTGGCTCGCATCCCCCCTCAAGGGGGCAACACCAGCGGCCCGGCAAAGCCGGTTCCGCGGTGTTTCCCGCCTGGGCTCTGCATGTATCCAGCTCCACTGGCGCAGGAAGCGCCAGCGGGTCTTTGAGAAGGAATCTGTGATGTTCGACTGGATGGTCTGGACCACCCCCGTGGCCGTGTTCTTCACCTGCATCGCGCTCATGCTGGTCGGCATGACGGTGTGGGAATTCAAGTCGCCCACCACGATGCGCCGTGGCTGGCTGCCGATTGCCACCACGCGCGGCGACCGGCTCTTCATCGGCCTGTTGTCGGCGGCCTATGTGAACCTGATCTTCATCGGCCTGGCCGGCAAGTTCCAGGAATGGCTGAGCCTGGAAGCCGAGCCCTCGATCTGGATCAGCTTCGTGCTGTCGATGCTGGTGCTCGCGCTGGTGATGCGCAAAGGCTGAGAGGCTGAGAGGCCCAACGATTTTGCAAACGCGTCCGGCTCTCCGCCTCCCCGGAGCCGCGATGGAAAAAACCGGGGAAGCACAACCGAGGAGACACATTCATGAAGATGCGCTACACGGCATTGGCAATGGCAGCGGCGATGTTCGCCGCGCACGGCGCATGGGCCGCAGAGCCCGAGGCCAAGAAATGGATCGACAGCGAGTTCCAGCCGTCGACCCTGAGCAAGGACCAGCAGGCAGCCGAGATGAAATGGTTCATCGACGCGGCCAAGAAGCTGCAGGCAAAGGGCGTCAAGGAGATCTCGGTGGTGTCGGAGACCATCACCACGCATGAATACGAATCGAAGACGCTCGCCAAGGCTTTCGAGGAAATCACCGGCATCAAGGTCAAGCACGACCTGATTCAGGAAGGCGACGTGGTCGAGAAGCTGCAGACCTCGATGCAGTCGGGCAAGTCGATCTACGACGGCTGGATCTCCGACTCCGACCTGATCGGCACGCACTACCGCTACGGCAAGATGATGAACCTGACCGACTACATGGCCGGCGCGGGCAAGGAGTGGACCAACCCCGGCCTGGACCTGAAGGACTTCATCGGCACCAAGTTCACCACCGCGCCCGACGGCAAGCTCTACCAGTTGCCCGACCAGCAGTTCGCCAACCTCTACTGGTTCCGCGCCGACCTGTTCGCGCGCAAGGACCTGAAGGACAAGTTCAAGGCCAAGTACGGCTACGAGCTGGGCGTGCCGCTCAACTGGAGCGCGTATGAGGACATCGCCGAGTTCTTCAGCGTCGACGTCAAGACCATCGACGGCAAGCCCATCTACGGCCACATGGACTACGGCAAGAAGGACCCGTCGCTCGGCTGGCGCTTCACCGATGCATGGCTCTCGATGGCCGGCACCGCCGACATCGGCAACCCCAACGGCATGCCGATCGACGAATGGGGCATCCGCGTGGCCGACGACAAGTGCACGCCGGTGGGCGCTGCCGTCTCGCGCGGCGGTGCGACCAACTCGCCGGCCGCCGTGTACGCGCTCACCAAGTACATCGACTGGATGAAGAAGTACGCGCCCAAGGAAGCCATGGGCATGACCTTCGGCGAATCCGGTCCGGTGCCGGCGCAGGGCCAGATCGCCCAGCAGATCTTCTGGTACACGGCCTTCACCGCCGACATGACCAAGAAGGGCCTGCCCGTGGTGAACGAGGACGGCACGCCCAAGTGGCGCATGGCGCCCGGCCCGAACGGCCCGTACTGGAAGCAGGGCATGCAGAACGGCTATCAGGACGTGGGTTCGTGGTCGTTCTTCAACGGCCATGACGCCAACAAGACCGCGGCCGCCTGGCTCTACGCCCAGTTCGTGACCTCCAAGAGCGTCTCGCTCAAGAAGACCATCGTGGGCCTGACCCCGATCCGCGAATCGGACATCCAGAGCAAGGCCATGACCGACATGGCGCCCAAGCTCGGCGGCCTGGTCGAGTTCTACCGCAGCCCGGCCCGCGTGGCATGGACGCCCACCGGCACCAACGTGCCCGACTACCCCAAGCTCGCGCAGCTCTGGTGGAAGAACGTGGCCGAGGCGGTGACGGGCGAGAAGACCCCCCAGAAGGCGATGGACAACCTGGCCGACGAGATGGACAACGTGATGGCACGCCTGGAGCGCGCCGGCATGGCCCATTGCGCGCCCAAGCTCAACCCCAAGGGCGACCCGAACAAGTGGCTGAGCGACCAGCATGCACCGTGGAAGAAGCTGGCCAACGAAAAGCCCAAGGGCGAGACCATCGACTACGACAAGCTCTTGACCGCCTGGAAGCAAGGCAAGGTGCGCTGAGCGCGCCTGCCTGGCCCGCCAGACTGCTGGCTTGCACAGTGAAAGGGGCGACACCGAAAGGTGCGCCCCTTTTTTTTGTGTCCAACTGCACCGCCTCTTACTTTTCGTTTGGCACACGGGGGAAACTACGCGCGCTTGTTTCTTTCTGGCTGTGTCACCCACCATGCTGACGCAACGATCAGCAGGCCACCGATCCAGCCCTGCAACGCCATTTTTTCGCCCAACCAGAGGACGGCGATCAGCGCACCCCACATCGGTTCGCTGCCCATGAGCAAAGCCACGCGCGAAGGACTGGTGCGCGATGCCGCGTAGTTCTGCACAAAAAAAGCAAACAACGTGCACAGCAACACCAGGAATGCCATTGCCGACCAGAACGACACGCTGCTCGGCAATGGTGGCCAGGCAGTGCCGTGTACAGCGAGCATCAAGACTGCTGAACCCAGCGTCATCACGCCCATCTGAACTGCCGTCACCGTGAGTGCAGGCAGACCGTGTCTTTGACCATAGAGGCGTGTCAAGCAGACCATGATGCCCCGCAGAAAGGCTGCAAGCACCATCAGGCCGTCACCCCAGGCGAGGCTGGCCGATCCGCCATGTTGAAACGCCAGCAGTCCTGCGCCCAACAACGACAGTCCAGCCGCCGCCAGAACTGCGCCAGAGGGCCTTGCCTTGAGCAGCCACCACTCGCACAACGGTGTAAAGGCCACGCAGAGGCTGATGAGAAATGCTGCGTTGGAGGCAGTGGTCAATGAAACCCCGAAAGTCTCACAGACGAAGATGGCCAAGAGGTTGATGCCCAGCATCGACGCGCCGGTCAGCGCTGCCGGCCACGACGCTACCGCCAGCCCTCGCAGTGCGGGCAGCAGAATCAGGAAAGTCAGGCCGAAGCGCAGCACCAGGAACTGCAATACGGGCACCTGCTCTGTCGCAAACTTGGCGGCGCTATAACTACCTCCCCATATCACGGCCACCAGAAGCAGCAGCCACTCGACTGGACCGAACAACGGCCAGAATCGCGCCCCCGTCTTGACCGATCCCTTCGAGTCCGTGGCGATGGACGAGGTATTCATGCAGCCACCTTGGTGAAAGCGATCACCAGGACGTCCCGATAGGCCTCTTTGCTGGTGTCGATCGGCGACACCGGTGAGACCGCGTGCATCGTGTGTGCGTCCTTGCCGATGACGATGTCCATAGGTTTTTGAAGCGTCCTCTGCCAAAGCACCTGGCTGTCGTTGTCGGTGATGGTCGTCTCGCCCCCTTCTACATTGCGTCGCGACACCATCATGCTCACGATGTAGTCCACACCGTCCCTGTGAAGTCCCTCCGGGGTGGGATTTCCTTTCTCATCCTGTCTGGCCAGGACTCGGTACGGATGCAGGCGGATGTTCCAGCGTTGTTGACCGCCCTCGCACTGGTCGTACAGGGTCGTGAGCCAGTCGAGCAGCCTATTCAACGTCCGATGCGCAACGAACGTAGGCTCCAGAGGATCGAACAGCCGAGCCACGTCGCCGTTGAGGCTGTTGATGTATTTGGGTTGCTGGTATGGGCCATGTGGCAACAGTCGACGGGTCGATCCAGGCTGCGAATCAAATGCTCCATAGCGACGGAACCTGTAGGTTCCTCCGTCGCCCATGTAGCGATCCGATGTCAGTCGAGGCCAATGCGATGCAAAATCTTTGATGTCCTCCTGTGTCAGGCCCAGCAAGTCGCTCAGGGCGTTACCGGGAAAGAACAGGAATCGCAGCTTGTTCAGGTTCCGCCCGAATCCTTCGATCAACGCGCTTTCCATCGTCGAGGCTTCGATGACTTCGCTCGTCATGCTGCCACCTCCTCTTCGCTGGGGGCGCGGGCGTTGCGCGCCGGTGGAGCAAATGCGTCCTGGATCAAGCTCTTCTCCCATGCATCGCGGTCAGTGAGATAGAGGGGCTCAGGCGCCTTGATCGAACACAGATCCATCGCACCTTGACGCAGGCTGTAGACAACGGTGCCCGTCACTTTCTCCGACGACATGCGGATGAATGCGTCGGCGCATTGCCGCAATGGCCCGAACCACCGCCCCTCGACGGCTTCGCGAGTCCACAGAAGCTCGACCGCCACCTTCTCCCGCAGCAGCTCCGCGTCGAGTACCGCGGTTTCAATCTGCCGGTAGGCGTCCATCAGAATGGTTGCCGCAGGCGCTTCGCGTACCTCGAGGACCTTCTGACCTCCTTCGAGGTGCTCCAGCCCGCTGTACCGGCCGATCGAATACGCGCCGACTGTTTTGTTGAGATAGGCGATCAGCGGGACAAGATCAATGGCTTGTTGATCGATGGCTACCGGAATGCCGGCGCGGAAGTCGATCTGGATCTCCCGGGTCTTGGGGGATGTTTCTGGGGCACGGGTCCACTCGAACAGGGATGGCGGCACCCAGAATCCTTCGGGGTTGTCGATCGATCCGGATTCAAATTCGCGGCACCACAGGTTCGCATCGCCACTGATGCCGCGAGCCTGAAATCGCGTGAGTCCCAGCTGCCTGAGGACTTCGATCTTCTCGTCGCGCGTGAGAATTGAGCGCTCGTAGGGTGTTCCATAACAACCTGAGTACCCCAACTGACCGATGGCGCCGTTGAGCCTTCGAAGGCTGTTCTGCGACTGGTTGGCGGTGTGCACGATCGCATCGCAGCCCAGTTCACGAGCAACTTGCACGGCAACCTTGGCCAGGATAGGGCGGGAGAGCGAGGAACTCACGGGGTACATCCCGAGGTACTTTGCTTGAGCACGAATGGCGGGTGCGACGGCTTCATGCGCGAACATTTCACGGGCATCCACGATCGTCAGATCGGCCCCGAAGAAGTCGGCGATTTCTTTGAGGTCCTGGATCTGGCAGCCTTCACCCACATCCACTGAAAGTGCGGTAATGCGTAGCTTGCGCTGCGAGAGCTCCTTGAGCACATAGCTGCTGTCAAGCCCCCCGCTGAAGAGCGTAAGTACGTGATCGACGTTGCCCTTCATGGCATCGAGATCTTCAAAGCTGCGAATCTTGCGTGTCGACATGCCATTCCCCCTTGATGTTGTTGGCGTGCGAATTGTTCGTTTCCCTCCCGGCATTGACTAGACTCGACCTCAGAACAGGAGCTTTGCGCCTTGAGAACAGATGATTTCCTGGAGGTGATGCGCGAGCTGGTCGCGTTCGTCCGCGTAGCGGAGGCGGGCAGTTTTTCCGCCGCGGCGCGGCGGCATGGGCAAACACCGTCGGCAGTCAGCCGGCAAGTCGCGCGCCTGGAAAGTGTCATGGGTGTATCGCTGTTGCAGCGCACGACTCGGCAGTTGCGCCTGACGGATGCGGGTATGGCCGTGCTGGAGCGCGGGCGCGAAATGGTGGCTTCGGCACAGGCCTCCATGAGGGTGGCCGAGGGCCATGTGGGCACACCCAAGGGGTTGATCCGCGTCAGCGCACCCAAGGCGTTTGCCCGCCATGTATTGCAGCAGCCTTTGCTGTCTTTCCTGCAACGCTATCCCGATGTGGATGTGCACCTGCTGGTGGTTGACCGGCCGGTGGACCCTCTGCGTGAAGGCGTCGACCTCGTGATCCGCCTGACTGACGATCCGCCGCAGGGCATGGTGGCGCGCGCCCTGATGCCAGTGCGTCAACTGGTGCTGGCCAGCCCGGCGTACCTCGCTTCGCACGAGGGCATCCAGAGTCCCGAGGACCTCATGACCCACAGTTGCCTGTCAATCGGTGAGCAGGAGCGCGACAGCCGCTGGCGCTTTGTGCGGGGCGACGACGAGGTCGAGCTCGCGGTAGCCGGCCGCTATACCCTGAACCACAGCGAGATGCGCCTGGCGGCGGTCGAGGCTGGCCTGGGCGTGGGCTGCGTGCAGGATTTCGTGGCACGGGATGCCCTGGCGGCCGGACGGGTGGTCCGTTTGCTGCCAGAGTGGGCTTTCGACACCAACTATCAGGGTATGGCGTACCTGTTGTTTTTGGCATCTCGCTATACCACTCCAAAGGTGCGCGCTCTGATCGATCACCTGGTAACTGAGTTGAGGCCGCCGTCAGCGGGCCCACTGTCCCCGCCAATTTGAACGGGCAGCGAGTATCGAAGGTGTCGCCGGGGCTGAGTCCGCTGTTGCGTTCCCTCTGTATACCCGGCGTATCGGCCTTGCGAACTGCCTCAATCGTGGGATCGGCGCGACGGCATGACCAATGGCAGATGCGTTTTGCTAATGCTTGGCTTACATTCGACGGCCCTCGAAACCGCCCACCCAGTGACCTCCAGCTCTGCCAGCTCCGCCAGCCCTGCCGCACGCCCCAAACGCGTCCTGGTGATCCACTACTCCCAATCCGGGCAGCTCGACAGCGTCGCCGAGCAGATCGTCGCGCCGCTGCGGGCCGACCCGGCCATCAAGGTGCACGAGGAAACCCTGCGTCCGCTGGCGCCGTTCCCGTTTCCCTGGCCCTTCATCAGTTTCTTCGACGCTTTTCCGGAATCGGCCCACATGAAGCCGCCGCCGCTGGCGCCGCTCTCGCTCACGGGCGACGAGGATTTCGACCTCGTCATCCTCCCGTACCAGGTGTGGTTCCTCGCGCCCTCGCAGCCGGTCACCGCGTTCCTCAAGCACTCGCTGGCCGCGCGCCTGCTCAAGGGCAAACCCGTGGTCACCGTCATTGCGTGCCGCAACATGTGGCTGCTGGCCCATGAAAAGCTCAAGGGCATGCTCGACGACGTGGGCGCGCGCCTCATCGACAACGTGGTGCTGACCGACCCCGGCCCGACGCTCGCCACCTTCTTCACCACGCCGGCGTGGCTCATCTGGGGTCGCAAGCGCGGCTTCTGGGGCATGCCCGATGCGGGACTCAGTGCTACGCAGATTCGTAGTACGGGCCGTTTCGGCCGTGCGCTGCGCGATGCGCTGCATGGCGACCTGGAGCGCGGCACTGGGCCGCTGCTGGCCGGGCTGGGCGCGGTCGAGGCCAATGCGCGCCTGCTCATCAGCGAGAAGGCCGGCACCCGCAGCTTCTTCCTCTGGGGCAAGCTCATCATGGCGGCCGGCGGGCCCGGCGCCTGGCCGCGCAAGCCGCTGCTGTTGCTCTATGTGGTGTTCCTGCTTGCGCTCATCGTCACGGTCGTGCCGGTGAGCCTGACACTGCAGGCACTTCTGCGACCTTTGTTCAAGGGGTGGCTGACTAAAATGACAGCCCAATTCGAGTGCCCGTCGGGCTCCGCCACGGACCGCTCCCACCTCTATGACGACTGATGTCTTCCTGACCCGCACCGCCGCCTTCCTGCCCTTTTCCCCGGTCAGCAATGAAGACATCGAAGAAGTCCTCGGCCGTATCGCCGGCAAGGCGTCGCGCGCGCGGCGGCTGATTCTTCGCAGCAACGGCATCCAGTCGCGCCACTACGCCATCGACCGCGCCACTGGCCAACTGGCCATGACCAACGCGCAACTCACCGCCTCGGCCATCCGCGGACTGGGCGACGACATCGGCCCGGTCGACTGCCTGGCCACCGGCACCTCGCTCCCCGACCAGCTCATGCCCAACCACGCGGTGATGGTGCATGGCGAACTCGGCTGGCCGCGGCTCGAAGTGGTGGCCTGCGCGGGCATTTGCCTCGCGGGCACCGCGGCGCTGAAGCACGCCTGGCTGTCGGTGCGCTCGGGCGATGCGCGGCGCGCGGTGGCCACGGGCTCGGAGCTGGCGTCGGCCGTGATGCGCGGCTCCCGCTTCGAGGCCGAGCTCGAGCACAAGCTCGAAGCGCTCGAAGAAAGGCCCGAGCTGGCCTTCGAAAAAGACTTCCTGCGCTGGATGCTGTCGGACGGCGCCGGCGCGGTGCTCCTGGAGCGCGAGCCGCGCGGGCCGCTGTCGCTGCGCATCGACTGGATCGACCTGTCGTCGGCCGCGCACGAACTCCCGGTGTGCATGTATGCCGGCGCCGACAAGAACGCCGAAGGCGGCCTCGACGGCTGGGCCCGCACAGCGCCCGCCGACTGGCACCGCGACTCGACCTTCGCCGTCAAGCAGGACGTGCGCCTGCTCAACGACAACATCGTGCGCGCCACGCTGGCCGAACCGCTCGCCGCCGTCATCGAGAAGCGCGGGCTCAAGTCGCAGGACATCGACTGGTTCCTGCCGCACCTCTCGTCGAACTACTTCGTCGAGCCCGTGAGCCGCTGCCTCGACGCCATGGGCTTTTCGATTCCGCGCGAGCGCTGGTTCAGCAACCTCTCGCGCAAGGGCAATACCGGCTCGGCATCGCCTTACATCATGCTGGACGAGCTGTTTCGTTCCGGGCGCATCCAGCCCGGCCACAAACTCCTGATGTTCGTTCCGGAAAGCGGCCGCTTCTCCAGCGGCTTCATCCATATGGAGGCCGTATGAAACCCCCACGCTCATCGCTTCGCGTATCGCTGCCCTCCGAGGGGGCGCAGGCCTCCCTTGGGGCGGCCCGGCGGGAGGCCTGACATGGACCTCGACGCAGTTCCGCAGGAGGGCAACGCGACCCTCGACGGCCATTCCAAGCTGATGTACGCGCGCGATGCAGCGGGCCGTGTCGTCACCACCACCTCGCGGGGTTGGGAGGCGGAAGAGATCGTCACCAGCCATGCGGTCGACGTGCTGGTCGAGCAGGCGAAAGAGGCGAAGGAGCGGGCGAAGGCCGGGCTCGCATCGCCGCTCGAATACTGGATGTACGAGCGCCGCATGGACGTGGCGCTGCTCTCGCAGACCAGCGGCTTCTGGCAATGGCGCGTGCGGCGCCACCTGCAGCCCCGGCATTTCTCGGCGCTCTCGCAGGCGCAGCTTGCGCGCTATGCCGAGGCGCTGGGCCTCCCGATTCCCACCTTGCAAAGCCTGCCGTGAACTTTCAACACCAACAGGCGGCGCACTGCGAAAGCGGCGTCATCTCCAGCCTGATGCGCCACCACGGTGCGCCGATGACCGAGAGCATGGCGCTGGGCCTGTCGTCGGCGCTGTCGTTTGCGTACCTGCCGTTCATCAAGCTGTCGGGCCTGCCGCTCATCTCGTACCGCATGCCGCCCAAGGCCATCATCAAGGGCCTGTTGGCACCGATGGCCGCGCGCTTCAGCTTCGAGACCTTCCGCAGCCCCGAGGCCGGGCAGCAGCGGCTCGACGCGCTGCTGGCCGACGGCCGGCTCGTGGGCCTGCAGACCTCGGTCTACTGGCTGCCGTACTTTCCGCCGAACATGCGCTTTCACTTCAACGCGCACAACCTGCTGGTCTACGGCAAGGACGGCGACGACTACCTGATCAGCGACCCGGTGTTCGAGGAACCCGTGCGCTGCGCAAGCGCCGACCTCGCGCGCGCGCGCTTCGCCAAGGGCGTGCTCGCGCCCAAGGGCCTCATGTACTACCCGCAGGCCATCGATCGCAAGGCGGTCGATGCCGCCTCGGTGACCAAGGCCATCCGCAAGACGGTGCGCAACATGCTCGCCCCCATTCCCATCGTCGGCGTGCGCGGCATGCGCACGCTGGCCAACCGGATGCAGCGGCTGTCGGCCACCGATCCGCGCAGCGTGGATTTCATCGGCCACCTCGTGCGCATGCAGGAAGAAATCGGCACGGGCGGGGCGGGCTTCCGCTTCATCTACGCGGGCTTCCTGCAGGAGGCCGCGCAGCTGCTCGGCAAGCCGCAGCTCACGCAGATGTCGGAGCGGCTCATTGCCATCGGCGACGACTGGCGTGCCTTCGCGCTCAAGGCGGCGCGCATGGTGAAGGGGCGCGAGCCGGTCGATCCGGCCGCGCTCGCGGGCAAGCTGCGGGAGCAGGCGCAGCAGGAAGAGACGTTCTTTCGCGACCTCAAGGCCGCCGTCGCCTGACCAATGCTCGCGCTCAAGAATCTCGGACACCGCTACCCGCACGCCACGGCCCCCGCGCTGGCCGACGTCTCGCTCGCCGTGCCGCGGGGCTGCGTGCTGGGGCTGCTCGGGCCGAACGGCGCGGGCAAGACCACGCTGATCTCGCACCTGTCGGGCGCGCTCGCCGTGCAATCGGGGGAGATCCTGATCGATGGCCAGCCGCTGCAGCAGGTGCGCGCGAAAACGCCGACGCGCATCGCGGTCGCGCCGCAGGAGCAGGCGTTCTATTCGATGCTCACGGTGGCCGAGAACCTGGCTTGCTTTGCCGCGGCGAGCCGGCTGTCGGGTGTGCGCAAGCGCGAGCGCATCGACGCCTGCATGCATTTTTCGCAGCTCGAGTCGTTCGCCGGCGTGCGTGCCGATCGGCTGTCGGGTGGCCTCAAGCGCCGGCTGAACCTTGCGATCGCCTTGCTGCCCGAGCCCGAGCTCATGCTGTTCGACGAGCCCACCGTGGGCGTCGATCCGCAGTCGCGCGCGTTCATCCTCGATGCCATCAAGAGCCTTGCGCAGGCGGGTGCGGCGGTGATCTACGCCTCGCACTACATGGAGGAGATCGAGGCCATTGCCGACCGCGTCGCCATCCTGGACCACGGCCGCGTACTGCGTGAAGGGTCTCTCGACGATCTGCTGTCCAGGAGTGCGATGCTTCTCACGCTGGCCGCCGACGGGCTCGACATGGAGATGTTGTCGCGCTTCGGCGCGGTGGAGCAGGGGGCGGCGCAGTGGCGCATCCACCTGAACCCCGGCAGCGGCCCCGGCCCGGTGCTGGCGGCACTCGAAGCCTCGGGCATCGAGGTGCGCCATGCCGAGTTCGGCCGGCATGACCTCGAACAGCTCTTCATGGCATTGACCCATCGCTCACTGCGAGACTGACCGACCGAACCGCATGCTGCCCGCGCTCATCAGGAAGGAACTGCTCGCCCTCGTGCGCGACATGCACGGCCTCGCCGTGCTGTTCCTGATGCCGATGGTCTTCATCGTGCTGATGTCGCTCACGCTCAAGGACATCTACCGCCCGCCGCTCGCCGAGCTCACCTACGCGGTCGATGCGCGCGACACCGCGACGCCCGCCAAATGGCTGCTGCAGATCTGGCAGCGCAGCCACGGCGCGCCGCAGCCGCTTGGCGCGGACTGGCAGGAGCGCCTTCGCAACGGGTCGCTCAAGTACGTGATCGTGCTGGAGCCGGGCCTCTCGGAAGAGCTGGAATCGGCCGCGCTCTCGACCAGGGCGCACATCCGGCTGCTGACCGAGCCCGGCATCGACGCCAATCTCTTCAATGCGCTGCGCGCGGAACTCATCGGCGCATCGGGCGAGCTGAAGGCGCGCCTCGCGCTGGCCGTGCCCGGCACCGCCAGCCCGGCGCCCGATGCCTCCATCCAGGCCATGGTGCAGGCCGAGCGCTTCTCCACCGCCGGCCCGCGGCCCACTTCGGTGCAGCAGAACGTGCCGGCCTGGCTGGTCTTCGGCATGTTTTTCGTGGTGGCCTCGCTCTCCAGCCTGTTCGTGCAGGAGCGGGGCTCTGGCGCGCTCGGGCGGCTGCAGAGCCTGGGCGTGTCGCGCACGATGCTGCTGGCCTCCAAGGCCTTGCCGTACCTCGGTGTGAACGCGTTGCAGGCGCTGCTCATGCTCGCGGCCGGCATCTGGTTCATGCCGCTGATCGGCGGCGATGCGCTCTCGCTCGCGGGCATCCACTGGGGTGCCTTGCTGCTGTCGCTCGCGGCCGTGAGCCTTGCCGCGGTGAGCCTGTCGCTCGCGCTGGCATGCCTTGTGCGAACCCATGCGCAAGCGGCTACGCTCGGACCGATGGTCAA
>Ga0157370_10006199_pt1 | contig 13257 bp, 13 predicted proteins | sample C35metaG_FD_113463 | JGI IMG/M metagenome (GOLD analysis project Ga0157370, IMG submission 113463) | Corn rhizosphere microbial communities from Kellogg Biological Station, Michigan, USA - C3-5 metaG | ecosystem: Host-associated > Plants > Roots > Rhizosphere > Soil | place: USA: Michigan...
GGTTGGTAAGCCAAAGAGGTCACCCTCTTTGGCTCCCATAAGAACCGTACGTGCAAGTTTCCCTGCATACGGCTCTGATACTTATACCCTCAAATGTTCTTGGTTTGAGGGGGCTTTCATAACATACCAAACCTTTGTTCAAGGTATTTAAACCACATTGGGTCATAAGGATTAACTGCTCCTTTTATTTTGGTATGCCTTCTAATAGGGATTGCCTGAGCCTTTCTCAAAATCACCGAAGATTCATTGCAGCAAAATGTCCATTGTACTTTATCAACAATATGGAAATATCGCTTTTTAATCCATGAAGCAGCTTGTCTGCTATGTCTTCTACGAGCCCATGACCAAAGCCTGCCAAAGATGAAGTTATCTAACACCTTGAAAGTATGTTTAGCAACTACATGTCGATGATAGTTAGCCCAACCCTGGATGAGAGGATTGAGTTGCTTAATCAAGAGGGCTTGTGATGAGGCTTTGTTTTTGCTAATGATGGTGATTACTTTTTCCTTGAACGATTTTATGCTCTTTTTAGAAGGCTTAATAAGTAATTTACCTCTGTATTTACGAACATTTTGTCCAAGAAAATCAAATCCCTCGTTGATGTTTACTATCCTTGTTTTCTCGGCTGATAATGTTAGCCCACGACATTGAAGGAACTCTACAATGACAGGCATTATCTTTTCTTCGATAAACTCTTTGCTGCTTGCCGTAACAATGAAGTCATCGGCATAGCGGATATAATTCACCCGGTGATCGTTTCTTTCTACATACCCGGTCTTCTTTCGGAATGTTTTACAGGCAAGTGTATTCAAAACGGTTTCCAATCCATCCAGCACCATGTTTGCTAGTACCGGCGAGATAATCCCGCCTTGTGGTGTGCCACTCTGTGAATGGAAGAGGGATTTGCCATCAATGATTTTTGCGTCCAACCATAGACGTAATATCCGTTTATCTATCGGAATATTATTGTACAGCCATTCATGACTTATGTTATCAAAACATCCTTCAATGTCAGCATCGAGTATCCATTGCGCTGCACCTTTGCTGTACAATGCAGCAAAGCACTGTGATAATGCATCGGCACAGGAACGCTTAGGACGAAACCCATAGGAGTTATTATCGCCCTTCGTTTCTGCAACTGGATTTAATGCTAATAAGTACAAGGCTTGCATAGCCCTGTCTTTCATTGTAGGGATGGATAACGGCCTTTGTTTGCCATTTGCTTTTGGGATATAAATCCTTCGCAGGGGCAGTGGTTTGTACCCTTTACGTTTTAGCGATTGAACAGCATTCATCTTGCTGTTATCAGTAGACCACAGCACTCCATCAACTCCCGATGTTCTACTACCCTTGTTAGAAGTTACACGCCTTACCGCCAATAATTTACCAGCATAAGAGCGTGTCAGTATCCATTGTAATGAATGTACTTTGCGATACTGTTTTTCTTTGTAAGCCTTTACGATACGTGCCTGTAAGGTTGCTACCTTCTTCTCTATAGCATTCCAGTCAATGGAATCCCATTTTACAGAAGAAGTCTCAGACGCATACTCTTTGACAGAGTTCTTTCTTGCTTTCATGAGTTAAATTTACCTACAGTTTTCTCGTAATTAAGTACCCGATGGAAGTGGGCGTATCTCTACCATTACAACAGAGCTTTTGCTTTCTCCATCATCCTCTGCCTGCATAGCCATCGGTATTCCTTGCGGTTTACTTTCTCAATCTTTCAATTGAGGACTATGCAGGTTTACCATGTTCCGATTGATTTACAGAATGGGTTAGAGCCTGCCTTTTGACCGGAGAAACTAATAGTTACGTAATGCCATTTACCAGAGCATTATCTTGTTCTCTTACCTTTTGGTTCAAGCCTATCATTGTCTTTGGCTTGTCAGACCTGACGGTCTTTAATAGCAGTTCACTTGTGTTGCTCATACCATTCTTTCCAGTGTTCCTTCTGTTTGACACTAACAGAAATCGAAACTCCTTTACAGGTGTTTCTAAGAACCATTTGTTTTCCGAGCTTCACACCTTGTCGTTGCCAACAACGCATGTCGGAATAGGAAACCTGTAGTAACGTACAGGGTTAATCGAAGTAAAGAACTTCATTAACAGTAAATCAATCAGCTTCATGTCGCACGGTAAATAGGTCTCTCTCCGGCTTTGTCAGCAAATAGATGCGCCAAACCATTGCAACAAAAAGCAAAATTCTGTTTATGTACTTTTATGGATTGCTTTTACTTGCAATGCCCATTCGATGATCCTTCGCAAGCTACGGCTCACTCTCATGGGTACACGTAGTTTGTCACACTATTTGCAGTTCCTGCAGCCTCCGTTCATGGCAGCTACCTGTGTCCTTCGTCCCACTGCATTCATTGCTTCCTTCGTTCCCCTCAATTTCGTTTCATTCACAAGGTCTGCTATTGCTTGCGCTGCATGGTGTTTAATCAACTCACAAGGCTATACGCAAAAACACACATACAGCTTCGCAATCCCACAGTTCATTTCACTACACTTTCGCTCCACTACGTCATTCATTCACTTCAGTCGGATGCAGTCCACTGCTGCCTATAATATGCGTGCCTTGCGGCCTGCTATGGCTGCAGCCTATGTGCATTTTTACTTGTCGAAGCGAACCCAAGTAATGGACCAGTTTTATGCAGGTGATGTCGGGAATAACTAAACGTGGATAGTCTTTTTAATTAACTGCTTGTTTATTTCCAAATTTTGTGAGATTAAAGGCAAGTTGTTTTTTTGTTGCATTTTCGAAACTGTCCAGATAACTTAGAGTTGTTTTAAGATTACTGTGTCCTAATGCTTCAGAAATAAATTCTGTGCTAGCACCGGAACGTTTTAAGACTGTTGAGAAGGAATGTCGCGCCGTGTATGTTGTGACTTTTATTGAAATTTCTAATTTTTCTGCAATTCGTTTCGTCCATTTATTTGTCAACTTGGTAAATTGCTGAATCAATTTTCTTTTACGTACAGCATTTGCACTTGCTTCCAGAATTGGGAATATGAAATCCTCTTCTGAAAGTCGCGGATTACCCCATTTTGAAATAATCTGCCGCATTTCTGAATTAATAAAAATAGTTATTGGCCTTGGATGAGTTCTTGCGGTTCGATGAGTTTTGGCCCTTTCAAAAACAATATATTCACCCTGTATATTTTTATATTTTAGCAGAGCAATGTCTTTCATGTTAATACCGTTTCCAAAATAAGTAAACAGCCAGAAATCTTTTGCCCTGGCTTCTCCCTCATTTGATGCGTCTGGTGTATAATAATATAGTTTTTCGATATCATTCATTGACAGTGCCTTCTTTATATTACGGCCAGTAGGAATTTGATATTTTCGTTTCCCGAAAGGATAATTCTCTTTAGGAATAAATCCGTGTTCGATTGCCTCATTAAGAACTGACCTCAAGGCTCGCAGGTATATTCCAACAGTTGTTATAGATGCACTATTTGTTTCCGTCATCCATCGTTCATAATCATTAAGAAAGTCGGCAGTAATATCGGCCAACGAAATATTCTCTTTAAAGGAAAGTAAACTATTAATACTGCACTGATAGCTGGAAGCAGTTCCTAAGCGTTCCTCTTTAGTTAACTTATTAATCTGTTGTTGAAATAAAGATGCCAGTTGGCCTTTTTGTTTCGAATTTTGCCCAAATTTTTTTTCAAAAGCCGAAAAGCTGAAAGGCTTAAGAATTCCAATTACATCTTTCGCTTCGGCCTCTATATTATGTAAATCATTTTTTATAATAGCACTTTCCCTCGTCAGTCTTTTTGCAAAAAGGGCCTGAAACTCCGATTGTGTCAGGTCAATTCTGGTTCCATAGTATTTTGCCTTTGTAATATAGTTGACACAAAGTTTTACCGGATACTTTTTATTAATCTTTTCGCGTCTCGTGTCAAGAACTATATTTGTGGTTACGATTGGCTTCATAATTTTAAATTTGCAAGTAAAATGAATTTTTTTTATTGATCAATTTCACTAAACATTTGCCTGGTAACAATTTCAGCTCAAATTAGTTAGAAAAAATTTGCAAGTAATTTGCAAGTAAAATTGAAATAAAGAGCAATAAAAAACTGTAAAATAAAGATATGAAAAATCTATGAGATACAGTACAGTAAATGATTTAAGGTAAAAGTGAGTAATAAGAAATGAAGTTAAGAAAACCCCTAAATCTGACTGTTAATCAGCGGGTCTCAGGTTCAAGTCCTGAAGGGGGAGCACAACGGGACTACTCAACAAGTCTCAACAATTGTAAAAAGAGTCAAACTCACGTTAGGAGTGCCTTTCGTGAGTTTTTTATTTTTTGGATTCTCGTTCAAACTCGTTAATTCCCGCCAGATTTTTTACACTTTTTTTACACTTTTTCACGTTCAAAATGGCCTATTTTAGCATTGATCGTGAGCAAGAAAATGAAGCAGTATGATACGAATTCCTACCATTTCCGTCAAGCACAATTGGCGTAAATCGACCAACGAACAAGGTCTCTACCCTATTCACCTGAGAGTATACTTACCTGGAGAGCATGCCCATTACTATCCCATTAAACTACCTTCTAAAGTGTCTTATGAACAATGGATAGGAAAGGAAAACCATTGGATTAAGAATACCCATCCTTTTTACTTTGAGATCAATTGTAAGATTTCCGAGACCATCAATAAGCTGAATGACTTGGTGAGACGGTATTATACCCAAAACAAGCCCATTACCTTTTCCATCATTGAAAAGGAATTGATGCTTCGGGGAGAAAGAAATATCCTTAATGATTATTTTCGCAACTACATTAACTATCCTCCCGAGACGGCTGTTCTCGATGAAGTAACCTGGGAGAAATACAGGGCATGTTTGTTTCATCTGAATAACTTCCAGGGAAAAATTTCTTTTTCACAAATTGATGAAACCATGATCGCCCGGTTTAAAAACTATCTATCGAATTTGAAAGGTCGAAATGGGAAAATGTATCCTGCAACCATTAAATCGTATTGGGATAAATTAAAGGTGGTGTTAACTCATGCCGCAAAAAAAGATCATTTCCTTGATCACGTTGAGGTTGAAAGATATTTTGAAGAGGTAAAGATCAGTATCCCTAAAAAGAAGGAAGGCCAGCACCTGGAAATAGAAGAAATCCAAAGATTAAGAAAACTCGAGTTCAGTGAAAAAGATGCGGGCCTTGCTCGGGATAGAGATCTTTTTCTGTTTCAGGTTTATACCGGATTTTATTACAAAGATTTGCAGATACTTCGAAAAGATCAGCTATTTAATGATATTGAGCAAGGGCTTTACGTTATAGGCGAAAGGGACAAAAACAACAATGCAACGATTATTCCACTATTTAAATTTTCTTATGCTTCAGCGATCATAAAACAATACAATGATATGAATCCTGAAAATTCACTTCTATTCAAAAAGTCGATATTTATTAAAATTCAAGCATACAATCGTAATCTGAAACTCTTAGCAAAAAGGGCTGGAATCGTTCGAACTCTCAGTAACAAAGTTGGTCGGCATACCAATGCTCAAATGTGGATAAGGTTTGGAGCTGATAGGCCAATATTATCAAAAATGATGGGGCATGAAAAAGAGCAAACCACCCAGAATTACTACAAGGTTGGCCTGCGTGAAGTCATCGAGGGAACAAAAGGGATTGATTTTGAAAAATTGGCAATTTAATATCTACAAATAAAATATACAGCTATTCAAAGTATCCTAAACAGGATTTTCAGTCTTGAAAATACGGTTTGATGTGATTCGATTTGTACTTATATAGCTGATAATGAGCATTATTCTTTTTAAATACATTCATTAAGTCAACTCAAGGGCTTTTCCAATTCAGAATTTCAAGAAAATTAATTGATAAGTATAAAAAATATTATCGTGTAGATAATATTTTCAAATAATATCGATTTGTTGTTTGGGGGGATTGTAATTGAAACGGGTTTTATTCACATGTGTGGGTAAGTATGAACATGAAACATTTTAGTATATACTATATTGCAGTATTGTTATATTGCCAAATTAGGGTCTATACTATATCTTTGAGTAGCATAGCTGCTCAGTATGGCTAAATCATCAGGCAATAAGAGACAAATCCCGCAAGGCAAAACGCAGGTAAACTTTAATATTAAAAACAAAGTATTAGAGCAGGTTAAGAATTTGGCTTTCTGGGAAAATGTTAACCATTCCGATGTCTACAATAACAGCGTCGAAAAATTCATAGAGCTGTACGAAAAAAAGAATGGAAAGATTAAGCCGATACCGAATAGAAAAGGATTTGAAAATCTGTAAGTTGTTTGATAAATGTCTCATTCAATTGTAGAGCCCTTCTGTTTTGTTTAAGGTATATTATTTGGTGGAAATTGTTATAACTTGAGAATAATCCGATTTTCACCAGGTTTTAGTGAACCCATTTAATTCTATTGACTATAACCTAATAGGCATCATGTTAAAATCACATTCAAGTCAAGAGCAGACTTTTGATTATTATGCTTCTTTTTTAAGAAACATTCTTGACGGCCAGGAAAATTATAAAGCGTTAATTCAGCCCGTAATTGTGGATGCAAAAAAATTGGTCGAAAAGAAAATAGATTATTTCTCAATCAGCAGAAATGGCTTTGAGGTCATTGTTTTCTTAGCAAAGAAAGCTCCGAGTTTCTTTAGCGGATTGAATATTGCGAATGTTTCTAATGAAGACTACGCTTATATGCTCAAACTTATTACAACTCCAAGTGACTTAATATCTGCTTAATGAGCTATACAAAAGAGCTGTTGCTTTTGCATCTTACTCACGCCAAGCAAGCACTTGAAAGAGCAAAGAATAATAGTTATTCCGATCAAAGAAAAGAAACGTATCAAAAAAATCTTTTTGATCTCTTTGATGCTGTGGAAAAAGATGCTTTGGATAATCTTGATACTTTCAAAGACCAACAAATCTATGACGGCTCCAAAAAATATTTAGATTTTATAATTAAAAGTTTGCAATTCTTAAACAGCAGTACATTTAATCAAATCCCATATGAAATTGTTGAGTGTCTTAAACATGCAATGGACGATTGGGAAGATATAGATAAATTTATTATTGTTACAAGCCTTATAAACGACGCGGAGGCATTTAGCTATGAAGGCTGGCTCGCTACAGACGACAACCTTTATAACGATATTCATACAAAATATCCCGCAATAAATTTCACACATCGGTTAGTCCAAATTAATCTCCCTAAAGCACTTGCACGCGACTACTTAGTAGCTGTTGTTTTATATCATGAACTTGGTCATTTTGTTGACATGAAGAGTTCGATATCTGAGTCGCTACTATATGCCATTTTGGACGGAATTTATCAAAATACATTTTCTGTTGGAGAATTAAATGATCTAAAAAAATATCTGCCGAACCTTACCGATTACATCGACGATCCGGATAGGCCCGATTGGGTGCCAATGAAAGCCGGCTTCGACCCCAGCCTTTATCATTTAATGGAATATTTCTCCGACATGTTTGCTTCGCAATACGTCGGAGGCATGTGCGATCTTTATGTAACTTATTTGTGTGAAGACAAGAATGAACTAAGTGATACTCATCCAATAATTATAAATCGCCGAAAAGTTGTATCTGATTTTATAATCAGCGCACCGAATTTTATTGTAAATGCAATTGCCGAATCAGTTCAAAAAATAAAATCGCACCCATTAGAAAAAAAATATGCAGATGTTCCAGACGGAGATTTTTTCAATTTAGTTCCATTAGAATTAAAAACGGTGGCAGAGATACATGGCGTTCTTCATACAGGATGGGATATTTGGCTGAAATATCAAAACGTTTTGGCTAGTAATTTAAATTCTAAAGACCCAAGTAAAATTTATTCTGTTATAAATAACCTGATCGAGAAATCTATTGGAAATTATATTTCAATAAGCGAATGGGATAAAGTTAAAGGAACTGTCCCACCCTCGGAAAGCGATGCCGGGTATGTTCAATCCAATCAACTGAATAATCAAAAAAATATTCTAACGAAAAGTGATATTCGAGAATTAATTAATCAAACCAAACTCTTTATCCGCCCCCTGCTTGATCTCGACCAAATAGGAGAGGCAGGTATTGATTTTAGATTAGGATATGATTTTTTAGTTTCAGTGCAAGGGCGAGACGCCTTCATAAATGCTTCAAAAAATGAATGGATTCAGGGTGGTCAAAGGCGCAATATTAAGCAGTTCTTCCAGTCTTCTCGAAGACAGCTTGGCGAAACTTTTATTTTACATCCCAATCAGACAGTTTTAGCGGTTACCCTCGAGTACATCCGACTTCCTGAGAATTGTATGATGATGCTATTTGTTCGGAGCTCCTATGCAAGATTAGGGCTTACCATTAGCACAATTGCGCAGCCTGGATATTGTGGCTGTTTAAGTCTCGAATTTACAAATACAAACAACAACCCTATTAATCTTGCTGTTGGGGCACGCATAATTCAAGGTATCCTTTGCCCAGTTTCCAACTCGACTCATTACTTTCACTCCCAAAGAAAATATGTTTGTCATGTAAGACCAGAACCGTCTGCAGTAATAAATGATAATGACCTGTCACTGTTAAATAATTTGTGGAAGATAAACAATGACCGACCTTAACCGTTTTGCGAAACGATATGTATTTCGGTTCTTGATTTGTTTTTTTCTCCGACTGGAATAATAAGCACGAAAACATTATGACCGTTAAAAAAATAATGGTAGGTAAAATTACAAGACTCATCTTCAGTTTCTATTAATATAGAACCGTCTTTGTGAAATTTTCGGCCGCGACTATAATCTACTACAAAAGGAAATTCTTTCCCTAAAATATTAGGAAAAGTAATGTTGCCAAAGCTGGATGTGAATGAAGCAGATTGAAAATTGTTTCTTAGAGTAAGTATTTCACCGTTACTTTCTTTTTTCTCCAACACCAGTAGAGCACATCTTTTTTTGCTTTGTTCAGCGTACCTTCTAATCGCTGCATGATTTGAGGCACCAAATTTTTTTGCAAGTGCCATGGGGCTACCGATCTCAAGGGGTAGTGTTTTTATGTCTGCGTCAAATCTATCAAGTTGAAATAACGCAGAAGAAGCAAAAAAATTAGCCTCAGCCTCAAAATCCTCCTGGACTTCTTGTGTAAGTGTTAGCTCATTATCGAAATAGCAAACGTGTTTTTGCCATGGTAAACAGTGATGGCCAGTTTCGTGTAGTTTCAGAAACATTCGTTTAACCGCAGGTAATTTAGGATCGATATAAATATGCTTAATTTCTCTATCTAAAACACCGAAGACTTTGTTCAACATTCGATTGAATACATCAAGATTCTTTGCTAAATAATTTGTAGGAATCTTATGAAAGTAATCAGAGTCACCCAAATTCAATTCGCAAAATTGCACGATATGATCGACAGGTGTTGGAAAAACATCCAGTGCTTTGCTTCTTCTCAGAACATCGTAAACAATATTATCAATATCCTTTTTATTATGCATATCCCTGAAAAATCATCTTTTCTTTTTATTCCGAATATATTGCAAATAAAGTATCAACTCTTCTTCCTCGGCACTGGTTAAATTATCTTTAGAAAAAATGAATCTACCAACTGAATGATTTGAGTTTTTATTTTTTTCCACCAGGCCTGCTTTCTGAAGTAAGTAGTTAAAATCAACATGATATATTTCGGATAATTTATAGAGAGTATCTGCTGCTGGCTTTTTTATCTTGTCATTTTCAAGCTGGCTTAAATATGCGTTGGATATTCCGGTTTTAGCTTCCACGTATCTTAATGTATAAGTTTTTGATTCCCGGGCTAGTCTTAAAACAGTACCAAGAGTCTCTTGTTTTTGTTGCATCATAGTATTGCCTTTCTGAAAGCTAAACAAAACTAAACATATTTTTTTGTTTACCAAGTCGAATAATGCTAAGAAAAAAACATTTTATTAGCATTGCTTGTTATATCAAGCAAACCATTTATCTTTGCTTCATGAAAATACTTTCTACCCAGATTTTATTTGAAAGCGATGCATCACCACCATTTAAGTTTTGAACGTTGAGGTGAAAAAGAAATATTAATTAATTACAATAAATTTTATAAAGATGACAGAAGAAATAATAATTTTTACGCTTGATGATGAAATCATCGACATTGAATGGTGTTTTAAAAACCAACACACGCCTCCGCACGGCCGTAAGTACAGATACAAAGTTGACGATAAATATTTCGTGACGCATCATCATGAAATTAGCGGCAAGCAGATTTTAGAGAGTGCTGGAAAAAGCCCAAAAGAGTATATCCTGCGCGAGAAGATATACGGAAGCTATATCACAATTGAACCAGATCAGATCGTCGATTTAACAAAGCATGGTATTGAAAAATTCAAGACAATTAAAAATGAGCATACTGATGGCGAAACAAAAGAAAAGTCCCTACGAAGGGGCTTTTCTCTACTTGAAGAAGATGAAGACTTTTTGAACAGCTTGAATCTGGAATGGGAAGCAGCCAACGTTGGCAGTAGCCAGTGGATTTATATTTATGATTATCCGATTCCTGCAGGTTACATTACTGACCACGTCACTTTGGCTGTATTGATAACTCCAAATTATCCAAGTGCACAATTAGATATGCTTTATTTCTATCCTGCCCTGACAAGGAAAGATGGAATTGGAATTCCAAATTTAACGGAACATATTTTGGAAGGGAAAAAATTTCAGCAATGGTCAAGACACAGAACGGGACAAAATCCTTGGCGCGTCGGCATTGATTGTCTCGCGACTCATGTGCCACTTGCTGATTTATGGTTATTAAATGAATTCACTAAAAGACCTACAAATGCGATACGAGCTTAGAATTACAGGAAAATTTTACGAACAGCTAAGGGAACATTTATTCCCGAAAGACAGCAAAGAAGCCGCTGCCATTTTGCTTTGCGGCAGACATGAAACAAAAGCCATCTCAATTTTACTTTCCCATAAAATCTTGCTTATTCCTTACGATGAATGCAGGAGAGGAAAAGATTATATAACATGGAAAATGGATAGAGTTTTGCCTTTTCTTGAAGAGGTTGAAAAAAGAAACCTTGCCATACTCAAAATCCACAGCCATCCTGGTGGCTATAATAAATTCTCTACAATTGATGATAAATCAGATCACGAATTTTTCACTACTGCTTTTAATTGGAGTGAAACGAATAGTGTTCATGGCTCTGCAATCATGTTGCCCGATGGTCGAATGATAGGACGCGTTTTCAACAAAAAACTGCATTCAATGGAGATGGATAAAATAAGCGTAGCATCGAATTCTATCTTGATTTGGAGAAAAGAAATTCATCAAGAGATTGAAGCTTTTGATGACGAATTTTCTCTGAGGACGAGACAGGTTTTAGGAGACGGCACGTACTCAATACTGCGAAAATTAAGAATTGGTGTAATAGGTTGCTCAGGCACAGGAAGCCCGACAATTGAACAATTATACCGATTGGGCGTAGGACATTTATTACTTATCGATCCTGATAAAGTTGAAGAAAAAAATTTAAATAGAATTATACAAGCGATATTGAGCGATGCTAAGAAGGGGCGATACAAGACAGCCGTTCTTGCAGAGGCAATCGAGCGGGCTGGACTTGGCACAACAGTAGAAGTGAAGTCGGTGAATTTATTCGATTCAAAAGACGCTATTCTCGAATTAATACAGTGTGACATTATTTTCGGATGCGTTGATCGTGCAGAAACACGGCATTTGTTAAACCAGATTGCAAATTTTTATCTCATTCCATATTTTGATATGGGTGTGCAAATAACAGCAGATAAAAAAGGCGGCATTGAAAGCATGAGCGGCACCGGCCATTATATTCAGCCCGGGCTTTCAAGCTTACTTAGCAGAAATCTGTACACGCCGGCACGTTTAGAAGCGGAAGGTTTGCAGCGGAAAAATCCAGAAGAATATACAAGACGGCTGAAGGCTGGTTATATACAAAACGCGGAAGTTGAAAGACCGGCGGTGCTACCTATTAATATGCTTATGAGTAGTATGACAGTGATAGACTTCTTGAATAGAATTCATCTTAAACCTTTTAAAGAAGATAATCCGGATTTTTATGCAAGAATGCTCATGGATTATACAGCAAATTGCACAGAAAATAAATCGGAATCAAAATTTGAAATTGACGCTGCTGCAGCTAAGTTTGCGGGACGCGGAGACTGCAAACCTTTTCTTCGAATGCCGCAATTAGAGAATTTATGAACAAAATATTTTTTGATAAAGTTGTAAGTTCTTTTTTTCAAAACCGATTTAAAAAAAAATATCGATTTAGGAACGTTGATGACATACCGAAAAAGATTGATGACAATACTATTTATATAGTTCAAGAAGGAACTGAACCAGAAACTTTGGTTTTCATGTGTCCTTGTGGGTGCCAGCAACCTGTTCTTTTAAATTTGTTGAAAGACACACACCCTTTTTGGACATTTCAAATTGAAAAAAGAAAAATTTCTTTATTTCCTTCCGTAATTAGAAAAAAAGGATGTCACAGCCATTATTGTATAAAAAATGGCACAGTCATTTGGGTAAGATCGTGTGCTGTTTAAAGTACAAATATTGTTGTACCAAACTAAAAAGCGACTATGAATTTTAATCCATAATCGCTTTATTATTTTCCATCCCTTATATTTAACGATTAACGTTACACGAAATAATTATATTCAATGATTATTTATTCCAGGCCTCTTGCCAACGCGTAAACTCGGCAGGCCGTAAATAATAACGTGCAAAATTACCGGCGTGAAGACTGTGCAACTCTGTTTGGACCGTTTGTATAAATTTCGATTGATCCTCTTGCGGCAAACGTCGCGCTTTGACCTTAATAAGGGTCGACGCAACATCTTTTGGTGCTGCCTCAACAACAATTTCTGTTATCAATGCCCGGATTTGTTCACGATACTTCATGCGGAAAAGATCCGGCTCCCCCAATAACTGACGCTGTACCGCATATTGTTTGGCAGAGCGCTCATAAGCCCACAAAAAAACATCCATAAGAAGATCAACTTTATTCAGTTCATAAATCCCCAGCAAACCATCAATGTATAATTTCTGGGGAACGTCGATGAAAGATAAAGGTGACAGGTTTTTCTTACTGAAGGAGATATTGGCGGCAAGACGTGACACACGTTTATTAACGTCATCGAATGGCTGCAGGTAGGGTAAATGAACCATTATAAAAAATGCCTGTTCAAAAGGATCTTCTATCGCATCTGCTTTTGTA
>Ga0157370_10006202_pt1 | contig 13256 bp, 12 predicted proteins | sample C35metaG_FD_113463 | JGI IMG/M metagenome (GOLD analysis project Ga0157370, IMG submission 113463) | Corn rhizosphere microbial communities from Kellogg Biological Station, Michigan, USA - C3-5 metaG | ecosystem: Host-associated > Plants > Roots > Rhizosphere > Soil | place: USA: Michigan...
CCGAAAATCGACATCGACAAGCTGCGCAGCTTCAAGACCAAGGTGGTCGGCCAGCTCACCGGTGGTCTCGCCGGCATGGCGAAGCAGCGCAAGGTGCGCACCGTGGTGGGTACCGGCCTGTTCGTCTCGCCGAACGAAATGGAAGTCCAGACGAAAGACGGCACGAAGCTGCTCCGCTTCGAAAACGCGATCATCGCGGCCGGCTCGCAGTCGGTGAAGCTGCCGGCGTTTCCGTGGGACGACGAGCGCATCATGGATTCCACCGGCGCGCTGGAAATGAAGGACGTGCCAAAGAAATTGCTGGTCGTCGGCGGCGGCATCATCGGCCTGGAAATGGCCACCGTGTACGCCGCGCTGGGCAGCGAAGTGACCGTGGTCGAATTCATGGACCAGCTGATCCCCGGTGCCGACGCTGACCTGATCAAGCCGCTGGCCAAGCGCATGGGCAGCCGGCTCAAGGGCGTCCATTTGAAGACCAAGGTGGTCACCGCCAAGGCCACCAAGAAAGGCATCGAGGTCGGCTACGAAGGCGACAGCATTCCCGAAGCCACGCTGTTCGACCGCGTACTGGTGTCGGTGGGCCGCTCGCCCAACGGCGGCAAGGTCGGCGCGGACAAGGCCGGTGTGGCGGTGACCGAGCGCGGCTTCATCAATGTCGATACGCAGATGCGCACCAACGTGCCGCACATCTTCGCCATCGGCGACCTGGTCGGCCAGCCGATGCTGGCGCACAAGGCCACCCACGAGGCGCACGTGGCGGCCGAGGTGGTGGCTGGCCTGAAGAGCCATTTCGACGCGCGGGTGATTCCATCGGTGGCGTTCACCAATCCGGAAGTGGCCTGGGTCGGCGTGAGCGAGCGCGAGGCGAAGGAAAAAGGCCTGAAGGTCGGCGTAGGCAAGTTTCCGTGGGCCGCCAGCGGCCGCGCCATCGGCATCGATCGCACCGAAGGTTTCACCAAGCTGATCTTCGACGAGGAAACCCACCGCATCGTGGGAGCGGGCATCGTTGGCGTGAACGCTGGCGACCTGATCTCCGAGCTGGCGCTGGCGATCGAGATGGGCAGCGAGGCGGCCGACATCGCGCTGACCATCCATCCGCATCCCACCCTGGGCGAATCGGTCGGCATGGCGGCGGAAGTCTACGAAGGCACCATCACCGACCTGTACATGCCGAAGAAGAAGTAGGCCCGCACAAGAGAAAGCCCGGGCAAGCCCGGGCTTTCCGGTCGTCTTGGTCGCCGCGCGAGAGGGAGGATCGCGGCGGAGGGCGGCTTACTGGCCGGACGGCGCGGGGTTCTGTGCCTTGAACTGCTTCCACTGCGCCCGACGTGCCTGTGCCTGCGCCTTGAGCGTGGCCGCCTGCGCCTGCTGCGCCGGGGTCAGCACGGCGTAGATCTGCGCACGCAGGTTGGCCATCTGCTGCACCCGGGCCTGGGCGGCCTGGCCTTCGGCCTGGGCCAGACTGGCAGCGGCGGCCTGGTAGCCGACCTGGTTCGGCGTCATCGACTCGAACGCGGCGCGCTGCCGCCGCAGGGCCTGCCGCTGGCCCTTGTTCTGCTCGCGATTGGTGCTGACGATCTGCTTGATGCTGGCCTTCTGTGCGTCGCTGAGGTTCAACTTGTGCAGCATCATCATCTGGCCGTGGCCGCGATGACCGTGCCAGCCATGACCGGACGGGCCCGGGCCGCCGGCGTCGGTCGCGGCCACGGCGACGGTGGTGCCGATGGCCAGGGCAGACGCCAGGGCCAGACCGAGAAGTGTGTGCTTGCGCATGATGCTTGCCTCTTTCAGTGGTGGGGAAGGTACGCCACCATTTGACGACGCCTTTGTGTATATGTTCTTTGCGCGAAGGTAAAGAACGGTAAAGAACGTGGTGCCCGCCCGGCGCTACCGTATTGAATGGCCGCCATGCAGACGCCCAACCCTTCCCGCATCCTGATTGCCGATGACGACCGCGCGTTGTGCGGCCTGCTGGCCGAATATCTGCGGCGCGAGGGGTTCGTGGTGGATCTCGCGCACGATGGCGCGGAGGCGCTGGCCCGCCTGCGCAACCCGGCCGAGCGGCCGGACCTGCTGATCCTCGACGTGATGATGCCCGGGCGCGACGGGCTGGACACCCTGCGCGAGCTGCGCATGCAGCACCGCCTGCCGGTGATCATGCTCTCCGCACGCGGCGAACCGGTGGATCGGGTGATCGGACTCGAGCTTGGCGCCGATGATTACCTGGCCAAGCCCTGCCTCCCGCGCGAGCTGCTGGCGCGAGTGCGCGCGCAGTTGCGCCGCAACGCGCCGCTGGCCGCGGGCACGGTGCAGGTGGGCAACCTGCAGCTGTTTCCGGGCGAACGCCGCGCCCAGGCGGGCGAGCAGGAGCTGACGTTGACCGGCGCGGAATTCCTGCTGCTGCTGGGCCTGGCCCAGCGTGCCGGTGAACTGGTCGACAAGGCCGCCCTGACCCGCCTGGCGCTGGGGCGCGAGCTGGAGCGTTTCGACCGCAGCATCGACGTGCACGTGAGCAGGTTGCGGCACAAACTGGCCGAGGCTTCGCCGGACGCACCGCGGATCGAGTCGGTGCGCGGCTCTGGCTACGTGCTGGTGGTGGCCGCGCCATGAGTCCGCTGAAGACTTCGCTGTACTGGCGGTTGCTGGTCTGGTTCTGCGTGGCCAACCTGCTGGTGCTGTTCCTGGGCGGTCTGTTCGCACGGCGTTTCATCGAATTCACCACCGCGGTCGAGATCAACTGGACGGCGTTGGCGCAGGACGCGGATCAGGCGTACGTGCGTGGCGGTCGCGATGCGCTGGTTGCGTGGGTGGCGCAGCAGCGCGAGCAAGGCGTCGAGGCGACCCTGTTCGATCACGGTGAGCCGCTCGTCCCCATCCGCCTGCGTGGCGCGATGGACTCGATGCTGGAGGAGTGGCTGTCGTCGGGGCAAAGCATCGTGCTGCAGCCGCGCCCCGGTTTCTATGTCGCCTTCCAGCAGGTCACCGGCGCCGACGGGCACACGCGCCAGCTGCTGGCGATGAGCCGCTCGCATGTGCGCTTGCGTCCGCAGGCGCGCGAGAAGATCTACCTGGCCGTCCAGTTGCTGCTGTCCCTGCTGTTCATCGGGGTGGTCGGCTGGTGGGTGGCGCGCAGCGTGGCGCGCCCGGTCGAGGCGCTGCGCCGTGCCACCCGGCGCATGGCCGACGGCGAGTTGTCGACCCGGGTCGGGCGGCAAGGTGGGCTGGCGCACGACGAACTGGCCCAGCTCGCCGGCGACTTCGACCTGATGGCCGGTCGGATCGAGGCGCTGGTCGCGCACGATCGCGGCGTGCTGCAGGACCTGTCGCACGAGTTGCGCTCGCCGCTGGCGCGGCTGCAGTTGATCCTCGCTCTGGCCCGCCGCAGCGACCAGCCGGACGAGGCCGCACCGTACTTCGAGCAGGCCGAGCAGGAGATCGCGCGACTGGACCGGATGCTCGGCGAGATGCTGGCCTTGTCGCGCATGGAAGGCGGCCTGCCCGGCATGGAGCGCGAGCCGATCGAATTGGCGGCGCTGGCGCACGACTGCATGGAACAGTTCCGCCTCGAGGCCGAGGCGCGCCACGTCGACCTGGGCCTGACCAGCGTCGACTCCGTGGTGGTGTCGGGCAACGCCATGTTGCTGGAGCGTGCCTTGGGCAACCTGCTCGCCAACGCGATCAAGTTCGGTCCCGAGGGCGGCCGGGTCGGCGTGACCCTGCGGATCGACCAGCGCTTCGCCGAACTCGCCGTGCGCGATCACGGGCCGGGCGTGCCCGGGAGCGAACTTGCCTTGTTGTTCCGGCCGTTCTACCGCGGCAGCAATGCGGCGCGGGCCGATGGCCATGGTCTGGGGCTGTCGATCGTGCAGCGTGTGGTGCAGGTGCATGGCGGCAGCATCGAGGTGCGCAATGCCGAGGGTGGCGGGCTGGAGGTCCGGCTGCGCCTGCCGCTGGCGTGAAGGTGCTTGTCTTGAACAGCTGACTCGGTTCGTGATGGCGAGTGCGAAGGCTGCCCAACAGGCGGTGCCTGCACCTGCACGCTGACCGTGGCGTTCCAGCTCCCGCGCTCGTCACCCCAGCGAAAGCTGGGGTCCGGCGCCTTTGGCCGTCCATTTCACTGGAATTGCTTTCGGGAGAAAGAGCAACAGCGTTTCGACCCGGTTCGCGGCCCGAGTCACTTTCTCTTGCGTGGCCGAGAGGAAGTGGCCAAGGAGAAGGCCACCCCGCTTGGCGCTTGCCGGGCATCCCTGCCCGCCAAGTCCGTGAGGCGGGGCCGGGCTTTTCGACAGCACATCGGCAACCGCTCCTGCGTTGCCTCAACTCGGGCATCCATGCCCTCGCCATGTGCTGGCGAATCGGCCAGGAGCGGAAGTTCGTACATGCCAGCAGATCGCCTGAAAGCAGACATTTAGGCCCGCTCGCCCATGATGCGACCGGTTGAGATATCAATGACGCACGCTCGCATCTGTCGGTGCCATTGTCGGACGGTAGATCGTGCTGGTGCCGTAACGTCGCGTATCGAGCCGTCCGTGCAAAATGAAGTCGCGCATCATCGCGAAGTAGTCCTCCGGGTTGCGCGTGTCGATGCGCTCGCCGTCGGCCGTGGTTTCGTACTCGTATATGCCATGTTCCGTGTGCGGGAATACCGCGACCGTGATGGGTTTGTCCTTGGCTTGCAGTGCGCGCAGGCGCTGTTCGGTCTCCGCACTCGGTGCATCGTGGTCGTCGGCGGCCAGTATCCAGAGTTGCGGCGTATCGAGATTGCGCAGCACCGGCATGGGGTCGTAATTCGCCGGGACACCGGCCAGCAGTACAGGGCCGTGTTCACGAAGCTTGGCCTCGGGCGTTTCGAGAAGGTAGAACGCGATGTCACCGCGCACGTATTTGAACCACGGCTCCTTGTCGTACTTCGCCCGCACGGCGGCAAGTTGGTCGTATCCCTTGCGGAAATTGCTGACGATGATGGTCGACACGGCATCGGCTATGTGCATCGCCTTGGCAACCACGTCAGGGCCATAACCACGGCTGGTCAGGTCGAAGGCGGTGGCTTCGCGAACTTCATCGAGAGGCGACACCGCCAGGCCGAATCCGACGATCACGAAATCCACCGGCTCGATCTTCGCGGCCAGCGGCGCGACCCAGCCACCCTGACTGCCACCTTGGTAGCCGACGCGTCCGGCGCGATGGCCCGCGAGCTGTTTTGCCTCGTTCATCGCAGCAATCGCATCATCGGCCAGCAGCAGGTAGTTCTGCGTATACGTTCCCCCCGACTTTCCCGTGCCGCGCTTGTCGTACACGAACACGCCGATGCCCTCGGCCGGGAACTGCCGTTGCAGGGAATAGGAATCCAACGCTGAAGCGTGTTCCGAACCGTGCACGAGCACCACGATCGGTACGCGCGCGTGGCCTTGTGGCATTACAAGGCGACCCGCGAGCTGTACACCGGCGCCCTGGAAGGTCACGTTCGTCACCTGCAACGGGATTTGCTTGCCCGAAATTCCGGCGAAGATGATCGTGCCCTTGTCGCAATCGAGTGACACGCGTTTGCCATCCGGGCGTCCTGTCCAGCCCAGCGTGCTGGTCCACGCGTTGTTTGCGCCCCGGGTCAGCAAACCCGTGGTGCCGTCCTGCTTGCGCCAGCGCAGGTGGTCGCCATCGCTCAGGCCGACATCGAGCTTGCTGCCGTCGCCCAGTTGATAGATGCCGACAGGGCAATCATCCGGGCGGCTTGCCGGCGATGCCGCGGCAGGCTTCGTCAACACGGCCAGGAGCATGACCGCAAGCACAAGCGGCGCCCGATGCATGATGACAGTGGTGCACGGCGACAAGGAAAAACGCATTGCCATATCCCATGGAGTGGAATTTATGTAAACTTTTACCTAAAAATATGCGACAGTCAAGCGTGAACGGTTTTCGTGCAGGTCGAAGGGGCCAAACATGCAGGCGAACGAAGAGGAAGGGATCGGCGAGGATTTCATCCGCAGGCAGGGGCCGGCTTACCTTGCGCACTTGCTCAGGCGGCTTTCGGATGAACTCGTGCGCGGCGCCGATGCCTGGTATCCCGAAGTCGGGGTGACCGTGCCGCCGCGTACCACGTCCACGTTGCTGGCGCTCGATGAACACGGACCATTGGGCGTTACCGAAATTTCCACCCTGCTGCGCCAATCGCACCCGTTGGTCATCAACTGGATCAAACAGCTCCAGGCTCAAGGGTTGGCCAGGACCCGCATCGACAAGCAGGATCGAAGACGTACGGTCGTCGCACTTACCACCAAGGGTGTTGGCGAAATCCGGCACCTCCGCAAGGCGCTGGTCCGGATGGGCGAAACCTCGCAGGCATTGATGGACGAAGCCGCTCCCGGGCTTTTTCATGCGTTGTGGCGAATGGAGCAGGCTTGCCGGCGCGAGTCGTTCGCTGACCGCTTGCGGAATTCTTTCCGCGCGCCGACAGATTGATCAGCGGCCCGATACGCTGATAGACCGGCCTCGGCCGGCTGTCCAATGGTGGGCGGCTGCGACTGTCAGCCATGGACGCCGATTTCCGCCCTTCGCAAGCTGCCGAGTCGACACCTGGATCAAGGTGAGCTGTCAGCTCAATACGGCGTGCCCTCCCGGCGTTGCCGCTGCAGGGCGCGGGCGTACCATTCGAACTCGTCGAGGAAACGGTTGAGGGTGCGCGGGACGTGTTCGTTCTGGGGTTTGCCGTCCTCGTCCAGCGCGGTGGCGATGCGCGGAATCGGACATTCACTGGGGATTGCCGGCATGCCCAGCTCCGCCAGGGTGGTGCGCAAGGCCACGGCGGCACGCACGCCACCGAACATCCCTGCCGAATAGCAGACGATCGCGGAGGGCCGCCAGAAGTATTCCTCGAGGAAGTGGTCGAGCAGGTTTTTCAGCGCGGGCGGGATGCCGTGGTTGTATTCGCCGCTGACGATGACGAAACCGTCGACGCGGCGGTAGAGCGTGGCCAGTTGTTCCAGCGGCGGCGGCGCGGTGCCGGCGGCATGCTCCTTGTACATCCGGTCGAGCAAGGGCAGCTGCAGTTCCAGCGGGTCGACCAGGATCGACTCGTGACCGCGCGCTTCGAGGGCATGCATCGCCAGTTTCGCGGCACGTATGCCCATGCGGTCGCGGCGTACCGAGCCGAGCAGGACGGCGAACGACAGGGGTGATGTCGCTTCGGACATGGAGCTCTCCATCGCGCGTGGCGGGATTGATCCGGCGATCCAGATTACTCTTGGCTACCCGCTTCGTGAAAAGAGGTCGTCATGTCGCTCAAGGTCTGTGTCGCCGGTGCCACCGGCTGGGCCGGTTCCGAACTTTCCCGCGGCATCGCCGCGGCCGATGACCTGACGATGGTGGCCGCGGTGGCGCGGCGCCACGCCGGACAGGTGCTGGGCGACGTGCTGGGCGAGCCACGCCTGGCTGCGCCGATCTTTGCCGGCGTGGACGAGGCGCTGGCCGGGCCCTGCGACGTGCTGGTCGAATACACCGGCGCCGGCAGTGCGAAGGCAAACATTCTTGCGGCGCTGAAGCGCGACGTGCACGTGGTGGTGGGCAGCTCCGGGCTCACCGACGAGGACTATGCACAGATCGACGCGCTGGCGCGCGAGCGTGGTCGCGGCGTGCTGGCCTGCGGCAACTTTGCGCTCACCGCGGTGCTGCTGATCAAGTTTGCCGAGATGGCGGCGAAGATCATTCCGCAGTGGGAGATCATCGACTACGCCTACGCCGGCAAGCCGGATGCGCCCAGCGGCACCGTGCGCGAGCTGGCCGGGCGGCTCGGCAAGGTGCGCCAGCCGCAGGTGCAGGTGCCGATTGGCGAAACCGCCGGCATGCCGGCGACCCGCGGCGGCACCTTGGGCGGCGCCCAGGTGCATGCGGTGCGCCTGCCGGGGTTCGTGCTCGGTGCCGAGGCGATTTTCGGGATGCCGGACCAGACCCTCGTGATTCGTCACAATGCGGGCAGCAGCGCCGTGCCATACGTGGATGGCGCCTTGCTGGCGATCCGCAAGGTGGCCGGCCTGACGGGTCTGCACCGCGGGCTCGACACGGTGCTGGAACTGTGAGCGGCTCGGCGGTCGCCGTCGCGCGCCCGCGCCTGTGTTGGCGTCAAGGAGGCAAGTGACTGCATGAACGAGCACATGCTGTTCAACCTGGTCGATCTGGCCGGCACGTTTGCGTTTGCGATCAGCGGCGCGACCGCGGCGCGGCGCCGCAACCTGGATCTGTTCGGCATTCTGGCGATCGCGTACATCACGGCCTGCGGCGGCGGCATCGCGCGCGACCTGTGCATCGGCGCGATTCCGCCGGCGGGCCTGTCCGACTGGCGTTACCTGGCCACGGCCGTGATTGCCGCCTTGCTCACCATCATGGCGTATCCGTGGGTGGAGCGTCTCACTTATCCGGTGCGGCTGTTCGATGCGATGGGGCTGGGCCTGTTTTCAGTCTATGGGGCGCACAAGGCGCTGGTGTTCGGCCACAACGCCGAGGTGGCGATCCTGCTCGGTATCGTCACGGCGGTCGGCGGCGGCATGGCGCGCGACGTGTTGCTGGCGCGCGTGTCGATCGTGCTGGAGAAGGAGATCTATGCGTCGGCGGCGCTGGTCGGCGCGGCGCTGGCGGTGCTGGGCGAGTACCTCCACTGGCCGGCGGTGTGGGCGACCTGGCTGCCGATCCTGGTGTGCTTCGTGCTGCGCTTCGCGTCGCTGCACTATCACTGGAACCTGCCGCGGTTCGGGCGGGACCGGGGACGTTGATCCATCGTTTTCGTACGGGGCTGCGCGACAACGCCATGTCCCGCAGTCACTCGCTCGACAGGCAATCGCCATTGGTCACCTTTGCCACGGCATCGCCGCATGCTAGCTTTCGACGCTCGGGCGGGGAGCCCGGTCTTCAACAGGGAGCTGGTCCATGACCGCAGCAAGCGTGCGCATCGAGTCCGTCACCAAGCGCTTTTCCGGGCACACCGCGGTGAATCGTCTTTCCATGGAAGTTGCCGCCGGCGGCATCTTCGGCCTGCTCGGGCCGAACGGCGCGGGCAAGTCCACCACGATCCGCCTGATCATGGGCATCCTGGAACCCGACGAGGGCAGGATCGTGCTGTTCGACTCGCCGCATGGCAGTCGCGCGCTGTCGCAGCGCATCGGCTACCTGCCGGAAGAGCGCGGCCTGTACAAGAAGATGAAGGTGCTCGACCACCTGATTTTCCTGGGCGAGACGAAGGGCATCGGCCGCGCCGATGCGCGCAAGCGTGCGCAGGCCTGGCTGGAGCGGCTCGGCGTCAGCGAATGGGCGTTGAAGAAGGTCGAGGACCTGTCCAAGGGCATGCAGCAGAAGGTGCAGTTCGCCGGCGCGCTGTTGCACGAGCCCGAGCTGGTGATCCTGGACGAACCGTTTTCCGGGCTGGACCCGGTCAACGCGCAGGTGATGAAGGACATCGTGGTGGCGATCGCCGCCGAGGGGCGCACCGTGCTGTTCTCCACCCACGTGATGGAGCAGGCCGAGCGGATGTGCGACCGCATCGCGATCATCGCGCGCGGCGAGATGGTGGTGAACGGCACGGTGGCGCAGGTCAAGGAGGATTTCGGCGGGCGCCACGTGGCGCTCGGTTTCACCCATGACAAGGCGCGTGCCGGGAACATCCTGGCCGATCGCGCGCTGGTCGCCCATGTCGACGATTACGGCGCGTCCGCCGAATTGCAGATGGCCGATGGTGCCGACCCCGAACAGTTGCTGGCCGCGCTGGTGCGCGAAGGCGTCGGCCTGCGCCGGTTCGAGGTGGTCGAGCCTTCGCTGCATGCCATTTTCATCGCCAAGGTGGGGGCCGAAGCGGCCACCGCCCATGCCGGAGTCGCCGCATGAAGAAGATCCTTGCCGTTGTCCGCCGCGAGTTCGTCGAGCGCGTGCGCACCAAGGCGTTCGTGATTTCCACCGTGCTGCTGCCGGTGTTCATGGTGGCGATGGTGCTGCTGCCCGCATTGATGATGAGCGGTGGCGATCGCGCCAGCCGGGTGGCGGTGGTGGATGCCTCCACCACGGGTCTTGGTCAGCCGGTCAGCCATGCCCTCGAGTCCGAGAAGCTCGGCAACGGACCGAACGCCAAGTCGCGCTACGCCGTGCAGGTGTTTCCGGCCACCAGCGACGACCTGGCCAAGGTGCGCGACGGCCTGATCGCCAGCACCGGCTTTTCCGGCGACAAGCAGAAGGATGGCTGGAATGGCGTGCTGGTGCTCACCGACGACACTCTGGCCACGGGCAAACTTTCCTATTACGGCGGCAATGTCGGCTCGCTGGAATCGATGTCCAAACTGCAACGCGCGATATCCGGCGCGCTGGCTGGCGTGCGCCTGGGCAAGTCGGGTGTCGACGCTGCCCTGGTGAAGCGCGCGATGGCGCCGGCCGACCTGGATACCACCAAGGTGTCCGACGGCAAGCTGACCGGCCAGAGCGGGCAGGAGTCGTTCATGATCGCGTATTTCATGGGCTTCATCCTGTACATCGCGATCCTGATCTACGGCCAGCAGACGATGACCTCGGTGATCGAGGAGAAGACCTCGCGCATCATGGAGGTGCTGACTTCCTCACTGACTCCGTTCCAGATGCTGCTGGGCAAGGTGCTTGGCGTCGGCGCGGCCGGGCTGGCGCAGATGGCGATCTGGGGCGGCACGGTGTTCGTGCTCAGCAGTCAGCGCACGCCCCTGGCGGCGGCTTTCGGCATGAGCGCCGACGCGGCGCAGAGCTTTCCGATCCCGAGCATGGCGCCGGGCCTGCTGCTGGTGTTCCTGCTGTATTTCGCGCTGGGATTCATGCTTTACGGCGCGCTGTATGCAGCGATCGGCGCGATGTGCAACACGATCCAGGAAACCCAGCAGTACGCGATCTTCGTCACCGTCTTCATCATCGTGGGCTTCTTCGCGGTGTTCGCCCTGATCAAGGACCCCACCGGACCGCTCGGCGTGACGATGTCGTACATCCCGTTCTTTGCGCCGTTCACCATGCCGGTGCGCTGGTCGCTGACCTCGGTGCCGCCGCTGGAACTGGTGCTGTCGCTTGCGCTGATGGTGGCCACCCTGCTGGCCTGCGTGTGGCTGGCTGCGCGGATCTATCGCACCGGCATCCTGATGTACGGCAAGAAGCCATCGTGGCGCGAGCTGTGGCGCTGGGTCAGGGCGTGAGGGCCTGCTGCAGCCGGTCCGTTACAGCCGGTAGGCCACCGTCTTCATCAGCATCGAGCTGAGGTGCATCAACTGCGGCAGCGGGAACGGCAGCTCGATGCCGCCGCGCTGCTGCGCGGCCTCGGCGTGACGGATTTCGTCGGCCTGCATCGTGGCCAGCACGGCGCGTGAGCGCTCGTCCTGCGCCGGCAGCTTTTCAAGATGCTCGGCCAGATGCGTTTCCACCTGGCGCTCGGTTTCGACCACGAAGCCGAGGCTGACCGGATCGCCGGCGAGCGCGGCGACGGCGCCGATCGCATAGCTGCCGGCATACCACAGCGGGTTGAGCAGGCTGGGGCGGCTGTGCAGTTGCTGCAGGCGCTCGGCACACCAGGCGAGGTGGTCGGTCTCCTCGGCGGCGGCGTGCAGCAGGTGTTCGCGATTGTCCGCGTTGCGCGCCAGTGCGGCCTGGCCGACGTAGAGCGCCTGCGCGCAGACTTCGCCGGTGTGGTTGACCCGCATCAGGCCCGCGGCATGGCGGCGCTCGGCCTCGTCCAGCCCCGCTTCGGCAAGGCCGGTGGCGGGCGAGGTGCGGGCGGCCATCGGCGCGCCGGCGATCGCCTCCAGCGCGCGTTCGCAACCGGCGAGCAGGCGATCGAGGGGGCTCAGGGTGCGGGCGCTCATGGGGTCTCCGGTTGAAGTTGTCGGGCCAGCAAGGTCAGCGGATGCATGGTCGGCAAGGCCGGGCCTTGCGCGTCCATGCCCGCGGCCAGATGCAGGCGGCAACCGATATTGGACGACAACAACAGTTGCGGCGCCAGCGTGGTGACTTGCCGCAGCGTCGCGTCGCGCAGCCGGGCGGCGCGCTCGGGGAATTCCAGCAGATGGCTGCCGGCCGCGCCGCAGCAGTGCGGCGGTCGTGGCAGCGACGACACCTCGAGCCCCGGGATGCGCTCGAGCAATTGCAGCAGCGCCGCGCCGGTTCCGGCCACGTTGATCTGGGTACATGGCAGGTGCAGCGCCACGCGCTGCCTCAGTGGCCTAAAGTGCAGGCGCTGCGCGTGTCCGGCCAGCAACTCGACGGGATCCACCACGCGCACGTCGGGCAGCGCACGACGCAGGGTTCCAAGGCAGCCGGGCGTCACCGAGACCAACTGCCCGGCGCCGCTGGCGTGCCACGCCTGGCGCACGTGCTTCGCGGCGCTTTCGGCCGCTTTCGTCACGCCGCCGTGGAGATCCATCGCGCCGCAGCAGAATGCGGGCAACGCCGTGACCGCGAAGCCCGCGGCCCGCAACAGCGTGACGGCCGCCTGCTGTGCCTCGGCGTCCTCGACGCTGGCCACGCAACCCGGGAACAGCGCCAGCAGGGGCCGGTCGTGTCGCGCCGAATCGGCGTGGACGCGAGGCGCCGGAGCGTGGTCGGGAAGGGTGAGCAGGGCGGCGCGCCAGGCCGGGCGCGCAGCAAGTCGCCGTGCAAGCCGGAGCTTCCAGCGGGCCAGGCCCAGCCGGCGGGCGATCTGGCGCAGTGTCCGCAGTCGCCGCGGCTGTGCGAGCAGGTCCAGCAGGCGCTGCGGTCGTCCTGGCATGGGTCCGATCAGGCGGCGCGTCTCGATCAGCAGCTCGCCATACCGGACCTGCGCCGGGCACACGGTTTCGCAGTTCAGGCAGGCCAGGCAGTGATCCAGGTGCGCGCGCAGGTCGGCGGTCGGGTCGACCTGGCCACGGGCCAGTGCCGCGGCGATCGCGATACGGCCCCGCGGCGACTCCGCCTCGCTGCGATCCAGCGCGTAGGTGGGGCATACCGGCAGGCACAGGCCGCATTGCACGCACTGGTCGGCCAGCTCGGCGATGTGTCCCGGGGACGCGGGCTGGGGGGACTTCTCAAGCGGCATGGCCTTCATGCTATCATTGCCAGCTCACAGTTCGCCGGTCGGCGGGCTTGCGCCATGGATGACGGCTCCGCTATCATCTCGCGCCTTTGGTTCACCGAAGCGAAGCTTTTCCATCACGCGTACCGCCTCGCAGCGGTCGACAGGTATTTGAAATGAAAACGTTCAGCGCCAATGCCGACAACGTCAAGCGCGACTGGTTCGTGGTCGA
>Ga0157370_10006207_pt1 | contig 13252 bp, 8 predicted proteins | sample C35metaG_FD_113463 | JGI IMG/M metagenome (GOLD analysis project Ga0157370, IMG submission 113463) | Corn rhizosphere microbial communities from Kellogg Biological Station, Michigan, USA - C3-5 metaG | ecosystem: Host-associated > Plants > Roots > Rhizosphere > Soil | place: USA: Michigan...
ATGGGGAGTCGATGCGCGATTTCGCCGGCAAGGTTCTCGACATTTCGGCGAGCGGGCTCACCCGCCGCGCCCGGGTCAACAGCGCCGGCGACAATGAGGGCGGATTTCTCGATCCGTTGCACGACGTGGTCGCAACGGGCATGACTCCGGCCGACCGCCTGCTCTACAAATATGAACATGAATGGGGCGGCGACGTTGCGAAGATCTATGAGGAGTTCAGTTTCTGATGGATGCAATGAGCCCCAAGCGCCGGACGCTCTACCCCGAGATCGAGCCCTATGAGACGGGCATGCTCGACGTCGGTGACGGACACAGCCTTTCTTGGGAGCTCAGCGGAAATCCAGATGGCAAGCCGGTCGTCTTCCTTCACGGCGGCCCCGGCGGCGGCTCGAGCCCCGACCATCGACGACAGTTCAATCCCGACAAGTACAAGATTCTGGTCTTCGACCAGCGCGGCTGCGGCAAGTCCACGCCCTATGCCAGCCTGGATAACAATACGACCTGGGACCTCGTCGAGGATATTGAGAAGCTGCGGACCGAGGTCTCGAAGGTCGACAAGTGGATGGTGTTCGGCGGCAGCTGGGGCTCGACCCTGGCGATCACCTACGCCGAAACCCATCCCGAGCGCGTTACCGAGCTGGTGCTTCGCGGTATTTTCCTGTTCGATCAATATGAGCTCGACTGGATGTACAAGCCCGGGGGCGCGTCACAGGTCTATCCCGACAAGTTCGAGGAATTCATCCGCCTCATCCCGCAAGCCGAGCGCGGCGACCTGGTGGAGGCCTATCGCAAGCGGCTGACGAGCAGCGACAAGGACGAGCAGCTTCGCGCGGCGAAAGCCTGGAGCAAATGGGAGGGCGAGATCGTCACCTTGCTTCCGAGCCCTTCAACGATCGATCATTTCACCAGCCCCGACGTGGCAATCGCGGTTTCCAGGATCGAAAATCATTATATGGCAAATCGCGGCTGGCTCGAGGAAGGCCAGCTGCTCGGCAATGCAGGGAAGCTGCGCGGGATTCCCGGCATCATTGTCCAGGGGCGGCATGACACCTGTACACCGCCTTCAGCCGCGTGGAAGCTCAAAGAGGCGTGGCCCGAAGTCGAACTTAACATCATTCCTGATGCAGGGCATTTGTTCAGCGAACCGGGCAACCTTGATTGCCTGGTGCGCGCTACCGACAAGTTCGCCGGACTGTAGCGGCAGTCATTGGCTATTCGCCCGGGTGATAGACCCGCTCGCTGTGCCCCTTGAGCTGGTCCGCCCGGAAATAGACAGCGCGAAGATTGCCCGACACGTAGCGCTGCGCCTCATCGTCGAAGTGCAAGGACTCTGGGTGGCCGCTCTCGCCGCCGGCCGTGATGGCGCGGGCTCGCGGGCCATTGCGCGTGAACTCGACAACCGCAACGAAACTGTTGCCGTTGGTCCCGTACCACTTCTTCGTGCCGGGCTTTTGCGAGGCGCCGAACGATGCCAAGGAGCCCCATTTGTTGGACGTGAAGCCGACCGGGATGCTTGGCTTGGAGTCGTCGAAATGAGCGTCGATTGCGGGGTCGATACGCTGGAATCGGTTGACCTCGCCCCACGGCACGCGCCACCCGCCAAAGTCGCGCTCGAGGCGGTCAAGCCCGCGCACGAAGCTATCGATCTTCTCTGCGGGCGAAAGCGCCTCCATGTGGCGAAACAGGTTTGCATGATCATTCCACTTTCTCGAGGTCGCCGCCTTCATCAGCTCGTCGCCCCAAAATTGCGCGAGCGTGTTGGGGATCGACCCAATTCCCCAGCGCTTGTCCCAGCTCGTCAATGCGGCAATCGGCTCGGCAAGACGCGCTCGGCGGGGGTCCGATCGGGGTAGTGCCTGCCACGCCGAGACGAGCATCGGCACGAGCCGTTCAAACGACGGCTGCGCGCTGTCGAACGCGGCGGTCTGCAGGCGATCGAGGCTCCAGCGCCCGGGCTGAGTGAGGAGCCGTGTCGCGTGGATCGTACGATAGCTCTCCCCCGCAGTGTCGAGGTAGCGCGGGAAGTTCTGCGGCTTGGGCGAATGAGGTCCGGCGGCCGAATAGAGCCAGTCGTTGCTGTTGAAGACCCAGCCATTGGGCGGATCGATCGTGTTTGGAAGCTCCGAGACGGCATGGAGTCCGTGCCAGTCCGTCGCAGGATTGCTTCCATCGACCAAGCGCGTGTAGTCGAACCGATCGTCGCGGCGCGGCATGAACTGCGGCGCGAGCACCGCGATGTCACCCTTGTCGTCAGCGAACACCGTATTGTTCGAACTGTTGGCCTTTAGATCCGAGATGCGCATGTAGGACTTGAGGTCATTTGCCTTGGTCCTGAGATAGCTCTGCTGGAGCGCCTCGACCGGCCGGTTCATCATCGCAAATGCAATCCAGCGGCCATCCTGCTCGGCGACGATCGGTCCCCTGTGAGTCATGAAGGCGGTGAAGCTGCGCGACCCCATGCTGCCGTCCGGCTTGCGATAAGGGATGGTGATCGGGCGGACGCCCATCGGCCGGCAGGTGCGCCCGTACCAATAGCAATAGCCCTTGCCTCGCCGCTCGACCTTCTCGGCAAACTCGTCGACATTATCGACCCCCGTCGACGTGTGCATCCAGCCGATGTGCGGATTGAAGCCCTGGTAGATGAAGAACTGACCCCAGGTCGCCGCGCCGTAAACGTCGAGGCCTTCATCGCTCGACATCTGAAGCTCGGATCGAAAATAGAAGCTGGTGTGCGGATTGATCAGCAGGAGCGAGCTCCCGTCCCCGGTCAACCTGGGCGAAATGGCAATGCCGTTGGAGCCGCGCGGCTCGCTGTCGGCACTACCGTCGGCGCGGACGATTTGAGAGGTCCAGGCGGGATAAGCATCGGCGAATTGTTTGGAGGGGCCCCTCCGGCTCGCTGCGCCCGCCAGCTCGCCTCGAAATCGAGGCGGGGATGAATAAAAATCCCGAAGCTTATCGAGGTCGATCCGTTCGATGTCGCCGCCGATACTCCCTTCGGTGAAGCTCATTGCCATCCACGGCTCGAAATGGGTGATCACGCGCGGGTGGACCTTGGGGTGCGTGGCGAGGAAATAGTTCAGTCCATCGGCCCAGGCGTCCATCAGCTTGCGCATTGGAAGCGGGCTCGCCGCATAATCGGCCTTGAGCTCGGACGGGCTGACGTACAGCCGCGCGCGCAAGTCCTGCCAGATCGCCTTCTCGCCGTCCGCTTCTGCGGTGAGTCCAAGGCTGGTCAGGTAATTGGCCTCGATCCGCGGAAAGTCGTCCTCCGCCTGCGCGTAGATCATTCCGAACACGGCATCGGCGTCGCTATGGCCATGGACGTGGGCGATGCCCCAATCGTCGCGGGTGATCGTCACTTGGCTGGCTTGGTCGCGCCATCGCGCAAGCTCTGCCGGTGATGCGGCGGTGAGCAGCAACAGGAAAGGGAGTAGAGAAGTGGAATATTTTCGCATCAGTCACTCCTAATCCAGCGGAGCGGCGCGTCCAGTGATGAGCTTGACTTTTGACCTCTGTCACCTTCTCGCGCGCGTTCCTGATGAGCATATCTGTTGGATTGCTTTTTAGCTCTTTTTTCTGTTGGCCTTGGGATCGGCGGCACTTGCCGCGGCGCCGGGCGAGAAGCGCGTTCGCACGGCCTATCTCGACCGGCGCGGCTCGGGCCGGTCGGAGCGGCCGAAGGATCGGAAATTTCATTCGCTCGCGCTGCTCAAGCCCGATGTCGAGACGATACAAAAAGCGCTCGGCGCGGAGAAGATCGTCCTTCTAGCGCATAGCGCGGGCACCCCGATCGCGTTCGCCTGGTTTACCAGGAGCCTCACGCCAAGGCCGGTTTCGGCAAGGGCGCCGCCTTGCGCAAATGCGACCCGTTCGCGGGCCTTCCCGAGCGAGCAGCGCGAGGCCTTCTTCGACGACAATATGTTTCCTGATCCGCTCGCTTGCGGATATTTGCTTTTTTCTGAATTGCTTGGCTACGCTCGCAATGACGCGAATGGAGGGATTTGATGGCCCAGGTGAAGCGTAGCAGTCTCACTCGCGTGATCGCGTCGAGCCTTATCGGAACGACGATCGAATGGTACGATTTCTTCCTCTATGGCTCGGCCGCCGCGCTGGTCTTCAACAAGCTTTTCTTTCCGTCATTCGACCCGCTGGTTGGCACATTGCTGGCCTTCGCGACCTACGCGATCGGCTTCGTGGCGCGTCCGCTCGGCGGGATCGTTTTCGGCCATTTCGGCGACCGCATCGGGCGCAAGCGACTGCTGATGTGGAGCCTCGTGATAATGGGGCTCGCTACGGTCCTGATCGGGCTTCTGCCGGGCTATGACCGGATTGGAATCTGGGCGCCGATCGGCCTTGTCGTGCTTCGCGTCCTTCAGGGCTTCGCGGTCGGCGGGGAGTGGGGCGGCGCGGTGCTGATGGCCGCCGAGCACGGCGATGCGAAACGGCGCGGCTATTGGGCGAGCTGGCCCCAGGCAGGCGTACCCCTCGGATTGCTGCTTTCCGCCGGAATCCTCGCGCTGATGGCGGGGCTCCAGACGGCGGCAAATTTCGAGCGCTGGGGCTGGCGCGTTCCGTTCCTGCTTTCCGCAATCCTGGTGGTCATCGGCTGGTACATCCGCAATCGCGTGACCGAGAGCCCGATGTTCGAGGCCGAGATAGAAGCGGAAGCGCCGCCAAGGACACCCGTCATCGATGTCTTGCGCGAGCGTCCACGCGCAATAGTGCTCGGCGCGGGTCTGCGCGTGGGCGAGAACATCGCTTATTATGTCATCACCGTCTTCTCGTTGACCTACCTGGTCGATGTCGCGGCGGAGAGCCGCAGCCTCGCGCTCGAGGCCCTCTTGATCGGCGCCGCCATTCAGTTCGTTGCGATTCCGCTTATCGCGATCCTGTCGGACAGGATCGGACGGCGCACGGTCTATGCATTCGGCGGGTTCGGGCTGGTGATCTTCATCTTCCTGTTCTTCCCGATGCTCGCGAGCAAAAGCAACGGGCTGATCATCCTCGCGATCGTGATCGGCCTGGTGCTCCACGCGTCAATGTACGCGCCGCAGGCGGCGTTCATCACCGAGCTGTTCCCGACGCGCATCCGCTATTCGGGCGTGTCGATCGCCTACCAGCTGACCGCGATCTTCGCCGGCAGCCTCGCGCCGATCATCGCTTTGTGGCTGTACAAGGACCTTCATTCGTCGGTGCCGGTGTCGATCTACGTCGCGATCGCCTGCGCAATCAGCGGAATCAGCGCGCTGCTCGCGCAAGAGACAAAGGGGATGGAGCTTGGCGACATTCGGTAACATTCCTTTGATGGCTTGGTGAATCTGGATCGGCGGGGTTCTCATGGTCGCTTATGCCTCCGCCAAGAGACGAAGAGCGGACCGATTTGGAGAGGTGCTCCAACATGGACGAACAGGCACCGAAGTCATGAACCAGCGTGCGCAAATTAGGCGTTCGGAAGCGCCTGCTTCGCCCTCCCCCAGCCGGCCAGCGCCTTGGAGCTGGCGCGTCTCAGCAGCTCGTCGGCGTCGCGAATGCTGAAGTGATGGCCGCTGTCATATTTGTCGAGCTCGTCCCAGGCGATCGGCGCCGCGACAGGCGCTCCTTCGCGGGCTCGGGCCGAGTAAGGCATGACGGCGGTCGCGCCGCGCTGGTTGCGGAGCCAGTCGAGGAAGATGCGGCCCTTGCGCTGGACCTTGCGGATGTTGGCGGTGAACATGTCCGGCTCGGCATCGGCGATCGCCCGGCTGAACCGCTCGGCGAATGAGGAGACCGCCGGCCAATCGGCGGAGGCATCGAGCGGCGCGACGACGTGCAGACCCTTCCCGCCGGAGAGCAACGGGAAGGTTATCAGCCCCAATTGGGCGAGCAGCGCCCGCAAGCGGATCGCGGCTTCCTTTACCCTGGCGAAGTCGAGCCCGACGTCGGGATCGAGATCGAACACTAGCCGGTCGGGATATTCGATATTGTCGCTCCGGCTGCCCCAGCCGTGAAACTCCACGGTCCCCATCTGAACGCAGGCGAGCAGGCCCCTGATGTCGTCGAAATAAAGATAATCCTGAACGATCCCCTTCTTCTCCTTGACCGGGACATGCTTGACGTTCGGCCCGAACGAGCCGGTGTCGTGCTTTTGAAAGAAGCATTTCTTCGAGCGGCCCTGCGGACAGCGGATCAGGGTCATCGGCCGTTGCGCGCAATCGACCATGATCAGCGGCTCGACCGCGGCATAATAATCGGCGAGGTCGCCCTTGGTGAGGCCGTTCTCGGGATAGATCACCCGTTCGGGACTGCTGATTTCGATCCCGAAGCTTTCGGCGGTCGCGCGCTTCGGCTTCTTCTCGGACTTGGTCAGCTGCTTGGGCGTTTCGACGACCACTTCTGACTGGGGCTTGTCCTCGCGCAGCGCGATGAAGCTCGGGTGGCGGAGGATTCCGTCCTCGGTGAATTCGGAGAAGGCGATTTCGGCGACCAATTGCGGCTTAACGAAGTTGGCGCCCTTGCGGTCCGGGCGGGGTATCTCGACCGACGCCTTGTCGACCCTGAGCGGCTCCATCAGGCCCATCAGCTGGTCGATCAGCTTCGCGTTGAAGCCGGTACCGACCTTCCCGACATAGGTCAGCTTACCGTTCTTGTGGGCGGCCAGGAGCAACGAGCGAAAGCCGATCCGTTTGTCGCTCTTTGTCCAGCCGACGATCACGAATTCCTCGCGGTCGATGCACTTGACCTTGAGCCAGTTGCGGGTGCGCACTCCCTTGTACCGACAGCTCGACTTTTTCGCGACAATGCCCTCGCCCCCCTGCCTGCACACCTCGCGGAACAGGTCCTCGCCACGGCCGATCACATGGTCGCCGTAGATGATCGGCGGGTTGACGCCGGCGAGCAGCGAAGCGAGCCGGTCCTTGCGGACGATATTGGGCAGCCGCTTGATGTCCTCGCCGCGGTCGACCAGCAAATCGAAAGCATAGAAAACGAGGTTGGCGCCCTGCCGGTCCTTCAGCGTCGACTGGAGCAACTGGAAGCTCGGCCTGCCCTTCTCGTCGAGCGCGACAGCCTCGCCGTCGATCAGCGAACCCGCGGGAAGATGCGCCGCGGCCTTGACCAGCGCCTTGAACCTATCGCTCCAGTCCTTGCCGCTGCGGGTATAAGCGGTCGCAACTCCCTCGCCGATCGCCAGCAGCAGCCGGTATCCGTCATATTTGTACTCGTATAGCCAGTCGCTTCCCGTCGGCACCTCGTCGACCAGGGTCGCGAGCTGTGGCGGCTGGAACGGCGGCGGGGCCTTGCTCGTTTTCTTCTTTGCACGCCCGCCCTTCTGCCCGCCCCTGTTCGAGCACCAGACGTCCTCGCCGGCGGCGATCTCGGCCATGGTCCGGCCGGTGGTGACGCTGGTCATGCAATCATCGACCAGCTCGTCGCCATTGTCCGGGTCGGCATATTCGTCGCTGACCTTCTTCAGCATCCACGGCTCGCCACGTTCGCCTTTGCGCGGGTTCAGCCGGAAGAGCACCCATTCGCCCTTCATCCGCTCACCTTCGAGCGTGAAATGAAGGTGCCCTTCCTCGATCGTCTTGGTGGGGTCCTTTCCAGGCGCGGGAATCCAGCGGCCAATGTCCCACAGCATCACCGTCCCGCCGCCATATTCGCCGGCGGGAATCGTGCCTTCGAAGTCGCCATAGTCGAGCGGATGGTCCTCGGTGCGCATTGCGAGGCGCTTTTCGGCAGGGTCGATGCTCGGGCCCTTCGGGACGGCCCAGCTCTTCAGAACGCCGTCGAGCTCCAGCCGGAAGTCCCAGTGCAGCCGCCTCGCTGAATGCTTCTGGACGACGAAGCTGTCGCCGCTGCCCTTGAGCTTGCGGCCCTTTGGCTCCTTCGTTTTGGTGAAGTCGCGCTTGCGGTTGTAGGTCGCGAGGTTGGGGGTGGGCACGGCTTACGCCCTTTTGCGTGCCTTTTCGGGTTCTTTCTTCTTTGGCGGCGCCTTCTTGGCCGAAGCCTTCTTCGCCTTCACATGCTCTTTGCCCTTTGCGCCTTCACCCCTTTGCTCGCCGAGGCTCTTCTTCAGCGCGGCCATCAGGTCGATCACGTTCGAGCCCTTCGGCGGAGCGGCTTCCGGTTCCTCGATGATCTTCTCGCCCTTGCGCTTCTGTTTCTCCTCGATGAGCCGGTGGAGCGCGTCGACGTAGCGGTTGTGGAACTCCTTGGGGTCGAACTCGCCCGCTTTTCGCTCGATCAGCATCGAAGCCATGTCGAGCAGATCGGGATCGGGCTTGATATCGCCGATGTCGCGAAAGAAGCCCGACGACTTGTTGACCTCGTCGGAATAGCGAAGCGTCTCGAGCAGCAGCCCGCGGCCGCAGGGCTTCAAGGCGACCACATATTCCTGGCCCCGCATCGCGAGCTGGCCGACACCGATCTTGTTCGCCGCCTTCAGCGCGTCGCGAAGGACGACATAGGCTTCTTCGGCAAGGTCGTCCGCGGGAACCACATAATAAGGCTTGTCGAAATACATCGGATCGATGCCGTCCTCGTCGACGAACTCGACGAGGTCGAGCGTCTTGCGGCTCTCGAGCTTGACGCTGTCGATCTCTTCCTGGTCGAGCAGGACATAATGCCCTTTGGACACTTCGTATCCCTTGACGATCTGGTCGCGGTCCACCGGACCGATTCCAGGCACGACCTTCTCATATTTGATCCGCTGACCCGTCGGTTCGTAGACCTGATGAAACTGGATCTGCGCACCGCTTTTGGTCGCCGGGTAGAGCTCGATCGGAATCGACACCAGCGCCAGCCGTATTTGCCCTCGCCAGATCGCACGCGCCGCCATGTCTCAATCTCCTTTACCGGAGAGATTCAATTCACTGTGGCGACGAGTCGTTCCCGAGTGGCCGCCTTCAAAGATCGTACCAGCTCCGAAACGTCTTCGCCACGTGCGGCACAATCGACGATCGCCGAACCGCAAATGATGCCTTTCGCGCCTGCGCGGAGGGCCGCGCGAACATGCTCTGGTGTTGAAATCCCAAAACCGAACAGCGGCGGCGGCGCTCCGGCTGCATTGAGGCGACTGATCAGCCCCGGATCGAACTGCCCGCGGGCGTGGGTGCCGGTGATTCCCGCGCGGCTGACGCAATAGGTGTAGGCTTTCGAAAGTGACGCGATGTGCCTCAGCACCGGATCGGGCGTGTTAGCGGCGGCGATCAGCACGGGCGCGATCCCGGCCTGCTCCATTTTGCGCGTGAAGGGCTCGGCTTCCAGAGCGGGAAGGTCGGCAATCAGCAGGCTGTCCGCGCCCGCTTCGGCCGCATCGCGCATGAAGCCGGAACGCGCGACCACGATGTTCGCGTAGGTCAGGATTCCGACCGGCACATCGAGGTGACGAGCGCGAAAGCGGGCGATCAGGTCGAGGCAGTCCCCAACCCGAACGCCCGCCGCCAGCGCGCGTTGCGCAGCGCGCTGGATTACCGGTCCATCTGCGACCGGATCCGAGAAAGGGATGCCGACCTCGATCATATCGGCGCCCCCTTCGACCAGGCTGTCGAGCAGGCCTGCGCTGGTCGGGAGATCGGGGTCACCGAGCATCAGGAAGGCGCCGAACGCGCCCGCTCGGCCCAGCCGTTCGAACATGTTGGCGTAACGGCTCATGCGGCGGCCCCGATGCGCCGCTCGCCGAGCAGGAATAAGGCTTGGTCGACATCCTTGTCTCCGCGCCCCGAGAGCCCGACGAGGACCGCGCTGTCCGGCTCTTCCTCCGCGAGCTTCAGCGCATGAGCGAGCGCATGGGCGGATTCGAACGCACACAGGATTCCCTCGCTTTGCGCCAGCGCCTTGAACGCAGCGAGCGCCTCAGCGTCGCTCGCCCCGACATATTCGGCGCGTCCGCTGTCCTTCAGATAAGCATGCTCGGGGCCGACGGCGGGATAATCGAGGCCCGCCGACACCGACCAGGTATCGGCGACCTGCCCGTCCGAATCCTGCAGCACATAGGTCTCAGCGCCATGAAGTATTCCGGCGCTGCCGCGCATCAGGGTCGCCCCATGCTGCTCGCCCTCGAGCCCCTTGCCTGCCGCCTCGACGCCGATCAGCCGGACCGGGTCATCGAGGAAATCCGCGAACAGGCCGATCGCGTTCGACCCACCTCCGACGCAGGCGACCAGTGCATCCGGAAGACGACCGAGCTGGTCAATGATCTGCGCGCGCGCCTCGCGGCCGATGACTCGCTGGAACTCGCGGACCATGGTCGGAAAGGGGTGCGGGCCTGCCGCCGTGCCGAGGAGATAATGCGTCGTTTCGAAGCTCGCAGACCAGTCGCGCAGCGCTTCGTTGATGGCGTCCTTCAGAGTCCGGCTACCCCCGGTTACCGGCACGATCTTGGCCCCCATCAGCTCCATCCGGAAGACGTTCAGTTTCTGCCGCTCTACATCCTCCGCCCCCATGTAGATGACGGTCTCGAAACCGAGCAGCGCGCCGACGATTGCGGTCGCGACTCCGTGCTGCCCGGCACCAGTCTCGGCGATCAGGCGCGTCTTGCCCATTCGTTTGGCGACCAGCCCCTGCCCAAGCACCTGGTTGGTCTTGTGCGCGCCGCCGTGGAGCAAATCCTCGCGCTTGAGATAGATATTCGCAGGCAGGTTCCGGCAGCGGGTCAGCGGTGTCGGACGTCCCGCATAGTTGACCAGAAGGTCGTTGAGCTCCGCGTCGAAGGCAGAGTCTGCCTGCGCGTCGAGGAACGCGGCCTCGAGCTCCTCGAGCGCCGGGACGAGGATCTCCGGCACATAGCAGCCGCCGAAGCGGCCGAAGCGGCCAGTCAAGCGCATTGGGCGAGCCGCCGTCGCGACGTCGGGCGCAGCGCCTCGAACAGAGCCGCGATTCTTTCCGGAGACTTGCGACCGGGCCGAAGGTCGAGGGCTGACCCGACGTCGATCGCATGAGCACCGAGCGCCTGTGCTGCGCGTGCATTGTGCGGACCAACGCCGCCGGCGACAATCGCTCGCCCCAGTTCGGGATGGCGCTCGATCAGCCTCCAGTCGAAGCTTCGGCCACTGCCGCCGTTCGCATTGTCGAACACCAGCCGATCGCCGCCGCGGCCAGTCAGCGGCTCGCGCCCAACGCTGAGCGCAGTCCATATCTCGCAGCTATTGGGAAGCTCGCGCCGGAGCGCCCGGACATAGTCGAGGTCCTCATGCCCATGAAGCTGCACAGCATGCAGGTTCATCAAGGTGGCTATGTCGGAAAGCGGCCTCATCGGCGCATCGCGAAAGACTCCGACCGGCAGCATGCCCGAGGTACGCGCGGTTCCGGCCAGCGGCGCGACTTCGTGTGCCGTGACATGGCGGGGGCTGCCTGGCACGAACACGAAACCGGCGAATGCCGCTGGCCGGGCGGCGCGGATGTCGGCGCCGCAGGTCAAGCCGCACAACTTCACTCGCCCGACAATGAGTGCTCGGGCCGCCTGCGCGGGTTCAGAAGCACCCATCAGCGACGAGCCGATCAAGAAGCCATCGACCAACGGCGACAGGCGTTCGACGTCCGATCGGGTTGCGATTCCCGATTCAGAAACCAAAACAGTGTCGGGGGCAAGGCGCGCCAGCCGTTCGGTCGTGCCGAGGTCGATGCTGAAGTCGCCAAGGTCGCGATTGTTGATGCCGATCAACGGCGCGCGTAGCGCCAGCGCTCGCCGCATCTCGGCCTCGTCGTGCACCTCGACCAGCGCATCCATGCCGAAGCGCTTCGCTTCCGCGATCATCTCGCGCGCCGCTGCATCCTCGAGCAGCGACAGCATTACGAGGATAGCGTCCGCGCCTCGGATTCGGGCCTCGGCGACTTGGCGCGGATCGATGAAGAAGTCCTTGGCGAGGATCGCCCCCTCGAAATGCCGACGCGCCGCCGAGAGATCGTCGAGCGAGCCGCCGAAGAAGGCGCGGTCGCAGAGCACGCTCAGCGCATCAGCGACACCGGCATAGCCGCGTGCGATCGCCGCCGGGTCGGCAGTCCGGCGGATCATCCCTGCCGACGGTGAGGCTCGCTTGATCTCGAGAATGAACCGCGCACCGTCATTCGCCACTGCCGCGGCGAGACTTCGGTTCGTTGGCTGCGCCCGCTCTCGAAGCGCGTCGAGCGAAACTCCATCGAAACGGCTGGCGAGTTCCTCGCGCTTCGCGGCGGCGATCCTGCCCAGGATTCCGCGAGCTTCAGCCACGGCTCGCCTCCACGAAGTCGTCGAGCAAGATGCGGGCGCGGCGGGAACGCATGGCCTCCATCGCGAAACCGGCGCCTTCCCTAAGATCCCTGACCTTGCCCGCGATCATCAGTAACGCGCCGGCGTTCAGAGCAACCACGGCGATGTCCGCGTGGCCGCCGACCCCCGACAGGATGTTTTTCAGCCGGTTGGCATTTTCTTCGGGAGACCCTCCAGCGATCTGCTCGACGGGCATGCTTATGAGACCAGCTTGCTCGGGCGTGATTTCGAGTTCCTCGAACTCGCCGTCGACGAGCGACACGGCACTGGTGGAGCCGTGAAGCGCAATCTCGTCCAGCCCCGATCCGTGGACCACCAGGGCCCGCTCGACGCCAAGAGCGCGCAGGGTCTCCGCGATTGGGCGGAGCAGCTTCGGGTCGGCAACGCCAAGCAGCTGGACCTTCGGCCTTGCCGGATTGAGGCACGGGCCGAGCAGGTTCATGATCGTCCGGACCTTGAGTGCTCGACGTACCGGCCCCGCGTGGGCAATGCCCGGATGGAATTGCGGTGCGAGCAGGAAACAAAATCCGGTCCGGTCCAGAATCTCGCGCGATTCGAGAGCAGTGAGGTCGAGCCTGGCTCCAAGCGCTTCGAGCACGTCAGCCGACCCGCACTTGGAGGTAAAGGAGCGATTGCCGTGCTTCACGACCGGCAGCCCGCAGGCGGCGACGACGATCCCGACGGCGGTCGACACGTTGATCGACCCCGAAAAGTCCCCTCCGGTGCCGCAGCTGTCAGCGAACAGGCCGCCCGGCGAGGGGAAATGCCGGGCGGCCTCACGCAACGCCTGAGCGGCGCCGATCAGTTCGTCCGCGGTTTCGCCTTTCACCCGAAGGGCGACAAAGGCCGCGGCCATCAGCGGCTCGCTGAGCGATCCTTCGACGATTCGGGCGAAGAGGGAGCGGGCGGCGTCGCGGTCGAGGTCCTTGCGGTCGAGCAACCGGTTGATCGCCGCTTCGGCTAAGGGGCAGGGGGCCGCCGGAACGGCGACACTCTCGCGGGGGAAAGTCAGAACCTGGCTCATGA
>Ga0157370_10006209_pt1 | contig 13251 bp, 8 predicted proteins | sample C35metaG_FD_113463 | JGI IMG/M metagenome (GOLD analysis project Ga0157370, IMG submission 113463) | Corn rhizosphere microbial communities from Kellogg Biological Station, Michigan, USA - C3-5 metaG | ecosystem: Host-associated > Plants > Roots > Rhizosphere > Soil | place: USA: Michigan...
CGGGCGTCCTCAAGATGGTCAAGGTGTTCGTCGCGGTGAAGCGCAAGCTTCAGCCGGGCGACAAGATGGCCGGCCGTCACGGTAACAAGGGTGTCATCAGTCGTATCCTGCCGATCGAGGACATGCCGTTCCTCGAAGACGGGACTCATGCCGACATCGTCCTGAACCCGTTGGGCGTGCCGTCACGCATGAACGTGGGGCAGATCTTCGAGACTCACCTCGGCTGGGCGTCGCGCGGACTGGGTCGTCAGATACAGGAAATGCTCGAAGACATTCACGAGCGCGGCAAGGACGTCGCCGGCAAGGACGTCAAGGCGATCCGCGCCAAGCTTAAAGACGTTTATGGCGACGGCTACATCAAGGAGATCGACGGCCGTGACGACGACGCGGTGATGGAGCTTGCCTCCAATCTCACCGCGGGCGTTCCGATGGGCACTCCGGTGTTCGACGGAGCGCGTGAGCCGGACGTCAGCGCGATGCTGGAGAAGGCTGGGTTAGAGACGTCCGGCCAGGTCGTTCTCTACGACGGCCGCACCGGTGAGCCGTTCGACCGGCGAGTGACGGTGGGCTACATTTACATGCTGAAGCTCCACCACCTTGTGGACGACAAGATCCACGCCCGCTCGATCGGACCATATAGCCTGGTCACCCAGCAGCCACTGGGCGGCAAGGCGCAGTTCGGCGGACAGCGCTTCGGCGAGATGGAGGTGTGGGCATTGCAGGCTTACGGCGCTGCCTACACTCTGCAAGAGATGCTGACCGTCAAGTCGGACGACGTGATCGGCCGGACCAAGGTCTACGAGGCGATCGTCAAGGGCGACGACACGTTCGAGGCCGGCATTCCGGAGAGCTTCAATGTGCTCGTCAAGGAGATGCGCAGCCTCGGCCTCAACGTCGAGCTCGACAGCATCGAGGATCCCGACGCGGAGCCGACGGCATTGGCTGCTGAGTGATTTGAGCTCCCTCTCCCGCGCTCGGGAGAGGGTCGGGGTGAGGGTCTTTTTGCCTAAGGCAGACCCTCACCGCTGTGACTAGGCGGCAAGCCGCCAAGTCTCGCTCCTCTCCCGCAGCGGGAGAGGGACAGGAATTTGAGAGAGGGTTGTACCCGATGAACGAACTGACGAACTTCGCGAACCCGATCGCCAAGCCGGAAACCTTCGACGAAATCCGCATCGGAATTGCGTCGCCGGACAAGATCCGCAGCTGGTCTTTCGGCGAGATCAAGAAGCCCGAGACGATCAACTACCGCACGTTTAAACCTGAGCGTGACGGCCTCTTCTGCGCTCGCATCTTCGGACCGATCAAGGATTACGAATGCTTGTGCGGCAAGTACAAGCGTATGAAGTACAAGGGAATCGTCTGCGAGAAATGCGGCGTCGAGGTCACCGTCTCGAAAGTCCGCCGTGAGCGCATGGGCCATATCGAACTGGCCGCTCCGGTCGCGCACATCTGGTTCCTGAAGTCGCTGCCGAGCCGCATCGGCTTGCTGCTCGACATGCAACTGAAGCAGCTCGAGCGGATTCTCTATTTCGAGAGCTATGTGGTCATTGAGCCGGGCCTCACTGCGCTCGAGAAGTACCAGCTCCTGACCGAAGACGAGCTGCTCGCAGCGCAGGACGAATATGGCGAGGACGCCTTCTCGGCCGGGATCGGCGCCGAGGCGGTCAAGCAGATGCTGATGGATCTCGACCTTGATGGCGAGAAGGAAGCACTTCTCCAGGAGCTCGCCGAGACCAAGTCTGAGCTGAAGCCCAAGAAGATCATCAAGCGCCTCAAGGTCGTCGAGAGCTTCCTCGAGTCCGGCAACCGGCCCGAGTGGATGATCCTGGACGTCGTTCCGGTCATTCCGCCCGAGCTTCGCCCGCTGGTGCCGCTGGACGGCGGCCGTTTCGCGACGTCGGACCTCAACGATCTCTATCGCCGCGTCATCAACCGCAACAACCGCTTGAAGCGGCTGATGGAGCTGCGCGCTCCGGACATCATCGTGCGCAACGAGAAACGCATGCTGCAGGAAGCCGTAGACGCTTTGTTCGACAACGGTCGCCGCGGCCGCACGATCACCGGCGCCAACAAGCGTCCGCTGAAGTCACTGAGCGACATGCTCAAGGGCAAGCAGGGTCGCTTCCGCCAGAACCTGCTCGGCAAGCGCGTCGATTATTCCGGCCGCTCGGTCATCGTGACAGGTCCGGAGCTGAAGCTCCACCAGTGCGGTCTCCCGAAGAAGATGGCCTTGGAGCTGTTCAAGCCCTTCATTTACTCGCGCCTCGACGCCAAGGGCCTCTCGATGACGCTGAAGCAGGCGAAGAAGTGGGTCGAGAAGGAGCGCAAGGAAGTCTGGGACATCCTCGATGAGGTGATCCGCGAGCATCCGGTGCTCCTGAACCGCGCGCCAACGCTCCACCGCTTGGGCATCCAGGCGTTCGAGCCGGTGCTGATCGAGGGCAAGGCTATCCAGCTTCACCCGCTGGTGTGCGCCGCCTTCAACGCGGACTTTGACGGTGACCAGATGGCCGTGCACGTGCCGCTGAGCCTCGAGGCCCAGCTGGAAGCGCGCGTCCTGATGATGTCGACCAACAACATCCTGTCGCCCGCCAATGGCAAGCCGATCATCGTTCCGTCACAGGACATGGTTCTCGGGCTTTATTATCTCAGCCTTGAGAAGGAGGATGAGCCGGGCCAGGGCATGATGCTGAGCGACATGGCCGAGGTGCACCAGGCCCTCGCGGCCGGCGCCGTCACGCTGCACTCGAAGATCATCAGCCGCGTCCCGCAGACGGACGAGGAAGGCAACACCTACATGAAGCGCTTCGAGACGACGGCGGGCCGGATGCTGCTCGGCGAGACGCTACCGAAGAGCCACAAGGTTCCGTTTGAGACGGTCAACCGCGTCCTGACCAAGAAGGAGATCGGCGACGTAATCGACATCGTCTATCGCCACACCGGCCAGAAGGAGACGGTGCTGTTCGCCGACGCAATCATGCAGCTCGGCTTCCGCCACGCGTTCGCTGCCGGAATCTCCTTTGGCAAGGACGACATGGTGATCCCGAAGGCGAAGGAGAATTTGGTCGAGGAGACCCGCACGCTCGTGAAGGATTACGAGCAGCAGTATCAGGACGGCCTGATTACCCAGCAGGAAAAATACAACAAGGTGATCGACGCCTGGTCGCGCTGCGGCGACCAAGTGGCGAGCGCCATGATGAAGGAGATTTCAGCGACTCCGAAGCGGCCGGACGGGCGCCAGGCTGACCTGAACTCGATCTACATGATGGCCCACTCGGGCGCCCGCGGTTCGCAGGCCCAGATCAAGCAGCTGGCCGGCATGCGCGGCCTGATGGCCAAGCCGTCGGGCGAGATCATCGAAACTCCGATCATCTCAAACTTCAAGGAAGGCCTGACCGTCCTTGAGTATTTCAACTCGACCCACGGCGCCCGCAAGGGCCTCGCTGACACGGCGCTAAAGACGGCGAACTCGGGTTATCTGACCCGCCGGCTCGTGGACGTGTCGCAGGACGCCGTGATCATCGAGGAGGATTGCGGCACCGATCGTGCGCTCGAGATGCGCGCGATCGTCCAGGGCGGCGCGGTCATCGCTTCGCTTGCGGACCGTGTGCTCGGCCGAACCACGGCTGAGGACATCGTCGATCCCAAGTCGGGCGATGTCATCATCGCCGAGGGCGAGCTGCTCGACGAGGCGATGGTCGCGAAAATCGAGGAGATCGGCCTGCAGGGAGTGAAGATCCGTTCGCCTCTGGTGTGCGCGTCGACGCAGGGCGTCTGCGCCAAATGCTACGGACGTGACCTTGCACGAGGAACGCCGGTCAATATTGGCGAGGCGGTCGGAGTCATCGCTGCCCAGTCAATCGGAGAGCCGGGCACGCAGCTGACGATGCGGACATTCCACATCGGCGGTGCGGCGCAGCTCAACGAGCAGTCGAACCTCGAATCGCCGGTCGATGGCACGATCGAGCTCCGCGACATGCCGACGATCGTCGACCCGCGCGGCCGACACCTGTCGCTGTCGCGCTCGGGCGAGATCGCCATCGTCGACATGGACGGCCGCGAGCTTTCCACTCACCGCGTCCCCTACGGCGCACACCTGCTGTGCGAGACCGGTCACATCGTCAGCCGGGGCGACCGAATCGCCGAGTGGGACCCGTCGTTCAGCCCGGTGATCACCGAGAAGGGCGGTACGGTTAAATACCAGGACCTAATCGAGAACCGGACGATGACCGAACAGGTCGATGAGTCGACCGGCATCACGCAACGCGTGGTCACCGATGACAACGCGAAGTCCAAGAAGGACACGCTCCATCCGCGCGTCACTTTGATGGGCAAGAACGCGAAGGAGGCGGGCGTCTATCGCCTCGCCGCCGGAGCGATCATTGCGGTCGAGGATGGCCAGCAGGTCGAGGCCGGCGAAGTGATTGCGCGCATGCCGCGGGAGGCCGCGCGTACGCGTGACATCACCGGCGGTCTGCCGCGGGTCGCCGAGCTGTTCGAGGCGCGCAAGCCAAAGGAGAATGCGATCATCGCGAAGGTGTCCGGCAAGGTGACCTTCATGCGCGACTACAAGGCCAAGCGGAAGATCGCGATCGTGCCCGAAGACGGGTCTGAACCGGTCGAATATCTCGTGCCAAAGTCGAAGATGATCGAGGTTCAGGAAGGCGACTTCGTCAAGCGCGGCGACAATCTCGTCGGCGGTTCACCCGATCCGCACGACATCCTCGAGGTCCTTGGGGTCGAGGCGCTCGCCGAATATCTCGTGAGCGAGATCCAGGAGGTCTATCGACTTCAGGGCGTAAAGATCAACGACAAGCACATTGAGGTGATCGTTCGCCAGATGCTGCAGAAAGTCGAGATCACCGACGGCGGCGACACCACCTTGCTCGCTGGAGAGCAAGTCGATCGGCTGGAGATGAACGAGATCAACGCCAGACTGACCAAGGGTCAGAAGAAGGCCGAAGGAAAGCCGGTGCTGCTCGGCATCACCAAGGCCAGCCTCCAGACCCGCAGCTTCATCTCGGCGGCGTCGTTCCAGGAGACGACCCGCGTGCTGACCGAGGCTGCAGTCCAAGGCAAGGTCGACACGCTCGAAGGCCTCAAGGAGAACGTGATCGTCGGCCGGTTGATCCCCGCAGGCACGGGCGCGGGCATGAACCGCTTCCGGGTCGCCGCCTCGTCGCGGGACACGGCCCTTCGCGCCGCCCAGCGGCGGATGCAGGAGGCGCTGATCGCTCCAGATAACGCCGACGAGCTGCGTGCAGCCGAGCTGGCCCGGACCCCGCGCGACGATGCCGGCACGGGCGACGATCCGCTCGGCGAGGTCGTCCCGAGCGGTCATGGTCTCGACGCCGATGCTGGGGACTATCTGCAGGATTAGTCGCACGCTGTTGGTCCAGGGCGCAGACGAGCCCGGCCAAGAATGAAAAAACCCCCGCCGGAGAGCTCTTCCGACGGGGGTTTTTTACGTCACTTCAACGGCGTATCAGCAGCGGCCGCCATGCATCGCATTCTCGGTGCAGTTGGCAGCCGAGTTCACGTCCGATGCCGCGCCGCGAACCGTATTACAGCCTGCGATCGCCAGCGATGTCGTGAGCAGCGCCGCCGCAATCATCTTTCTAACCATTGTCGCTCCTCCGCTTGATACCTGAAATCACAATGAATCACTGAAATTGCTGTCTGTCCACTGAACCTTTGCTGACACCGCGGCCATTCATCGCATTCCTTAGGGCATTTCGCGACCGTTCAGACGGCCACCGGTGCCGAAATATGCGGATGAGGGTCGTAATTCTCGAACAGGAAATCCTCGGCCTCATAGTTGAACAGGTCCTGGCCGCGGTCCTTGACCACCAGCCGGGGCAGCGGGCGGGGTTCGCGCGTCAGCTGAAGCCGCGCCTGCTCGAGATGGTTTGAATAAAGATGGCAGTCGCCGCCGGTCCACACGAACATGCCTGGTTCGAGGCCGCATTCGCGCGCGAGCATGTGCGTCAAAAGCGCATAGGAGGCGACGTTGAACGGAACGCCGAGGAAGAAGTCCGCGCTCCGCTGATAAAGCTGGAGGTTAAGGCGACCTGCGGCAACCTGCGTCTGGAACAGGCAATGGCAGGGCGCGAGCGCCATCTTCGAAATCTCGCCCGGGTTCCATGCGGTGACAATCTGGCGACGCGAGAACGGGTCGCGGCGGATGAGTTCGACGAGATTGGCGATCTGGTCGACGTGGCGACCGTCTGGCGCCTCCCAGTCGCGCCATTGCTTGCCATAGACGGGGCCGAGATCGCCATTTTCATCGGCCCACTCGTCCCAGATGCTCACCCTGCGCTCGTTCAGCCAGCGGACGTTGGTATCCCCGCGCAGGAACCACAGCAATTCGGTAATGATCGACCGCAGGTGCAGCTTCTTGGTGGTGAGCAGCGGGAACCCGTCGGAAAGATCGAAGCGCATCTGCGCACCGAACCAGGAAAGGGTGCCGGTGCAAGTGCGGTCCTGCTGCTCGACTCCACGGTCGAGGATCAGCTGCATAAGATCGAGATATTGGCGCATTCAACGACACACTAAACGGCCTCGGCGCCAGCTCCAAGAGGCAAGGGAGTTCGGTCCGCTTTGGCGATATTCTCACGTTTCGGACCAAGTTCGATGCGACTTGCCGGCCCGCATGACCGTAGGCTCTGATCATGCGCTATCAGCGTGCCGAACTTTCGCTCAAGCTCGATGGCCTGGCGGCCGCGCGCGATTTCTTCGCCGCGTGCATGGCCAACGCCGATCCCTCGCGCGAAAACCTGTGGGTGGCCCATGTCGACGAGGAGGCGCGCTGTCTCCACGTCTCGCGCCATCAGGGCGACGAGACTGGTGCGCGCTTCCCCCTGAAGCAGATCATCGCCGATGCTGCAGTGCACAAAAGCGCGGGAATCGTGCTCGCCCATAATCATCCGAGCGGCAATCCGCGGCCGAGCGCCAGCGATTGCCGCGCGACCCGCCGTCTTGCGACCGCAGCCGAGGCGCTTGAATGTGCCGTCCTCGACCACCTCGTGTTCGGCGGAACGGAGTGCACGAGCCTGCGGCGGTTGGGGTATCTTTAGCGCGCCAAGGCAGCATAAGAGTGAATTTCATGACGTCAGTCGGGTTCGCCTGCGGCGATCCGTTGGCCGGCTTTCGACCGCTCTTCAACTGAGGTGCCGTTGTTTGCAGGCGCGCTTTTCCGCTCTCGTGCTCAACCGTTACAGGGCTTAATCTGCTCGGGAGCCGGGCGCGGTCCTGAAGGCCGGAACGCCATGAAGTAGGCGTCTCCACCGGCGAGCATGCTGAATTTCACCGGCGTCATTGCCAAGGAGGCGAACTCGCATCGCAGCTGCACGGGCGGCATTCCGTGCTGCCTGACCGGGCGGTTCGCGTCGACGACGATGACAAGACCGTCCGGCTTCAGCCCTTCACGCATGTGCCACAGGAAGGCGTACGGGCTCTGGACCTCGTGATACATGTGAACCAGGAAAACCCGATCGAACGATCCGGCCGGAAGCATCGGGTTGGCCGGCGTTCCCAGCTTGACCGCGACATTATCGAGCCGCTCGCGCTGGACCCGGTCGGTCAGCTGCTGAGTGACATCGGGGACGATATCTTCGGCGAGCACCCTCCCCTTCGGTCCAACGACGCGCGCCAACCGTACCGTATAATAGCCCTGCCCAGCCCCAACGTCCGCGACCCACATTTCAGCCTTCACGCCGGCGAGCTTCATCACCTGCTCGGCCTCGCCGAGCCGGTCCCGAGCATCCTCGGTCGAGAAGGCGCTGCTGACGGTCGGGGCGACGTCGCGGTGTGCGCTTGGGAAATGTGGCTCGGACGGATGCGCTCGGCAAGACGCGAGGAGGAGTACAGATACCAACAACCCTCCCCCCCGACGAATGAGGGCCGGGAGGTGACTATCGACGTAATGGTTCACGATTGACCTCACCCCACCCCTGCCCCTCCCCATCAAGGGGAGGGGGAAATCAGTCAACATCTTCCACCTCGATCGTCTCGCCGGTGACGCGCTGGGACAGGGCCGCGGCCATAAACCGGTCGAGATCGCCATCGAGCACATCCCCCGGCGACGTCGAGGTGACGCCGGTACGAAGGTCCTTCACCAGCTGGTACGGCTGCAGCACGTAGGAGCGGATCTGGTGGCCCCAGCCAATGTCCGTTTTGGCCGCATTCGCCGCGTCGGTTTCGGCTTCGCGCTTCTGGAGCTCGGCTTCGTAGAGGCGCGCCTTCAGCTGCTTCATCGCCGAGGCACGGTTCTTGTGCTGCGAACGCTCGTTCTGGCAGGCGACGACGATCCCCGTCGGAATGTGGGTGATCCGGACGGCGCTATCGGTGGTGTTGACGTGCTGTCCGCCGGCTCCGGACGAGCGATAGGTATCGATCCTCAGGTCCTTCTCCTCGACCTGAACGTCGATGTTCTCATCGACCTCGGGATAGACCCACACGCTCGAGAAGCTCGTGTGACGCCGGGCGTTCGCGTCGTACGGACTGATGCGGACCAGGCGGTGTACCCCGCTTTCGGTCTTAAGATTCCCGTAGGCGTTCTCGCCCTTGACGAGGATGGTCGCCGACTTGATGCCCGCCTGCTCCCCGGAATGGTGGTCGACCATCTCGACCTTGAAGCCGTGCCGCTCGCCCCATCGCGTGTACATCCGGTGCAGCATCTCGGCCCAGTCCTGGCTCTCCGTTCCGCCGGCGCCCGCGTTGATTTCCACATAGGCATTGTTCGCATCGGCCTCGCCAGCGAGCAACGCGGCGACCTTGTCGCGGTCGGCGCGCTCGGCAAGCTCGGCGAGGCTGCGAATGCCTTCCTCGACCAGGGCATCGTCGCTCTCGATTTCGGCAAGCTCGATCAGTTCGGCGGTGTCGGCGAGCTCGCGCTCGAGCGTCCGCGTCGCGCCGATTGCTTCCTCCAATCGGCGCCTTTCTCTCATGACCGCCTGCGCCGCCTTGGGATCATTCCACAGACTCGGGTCTTCGACCTTCGAATTCAACTCATCGAGCCGCTTCAACGCGCGGTCCCAGTCGAGGAACCGGCGCAGCAGCGCGGTTGCGGCGTTGATCTGGTCGATATGGGCCTGCGCCTCAGCGCGCATCGTCTAGCTTTCTTCAAACGTCGGTTGGTGCGGCCCTATTTGAAGCTGTTCTGTGTTGGCAAGCCGCTCGGCGGCGGCGCTGCCGACGGCGGCTGGCTCTCCACCGTTGTTCCGCCCTCGGTGAGCGTCTCCTGCTGTTGCTGTTGCTGCTGCTGAAGCGCCTGCTCCGCGGCAAGCAGCGCCTGCTGCTGGCGCTGCTCATTGTACGGGTCGCCCATCGTTGGATGATCGGTGCGCTGCTGCTCGGTCTGGGGCTGGAACGCCTCCCAGATCACCGGTGACTGCGGATCTTCCTTGGTCGGGAACTGCCCGAACACTGGCTTGCCGGTCGCCCGGTCGATGCGCACCCAGCGGATTCCCGGCGGCGCGACGAACGGCACCTTCGGCTGGTCCTTGAGCGCGACCAGCGCCCATTGCTTCCAAATCGGCGCCGAGATGCGGCCGCCCTGAGCCCAGCCGCCCATCGGCCGTGGATTGTCGAAGCCGACATAGACTCCGGCGACGATATCGGGGGTTCCGCCCACGAACCAGACGTTTGTCGGGCCGTTGGTCGTGCCAGTCTTCCCAAAGAGCGGTCGATTGAGATCGCGAAGCACCGTCGCGGTGCCGCGGATGATTACCCCTTCCATCACGTGGACCATCTGGAAGGCGGCCATGGCGTCGACCAGCTGCCGGGTGCGGCTGGGCGGTCTCGGCATCGGTCCACCATCCCAGTCCGGGGCATTGCAATTGCCCATGATCGCACAGCGATTATCGCTGCGGTAGATGACCTTTCCATCGCGATCCTCGACATAATCGATGGTCGTCGGCTTCACCGATCGGCCGCCGTTCGCGAGGATCGCATAAGCATTGGTGAGACGAAGCACGGTGGTGTCGCCTGCGCCGAGCGCGACCGACAAATAGTTTTGATAGTCGCCGACGCCGAGCTTGCGCGCCGTGTCAGTGATCTTGGGCATGCCGATCGTTGCTGCTGCGCGTACGGTCATCAAGTTGCGCGACTGCTCGAGGCCCCAGCGAAGCGTGTGCGGCCCCGCCGATCGGTGATCGAAGTTTACGAAGCACTTCTGCCCGAGCCCGGCGCCCTGCCAAATGCAGTAAGGCGCATCGAGCTCGATCGTCGCCGGGGTGAAGCCATTTTGGAGCGCGGTCACATAGACGATCGGCTTGAAGGCCGAGCCGGGCTGGCGGAGCGCCTGGATCGCGCGGTTGTACGGCGAGCCAACCACGTCGAACCCGCCCTGCATCGCGAGCACCCGGCCGGTGTGTACCTCTTCGACCAGCATGCCGCCGGAAATCTCCGGAACGGTCTTCAGCTGGTAGGTGCCGGGCGCGGTCTGTTTCACGATGATGACCATGCCCGGCTCGAGCTTGTCGAAAGCGGCGCCGCCGACGCCCCGCACCGGCATGGATGCAGCCGACGCCGGCAGGGTGGCGGTCGAGCCGTTGGTGAATCCGACTGTTGCGGCTCCGTCGGTCTTGGAAAGCACGACCGCCTTCATCCAGTCGGGATAGCCGGTGCCGACCGGCGCCTGATCGAGCTGGGCGGCCCAATCCTTCGACAGGTCGATCTTGACGCCCATATCCTTCCATCCGGCCGAGCCGCCGAACTTGACCAAGCCGTCGCGCAAGGCCTGCGCAGCGGCATCCTGCATGACCGGATCCATCGAGCTGCGCACCCACAGCCCGCCGGCATAGACGCTGTCCGGCCCGTCCTTGGCATTCTCGCCGAAGCGCTTGATCAGCTCGCGGCGGACCTCTTCCATGAAATAACCGCCTTGCTGTCGGAACTGCTCATTGCTTCCGTAGCGAATGGTACCGAGCGGCAAAGTAGCGGCCGAATGCCATTGGTCCTCCGTGATGTAGCCGTTCCGGTACATCTCCCGAAGCACGTAGTTGCGCCGGCCGAGCGCCTTCTGCGTCGCCCGGACCGGATCGTAGTTCGACGGCGCCTTGGGAAGGATGGCTAGATAGGCTGCCTCGGGGAGCGTCAGCTCATCGACATCCTTGTCGAAATAAGCGCGAGACGCCGCCTGGATTCCGTAGGCGTTGCGGCCCAAGAAAATGGAATTGAGATAGAGCTCCAGGATCTGCTGCTTGTTGAGCGTATCTTCGAGGCGAAAGGCGAGGATCGCCTCGCGCGCCTTGCGGCCAACGTTATAGCTGGTGTCCTTGAGCAGATATTTCGCAACCTGCTGCGTAATGGTCGAGCCGCCCGGCACCCGCCCGCCGCGGCCGATATGGGTCGCGTAATTGAAAACCGCCTTGATGAAGCCCGTGTAGTCGATGCCGTGGTGGTGGAAGAAGTCCTTGTCCTCGGCCGAGATAAAGGCGTGGACCACGAGAGGCGGGATTTCGTCGTACGAGAGTTCTACTCGGCGCTCGCGGGCGAAAGTCTGGACGGGGTCGCCGTCATAACCCCGGACATTGGTCGGAAGCGGCGGCTTGTACGACAGGAGGAACTGCGCCGACGGCACGGTGCTCGCAAAATAAATCCAGGCCACCGCGAAGATGACGAACAGGCCGGCAATCGCCCAACCGGTCCATCGGACCCACCAGCGCTGCCACCACGGGTCGATGATCCCATGCACCCTCTCATTGAAGGCGACGAGATCGGGCAGAGGCCAATGGGGAACGTTCAGGCGCTCGAACTTCATGCGACTGGAGCGTCTAGCCTTTCGGGTGGAGCGCGAAAAGCCGGTTAATCCGGTTAATGTCTCGACCGCGCGGCGACTTCGGCCTCGATCGCCTGCGCCAGTGCGAGCACCATCTTCGCCCGCTGCTGCGGATCGCGCAGGAGGAGTTCGTCGTCGGCATTGCTAAGATACCCAGCCTCGAACAGAACGGCGGGCGCATCGGCGCGGCGGAGGACATGGAAAGCGGCGAAGCGGTGGGGATTGGGCCGCAGCTCGACCCTGCCCGCCGCCTTGCTGACAAGTCGGGAGGCTAGGTCGGCCGAAGCGCTCATCTGGTCACGCATCGCAAGATCGGCAAGCACCGCATCGACCGAGCCGCCGCTGGTCGCGAGATCGTCGGGCCCGTTCTCGCGCGCCGCGAGGCTTGCGGCCTCAGCGTCCGAAGCGACGTCAGACAGCGAATAGACGCTCGCTCCGCGCGCGAGCGGGTTGGCGGCGCTGTCGATGTGGATCGAGACGAACATCGCCGCATCGAGCCGCCGGGCGACCGCTGCGCGGTCCTCGAGAGTCAGATAACGATCATCGTCGCGGGTCATGGCGACGCGCACGCGCCCGCGCTTCACCAGCTCGTCGCGAAGCGCCCGCGCGAGGATCAGGGTCAGGTCTTTCTCATGGATCTGCCCGGACACGCTGGTCGCGCCCGGGTCGCGGCCGCCGTGACCGGCATCGATCACGATGATCGGACGCCCGCGCGCGACGGGCGCCCCATAGATTCGGTCGGTGACCGCTGGCGGCAAATTCACCGTGAGGCTCGATTGCGCTGCAGCGTCGCTGCTCCGGCCCGCGATTGCAAAAGTGATCACGACGGCGACGGCAATGGTCAGCGCCGCGCCGGCAATCGCTCCTTGCCTCCCCAGGCCGTTATGCATCCGTAGCCAAGTCTTTGAACATCAAACGCTATGTATCACGCGTTTTTGGTTAATGCGAAATTGAGACGCCGCGTCGGAAGTGGTTGCATGCGGCAGGAAAGAGGTCCGCTTCCGCCAGTGGTTGCGGCCCCAAAGCGGTGATGCTACCGCAACTTCGATCCCCGGCAGCCGCCGGGGAAATCCGGCCCGGCCAGTGCGATGGACCGAGGCTACACGAGGTCGACGCTCGAATGACGCCACAGAACGCCCATCGTCCGCTCCCCGAAGGTGCGGCAGGCGCGTTCCCCACGGACCACCGCGGGATGGCACATCGAGCAGAAGCGCTTTCCATTCATCACGCTTTCGCAGAGGCGAGGGTCATCAAGATTGCGCGCCGCAGCGCTGTTTCGCTGCCAACGCGCGCCCGGAGAAATTTCAATGTCCATGCGCATGCTGATCGATGCGCGCCACCCGGAAGAGACCCGGGTCGCGGTCGTCAAAGGAAACCGGATCGAGGAGTTTGACTTCGAATCCGCTGAGCACAAGCAGCTCAAAGGCAATATCTATCTCGCCAAGGTCACCAGGGTAGAACCGTCGCTC
>Ga0157370_10006210_pt1 | contig 13251 bp, 11 predicted proteins | sample C35metaG_FD_113463 | JGI IMG/M metagenome (GOLD analysis project Ga0157370, IMG submission 113463) | Corn rhizosphere microbial communities from Kellogg Biological Station, Michigan, USA - C3-5 metaG | ecosystem: Host-associated > Plants > Roots > Rhizosphere > Soil | place: USA: Michigan...
ATCTCAATTTCATCATTCCAACCAACGATCGAAACACAGTATTGTTTAGTAGGACCACGCATTCTGTCGTCAGGTGTGATGGGCCAGAAATATCCAGAAGATGAATTGGTGGATGATGTAAATGATGGGTATAAATTGATTCCAGAAGCTACTGCGTAACCCATGGAGACCACATGTTTTACGATTGACAATAAAGTTTCATAATTACACGATGGATCTTTGTCAAGTCGATAATACGAAAAAGGTTTCATACTGGATGCCATTTTATAATGGAATGAATTTGGTTCTTTCGATACTTGGACAAGATCATCACTATAAGGCATGTATCGTTCATCTAACATACCAAATACTTTAATTGTTTTCAAGACTGAACGAATGTCGGCCGACATTATGTTACGATCATGACTCTTTTCTGGATAAAACATTTGTTTATAGTTATGATATGCAAATAAACGGCTCATACTCTTGTATGGAGTTTCCATCATGCTTGTGATCGGCCTATTTGCACTACGTATTTCCAATGCAGAGAATAATGAAGCCACAACTGCAAACGTACATGTTGGTAGTTTCTGTTGATCCAAAACTGCTGGTAGATGTTGAATACGATAACACTTTTCTTTTGTTAACAAAGATATAGAATCAATCGCATTATTTTTGTTTCGTTCAAGAAACGTTGTCACATTAAAATCACGACAGTCTATTGGACTAGATTGGAATCCATGTATACTACTATTACTTTGATTTATACTTTGCTGTTTCATTTCAACCTTTTTTGAATTTGTCAAATAATAATATAAACAAGTAAAGTAAAGTTGTGTAAACAATCAAATTAAATGGCAATAGAGACACTCAATAAACATGTTTTTTCTATAGTATAAATGAAAATTAAATCTGATGTAAATATATAAATATCAATAAACGTTTAATATCAATTGTAATTGCAACGACTATTGACTATTGTTTGAAAGAAGACGAAGAACGATCTTGGCGGCGTTCCTTGTCAGTCACCTTGCGATAAAAAATTTGATGGGATTGAATGGTGGTCATCTTGATAAAATTTTTCTCAACCATCTTTTTCAAAATTGAAGTGAGTTGATCTCTGGGAATAATATAACCCAGTGCTTCATAAATGATCTTGTCTTCTGTACCAAGTGATATCCACTTGTTTGCATTTAAAATGTCAATAACTTGATCCGCAACCAATCGTTCTTCACAAGTGAATCGACTCATTGTCTTTGTGTTAGTTTATTATATTTATTTCGTTCTAGTTCTTTTTAAATACCAAGTGAACAAGTGAAACAAGTAAACAAACAAATATTGAGACTAATTAGAAGAAAAAGAGAATTCTGTAATTCAATCTTTGAAAACACTTGGATTGGATGTCTGATCATCATCGTCTTGATGGAAATGATATTTCACCTGAAAAGGCAATACTGTCTACTACTTCCAGTGGTCGTCTGAATGTACCCGTTGAGCCAATCCTCGACATCCTAAAAGCTTATGATTCAAAGAATAAAGGACCTATTACAAATTCTAATTGGGTATTTTATCCTGACGTTTATGGTGGTTTAATAAATCATTACATAACATTTGAACGAAATAATGCGTCAGCATGTGTTTTGATTAATGGTATGAACAATAACGGAGCTATTAAAGTGTCTTTGAAGAGACTTGGTAGTTCTGAAAATGTTAAAACAACCTTGATAAAAGCGACTATGACAGACCTTATCAATAGCGTAAATGCTGCAAGTAACAGTCAAAACACAAATAAATTTGTGACTCAGACCATCATACTGGGTGCAATCAATCAAAGAGAATTCATTATACCACCTCGTGGTTTGTATCTATTTACTATAGTGGGTATAAGAAGTGATAATTTGAAAATTACAACACACGGCGGTTATACACCTACTACATCTACATCTTATCGTGAGCAAAACGTGGAAAATTCAAATTCTGAAGTTGAAACATCTTTAAATATACCCGATAAAACTTTATCCATTCCCCAAAAGATCAAACAAGTGCTACGAAAGATTGATTGTTGTTGACACTTTTGTGTGCGCATATGAAGGGATTTGATTCTTCTTAGTTATTCCATCAAAGTAACTGTCGAATTTTGATAATGAATAATGACGGTGAAATATCATACTCATTGTTTAATACAGTTTTTATATCAATAATATATGGTGTGTTTATCAAACAGAGTCTGAGGCCAAGAGCTTGAATGTTGTTTCATGTGTTCCTATTTCATTCATCAATTTTTTCTATTGTATTACTTAAAATGTCAATATAAATGCATATAATAACCAATCAATCGAAATTTAGATTTCAAATTGAAATCTTGCGACTTTGGTACAAATGGAATGAATTAATGTCTAGATGTTTGTTGGGTAAGATCAACTTAGGATGTTGTTCTGATTAGCTTTATTTATTATTATTTATAATTATGCAACTTGTTTCAATTCTACCAAAAACTTAAAAATGTCCTCTATCTATATGTATCTGTGATGATCATCAAATCATATAATGGTCAAACAAGACAACACTCTTGAAATAACAATGCAGATTACAATTTGTTTGTGAATGAAAAAAAGTTGAGTCATTCTTTTTAGGAATATCACAATCAATCAATCAATCAATCAATCAATTGATAGGTGTTTTGAGATAAGAAGAAGAAAAAAAAGAACAACAAAAGCAAGCAACAATGTTGTGGCTTCCTCTAGGTTTGATTGTGTCTTTTATATTTTGGTGTATCCTAGATAGAATTGTATGTCCCAAACGTATTGAACATGAAACCGTCTTGTCATTATTAAATCTTTGCTTTATCATGATAGTTTCAGTGTATATAAGAATTCAAGGGGAAATGGATACATCATCTCCATTCATCGTCTGTGTTTTATTATCTATGATTGGATACAATTTAGTTGATGGTATTGGTGTTTGGATAAAAAAAGAATGGCATTTTGTATTTCATCATGCTATGGTCATCTTAACATCATTGTATTTGATCACACATCCTGGTGAATATACACATCTAGCGTGGTTATCTGGTCCATTGGAATTCACAAGTATCTTTTATAATTTAACGAGCTTGCATCAAATGAAGTTGATTCATATCAAACGAATTCACCTTTATATAGGATGGGTCATTTTCGCATTGATACGCTTCTATTGCTCCTACATTTTGTTGTATGTCCATCTTTGGACGAATTTTTATGAGTACAACTTTCTTATGACTATTTCTTCTTTAGGTATTAGTTTTTTCTCCATTTTAGCTCCATTTGTCTTGTTGCGTAATTTAATTCAACAATAAAGACACAAGCAATCATTAAATAAAAAGATATTCAATCGTGAGTTTATTGATTAGTCTATAAAAAAATGTTTAACCAAATCAATGATCCAGATTTTCAACCAGGAGTTGCGATTACAAAGGGACTGACTATGGAAAAAATTATAAACTTAATTGCCCCTGCGGCCAAAACCTCGTGTGAGTATCATTCCTTTAGTTCATATGCTGAAAGTCATTCTTTCAGTGAGCAATTTCCTATTGATTACGTTAAACAGTATCAAGCATTGTTCTTTCATAAGCCAGTACAAATCACCATTTCACAACCAAAGCCTTTTATACGTACAAGCTTGAATACACAAGTTGATTTTGATACAATGAAAAATTTCATCAAAAATCAGGAAGATTATTTTAAGAATCCTCGAACTGGATACAATGGAAATGGACTGTCATATGCACATGTCTATGTGCGATTAGACATGATTAAACCACCTATTAAGTTTATCATTCCTGCTGGCTATATGTTATTATTGGTTTTGTCAAAAGTTGGAGGTAGAAACATACAATTTGATCTGAAATTTTTATCACAAGAAACAACACCAGCCAGGGTTGGGGTTGGGGTTATAAATGAATCTCAATACATCACGCATAAGCATTTTGACTTGAATCTATCTTTGGACACTAAAACTATATATGATTCGAATCCAGTAAATCTAAAGTGTAGTCAATACGATGATACTATGAAAATAACAATTTATGCACAAGATAAGTGTACGTTGTCTATTGAGTTTGATCAACTTGGTGACATTTTTGACACAAAACAACCCAACTATATTTCACTTTTGTCGTCTAAAGAAGATGTATCATCATTGATAAAAACAGTAATTCCCCAGCAACATAAAATTAAATTACATGATGACTTCAACTTGGATAAATCTACACAAGCAAAGAAATTTGATTATGTACTGGAAGTTGGCATGATTTTGGTTTTGGAAGTACATAACACAGCAAACAAGTCTGTTTCATTTCATTGTACACCCCTATTGGAAGAGAGTGAAATGAAAATAGTCGATGCAGCAGAGACAAACAAGAAATTGTCACAAAGAATAACCAGTTGGTTGGGAAAAATTCAATGTTGATAGTTTGTTTATATTGTTCACTTGACATAAAAACACAATTGCTTTCTCCATTTTATATTCCTTGCCACGATCTACTGTCTTATGTATAACACAACATACAATAACATCACATGATTGATGTGTTATTCAAAATGTTGAATAAAAAATGAATGTTATATATTTGTTTTGGCTTTGAATCAAACAATAAGAAAAAATATAAAAAGAATATTTGTATTAAAGATGGGGCTCTTCTCCAGCATTTCGACTAACCAAACGACGGGTGTTATGAAACAGGTCAATAAAGAGGAACTAGTTTCCATAATTAATTCTTCCAACTTAGATGCTGGTGATGAAGGTATATTTTTGCCATCATATGTACTACTTCCTGGGCAAACTCTTCTCACGAAATATAAAAATCTTAATACCTCCAAACAATATTTTCTTTTCACAGGCGAACATGTACAGTTTGATGTTACAATCAAAGTAGTTGATCCAACTGAACGTTATGCTGTTGAAACTATTAATAGTAAAAAAATCTTTATAGACGCGTTAGAGAACAGTTCATGGAGTATGCATGTGAAATCAAAACAGAATACAGTGTATCATACTAATGTAAACAGCAAGGTTTTGCACATGAAAGATGATTATATAACATTTACTATTCCTGCTTATAGTATTTCTGTGATTTCTTTAGTTGGTTTATATGGAAAGTCTGTGAATATATCATTTTCCAATTTTAAGAACGCAACTCCACCTGGACAACGAATGTCAGCTCAGAATAAAATGAATCAAACTGATGTATCGTCATATATTTCATTGGATACAGAATCAGCACGTAACATGGCGCCATTAAATTTCGGTGAACCAACCCAAATCTTACGACTAACTATGCAAGTGTTAGAGAAGTGTAAGTTTATCATTACTTGGACAAAATCAAATGTTGACGACAACTTTTTACTTCCGCGGTTCATTGTCGCATTGTCAGAACCGCCGAAAGAACAAGGTGTGGATGATGTTTTACAACAGCTGGATGAAACGAAAGATTTAAGAAATTTCGACTGGACTAGCAACAGCGAGATGAAAATGGAATATGATTTGGATAAAGGCGTGGTTTTGAATTTATCAATACTTGGTGTGGGTGGTCTGTCTTGTAAGTTTGAGTTTCTAACACCTACAACAGACAAAGCGAACTTCAAAGCCATAGAAAAAGATATCAAAAAGAAACCTTTACAGATTATAACTGCATGGTTGGACAAGATAAAATGTTAACCTTCTATTGTCTTACTGTTTACTATTTACTAGTCGTTGTCATGCAGTATCAAACAAGTAATTGAAAGTTGATGCATTTTGTTTTCTTGTTTTGACGAAATTTCCTATAAATTATTTTATTTTCCATACAATTCTCATTCACTTGTTCTTATTTGTTTGCCCACACTCATACTGCATTTGCTTGTGTGTGATTAATATTATTGATACCATTATGAGTGATGATAATCATGCATCATCCCTGTTAGATGCCAAATCCATCGAGACATATCTATTAGACGTGTCCTGGGATTATAAACTTTCAATTGACAAACAAATTCAACTACTATATGAACAATTTCCTTTATCTGTCATTCAAACTGGCTATACAGGTTATATCGAAAATACTGATAAATTTACCACAAACGTAGACTTGAATAAATCATTGCTTTCGTGTGCCATCGTGTTCAAGACTCTTGGTTCAAATGAAAAAGAGTTTACAGAGATATTTGAATCCACATGCATTTGCGATGACGAGGGTCGAATTCCAAATGAAGTGGTCAATTATTCTAAATGGCTTATGCATATATTTATAATCAAAGCACCTTCATCTGTTGCGCGATTTTATGTCATCTCACACATATCTCCCATTGTTATACTCAACAAACATTTCCACTGGATGAATTTGATTCTGAAATCATGGCAAGAATCTATCAATGCATCAAAATTAAATAATAATGAAAAAGAAAGCTATGATAGTGAAGATTATGATGATGAAGATGATGATGATGATGATGATTCAAGGACTACCCTAAATGATCCTTCTTTATATATATCAATGCTACCAGAATACATTCAATGTCCAATTGAAATAGTGATAGATTTTTCACTTTTATTTCTTATTGAAGAGATGCCTAGACTCACCAAAGAACAAACATTAAGCGCCATAGAAATATTATTCAAGCATTGGATTGACATTGTGGTTTACAAAAAGCATCCATTTCCTTTATTTGCCTTTCTAAATGGAGACCATCGTTATTCTATCGACAAATGGAATTCGCTGGTTAGGAGTTTGATGTTAAAATTGTGTCGCACAAGTATTGATGGTTCAGTAACATGGTCGGAGAATAATCTATTTCAAAGACTTTTATTTCAACCCTGGATATCTATTTTATCTAGTGACAATAAAGGAAACAGCCCGTCAAACAAAGATGATATTCAAATGCAAATGGACAATTTGTCCAATCTGAGTCGATATATTAGTTCAAATCTGAATGTGATTGAAGACATGAAAAAATATTTAAATTCAGATAAAATATTAACCCTGTCTTGTTTTGGAAAACAAAATTGTCATGCAACGAGGCGGGCATTGAATATATTAAGTTTGTCATATGAATCATCCGAGACATCAGAGTTATCGACGTTGACTTCTGTCATATTGGATGGACTTTTGATGTGGAAGCATTTGGATCAAACATTTGAATTTGATTTGGCCAAGGAAAGATTCAAAAGTTCAATCTTGCAGTGGTCTTTGTCTTTACCTTTCTCATCCAAAACCTCACAACAGAATCAACCAGAATGGCAACGAAGACAATTCAAACATATATTAACATTTATTGAGTGGCAAACAAAGGCTAGTCAAATGTTTATGGACAAGAAAACAATTATTTCATGTTTGGATTCGAATTGTCTACCGACACCTCTTTTTATATCACATGTGTTTCCAGTGCTTGGGAATTTACCATCCAATTTATCAGACGAGAAATCTACTCTCGATTGGCTCCATAAGAATTATCAACTTTTTGATTGCGATCAGTTCTTTCGTGTTAAATGGTCTATCGAGGGAGAGAATGGCCACGGTGTTGGATGTGCTAAAGAGGTTTTGTGTCGTGTTACAAAATTTCTTTTTGAATCATTTTGGACACGTGTAGATGAAACAGGATTTTATGTCACACCACGCATTTCCCCAACTGATAACATGATTATGTTTTTTAGTGGTCTGGTTTTTAATCTGCACATGATTCAACATTTCAAGTTTCCATTTCCAATCTCACCATATATTCTCTCTCGCATAGTCAAATATAAAGATTATGATTATGATACCAAATTTCTCATCGAATCAAGTCGAATGGTAGACCCAGAAGTTGTCAAAAATCTGGAAAGTCTGCACAGCATGAGTCCCACCAATTTAAAATACATCGACGATGATCCACTTTTATCGTCTGACAAAGCTGGCGATTTAGACAAGTATATACAGAAAAAGTGTTATTCTTTACATGGACGTGAGCCAGATATCAAACAATTTTGTAGGACTATTGCAAGTGGCTACATTTATCACAATCCAGAGCAAAAAAAAACTTGCTTTCAGTTATTGAAAAAAATCAATGACCCAATTTTATGGGATATGTTTGTGAATGGAAGCGAGACCATACCAAGTGACAATGATCTATGGTTCAAAATTTTGAATGAAGAAGATAACCATAACCATACTTCTAAACGTTACTTTGACGACTGGATCAATTACACTGCAACTTGGAAAGAAAAAAGAAGACTATATACATTTGTTACTGGATGTCAGAGATTCAATTCACACACAAAAATGAAAGTATCTTTCGAACATGGCCATGTCGTTGATAATGGACTACCCAAAGCAGCAACATGTTTCTCCATTCTGTTCATCGGGAAATATGATTCATTTGAGTTATTCAAACAACAATTCAACTATTTGCTTTATCAAGCAGACTTGTCTACATTGTCATTAGAGTAATTTTTTTTTTTTGATTATGTATAAAATTATATTTTTTTTATTAAATAACTATTCAAACATTCAGACATTCAATCAATCATTCAATTATTCAACAATTTCTTGACCATGCTCATCCATGCGTTTGAACTGGAATGTTTGATTACTACCACCACCATTTCCATCGTCGTCGCTGCAATCGGATGGAAGTAAAAAATCTTCATCTTCTTCATCTTCAGATGAGGACGAGTCTCCATCATCATTCATCTTTTTTTTCTTTGAATTACTCTTTCCCTTTTTATTACCCTTGACACTCGCTTTTGCTTTCGCCTTTGGTGCTGCTCGTTTCTTGGGAGCAGCTTTGGACTTTTTTGTTGCAGCACCTTCGGCAGTCAAGTCTTTTTTCAATCGAGTTTGTTTTTCAGGCATCTTGGCATCTTCACCAACAAAAAGAAATTCATACAAATTACGAACAGTTCCTGGGCCAATACTTTGTGGTGTGACTTTAGACGGATGATAATCTGCTGCATTTACATTGACTGTTTCTGCTATAAATTTAATTTTGTGCATTTCCTTGATCACTTCCTTTTTATCTGTTTGTTTGAGGAAACCTAAAAACGTATATATATCAGTAAAGTATGGTGCAATGGCTGTTGCTCGCGACAAACTAATACCTGGAATAGCTCGTAGCATTTGAATAAAGGTTGTCGCTTGTGATTTCACAGCGGCGCGTTGTACATGATGTGAATTGACAAATTGGGCCTCTTTTATTGTCAAGTAACTCAATTTATCAGCAAGTGAATCTGTTATGTCTTTACTTTCCAATTCAAGTTTCTGTTTCGCCAAAATGGCCTCCCATTCAACCTTTTCTTCCTCCTTGTAATAAATGGGGCCATGACCACTTGCTTGAATTTTTTTCCAAATAGGCTGCATATTGGCATGAATCTTGCCAATCATTTTCATAAAATGAAAGACTGTATCCCACACACCATTGGTCACATACGATGAATACCCATGAACAATATTTATATCAGTCATGATCCCAACAATCCATCTGGGGTCTTTGCCACCACTAGTATTTTCCTTGTCATGATCCAATTCGTGAAGGTAGTAAATGCCACTACTATCTATAGGCAGGAGTGACAATTTGAAGCATTGATCTCCCATTCTTGATCCGGCGTCAATACGTTTCTTACCATTGTTGGCATCGGATGTACCCATGGATCCTTGGAAATCTGCCCCTTGTCCAGCCTTTCTTTCAAACACGCGATATAATACTTTGTTGATTCGGAAATGATAGTCTGCCCCCAAATCGACCAACCCCCTAAATTTGACCCATTTACATGCCCGTAAAATCGCGCGTAAATCTTTGGGTTCATTCTGATCAACGATGAGGTCGAAATCAAAGGGTCCGAAATCCAAAGTATTAACATACTCCATTTCCATACTGGCCAATTTTTGAGCCTCGCGTTCTGTAATATGATAAGTCATTTGTAACTCTGTACTACTACTGTTGTTGTTTGCAATAAATATAACGCAGTAGTTGTGCTGCTGTTGCGATCGATTACCAAAAATGACTTTGAATCAATTTTAAAAGGTGTGTTTATTTTATTTTACAAGTATTGATTTAGTTTTTAATCAAATATTAGATTCCATATTTCGGTAATTCCTACATCACATACATATTATCAAATACAAATGATTGATTGATTGATTGATGGATTGAATAACATGTACAATGCAAATTTGATTATAAGAGAATATTTAATCATCACACCTTGTAGCGATAGCAAGAGAAGTAAAAAGTAAAAAAGTGTTTGTATGTTTGTGTGATTGTATATTGGTAAATAGAGAGAAAGTTTTAAAAGGCCTCATTTCCCTTTGACTTCAAAGACCATCATCGCTATAAAAATCAGATTTCAATTCTATACACATGTCGGACAATATAATAATCTAAGCAAATCTATTTTAGAATACATCAGCCAGGGTAAGAATCATTTCATCCTTAAATGTCTCAATATTTCTTTGTATTATATATTTAAAAAAAACAAATAAAAAACAATAAACAATAAAAACAGTAAACCAGTTATTTCAACTTTTATACCCCCACCCATGCTTGCCACTATAAATGTCCATCAAAATGAGACAAGTAACTGCAAAAATAATGACGTTAACATGACTACTCATGAAGGTTGCAGTAATAATCCTGTGATTTCGTCATCGTCATCAAGAAAGAGAAAAAGATTTGTAGGTTTTGATTTGTTTGAAATAGTAGACCGTCTTTCACATTTATCACCTGTCCCATCAGAACAATTAAAGTTACTACGCAAACAAGAAATACAAGCAGAACGTTTTGATTTGAACACACCAACTGTTGTTGACCATGTGTCAAAAGAAATTAAGCACATGTTTGCACAATACGAAGCACCTACACTTTCATTCATGATTCAAGAAATCACAGAAGCACAAAATGAACAAGATGATCAAACAGCACACTTTATTTTCCAAAATAGTATTGGTATTGGTGGTAGTAGTAGTAGTCATAATGGTAATGGTGGTAATATAATTTTGGACCAGTCACAAACAACATTACAACAGCAAAGAAATCAAAATTCTCTAGCACTAGCCACATTGTATAATAATTTAGCGATGGCTCGCATGGGTGCTACAATTTCACCCCAATCTTCAAATACTGCTACAACATCCACAGCTACGCCGTCTTCACCCCTTCAGCCAGAAATTAGGTTCTTTTCAATTCCAGCAAATTTACTACCAAATCTCTTGCAACAAATACCCAGTCGTATGTTGCCAGAAGTATTGAGTAGTTCGCGTTCTCTCTCTCCTCAAAATAATCCTCAACTGGCAAGGACACCTCCTGCACCAAGTAGCCCCCATTCAACTGGCGATTCTAATCATAGAATATAATTTATTCCAATTCGTGCAATATAAATTAATTAATTTATTGAAATAAATAAACTTTTGCCCAGCAACAATTCATTCATTCATTCACTATTGCATCAGATCAGATCCTTTCAAGTTCAAATCTCTTTCACAAAACAAAATGTCAATCAAGCTGCGCTTCAAGAAACTGAGTGATGTTGCTACGATTCCTATGCGTGGATCTGATGCGGCGGCCGGGTATGATCTGAGCAGCGCCAAAAATGTCATCATTCCTGCTCGCGGAAAGGCCTTGTGTCCTACAGATCTTGCCGTGGACTTTCCGATTATTCCTGGAGGCATTTTTGAGCTCTACGGGCGTATTGCTCCTCGTTCTGGACTTGCGTGGAAGCACTCGATCGATACACTGGCTGGTGTAATTGATGCGGACTACAAAAGTAATATTGGTGTCATTCTATTCAATAACAGTGATACTGATTTTGAGGTCAAGGTCGGTGATCGTATTGCCCAGTTTATTGTCACAGTTATTATTACTCCAGAAGTTGAAGAGCTTCATGGTGATTTGCCAGTGACCAAACGAGGTGCTGGTGGCTTTGGAAGCACTGGTGTGTCTACTCCTCTGACAACTGCGACTGCTGTTGCTACTACCAGTAGTGATGGAAATGAGTCTAGTCCCCAGAAGCGTCCCAGAGTGGATGATAAGTAAAAACAATGCAGGCAAGCAAGCAAGCAAATAAACAAAGCAAGCAAGCAAGTAAAATCATTTCGGCAACATTGTTTATTGTTTTAATGTTTATTTAGATAATTAATGTTAATATATTATTATTCTAATCAACTATTTTTAATTAATATATTCGATATTTTGAGCGCGTGGTCCCTTTCTGGAATCAATCACATCATACTTCACTTTCTGATCTATCACTGCGTTTAAAGATGGTCGTGGAAGTGCTAAATAATTGAAAAATAAATCTTCTGTGCCATTATCTGGTTTGATAAATCCGTATCCTTGCACTTGATCAATGTATATTATAACACCTGATAATTTCTCAACAGATGATGGTGGGAGTGATTCAGCAGGAGGTAAATCTTCCTCTATCTTTGTCAAGATTCCAGTTGCATTGGAAGGGGGTAGTTGTTTAGAAATATTTTTTGTATGAACTATAGATTTTACTTTTGTGACAGTTTGTTTATAGATACGCTTAATTTTGTTGATAAATTCAGTATTGTTACACGACATTGAGAGTAGACAAAAGAAAGTTGGTGTGTGATTTTCTATATGTATACACTCAAAATAATAAAATAATAATAATTAAAAGTATTTGATTGTTGTTCAACTATTGAACCAAGGTAACATTTATTGCGTGAGGCATTTGATTTTTTATTTCCAACGCATCATATTCTACTTTCTGCCCTACCTTCAACCATTTGAAACCAGCCATTGTAACACTGTTAATATGAACAAATGCGTCTAATGATCCATCATCCGGTGTGATCCATCCAATTCCTCTGTAAGATTCATACTCTTTGACTGTACCTCTTTGACGAAAAGGGGGTGACGATGCGGCAGCAGGTAAATTTGTCTCTGTCTCAGTTTCAGTGACAGTGGAAGGTGGCGATTCTTTAGAAACATATTTCGTACGAATGGCATTCGCAGTAGATGTCACCTTTTTAATAGCCTTTCTAAAGACAACCTTGATTCCATCTGCCAATTCAGTAACATTGCACGACATATTTATGTTATGAGAGAAATAGTCCAAGTTCAAGAATTTGTCAGTTGTAGAGTTGTATAGTTTTTTTTTATATTCATCAAAACGTGTATACTATCAAGGTAATCAATTCGAGGCATCAAAAATAATATTTTCATTTTCAATTATTGAAGTATTTAACTGTAACAGTTAGCTAAGAATAAGGAGACAATGATTCAACAGGAGGTGAACCTATCTCTGTCTGTTTTATAATTG
>Ga0157370_10006212_pt1 | contig 13245 bp, 4 predicted proteins | sample C35metaG_FD_113463 | JGI IMG/M metagenome (GOLD analysis project Ga0157370, IMG submission 113463) | Corn rhizosphere microbial communities from Kellogg Biological Station, Michigan, USA - C3-5 metaG | ecosystem: Host-associated > Plants > Roots > Rhizosphere > Soil | place: USA: Michigan...
AGTCACTTTAGGCGCTGCAAGATAAAATGTATTTCGGGTTTCTCCCCGATCGGTAAAGCGGTTTTTAACTAACAAGTCGGCCTCAATAATTTGACTATCCATCCAAACCCGGTTCGCCCAAAGCGGCTGGTAAGTCCCCTCCTTTCTGAAAGGGACCGATAGGCTCCCCTGTGTTGCGCTGAAACCACGCCATGTTTTATCGGTATAAATTCCCCGATTCAGGCGGTGCAGACACGTTTGTGGCTGAAGCTGTATCGCCACATTAACATCAGGCTCTGGCGTTGCAGAAAAAGTGTAGGCTTCTGCAATTGATACACGACTGGCTGTGGTCAGGATCTGATCAAAATCCTCTTTGGCCGATTTTGGTTCCAGCGTGGTGATAAATCCATAAGGAACATAGCATTGATAGCGCTCTGCCTTCTCCATAAGGGCACCGCAGATAGTACATTCGGTGGCCAGAGAGTTTGCCGGTGCCCAGATGTTGCACACCGGACAGGCGGTCATTGTTCTGAGTTCACCCGGTTCGCAGGCATTTGAATAAAATGATCGTGGATTTTTTCTGTTCTGTTTAAGCATTCCACTATAACCTGCTGTAAAGTAGCGTCGTTTATCCTGAACCAGAATTTTTCCGGGGGCAAATTCCTGTATCGCAATATCCAGATCGCGATCCATGCTGGCAAATTCAATTTCTTTTTCACCTGTGCTGACAGGCCTTGTCAGCAAAAGGCGTGATCGGGTCGGCATGCCATACATTGGGAATTTACCGTGTTCCGCCAGCGCTTCTGCCAGCCCTTTCGCCTCCATCGCGCTGTCGTTCAGTACGGCTTTGATATCCTGAATCAGCTGTTCCGGCGTCAAAGGCTGAATAATTTTCTGGAACAAATGGGGGTTTTGCTGTGTGCTGGTCCGGGCAAATTCATCGCGCGCCAGGATGGTTGCTTCGATAGCCTGCCGGATTTTTGGCAGCCAGTCCGTTTGGTTGTCTTTCAGCCAGTGCACCGGGAAAAACTCACCGTGGTTATCAGGGACGTGTGCGTAGTCGTCAACCGGCCATGGGTGATCGGCTTTTTCCGTTTGCTGCCTTAACCATTTGAATGCCGACACCAGCCAGATTTTTCGTACCAGTCTCTGACAGATCATTTCCAGCTTTGTGGTCAGAAACGGTGGCGGAGGGAGGTCGCCGGTAATTTTTTCCGGATAGCGGAAGTAAAACAGATCGTGACTCTTGCTGCGACAGGCGGTTAATACGAATGAAAACGCTTGTCCACGTCGTCCGGCACGTCCGACACGCTGTTGATAATTAAAGCGCTGTGGCGGCATGTTGGCCTGAAATACCGCACGTAAATCACCGATATCCACGCCCACTTCCATGGTTGTGGTTACGGAAAGCACATCTACTACGCGAGCTGCCCGGTCAAGATCTCGATCGGGCTCAAAATCTTTCATTCCTTCCGGTAAAATATCATCGTCATCGGCAATCAGAATACCTTTAAACCGGCGTAGCCTTGCCGCCGGATTTTCGGTCATTCCAGTCAGTTCCTCTGAGCGCATCCGGTGAATACCAGAAGAATGTGAGAGACGTTTGCCAAGATAGTGTTGCATCTGGAGCGTTTTTGCCTCGCTGCACGGCGTTTCTGGTAAAGGAGAGTAGCAGCGAGTACAGATTCCCGCGCCGGTGTGCATGTGTATACGTCCACAACGAGAGCAGCGCCAGACGCGATCGGTAGGTTCCGCCAGCCGAAAGTGCATTTTGCCAATATCAATAATACCGCCCTGATGACCCGCCAGCTCCAGTCGCCGGAGAAAACTATCAATTAAAGATAAAGGCTCGCCTCCTGAACGCTGGCATATCTCCTGCGTAAAGCGGTACAGACGGTTTCTACGATTGACATCGCGCGCTGAACTCCATGGGGTTTCTGGCTTTGTATATTGTGAAGGGGTAACCCGGTACGCGTCCGCCAACACACGAAACATTGCGTCATAAATCGCGAGATGTTCCCGTGAGTCGTTTCCGGTAATGGGAAGGCAGGGATAACCCCAACCGGACTCTTCAAGCGCGAAGTAGGTTTTACTGAATACGCTTTCCCCCACCAGCCGTTTTAAATCGCGTGAAATCTCCTGTCGTGCCACAAGCAGGTTCTCTTCATAGGATGGAAGCGCCTTCCAGCACCACGTCCCCTGCGCGTTCTTTTCAAAGAGCTGTTGCCATGCAAAGGTCAGCGTGCCTTCTTCATGTTTTTCAGGATCGGGAACAGGCGCGATGCCAGTACGATCGGAAGGGTGAATACCTGCATCTACCTGCGCCCTTAACAGCAGGCCAAGAGGTTGACCTGCATCCGGTGATTCAGGTTCGAGGATTTCACGTAGAGGTATGCTGTCAGCTTCAGGCTTTGATAATAACCCTCTTATTTTCTTGCGTTCATCAGCAAGTTGATCCAATTCATCTTCTTCCTCATCCGACCTTACGTTGAGGTTAATCAGTGTCTTGTTCCGGTTCTCTATCTCTGCCTGGCGTATTTTTAGTTGGCTATGGGACAGTTTATCAGCCGCAATGGACTGTAGCGAATGGACAACAATTTCTCGTCTGACATCGTCATGATGACCCGATTCCAGATCGAGCGCCGCCCTGGCAGCATCCTGACGACTGTCTGAAAACGTTACCAGTTGCTCACGGTTACCCGATCGCTGTAGTTCCGCCATTAGCGAGCTGGCCAGTAGCTGTGTCGTTTTCGAAAAACCGACGCGAAAGCTACGGATAGGGGAGAGCTTACCTTTGCCGTATTTGTAGGATGTACCACATGCCGGACACTGAAAAGGTAGTGCCGTTCCCGGTGACTGGCTGGATGACTGGCCTCTTTCCGAGGAGGCAAATTCACCGGGTTTGACGTAATAGAACCAGCCCGCGATATGGTTTTCCGGTAGCGGTTTTAAGAGCGATACTGGGTGTTGAATAGTGGCGGTAAATGGATCGTAGCTGGCTTTTACCCAAGTACCAAAAGTATTGTCATTGTCGCTGTTTAGCTCCTCATCTCCTTTCGGCCAGAAACGTTCGACCACGGGCATAAATAGCGCGTATTCTTCAGCAGATCGGCGTTCAACCATGACTGATTTTGCGTGTTCCGGCAGTTGTTCCGTATCAGGGTCGTTGGGTAAAAGTTCAATTCGACTTTCTGAACCGGAAAAGACCGAAGGTTTACCCCCCAAAAAGAGATTACCGCAACATTCACAATAGAGTAATTCGACACGCCGTGATTTTTTATCTTTGCCGTAACGTAAGCCAGACTCCACGGTAAGATCGCCAAAATATCTGTGATTAATTTCTTGCGCAGATGCAGCGCTGGGGACGGGCAATGGCGCGACATATAACCCCTCAAGAGCGCGCAAAAAAGCATGAGCGCGGAAACGTGGCGCACCGATATCATCAGGAAAGGCATGTGAAAACCATTGCGGCCAGTCTCCCTCAGTCGAGCGTAACCAGATTAATGCCTGGAGCGCTTTGTCACTATGGGGTTGGGCGTTAAAAAGGCGTGAACTAAGCATTTTGATTGACGTAGCTCTCGGATAATGATCGTCCGTATAGCAGCCACTTTCAAGCAGGTTGGCTGCCTGTAAAACGACACGTTGCGCTAGTTGTTCTGTAGAGGCATCACTGGCTGTCATTCCCATGCTGCGGGCGACATTCTGCCAGTGTTGTAATGAGGTAAGTGGTGCTTGCTGTAACTTAAGCACTGCGTGATAAAACACCTCCAGATCCCCCTGGAAAAGAGACATATTGCCCGGGGGAAGGGTGTCACCTTTGATAATACATTCTTTCCAGTCGCTGGAAGAGGCACCTGAAGATAATCCCCGCTGACCAAACATCCCCCATAAATATTCGACGCTTTGATCACCTTCAGACCCTTCAACGGGTAAAGAGGCGCTGGAGGCCAGAATACGCAATTTGTGTCGGTGTTTATCCTGATCCAGCCCTAGCCGGTTGATTAAATGTTTAAGTAAGTAGCTGACTTCAGTACCGGCGGTTCCTCGCTGTAGATGAAGTTCGTCAAGAATAAGATAAAAATAGGCATCAGGATCGCGCTCAATCCACTGTCGAGTTTGCTCAAAAATAGGATCATCCACCTCGCGAACCAACATCGTTGAGAGCATGCTGGTGTTGGTGATCAGAATATCGGGCGGTGTCTTTTGCATTTCCCAGCGGCTGAGAACCTCTCCGCCAGCGGTTCGGGGGAAATTAAACGATAATTCGTTATCCTTGTCCTGCTGCGCTTGTCGTACCGCCTCCTGATGGGTCTCTTCCGTTAAGTGCATATACTCACGTAGCTCAGTGATTTTTTTAGCCACGCGCTTTTTCTCATTTTTTTCTTCACTGAGTCGGGGATGTTTGAGCCAGCCAGTTACTTTAGTTGCGCTGGTATAACGCCCAAAAAAGATTCGGTTGCCGCCAAAATGCTCATCCATGACACCATGAGCTTCCCTAGAATCCAGTGCCCGTCGCATACGTACCAGTTGATCTTCTACCAGGGCATTCATCGGGTAGAGGATCAGCGCGCGTACCGCTTTCGGACGTGCAGCGGCCTCATGCTCGCGCATGAAGCTGGGCTGTTTATCCGCAACCTTATGCCACCACGGTTGCCAGTGCTTCAACGCAGGACTTTGAGGCCAACCGGTGGCTTCTTTCGCGATTTGTGCCAGAACCGGCAGTAAAAATGATTCGGTTTTACCGGAGCCGGTCCCGGAGGTGACAATGCCCGGTTTCCCTGGCTGTACCCCTCTTTTCAGCATGTCCAGTTGATGGGTATAAAGATTAAAACGTCCCTTAGTTGAATCCGTTTTATTGCGGGGCAGAAGTCCACCTAAACAGAGGTCGATGAATGCCGCCCTTTGTTGCACATTAAACCCTGGCAACCATGTCTGACCATGAGCATCATTTCGTAATTCACTGATAGTTAAGCCATAGTTCTGATATCGGGGCATCGGCTCAAGAAATAGATCGGCGCATAATGTCCCTTGCTGTTCCAGTAACGCTCGCCGTTCAGTCTGTATGTCTGATGAACCAATACGGAAGGCCGTTTCAAGGTACGAAATATAAAAATCTCTTATTGATTCAAATGTTTCCAGTGGGTTATTCATCATTAATCCTTTGCTTATAACTGGAAAAGGGTCTCAAGTACGCTTGCAGATTCACCGGTAGTCATTTCCTGAACATATGGCCCTAACTCCGGGGCAAGAGCGTCAATCGTGGTCGCAATATCTTGTGCCGTACTACGGCCTAGGCCATAAGCCAGACGGGCAACAGCTTGTGCTTGTTCATCAGGAAGTAAAGAGAGTAGCGCTGCTTTTAGTACTTCCCTTGGCGCACAAGCTTGGTACTCTGGCTGGGGCTTGTCCACATAGATTGTCTTCCATAGTTCAAGGGTAATACGAGAAGGCGTGATGTCAGTATTTTGCTCAAATGTCCGCTCATCCGACCATATATTTTCTGCAAGAAACAGGGGTAACTGGTAAGCAAGAGGAGCCTGTAATGGAAACGTGCTTTTCCCGGTGGTGAATGTGAGTAAAAAAAGTATCGGGTGTCGGATGGGCAAATGTCGTAGAGCCTGCCGCCGATCCGTCCAACTGCATGCGGCAGGATGGCGAGTTCTGAATAAACACTCCTGGAGTTCAGGTAGCAGCGTTTCTGGAGGAGTGCGGTTAAAACCACGCAATTCAACGATGCTCGCCAGCCCTGCCTCTTGTTGATGGGTCAAAAAATCGCCTAGCGTCATGGTATTAGTATCGCCGGATAAGCGGATCAATGTGGGGGAGTTCATTAAATCACTGAAGCTAAAATGATCGCTATGTACCGATACTTCTCCCCAAACATTCCCGGCTAAGAGGTTCGCTAGTGAGGCGATAGTCTCTTTCGTCTGTTTTCCCATCAATCCGACTGCGGGTGTAACACTCGCAGCAGCAATCAGGCTGGATAATAAAGATTCACTTAGTCCCGTCGCCAGAGCCTGTTTTTCGATAGCCGATGATAGTTGATGTTTGCGAGTCAGGGCATTCGTCTCTGCTAATGGAAAATTAGAATTTGCTGATTCGGCTACAGATTCTGGTGCTATTCGTCGTTGGGCAGCTTGTTCCTGCACTGTTTCATTTTTGATTATCGCCCGCAGTAACGCTGTCTGGGCCAGCGTTTCAATTCCCGCTTGAGATGCAGCTTCGAAGGTCTTTTTAATCCGTTGTTCCAGTTCATTTTCTTGCTGACGTAGCGCTTTATTAATACGATCGGTCTCTTTTTTCAGTTTTTTCTTCTGGTCGTCGATTTCATTTTCAAGCTGTATTTTCTTTTCAGATAATACCTTTATTGATTGTTTAATCTGGTACTGTTCTTCTTCGTAACGAGTCAGTATTTCTTGTTTCTCAATATTAATTTGCGCTTCAACTTCAGGTAAAGCCAATAACTGTTGAGTCGTATCGTTAAGAAAGGATCTTGTATCTGCTATCTGTTCTAGGTGAGATACTGCACGAAGATAGGATGCCTCATTATCAGACTCATGTTCAGCAATAAAATGGGTTAAATTTTGTAGCTGCCCTTTACTGAATTGAGGGAAATCTTTTGCTGAATCAGTTCGTTTAAGCAGGCGTTTGATCCATGTGCTGGCTTCAGCGCAATCATATTTTTTACTCACCTGAGGGAGTTCAGTGATCACCCTGAGGGCATGAGAACCAAGTAGTGTCTGAGGAACCTGACGATAACTCTCTAGTGGCATATCAAAGTCATATTTTTTAGGATCAGACAAGTCACCCGGTAATCTTAGGGATACACCATCACTTAGGTGAAAAATGACCGCCGTATCGTTTTGCGGCTGGTAGCGGGTCAGTAACCATTCTCTGACAGCATCAGGCTCATCAGAGGCATGAGGCAGCGCAACGACAGGATAAACGCGCGACAGGTAGTCAGTAATAACATACTGCGCGGGTTTATCAGACGGCTGATATCGGGCTTTCCATATTGCTATTTCACCACGAGTAAATTTTTTACTGAAATAGCTTTCAAAACCAATGGCTTCACCTCCATGGGGGAAAAGATCTTTTACCAGTTCCTCCGGGAGGTCTCGTAGGTTGCCATTAATTAACAGACTAATCGGCATAACAAAAAAAGCGCCGGTCGCGGTTAACGCTAACACTTTTCCAATGAATATAACTTCGTCCATCGAACTGTCGATTTCTTTGGAAACAACGGGAGGAGCCTGTATTACACTGGTACCATCCATTGTTTTAAGGTCGTAACTGGCTTCAAACTGATCGATAAGTTCACCCAATTTTCGCGCCATCGGTAAAGAATGTTCTGACAGCTTTGTCCGCCATCGATTATCGGCTGTTCGCGTTCCCCTGAGTGCGTCAACCAATCCCCCAACAAACAGCGGAATAGTGCGCTCTGGCTTAGGAATTTCTTTACCCTGACTAATTAAGGCACAATGTTCAATGTCTTCATCAATGAAATTAATTGTCGAAGAGTCAGATACACCATGTTGGGGTAAATCTATTTCTTCACCATTCAGGAATTTCGTTATAATTTCAGGGCAGTCAGAAGAAATATAGAATCCTAGAATAGTGCGCCATAACGGTTTACAGAGTTCAATATCTTCCGCATTACTTTCTGCTTCTAGCAGATCTCTAAGAACAATTTGTGGGTCATTTTGTTCAGAAAACGTTAAATTTTCACGAAGCCAATCAGACACAACAAGTTTGGCCTTAGGTGGTAACGTACGGAGAAAATGTAACCTTTTCTCTGGTCCTTTCGGTAAATTATCTGCTTTAGCGCCATTTCTGGTGAGCCTTTGCTTGCACTCTTGCAAGCATCTGATCAATTCATGGGATTCTGTACCGAAGCTGTACATTTGGCCCAGCCGGTCGCTAATAATACTTTTCTTGTTAGCCATGTTAAACGTTCTCCTTACCACCTGAACCACCTGATTCTGTAAAATTACTGTAAGGTTCTACGCAGCTTGCGTGTTGTCAGCGCTCTGTTCCGTCGTTCCAACGCGCGTTGGCAGGAAGGGAAGACCATTACATTGTCCCAGAGTGGAAATTTCCCCCCTGCAAATAAGTAACCACCATTATCTGTTATCGACAAGCATCCACGGGCAACATGGATCCACCACTGTAAAATGGAGGGCGGTAACGCAAAGATTTTCGTTGACCAGCACCAGTCAGTATCGCCCTTTTGCACGCCAACCGTTTCTCCTGAACATATCATCTGAGCCATTAATGCCCAGGAGAAGCTATCGGTTTGCCAGTATCCGGTGTTCTGCCGAATAAAATAACGATAACGCTGTTTTTCCTGACACCGTATCAATAGATTATTAGCCGTTTGAGTAAGCCGCTGTTCTTCTGACCATTGGTATTTTTCAGCTTGCCATAGCGACACATGGAGTTCCGGGGGTAAAGCCGGGATAAACTGCATTTGAGACAGCGGCAGCAATACTCCGCTCAAAGCATTTACGGGGAAATCGTCGTGACTAACCAAACGTAACCCAAACTGTTCAATGAAAGCATGAACCCGCTCTCTGGCTGATAGATGCAATTCAATACAACCCATTGAACAACCTTTATCCTCAACCAACCGACGCCCTATTCGCTCATCGTTATTAAGTGCTTCTTGGAGAAGATTACGTTCACTTCTTGTAAACATCCCCAGAATTCGGGCAACAATTCCCTGCTCAGTGACATCAATGGAAATGGTTCTTTCAGCCAATGAGACTAACGAATATGGCGCATGGCGTCGTTGTACTACACAAAGCCAGCCAGCGGCAAAGAGCATGCGACGCAATTGCCACTCGGGTATCCTCGTTACCTGTGACAGGGTTCCAATATGTTGTTTTAATTCACTAAAAGGCAATGTGCTACGACGTTGAAAACGCAAGGCCAGCGCCTCAGCGAGCCAGTCAAATGCTGCGGGTATATCATGTAACTCGGTATACTGACATGTTACAGGAAGGCAATTTTCATACTGCCATAACATCTGAGCACCACTCAATAGTGTTATTTCTTCGCGTTTCAGTGGGGGGATCACTGCCGTATCCCCTAACGCCATTAATACTCCCGATGGTCCATCAGTAAGCCAATCATGTGGCTCTGTAATTTTACAATAGGTGGCGTAAGGCGCGTGATCTAACACGTGTACATCTAAATTTACTGGGATATCTGAATGCTCTAACGTAAGTTCATAGCGACAAAATGCCTGACCAGATATTTCCATCAACTTCTCTGGTGGAATGAATAATCCTTCAGCCCCCCGAGATAGAGAGCCATGAGTTAATTCTTCTCCGTCTTTATTGCTAATGACATAGCATCCTCTTAGTACTTCAGGCATATGAATTATCGGTGTACTGGCAGGGTTAAGCAGTATAGCCTGCCCAAATCGCGCTGCACCTGACATACGAGGTCGAGCAGGCTGCCATCCCTGTATTAGAAAACGACGGGCTTCTTCTGGTAACAAACGGGCTATCTTATCCAGCGTTTGCCTGCCAACTTTATCGGAAGAAACTATCGACCATTTGGTAGATTTAATATCCCGACGTTGTACTCTTTCGCCAACCTTCTTCAAGACAGTGAAAATACTGTCTGCATATTTATGATGAAGTATTAAATAGATTGGAGAATTATCATAATATTCTCCTTCTGAACTAATATGAAAAAAATCATCACGAAAAAGCGGCAAACACCCAGACCGCAGTGCGACTCCCACTCGTGACTTATAGAAATAACCCTTCCGTTTTTTTAATAATAAATCTAGGGAGTTTAATGTGGTGCCTATATCTCGTTCGTAATATATATTATTATAGTTCTCTATTTCATTAGACAAGGAGTAATAATGCTGGATTTCTGAGGCTGTAGCAGCAGCGTCATCCATGAGAAGATAAATCTCTGGATTACCTGAATCATTAAACTCCATGTGAATACAATACTTACCATTCTCTTTGAGTTGTTCTCTCTCTGTATGTACAGTGATATCACGAACAGCACCCCAAAAAGGAGAATCATAGGCCTGCCGCATGGCAGCCTTTGAAAGTAATGTTCTGAACTCAATAAATTCTTGGTTAAAAACTTCACTAAAATAAGATATATATTGATGTACTACCTTATTAACTGCTTCAAAAGTTGAATGGTTATCTAAGTTATTATCGATGAGTATATTCCGTAAAAAGACTTCATCTTTGTAGCAGGGAAAAGCAATTCTCTTGGAATACCCAATCAATCTTTCATGTTTTGATGGCCTTGGCAAGATTAAACGGGTACAGTTCTGTCTTTTACTACTCCATCTTTCTAACCTTTCCCATAAGTTGGGTAATTCAGTAAAGACAAATTTTTTATTTCTATCAAAGCCAAGCAGCACAGAAAATCGAACCCGAAAATCTCCTTCGTCATGTGTTTCATCATCAGCACTGGCAGCAAGTAATGTTAAATATAAAATTGCAAAATAAGTAGGGTATCCTTTTATTTGCGCTAAAATGTCTAATTGTGACTCATCCCTGAGAGCATCCTGGATTTTAGACGCTTTTTTTCCAAACGAAATCAGGAAACTTCGCTTAGCATCCTCTTTGCTACGTGGACCTGCAAGTTGCTCAAAAATGCGTCCCGTAGTATCAATTCGGCTTAAAGTCGAGCCCGTATGCGAAGACTCAAGAAAGACGATCTTTACTAGTTCAGCATTCCATTCTTCTAAAGTAACCGGGAAAGAATCATCCATACTCACCACCTAATTACCGTTCGCTGTCATCTTTTTCAAACCAGCACCAGAAAATAAATGCCGAAAAAGTACCTCAGCCAGTAGTGGAGGAACAGCATTACCAATTTGGGTAAATTTTGACTCGACGTCTCCTACAGGCTCAAAACCCTGTGGAAAAGTTTGTATTCGTGCACATTCCCGCCATGATAACCGCCTTGCCTGTTCCAGTTTGGGACGAGAAGTATCAACAATTAGATGCTCATATTCATCAGAAAAGTCCCAGCGCTGCTTCCAGCCATCCTCCAGGTTTGACCATGTTAACTTCATCACCGGGCTGGCAGGATGTAGTGTCACATGACGCCAGTTAGCTACGACGGTGTAAGCAGGGCTGTCCCATAGAGCTTTACGATTTCGGGACATGAAATACCATGAGAAATGCCCTTCAGGATCATGTGGTCGTTCGTAAAACTCACCTTCAGGCCATAGTGGTAAATCCTTAATAGCCTCACCATGTGAAACATAGGGTTTTAAATGAGGATTCTTTTTTGTCGCTTTGCCATGTGTTTCAGCAGGAAATTCAAAGTATTGCCCCAGATCGTTTCTGACGCCAATAATAAACAAACGCTTGCGCGACTGAGGCACGCCGTAAGCCCTGGCGTTTACCATATGATAGCTGACTTGGTACCCGGCAGCTTTATATGCCGTGAGCTGTTGTTCCAGAAAGCTACCTGCCCCTAAATGTTTCAAGCCCGAAACATTTTCAGCAACAAAATACTTCGGCTGAACAGTCTCTAATACCCGTAGAAAGTGTTTATAAAGGTTTGTTCTGTCGTCATTGTTAGGTTTTCTGTTACCTGCCATTGAAAATGACTGGCAGGGATAGCCTCCAACAACAATATCAACATCCGGAAAAGACAGAATTTGAGAGATATCACTATGCCTGATATCACTATCGGGGAAATAGTTCACTAATGTTTTGCAGGCATTCTCTACAACATCGTTGGCAAAGACGATGTCTCCACCAGCTGAGGTAATTCCAAAATCCATACCACCACAACCGGAGAAAAGTGAAAGTACCCGAATATTATCGTTCTCTCTCTCAAAAACACTGCTCATACGCCCATACCAAATATCTTCTTCTAACAAACCGTAACTGGTTGTTAATTTTCCATAAAATCATAGAGAAAGATTATACCCCTGTGTAAAGAATCTTACATCAATATACTTAGCTTTTGAGGGGGGAGTGGTGTTTTTGTTGTTAAGGTATTACTAAATGGCCGTTCTTCTGATAGCGCTTCCCACCAAATCCCCCATCAGCAACATCGATCCATCGGCAACGGCTCAGCCCCTCCCCGCAGATAAAACTCCCGCGCTTCGTCAGACAACGCATCAACCAGCGTCCCGTGAATACCAATGGTTCCGCCACCTGTATTACCCGCAACTCGGCGTTACATATCAGTGCCAGCCCCATACCTTGCCCATGTAGCGATTTATCCATCTCCAGGCGTCCCAGCACCAGAAGGGGAATCGGGTAAGACATATTGCGACAAAGGCGCACGGGGGCAGTATTTATTGTTACAGCGCAGGAAGCCAGCGACTAGTAAGCCATTACACACCAAAGGCCATGCGCTTCTCTTTCCCGTCGAAGCGATATTTCATGCGGCTGTATCTGGAACCAGAGGGGACACCCTCAAAATACAAACCATCGCCATCCGATTGTTTGTAGGCTTTGTCTCTAGATTTAGTGGTATCGACTTGTCAAGCATTAAGCTTCATTGGGGGCATCTCCCAAAACCGAACACAGAATATCGCCACTTATGCCCCCAACTATGATTTGATTTCGGTTGAGTCCAGTTGATAACAGAGATAAGGTACGGGCCATAAACCGCATCATACGGGCTTTTAGTTGATTTCAATTGACTTGAGAAGAGTTTGAAATAGTACCGATAATAGGAGCCGAACCCACGACCTTCGCATTACGAATGTGAGCCAACACATAAATGAGTATAAAAATGAGTACAAATAAAAATTAAATAACATAAAACAATAAAAATCAACAACATAAAAACACAATCACAGTTCAACGTCTAAATAAAATTGGTTGTCTCATGAGATGTCAGAAAATCTCATGAAGCTCACAAAACTCTCTAAAATCCACGCAACTGCGTGGATTTTTCATAGTATCTTAAATTGATTTTACAAACGCATGATAAAGAAAAAGCGTAAGTAACTTCCTCCACACGATCTACCTCCTCCCAAGAAAAACACCGAAACGATAGCGACCGTAGCAAGTTATAAGTAAGCATTTATAGAAATCCTGAAAGGATTTTTTAAGGTGCAGAGTTCAACAGGGTTGCTCCAATAAGAGAGGTCAGAAGTGGTATTCGCCATGCTGCTATCCTACTACGCTTAACGAATACGACTGTTTCTTCGCATTCGCAACAACCATCTGGCATTACTCAGCCTGGTAAAGACGTCCCTCGCCCGACCTCGCCTTCCGCCACACTTCATCATCCGTCAGTTCAGTCTGG
>Ga0157370_10006213_pt1 | contig 13243 bp, 6 predicted proteins | sample C35metaG_FD_113463 | JGI IMG/M metagenome (GOLD analysis project Ga0157370, IMG submission 113463) | Corn rhizosphere microbial communities from Kellogg Biological Station, Michigan, USA - C3-5 metaG | ecosystem: Host-associated > Plants > Roots > Rhizosphere > Soil | place: USA: Michigan...
AAGAAAAGAAGTTTTGATTATAAGGAAACGAGAGCATTAAGCTTCCTTCCTATCTGTCATATCTTTGAAAGAATGCTGTTCTATCTATATCAGTACAACGGTTTTTCTCTTTATTTTGCTGAAAGCATTGAGAAAATGGGCGAAAACGTAAAAGAAGTGAAGCCACATTATATGACCGTAGTACCAAGACTGGTAGAAAAAGTATATGATAAAATCTACAATACAGGGTCTTCAGCCGGGGGATTAAAATCAAAAATATTCTTTTGGGCTTTGAACCTAATCAGTAAAAAGAAAGTAATCTCCAAACCATCCGGACTTCAGGAAATTATTGCTGACAAATTAGTATTTTCCAAATGGAGAGAAGGTTTAGGCGGAGAAATTGTGACTTTGGTTTCAGGATCTGCGGCTTTGTCTACAAGACTTAACCTGATGTTCCAAAATGCAGGTATTCCTATTTTGGAAGGGTATGGTTTAACGGAAACTTCACCTGTAATTTCTGTCAACAGTTTTGATAAAATGAAAGTGGGAACTGTAGGTATTCCTTTGGATAATTTAAAGGTTAAAATTCAGGAAGACGGCGAGATTACCGTAAAAGGGCCATCCGTATTCAAAGGATATTTCCAGAATGAAGAAATGACGAAAGAAGCCTTTACAGAGGATGGATTTTTCAAAACGGGAGATATCGGACATATCGATACTGACGGATTTTTACAGATCACCGACCGTAAGAAAGAGATGTTCAAAACATCCGGTGGGAAATATATTGCTCCTCAGACGATTGAAAACTTAGCAAAAGCTTCAAAATTCATAGAACAGATCATGGTGGTAGGTGATGGTGAAAAAATGCCATGTGCTTTAGTACAGCCAGATTTTGAATTTGCTAAAAACTGGGCTTTGAGAAACAATCTGAACATCGGTTCCACACCGGAAGAGATTGCAAAAAGCACTGAACTGAAGCAAAGAATTGAAAAAGAGATTGAAGGGATCAACGAACATCTTGGAAACTGGGAGAAAATCAAAAAAATTGAACTTACTCCTGAAGTATGGAGTATTGAAAGCGGATTGCTTACTCCAACCTTAAAACTGAAAAGAAAAGCAGTAAAAGAGAAGTTTATTGCTTTGTATAATAAAATGTATGATCATCAGGATTAAATAATATCAACCGCTTCATTTTGAAGCGGTTTTTTTTATAAGGTTTTGGCTAAAACCAATAAGGAGATTTCATTTTTGAATAAAAGGACTCCTTTCTACCAGGCTCAGGATTACAGCCTGTTTCTATTGATTATTTTCCATTGAGTTTTTCAACAGGAAACTATTTCAACCTTTGTCATTCCGAAGGAATTCATACCATGTTGAAAGAATATGTTGAGATTCCTACGGAATGACAAAGACACCGCAAAAGTTTAAACAAACTAAAGCCCGTTCCTATTGATTACACACAAAAAAAGCTGTTTCATTTCTGAAACAGCTTTTTATATGTTTTAAAATCAATAATTAGAATTTAATTACAGATTTCATTCTTTCGTTTTCTTCCATTACCAATTCGTCATCAACAAGGATTTTCCCTGAATGCTCATCAATAATGATCTTCTTTCTCTGAGCAATTTCCATTTGCTTTTGAGGCGGGATTGTGAAGAAAGATCCTTTTGGAGCTCCTCTTTCTAACCCTACTACTGCAAGACCGTTGATAGAGTTGGTTCTGATTCTGTTGTAAGAAGCCAGTAATCTCTCATCAATTTTACCTGCGAATTCTTTAGACTGATCTAAAAGATATTCTTCTTCTTTCTGAGTTTCAGAGATCAAACCATCTAATTCTTCTTTCTTGAATTTCAAGTGGCTTTTCAAATCGTCGATCTTAGCGTTCAATTCGCTTAAAGTTTCGTTTTTGTGAGCGATTTTAGCTCCGAATTCTTTAATTCTTTTTTCAGCAAGCTGAATTTCCAGATCCTGGAATTCCATTTCTTTTCCTAATGCTTCAAACTCTTTATTGTTTCTTACATTATCCTGCTGAGATTTGTACTTCTCAATTAAAGTTTTAGCATGGTTAATTACTTCATGCTTTGTTTTGATCTGATCGTCCTGATCTTTGATATCAGCATGAAATTTTTCAGCTCTTTTTTCAAGACCTTCAATCTCAATTTCAAGATCTTCAACTTCAATTGGCAATTCTCCTCTAGTATTTCGGATTTCATCCAATCTTGAATCAATGATCTGTAAATCGTATAAAGCTCTTAATTTTTCTTCAACTGAAATATCGTTGGTTTTTGCCATATTTAAATGAAATAATTTACTGGGTTTGTTTTTTCAATAGATTTTGAAATTGCAAATGTACTAAATTTTTGTGATAAAATTTCAAATAATTGTTGAGCAACAAATTGTTCTGACTCATAATGTCCTATATCACAGATCAGCATTTTGGACTCTGCTAAAAAATAGTCGTGGTATTTAAGATCTCCGGTAAGATAAGCATCACATTTCTTGGCTGCTGCAGATCGTATTCCGCTGGCTCCGGAACCTCCAAGAACCCCTACTCTTTTGATTTTTTTATTATTGAATGACGAATGCTTTATCACTTCAAGACCAAATTTTTCCTTTACAAACCCAAGGAAATCTTTTTCATCCATTTCCTCTTCCAGATCACCATACATACCCAATCCGGCATGATGGTTTTTATTATCCAGACTATAAACCTGATGAGCTACTTCTTCATAAGGATGTGCTGCTTTCATAGCTCCTACAATCTGCCCTTGTTTAAATCCTTCAAAAATCACGGAAATCATATCTTCATCTGCATTTTCCCGGATTCCCTTCTGCCCGGAAAAAGGATTTGAGCCTTCTACCGGTCTGAATGTTCCATTACCGTTCACTGTAAAACTACACTCGTCATAGAACCCTATACTTCCCGCTCCGGCTGAGAACATAGCCTCTTTTACTTTTTCTGAATATTCTTTCGGTACAAAAACGGTCAGCTGTTTTAAATTATTTTCTTTCGGCTGAAGGATCTTCATATTCTTTAATCCCAACTGGCTGCATATACCATGATTTACTCCAAAAAAGTCATTATCAAATGCTGTATGAATAGCATAGATGGCTACTTTATTTTCAATAGCCTTTAAAACGGCTCTTTCTACATAGTTTTTCCCCGTTAAAGATTTTAATCCGGAAAATATAATGGGATGAAAACAAACAATCAGATTACAATTTCTTTCAATCGCCTCATCTACAACATTTTCCAAAGCGTCATGACAAACCAGAATTCCGGATACATCGCGGTCATACACACCACACAATAGTCCTACATTATCAAAATCTTCTGCCTGTCTTATACTTATTTCCTCTTCAATCTTTGCAATTACAGTTTTTAGCTTCATTAATTTATATTTTACGGTTACAGCGAAGATATTAATTTTACTAAAGACCCAAAGAATATTTTAATAGTTGTAAAATTCTTTTAACAATCATATATTTACCTTATACTTTATAGAAATCATTAAATTCGTTGTGAAATAACCCTATATACATGGAAAGAGAACACAATCTTATTCCTGAAGATACACTCTGGAAAAGACATCTTTACCGGATAATTTATCGCTCTGATACGAGGCTCGGAAAACTGTTCGATATTATATTATTATCCTTGATTCTTGCAAGTACAGCTATCATCATGATGGAAAGCGTACCTCAGCTGGATAAAAGGTTTCATTACACCTTTCTGATCATTGAATGGGTGATCTCCATTTTTTTTACTATGGAGTATTCTATGCGGATCGCAGTGGTAAAAAATAAAAAGAATTATATTTTCAGTTTTTTCGGGATTATAGATTTCCTTGCTTTGGTACCTTTTTTCCTTAGCTTTTTCTTCCCTATCACTAAATATTTCCTTATTTTCAGAATGTTGAGAATGTTGAGAATCTTCAGAATTTTCAATTTGCTGGATTTCATGAATGATGGTTATCTCATCGTACGTGCTTTAAAAAACAGTTCGAGAAAGATTTATATTTTCCTTTTGTTCCTGATTATTTTCTCGGTTATTGTAGGATCACTCATGTTTATGGTGGAAGGTGGGCGACAAGGTTTCGAGACTATTCCTCAATCGATTTACTGGGCGGTTGTAACTGTAACTACTGTTGGATATGGTGATGTATCTCCTATTACGCCGCTTGGAAAATTTTTTGCGGTTATTCTGATGCTTGCCGGTTACTCCATTATTGCGGTTCCTACGGGTATTGTAACAGCAGAGATGAGAAATAAGAGACAAAATCTGGAATTGATCTGTGAACGCTGTGGCAATGAAGATATTGATGATGATGCAAGGTATTGCAAGAAATGTGGCAAGAAATTAGCTTAATACCTGATATAAGAAAAATTTATTCATCAAATACCACAAAATCATGGAACCACAAAAGAAAAACAGGCCCAATAGTTTAGTTATCATCCTTTTTGCACTCATAGTACTGATGATTATCGTTTATTTTATATTAGCAATGTTCTTCCCTACGGTTTTTGACCTTATGAACAAAGGAGAAATACAGCCGGTACCTAATAAATAATGAGTAATGGAAATAACTAATAATTTGTATTAATGTCATAGGATAAAATAAAAGAGACGGATCATTGATGACCCGTCTCTTTCTTTTTATTTACGTGATAAATTATTTTTTAATGGCTTTGATCGTCTGTTTAGAGCCATCTTTCATTTCTAAAGTCACTAAATAAATACCCTGCGTCAAATCTCTTAAATGAATTGTAGATTCAGGATTGGCAATTGTTTTCACTAATCTCCCTGTAGTATCTGTTACGGATACATTTTTCACATTCTTCACGTCGGAGATATTCAATACATCCGTGAATGGATTAGGATATACTTTAATACCGCTCTTCGCTGCAGCAACTTCAGCTGTTGCAAGGTTTGCATTATTAATGCTGATATCATCAACATACAGATTAAATTGATCCGCATCTGAATAAGCATTAAATCCAAAGAAATACACTCCTGTTGTAGGAACTGTAAAGTTTATAGATTCCGTATGAGCCATTTCATCATTGATTGAAGGATAATCTGCTACTGAATTGGTCATTGCTGATGCAACCGGAGAAGTTCCATAAGCTACTTTTAATTTTTCTGCATAGGTAGATGAGTTATTACCATACTTATAGCTGATTGTATACTGTACTCCAGCTGTAAGACTCAATCCTTGAGTATAGAACCATGCATTGGCAGGGCTCGATGAGTTATAGTGATACCTCAACACATTGGTAGTAAAGCCTTGGCTGTCTGAAGGTGGATCTGCTGTTTCCCAGTTGTTTCCAGATCCTGCATTCACTGCTCCCGTACAGCCAGGAAGATCAGGAGTCGTAATATTTTCAAAATCCAGGGTATAAGGTACACCTGCACTTGTACAAAGTGTGGTAAATGCAGCTTGACTACTCCACACGCTTGTACTGGAGACACTGCATTTAGATCTTACCCATACATAATAAGCAGTGGAAGCTGCTAAACTTGGAATATTATAGGTAGTTGCAGTAATCCCTGTAAAATTAGGTGTACTTGTCGCTGTAGGCGCTGTATTGGTTGTACTGTAATAGATATCATATCCATTTGCAGGTACAGGAGCAGCAGCCGTCCAGGAAACTGTAGCTCCACTCGCTGTTACGTTCGAAGCAGCTACTGCCGTAGGTTCACTACAAGCAGGTGCTACATCTATATTAATATCATCAACGTAAAGTTGATTCATATTAGCATCAGAGTAGGCCTGGAATCCGAAATAATACACTCCTGTGGTGGACGGTGTGAAATTTACAAAAGCACTTGTTGCCGTACTTGAAACAACACTAGGATAATCCGCTAAAGTGTTAGTCATTCCTGCCCCTGTAGCTGAAGTTCCATATGCCACTTTTAGTTTTTCTTCATATACGAATCCTTCTGCATTGGCATATTTATATTTGATTCTGTACGTAACACCTGCAGTAAGGTTAATTCCATTGGTGAAGAACCACGTATCTGCATTATTCGCATAATTATATGAATACTGAAGAACATTGCCAGTAAATCCCTGGGCATCAAGATCACCTGTCTGCCACATATTTCCTGATCCGTCATTAACTACCGAAGTACACCCCGGAAGATCTGGAGTCGTTACAGATTCAAAATCCAATGCATATGGCACTCCTACAGAAACACAAGATGTCATAAATGTTGCTGCCGAAGACCATGCACTCTTATCTGATGTACTACATGCAGAACGTACCCATACATAATAAATAGTAGCTGGTGTAAGAGTGGAAGGCAGGCTGGCATTAAGTGTAGTACTTGTTCCAGAAGCTACTGTAGCAGCCGTAGGAAAAGTACTGGAAGTTGAATAATAATATTCATAGCCACTGGCCGGAGCAGAAGCCGGAGCCGTCCATGCAATCTGAGCTGTATTGGTAGTAATTCCAGACACCGTTAAAGCAGTCGGGGCAAAACACGTTGGAACCGCTCCAATTACCACAGTATAATCATGAGCTTCTCCATACCCATCAACATTACAGGGAATGGGTTCACTGGAGAATCTATCTCCAACTCTCATTCTATAAGTACCCGGAGTAACAGTGGAAGGAATTGTTATCTGCCCTGCAGTCACATTAGCACCTCCTATAAAATCGCTACTTGCAGAAGCCACAAGCTCCGGAGATGTATCATCAAAAGTTCCATCATTATTAAAGTCTATCCAAATGCGAACATTTTGATCACTGTAATCATGTTTAACCGTAAAATCATAACTTAAACCTGCATTCAGATTAATTGTCATGGCAGTAAAATCTCCATACGCACCAACAGAACAGCCTGTATTCTGATGATCTAATCCGGCACCCGGAATTTTAAAAGTATCGATCACATCCCCTCCACTACACCCACTAGCAAATGCGGGCACACAATAAGTTTGTGCGGAGGATAAAAAGCCAGTCATTAAGAAACCAACAAGTAAAATATTTTTCATGCAATATATTATTAGTAACTCAAATCTAGTTAAAAATCATCAACAAAAAAAATACTTTAATCAGTATATGATAACGTATTAATCTTTTATTTTAAAATACGATAATTTTTTCACAAAGAAAAGAGACTACCCAGTTTGAGCAGTCTCTATTTCATATTTTTTAAAGATTTTTTTTATCTCTTAATTGCTTTAATGCTTTGTTTAGATCCATCTTTCATATTCAATACCACCAAATACATTCCTTGTTTCACATCACCAAGCTGAAGTGCAGAAGAAGGATTGTCAATAGTTTTCACCACTCTTCCAGCAGCATCAACTACAGAAACAGATTTTACTTTAGCGGCATCTGAAATATTCAGAACATCAACAAATGGATTAGGATAAGCTTTAATCTCATTGTTTTTCTTTTCAACCTCAGCTGTTGCAAGACCTGAACAGCCTTGTGTTACTGAAATACTGTAGTTACCCACTCTTGTTGCAGCATATCCTGTAAGCAGAACATAATAAGTGGTACCAGCAACTCCTGTAAACGTTAATGTAGGAGCATTATAAAGAGTAACCGCACAACCAGCATCAGCATACCCTACACCCGAAGTGTTACTGAAGCAAGTAAGTGAACCACAAGTACCTGTATACACTCTCAGATAAGCATCATACTGCGTACCACAAGCATCAATAGTAATAGGACCATTTTCCGTAGCTTTTACAGTATACCAAACTCCTTTATAAGATGCAGTAGTAGTTGTACCACCACATGTTGAAGCAGGAAGTGTTTCATCAGCAGCCAGTGCATTAACTCCCTGAACTGTTCCGTTACAAGCGATCGCTGTAGCTGTATCACAAGTATCGTTCGTTACAGGTGAAGGAGTAGTTACAGCAATCTGGAAATTAGATGTTGTAGTTGCTGTACTTGTAGAAGAATACACTCTTACATAATATGTCTGTCCTACGACAAGGTTTTGTAATAATACGCTGGAATTTCCATAAGCACCATCAAAACAAGTCATAGCTGTTAGAGCTCCACATGTTCCAGAATAAATCTGAGTACTTGTTGCATTATCAGTATATAATACATGTACAAGGTGTGTTGCTGCAGTGGCAGTAAATGAATACCAAACGTCATCATTGATACCCGTTGCACTACATGTAGGAGCTGTAACCCCTGAACTTTGAGTTGCACTTACTGTAGAAGCACTCACAGGGTTTACGAAAGCATCTGTACTGCTTACAGAAAGAGATACAGCGCCTGCACAATCGTCATTTACCGGTGGTGGCGGAGGTGTACCAATACAAATATTGAAACTATTAGCATACAGTGTAGTACCATTCGTATTGGAATTATAAACTCTAACATAATAAGTCTGACCTGCAGTAAGACCGGTAAGCGGTGTATTTACCGCAGTACCACATTTAACACTTGTCAAAGTACCACAAGCACCACTGAATACCTGAGTATACACACTTGTAGACGTAGAAGTTCCAACTGCAGTAACATTTGAAAGCATTACCACATGATCAGTACCTGTAGCTGTAAATTTATACCAAACATCATCATCAGCAGTACCTGTACATGGACTTACCGCTAAACCTGAGTTAGTTGCACTTAAAGTTGTTCCGGATACAGGGGAAGCGCATGTCAATGTAGGACTTACCGATAAAGAAACAGCAGCTGAACACTCATCATTGGCAGGAGCCGCAGGAAGTGTTCCCATACAGATATCAAAAGAGTTAGCATAGAAACTTGCTCCTGAATTAGCATCATATGTATACACTCTTACATAATAAGTCTGACCTGCTGTAAGACCTGTTAAGTTTGTAAAGTTTGTATTTGAGCTGATACATGTAGTACTCACCAAAGCTCCACAAGCTCCACTGAATACCTGAGCATACAAAGATGTCGTTGAAACAGTCCCAACAGAAACTACATTCTTTAACTGGAAAGTATGGCCAGTTGATGTTGCAGTAAATTTATACCAAACATCATCATCAGCTGTTCCTGAACAAGATCCAAGAGCAACTCCTGAACTTGTTCCTCCTAATGTCGTCCCTGATGTTACACTTCCACAATTCGTATCTGGGTTGATCGTAATTGCTACTGCATTAGCACAGTCATCATTTGCCGGTGGCGGCGGAGGTGTACTTACACAGATGTTAAAACTTGCGTTAGCCGTAACAGCAGTAGAGTAAGTATATACTCTTACATAATAAGTCTGTCCTGGAGTAAGACCTGTAACAATATTTGTTTCAGGATCGGAACACAATATACTTGTTAAAGTACCACAACTTCCTGACAATACCTGGAAATACATATCTGTAGTTCCTGTTGTAGTTCCTGTAGAAGTTATATTAGATAACGCTATCACATGACTTGCTGCTGTTGCAGTAAATTTATACCAAACATCATCATTCGGGCCTCCGAAACAAGTACCTGCAGCCATAGACTCCGTAGCTCCCAAAGTATTCCCCGGAGTAGTCGCAGTACAAGTTAAAGAAGGATTTACTGTTAAATCCATTGCGCCTGAACAATTATCATTTGAAGGAGGTGCTACAGTAGTAGTAAAGTTTCTTTCTGTACAACCTGCTGATACAACACTACCATTATAAGCCGTAATCGTATAATAATACTGTGTTGTTGGGTTCAACTGCTGTGCAGCAGTAAGGGTATAAGTAGCAACGTTACCCATATCAAAATTACTCAAAACATTGGAAGAACCTGCCGTAGTTCCGATACTTAATCTATACCCTAATGCTCCGCTTACCGCAGACCATGAGAAAGTGGTTAACACAGGCAATCCGGTCTGAGCAGTCGAAGGAGCATTCACAGACGGACATCCCAATGTAGCCATTGTTGTAAAGGATCTTTCTGTACATCCTGTAGAAGCACCCGCAGAATTCACTGCATAAACTGTATAATAATATTGAGTATTAAAACTCAAAGAACTGGTTAAAGTATAAGAATTAGTAATACCAACATCCTGCATATTCATAACATTGGTTCCCCCTGGTGTAGTTCCGATACTGATCTTATAGGATGAAGCATAGTTGGAAGCTGCCCAGGTAATTGTAGGCATCACAGAAACATTCGTAGCTGCAGCCGCAGGTGCAGAAACAGCCGGACAAGCCGGAGCTGCTGCCGGAGTAAGTCCCAGCAGACCGGTAACTGATTTTGTTGTTGTTCTAGTTCCCGTTGGAGGTGATGCCGGGTCAGGATTCACGGAGTCACTTCTATAATACAAAGTAGAATTGGAAGGTCCGGTATAGGTGTAGAATTTATTTGTTGATGCTGTATAATCAGCCGTATTCTCATCTATAGCAAACACAAGGTTATCTGTATTGTTATAAGCAAAAGGTGCCGTAAAATTTACAGTCACTTCTCCTCCGGAAGCACTTACAGTACCAGCAAAAACCTGAGTCATACCAGATACGGGAATCCAGTCTGTTGTAGATGAAAAAGAAGTTTTGGTAGTATGTGCTACATACACTACCCAATCTACTGATTTTGAAATATCAGCATTGTTCGGAAGATAAAACTTCATACCGGTAATATTACCGGCAGCACTTGCATTAATTTCACTTTTAGTAAAAATCTGCTGTGTGTAATTATATCCGTAGTTGACATCAACCGGGACATATCCGCCCTGTGACGTCCCGCTGCCGAGTGTTACCTGGGCATTCATAATGGAAGCTATTAAAAATAGACTTAATAGTAATAATCTCTTCATAAATAGTAATAATAAAAAGTTAGGGCGGTAAATGTATAAATATTAATTGATATTTTAACAATAACATTAAAAAATATCATAAAACAATAAATAAAAACAAATAAAAACACATTAAAAATACAATATAATCAAACGTTTATTTAGTTTTAACATTTAATTCGCAATTCGTTGAAAAACATTAAATATCTGTAAATCAAAAAATTAATTACCACACAATTAAAATAGACTTCAGAAAATTTTTCTATTTAACATAAAAATACATTTATAAATTTTCATCATTATATTCAATATGTAGACAAAAAAAAGAGTGGCTAAAAGCCACTCTTTACGTTATGATATCTTTTTCTTAATTTAAATAAAACTCATATTTATTAAGAAGTTGAATTTCCTTGATCAAATCCCCATTGAGATCTACCGAATGTTTCATTGATTGTACTTCAATGTCAGAACCATCCTCCAGATTTTTAATAAAGAATTTCAGCTTTTGATTTCCTTTATTCCTATCAAGAACGGTTCTGAAAAAATCAAGATCTTCAGGTCTTACATCCATCACATCCATCACCAGAGATATACTTTTTGCAAACCGTTCAAAGGCTTCCTGAAGTTCTATGACATCATTTACATTCACAAAGACTCTTCCATCCTTCACCTGAGCAAATTTTATCTTAAAAATAACAAATCTCTGAACCTCAAGTTTCTCCTTCAGCCTCATATAATCCCTATCTCCTAACCTGAAAGAATAAGATCCCGAATAATCCTCCAAGGTAACAAAAGCTACTTTTTCACCACTTCTGAAACCATCCTGAACTCTATATTCCGTAATCAGACCGGCAACTGTATATTCTTTTCCGCCACCCCCGTTTTCTCTTTCTTTCTGAAGGGTTTTCCAGTCTTTCTTTTTCTCTTCAAACAGCTCTTCCTGTTTATTGGCAAAAGCTTGTTCTTTATAAGCATCTACCTCATCCAGATTCAGGAACAAGAAATTACCTTTAGGCTCAGCCTTTTTCGTTATTTCTTCTACAACCTCCTCTTCGCCTGCCACTACATCATCAGATACAATTTCCGTAAGATCCACTGCATCATCCTGAGCATCCGCTTCTAAAACAGGCGCTTCATCCGTAACTACTTTCTCTTCTTCGTTTTTCTCAAGAACCGATTTTTTAGAAAGTTGCCCCTGCATAAACTGGAACTGATATTTAAACTCATCTAATGGATGTGCAGAAAGATAGAAACCAATAATTTCCTTTTCCTTGTTTAGTTTATGCATATTTGGCCATTCCGGGCAAGGCGGCAGTTTAGGCTGTTCAATCTGAACCTCTTCTGCAAAATCAGCAAACAGAGAATGTTCCATCTCATTTTTACTTTCCTGAAAGCTTTGTCCATATCTGATTAATCTTTCCAGATTTGTTCTTCCAGCCATATCAATATCAAAATACTGACCTCTGTGGAAAGAATCCAATTCATCGAAAGCCCCGGCAAGCACCAAACTTTCCGCTACCCTCTTGTTCATCTGAGAAGGCATTATTCTTTCGAAGAAATCGTAAATATTTTTAAATCTTCCGTTTTCTCTTTCTCTTGTAATACCTTCACTCGGACCTTCACCAATTCCTTTGATTGCTCCCAATCCGAAACGGATCTGACCTTTTTCGTTTACCGAGAATTTATATTGAGATTCATTCACATCCGGCCCCAATACATCCACTCCCATACTTTTACAATCCTCCATAAACATGGTAATTGAATCCGTATTGTTAATGTTATTACTCATTACACTCGCCATATATTCAGCCGGATAATTTGCTTTCAAATATGCGGTCTGATAAGCGATAAATGCATAACATGTTGAGTGGGACTTATTGAAGGCATATTCTGCAAAGGCCTTCCAGTCATTCCAGATTTTCTCTAGTCTTTCTTCATTCAGATTGTTTTTTCTACCTCCTTCAATGAATTTCGGGTACATTTTATTCAGAACGTCGATCTGCTTTTTACCCATCGCTTTTCTCAACGTATCAGCCTCACCCTTGGTAAAGTTGGCCAGTTTCTGGGACAAAAGCATTACCTGCTCCTGATAAACGGTAATTCCGTATGTTTCTTTTAAATATTCTTCTGTTTCCGGCAAGTCATAAACAATCTCTTCAATCCCATGCTTCCTGTTGATAAAGTTTGGAATATATTTGATCGGACCCGGACGATACAATGCGTTCATGGCAATAAGATCGGCAAAAACCGTTGGTTTAAGCTCCCTCATGTATTTTTGCATTCCGGGACTTTCATACTGGAAAATACCAACCGTTCTTCCTTCTTTAAATAACTGATACGTCTTGGTATCATCAAGTGGAATAAGATCAGGGTCAATATCCAATCCATGTCTTGCTTTTACCAGCTTCAATGCATCTTTAATAATAGTCAAGGTTCTCAACCCCAGGAAGTCCATCTTCAAAAGACCGGCACTTTCCGCTACGGAGTTATCAAACTGTGACACTAAAATATCAGCGTCTTTTGCTGCAATGGTTACCGGAACCAGATTACTCACATCTTCCG
>Ga0157370_10006214_pt1 | contig 13236 bp, 12 predicted proteins | sample C35metaG_FD_113463 | JGI IMG/M metagenome (GOLD analysis project Ga0157370, IMG submission 113463) | Corn rhizosphere microbial communities from Kellogg Biological Station, Michigan, USA - C3-5 metaG | ecosystem: Host-associated > Plants > Roots > Rhizosphere > Soil | place: USA: Michigan...
TATTTAATCTTTCTCTAGATGCAGCTCGACTCGAAAAACTCAGCAAAAAGGTTCTCAAATATAAAAACGAACGTTCCGTTTTTAATTGTTTAATGGCGCCTTCGCCACTTTCTTTCTCCTTGCCAGTAAGATCTTTAATTTCCTCATGAGGTTTCCCCCCCGAATCGATCGCATTCCTTATCTTATTTAGAATTTCGTGCGATAGTGTGTAGTCAATTTGCAAGGCATCCTTAAAGGTGCGTTCTGTGCCTAGGATTTTTTTAATAAAATCATTAAGGTAGCTATCAATATCAGCTTTTAAAGTGGCATACCTTTTATCATTAAGAATACGTAATCCTTGCATTAGTTCAAAAGACGTTCTTAAGTCATCCTCTAGGTTAGCAAAACCTCGATCAAGTCTTTTTGCAGAATCTTCAGAATATGCCAAGACTTGCTCTCCTAATTCGTGGTCAATCTTTAACCTCTCCATGGCCTGAGAAGGGAGCGATGCCATACCCATTACACCAGTCGTTAATCCCGACCCAATTAAAAGGGAAAAATGATCGCTCTGAAAAATTGTTGAAAGCCAGGGCTCGACTGAACTCCTGAATTTTTCTGGCTCAACATTTTCATCTGTAAATAGTAGATCACTATTTGTTTTGAGAATATGTTTTTTTGAAAAATCAAAAGTTGAATTTTCCATAAACAGAAGGTTTGGGGCAAATAAATTTAATTAATAAAAATTTGATAAATCATGAAATTTCGATAATAATTTGATTCACAGTATTTCGTACTCTTCAATCCTTCCTACGTACGATACTAACTGTTTTATCTTAGTATTCGAGGTTTCGGCTTTCCATCACGAGAATGTCACATCACTTCTCTATTTTTATGCACAGAATAATGTTCGTCTTTGTATATACTGTTTTCCACCATCATCGCATATAGTTTGGTACACCCAATATCTATTACTTGGGTTGCGTTAGCAGCAACAGTTTAATATTAAAATTCGATTTTAAATTTTGAGCAAATTCTCGTATTGTAGATATTTTATAATTGCGATCATCTATGTTGGATGTATTTATAGTTCTTAAATTATTATTCTTATTGAATTGTGCGATGAAATCAATATACTCTTCTTGTCCAAATCCGAATCTTTCTGAATTATACACATAATTCAGTATCCTAAGAAGTTGGGTGGAAAGTCTAAAATCTTCGTTAAACATCTGACCGCCATGCCATGCCAAATCTCCTCCACTCTTTGAATATGAATAATGATGATTGTGTGTTGTAACAACCATGTGTGGCGGAATCGAAATATGATGTCGAAGAAAAGGATTCATTCCCAAAATAATATTTCTATGTATTGACGGATCATGTATTTCGATTTCTTTATAATAAAAAGGATCAAGTGGGTAGATCTTTCTAAACCAATTTACATTAAGGAGCTTTTCATACTCAGAAATTCTCAAAGTAAGTGGGGCAACATACAGCGCAAATTGAAAAGGGGGTGTATTTAATTGACGTAATATATTATGTTGAAAGTCTATCGCTGTTTTAGCCTTTTTTCTTAATTGAAAATAAAGTATCGGATTGGCTGAAAGATTATTAGTTGCCCTATAAGAAATAATATTAGCAAGGGGTCTATTTTGAAACTTTAGAATTATGGTACTATTGGGGTTCAGGCCATGAGATACCTTGAATTGTAGGTAGATCGGTAAGAATCGATTAAATAATTTGTCAGCGCCAGTATGTTGTTCGTCTATAGAAATAAGCCTAAACCTTTTTGTCCAAAAGGGTGTTATGTAGCCTAAATAAGAGGCAACATCTGATTCTATTTGGTTCTCACTAAGTTGACTATCAATCTTGAATGACATATTATATAACGGCTGCTTACTATTGCAGATAATATAAATATTAAACACTCGCCAGACCATCTCACACTCTCTCCATATGAGACACAAACTCTATCGTATTCCTTATATTTAGTTTACGAAGAATATTATACAGTTGACTCAATTGTCATTACCGACATCTCCATCTGATGCTTTAAGGTACTAAGGACCTTAGTTCTGTTAATTTTGAACTAGTCCCCCTAAACTGAAGATAGCATTCTATACTAAAAAGGGCCTTGAATTTATGTGATTTTTGATTGGCGAGGAATTCCATTATCCAGGTACTATGCTCAAAGAAGTAACTGTGCAAATTTTTATTCTTGGTTTGGATAGTTGTATTTCAAAGTTGCTTGGTATTCCACCGAACTGTTACCCCAGCGTCTTGCCTCCCAACTCATGGAAGAAATTAGACAACAACATGAAGAACCTTGGGCAAATCTTTTCAAAAAAAAGGAATTGTCAAAATTAGATCAAGAGATCAAACACTGGCACGAAACCTGTTGCATTAAGGTTGTTCACATACCGTTAATATAAATTGTTATCAGCCAAATACTATAATACTCTATTTTTAGACATCAAACTCCCAACTACTGCATGATAGGATCACCTAGCCTTAACTCAATTACTTACTGTAGGTTACCTTTTTCTGTTACATTACAATCAATTCCAACTCTTAGACATTTAGAAACATTTTTACCTAATGAGGATTGTGAACTTTTGCCTGGAATTAAATGGGGCCACTATTGTCAATTGTATACGCCTGCGTTTTGGAAGTTTATGTATTTATCGTCCGGGATTCCAAATGAACAAACCTATCATCGGTTAAGCTCTACCGTTATCGAGGAAGTCGTTGCTTGTTTATTAGGTGGCTTTGGGATGCCTGCAGAACTAGGCATAGCAGCTTTTAAAAGGTTGCAGGACGAAAACCTAATTGATCCTGGAACACCATTCTCAAAAATTAAGCGAGCACTATCTAAACCATTTATGTTTTTTGATGGTAGTCATAAGAGATATCGTTTCTATAACCAGAAAAGTAAATACGTTTTTAATTTTCTACAGAGAGATGATCTAAATTCAATACCCATGGATGATGATTTAAAATTCCGAAATTGGTTACTCACTATCGACGGAATTGGTCCCAAAACTGCTTCTTGGGTAACTAGAAACTGGTTGCAAAGTGAAAATGTCGCAATATTAGATATTCATGTCTTGAGGGCAGGAATAATAGCAGGGATTTTTGATGTTGACCATGATGTTTCTTCAAAATATTTTGAGTTGGAGATCAACTACTTATCGTTTTGCAAGGCATTGGATGTTTTACCATCGAATATGGATGCTATTATCTGGAATTACATGAAAAAAACCAATAAATTAGCCTTGAAAGTATTATCTTCTCAAGACTCAATTTAGAAGCCATGTCATCGCACAAAGATTATTCTTCGCCTCCACCAAGTCAATCTACTGACTGCAATAAACTAACAATAAATACACAAATTGCCACTCCTGTTCCACTGGTGGTTGCAAAACTAATTGTTGGCGATATTCTTGATGTTACCTTGGTATCTTCAAGAGGCCCAGTTCAGCTTGTTACAAAAGCAGATGAAGTCGCCGGGGCATTATTACCAATTGAAATCACTACACTGATTCAGTGTATGAGTGATGGACATGAATACAAAGCCCGCGTAATTGAAATTAAAGGAGGTAATTATCAGGTCCAAATTAAGCACGTATGACTATCGTGGGTGGGACTTATGACGAATATTGTTTTGAACCCCGTTGGAAAAACAGGTTTGGTTCCGGGCTAAGAGCTTGCACTGTCATTAATTCACTTTCTCCGCCAACCCAAATTGATTTTCATACCTTCTGTGATAAGTCAACAGTTGATTATTTAACTCTTTTACCTTTTCTACGAGCCCACCCTACTTTAATTAATCATACAATACAATTCCATTACGATCATCCTTTATCCAATCCCGCTATAGCCCCCAGATTAGATACTATTGATCGAAGTACGAATAAAATAACAGCAAAAGATGAAAATATTTTATTCTATGGGTTTGTAGAGGGATTTGCAACTGTCACTGCTAATAAGGTCGTTTATGATCCTCAATCACCAATTAATCCTTTATCCGTCCATAAAACTAATTCCACCGCAAAGGAACTTACCTATGTAATAAATATCTATGAAGCAAGGATTTTATCGGGTGAGAACACTATAGAAGGAATAAAAAAATATTTTTTCGAAACCGAAAAAGCATCTGTCATAGTGTTAAAGATGGGGGCAAAAGGAGCTCTTGTGGTTGAAAAAAATGGCCAGGAAACACGAATCCCTGTTTACAAAACGGATTATGTATGGCCTATTGGCTCCGGAGATGTGTTTGCCGCAACCTTTGCATATTACTGGTTTGAAAATGGCGATCCAGTAAATGCAGCCCAACAAGCTTCATGGCAAACAGCATGTTATTGCAACTCAAAAAGAATTGAGTTTTCAGAAATAGGAAGTATTAAAGGAATAGAACCACTAGTGATTGAGAATTTTCCGAAAGGGCTCGTATACTTGGCAGGACCATTTTTTACATTTGCCGAAAGATGGTTAGTTAATCAGATAAGGACTGCATTACTTGGATCGCACTTAAACGTGTTTTCACCGTGGCATGATGTCGGGCATGGAGTAGCGGCAGAGGTTGTCTCTAAAGATTTAGATGCTTTAGATAAGGCTCAAATTGTTTTTGCTGTTGTTGATGGTTTAGACTCAGGAACTTTATTTGAAATTGGATATGCTATTAAATCAAATATCCCAGTTATAGCTTATGTCGAAAATGAAACGTTAGAAGCTGTAAAAATGCTTGAAGGAACTAATTGCATTTTAGAAAAAGATCTGACCACTGCCATATACAAATGCTTTTGGAAACTATCGGAAAAAGAAAATGCATAAAGGCATATTACTTTCTGGCGGCATTGACTCTACTTCCTTGGCTTTTTGGAAGAAGCCTGAATATGCCTTTACAATTGACTATGGTCAAAAACCGGCTCAAGCTGAGATCAATGCAAGTAAAGTGGTTTGTGATATAATTGGTGTACGGCATACAGTCATTCAGGTTGATTGCCGCCAATTAGGCAGCGGCGATTTATTGCAAAAAGACGCTTTGACTATCGCTCCGTCATCTGAATGGTGGCCCTATAGAAACCAACTCTTAGTTACCTTCGCATCCATGAAAGCGGTTGAGGTAGGAGTTGAAGAATTGATGGTCGGCTCCGTGCAGTCAGACGGCTTTCATAAGGATGGAACAGAAGAATTTTATGAATTGTTGAATAATCTTATGCTTTTTCAAGAAGGCAGTATGAGAATTTCTGCACCTGCTATAAACTTATCTACAATGGATTTGATACTAAAGTCAGGAATCCGACCAGAAGTGCTATATTATTCTCATTCCTGCCATAAAAGTGATATTCCTTGTGGGCACTGCAAAGGTTGTTATAAATACATAGGCATTATAGAAAAACTTAAAGATGGAGGCTGGGAAAAACCCTGAACCAAGGAAACAAACAAAAAATATCTCTCTCTTCAATTATCCAATCGAAGAGAACCTTATCCTGCGCAAACCAAAGGTAAAACCCAAGATTCCTTTTTTTGATGTTTTAAGGAATAGGAAATCTGAAAGAAATTTTTCAAGACTTTCCATCGATAAAATAAGTAATGTTTTATGGTATTCGGCTAAAGTTAAAAAAGTGATCGCAACCCATAAAGGGTATATCATAACAACTCGAAATTTGCCGTCTGGAGGTTCTCTTCATCCAATAGATATTTTTGTTTCTTTGCCAAACACGATAAAGAAAAGAAACATTTTTTACTATAACCCGTTTATTCATAGTCTTGCCAAATTAAATGTAAATCATTCCCTCTTACTTCATTTTTTTAGCAATATCAATAACTGTCTTAATTGCAAGAATGCTACTATAATTTGGTTTGGTGCATTTTCCTCAATTGTCGATGCTAAATACAAAAACCCGCTAAGTTTGATTTGGAGAGATGCAGGTGTTTTGCTAATGACTGTTCAATTGACTGCGTCTGCCCTATCTGTAAAATCTTGTCCCGTAGGAACGTTGGGCGAGCCATTCTTTTCAAAAATGATGGGAAATAATGTAAATAGTGTAGGCGGGATCTTGATAGGCTAATCGACCACAATCAAATAATCCAATGATCCATGATCCTCCTATCGAGAAAATGAATCATCTTCCAAGTTACAGTGACAATGATTCAATTCAACATTCCGTAAGAAGAGGCATATGTTGATTTTCAGCTGTTCTAATTGATTTAGTTATGCAAGAGACTTCAATTCAGGAAAAAGATATTCTGGGAATTACATCTAGAATTGGCAATGTTCTAATTATTATTCAAAAGATGGAAGCATTACTAAAGGCATCAATTATAGCCTCATTGGGGTCATCTGACGCAGATAATAAATTATCCAAGATTCTGAACGAAGATAAATTGACTTTAGGCATGTTATTACAGCAAATGAAATTGAGAGTAGAATTGCCTGATACTTTTTCTGCAACCTTAATAGAGTTTTTACATCTGAGAAATCTTTTTATACATAAGCTGTTTCTGCAGGATTGGTTTGATCTGAAAACATCGGAAGGGTTAATTACTATTGAGAAATTTCTAAGTACTTTACTAAGCAAAGGCGCCATAGCAATCAGAATATTTGTTGCCTTCGGATCGAAAAGTAATAGCCAACTTTCAAAGGAAAACATAAATATGTTTGATAAACTGATTGAAAGAATTATTCTCACAGCCAATACTGATTTTGGAGATAAATCTTTTGAGCAGTATACTGATGATTTTTCTAAGGATGTTAGTGAAAATTATTTTTAAAAAATAAGTGTTTTTTAATTCTATCATCTCCAAAAGGCCAAAAGGCCGGTAAAGCTGTGTTCCACACTTCGGTTGCAGTTAGTCCGCATCTGTACTGCTCAGACGGACCTCCGGGAGTCGCTGTGGCTGATGGGGCTTCATTGCCATAGTTCCGCCACCTCCACCTCCTTTCGAAGAAAGAATAAAAGAAGGTTCAGGAATAATACACAATATCTTATAACTTCCTGATGGCTAATCACAGGTTCGATTCTAAACCAGGATACGTTTTAGTTTTTGTCAAACAAAAGGCTGCTCATCTAGCCCCACAAATTCAATCATTGAGTGTAAGGCAATCGTTTCCTATCTTTAAATTATGCTCGACCTCACCGAAACAATTAATCGCATCAAAACCTTTCGAGATGAAAGAGACTGGGCCAAATTCCACAATTCAAAAGATTTGGCCATCGCGATAAGCATTGAGGCCAATGAATTGCTTGAATTGTTCCTTTGGAAAGGCGCGCAGGAAGTTGATGATGAAAAACTCAGGGCAGAACTGGCGGATGTCCTTGTTTACTGCCTATTGCTATCCGATAAGCATGGCCTTGATATCCAACAGATCATTCATGAAAAATTAGAGTCTAATGGTTTGAAATACCCGGTCGAAAAATCCAAAGGATCTGCCAAAAAATACAACGAACTCTGATGATCGTTTACCGCTCCACTAAGGATGGTTTTAAAAAGGACGTAGATAAAGGGGAAATTGATACTATTCTCAAGGCACAGTTTAAAACCACCTTTAACCGCAGCACCTCTGATAAAGAAGTGGAATCCTGGTGGAACTCTCTGAATTTTATGGCCAATATCTTGTCGGATGACAATATCCCCGGCAATACAGGTGTAGCTATCGAAACCCAGATCCCGCAAACAAGTAAAAGGATTGATTTCATTCTTTCAGGTTTTGATTCCAACAAGCGAGGGAATGTTATTATAATAGAACTGAAACAATGGACAACAGCTCAGCTTACTGAAAAAGATGGGATCGTAGTAACCCCATTGGGGAGAGGACTTCATGAGACCAGTCATCCCTCCTACCAGGCCTGGTCCTACTCGACCGCCTTACAAGACTTTAGCGAAACGGTTCGCAATGAAAATATCAAACTGAGCCCTTGTGCTTATCTACATAATTATGAAGAGGATAAAGTGATCAGAAATCCTTTTTACAAAAAATACCTCGACAAGGCTCCGGCCTTTTTAAAAAGAGATTCTGAAAAGCTGCGGAGTTTCATCAGGCAATTCGTGAAATATGGGGATGAAGGTGAGTTAATGTACCGGATCGACCAGGGTAAGATCCGGCCTTCCAAACAGTTGGCATCAGCCCTTTCATCTATGATCAAGGGCAACGAAGAGTTTATTTTATTGGACGAACAAAAGCTTGTTTACGAGACTGCGCTTTACCTAACTAATAAGGCTGCCACCGATAACAAACAAGTGATGATCATTAAAGGCGGTCCTGGAACTGGTAAATCCGTCGTTGCCGTAAATCTATTGGTTGAACTTACCCGGAGAAAATTATTGGCACAATATGTAACAAAGAATGCTGCTCCCAGGGCAGTTTATCAAAGTAAGTTAACAGGTACAATTAGCAAGACACGCTTTGCAGCCCTATTTCAAAGCTCAGGCACCTTTGTAGATGTGAGCCGTGACACTTTTGATGCTTTGATCGTAGACGAGGCACATCGGCTGAATGCCAAATCAGGTATGTTCCAAAATTATGGTGAAAACCAAATCCTGGAAATCATTCGTGCCAGTCGATGCAGTATCTTCTTTATAGATGAAGATCAAAGAGTAACGTTTAAGGATATCGGTAGCCGTGAGATGATCCTGAAATATGCTGAAATGCAAAAGGCGGATATAACAGAAATGGAGTTGACCTCGCAATTCCGCTGCAATGGGTCATCCGCATACCTCGCTTTCCTGGATAATCTTCTGCAAATAAGAAAAACTGCTAACCCGGATCTTGAAGGGATCAAATATGATCTGAGAGTTGTTGATGATCCATCTGAATTACAGAATATCATTTATGAAAAAAATAAAGAGAACAATAGTGCCAGGATAGTTGCAGGATATTGTTGGGATTGGGTCAGCAAGAACAATTTAAAAGAAGATGATATAACGTTTCCTGAATACAATTTTTCCATGAAATGGAACTTGGCGCAAGAAAGCATGCTTTGGATCGCTAAGGCGGATTCAGTAAAAGAGATCGGTTGCATTCACACCTGCCAGGGATTAGAGGTGGATTATGTTGGTGTGATACTGGGGCCCGACTTGATTTACAGAAATGGAAACGTTTTGGTTGATCCCACTAAGCGATCCAAGATGGACTCATCAATCAAAGGCTATAAAATACTGCTTACCAAAAATAAGACAGTCGCAGAGGTGAAGATCAGGGAGATCATTAAAAACACTTATAGAACTCTTATGACTAGAGGAATAAAAGGCTGCTATATATATTCAGTAGATAATGAAACAAATGCTTGGCTCAAGAGTGTGATAAATCGATGAGTTGAAAGCCATACAATTCAAATATTTTGACTGCCTATTGCATTCTTACAAATCATTTTGCATCTTTGGTTCAACCAAAGCTATATGCGTAAAATAACTATACTGGCCTCCCTAATTTTCTTCTGTAATCACGTTTTTTCCCAAAACGAAAATGAATTAAGAGACATAGTCTATAAGTGGTCAGACGCTAACAACAACCAGGATTTAAAAGCTTATGATTTCTTATATGCTGATCAAGTAATGTTTTATGGAAAAAATAAGACCCATTATGAATGCCTTAACCTAAAAGCTGGTTTTTTTAAAAAGCACCCTGATTATACTGACAAGATTTCGGAAGTTGAATTTGAGTATTATAAAAGTGGGGTGATTAAATGCGGATTCCAGAAATCTGTTAAATACTCAGGCTATAATAAAACCTATCCTTCCTACTTGTTACTTCAAGAAGTAGGTAATCAAGTTAAAATTGTTGGCGAAAGCGATGAAATATCAGACAATAACATCGGGTATTCATTGCAGTTGGGAGAAAAAATTAGCACCACAAGTAATTCAATTTATTTTTATTCAGGTACTGCAATAATCGCTTTTATCATTATAATATTGATTTTCAAAAAAAACCGCAAAAATTCAAGTCCTCAGACCCCATTCGAGAAACAGTATTACAAAGAGGACTTACTTAAATCGTTCCAAAATAATCCTGATACAGAGTCCATAGGCTTGGGATTTGAAAAATACATAGTAACAAAATTTGACAAGAAATATTTTAAACTACTTCATTGGCAAAGTGACAAACACCATAATGGAATTTATCCTTTGTCTAATATGGAGCCGGATTTGGCCTATAGATATGAATATAAATATAAAAGAATTGAGTTTGCAATTGAATGTAAATACCGATCATCCTTTTTCGATAATAAAATTCAGTTGTTCAAGGATTATCAACTGGATAATTACAGGGAATATGAAATTAAAACAGGAAGAAAGGTCTTTATTATTCTAGGCATGGGAGGAAATTCAGAACAACCCAATCAACTGTATGTTATTCCATTAAAAGATGCTAATAACACAGTTTGGGATCGAAATGACTTAAGTAAATATTACAGACATAAAAAAGGATCATTCTTTTTGGATACTGATTATTTACGATTATCCTAGTGGAATTACTGCAATCCCTAATGGTGTAGAGGGAAGCCCCAAGAATTAAGAATAAGACTATCCACCATGCTGCCAACAATAGCCATTTGATCTTGCTCTACGGCTACATCGAGTTCCTTTCTTAGTTATCGCCATACATTGCCCAGAATAATTATCGGAAGTATTTGTTTTACGAGTTACTGCCCGTGAAGCAACGTGTTTGGTAATATTTTCTTGTTTTGTAATTGTAGTTGGGGATATAATTTTATCCTCGGATAAAACTCGAATAAGCGAGTCCAACCTATATTCTAAAGCAGAAACCTGTCTTTGAAGCGAAAGGGTACTTTCGGATTTGTCCTGATTACATGCAATTAGAAATAAAAGAGTAGCCATTCCTAAAGCGACAATTCTCATAATAACAGTTTTACCTAATGTACTGCATATTCAGAAAAGAAAATCTTTTTTAAAAAGTGTCTTCTAATTTGAATTTATATTTTTCAAGATGCGTAAACAGGCTGTGTATGCCTTGTAGCCTCTCAAGGTTCTTCTCTTTTATCCTTCTCCCTCGCCTCCGCTTTCGTTTGCCATTGCATATTGGAAGGACAATCACATCCGCCGCGTTTTAATGGAACGATATGATCCACAACATATCCTATTCTGCCATGTGCATAGCCGGTCTGCCGCATGAATTCTCTTTTGGCTGACTCACTTCTTTTTATTCGGCCATGTTTATCCCGCGCTACGCCATAAACATAATTTCCATTGTGATGGGTATAGCTGCGAGTATGCGTTGTCGTTGACCTGGTATGGTAAATCCTGGTAGAAGTGTAGGAACTCGTGCGATTCTCACGATAGCGGCGATCCGGCGTACCATCCTTTTTAAGATGTTGCGCATTTGCCGTTATAAGAAAAAAGACAGCGAGTAATAAGCAGAAGGTTCGGTGAATGGAGGACATAAGCCTAAATTAAATAATTTTGACTGGTTAATGCTTGACTCCCGACACTTTTCCCTTATCTCTGAATCGTTATTGGCTGCACCCTGAATGCCTTTACCGGCACTCCATTTTGCATGCCGGCAACCATTTCGGTGAACTTTCAATTTTATCAATGGCCGCCTGGTCCATCGCATATTCTACGGAACTTGTTAAGCGAAGGAAGGTTGGACTGCCATCTTTTTCTATAATAAACAGAACTCTTATTGTTCCTGATGCACCAACTTTCTCTGTTCGGGCAGGCTTTTCAATGGTCATTACATATTTCAGCAAGGCGGCATCTCCACCAGAAGAGTTTTGTCTGACACACCTTTATTTTCTGCGCAGAAACAGATAGTGTGCAGGACAATAAAAAAAGCAGCAGTGTTGATCGCGACATGAGAAGGTTTATGTGCTTTTTTAAGTGTAACTAATCCAATAACTCTAGAACTTGAAATAGTGGGATAAATGCAAAATTTATATATTGCCGAGGGTTGAGTTTGATCTTTCTTGGGCTTGGACGGGGAAAAAATAAAAACTTCCTTCCAAGGAAATTAAGTCTATTAAATAAGAATTGAAGCCCTTCTTTATAGAATGACTTTCTCATTTCGTGGTCTTCTTTGTACATTTATAAAAGAACTTAACCATTGTGAATAACAGCCCTATTTTGAAAGTTTTTCTATCCTCCACTGCGATTGATATGTATACGCATCGCCAAAAGGTGTCTGATGCGTTGTTAAGAATTGACAATTTTCCAATCAAAATGGAAACATTTGGAGCAATACCTAATAGTCCTGTAGAGGCCTGTAAATGTAAAGTACTTGAATCAAACGCGCTGGTGGTAATGGTTGCCAACCGCTATGGATGGGTACCAACTTCTCAAGAAGGGGGGGATGGCGTCAAAAGCATTACCTGGATTGAAGTCGAAACTGCCATTGAAAATAAAATACCTGTATTTGCATTTATAGTAGATGAAAAATTCAATTGGGTAGAATCCGATATTGAACTTAATCCAAAAGATGATAGTCCAATTGGTCAATACAAAATTAATTGTCTGAAAGAATTTAAAGGCTATTTAAACAATTTTACGCGTGATACATTTACAACCCCTGAAGATCTTGCTTTAAAAGTTGTTACAAGTTTAGTTAATTGGTTTAAATCATTGGGTTCTCAAGATCAAAATATTCTAAATCAACCTTTCTCTGTTTTCCGAGTGGTTCATCAATTACAGCCTGCTCCGCATTTTAAAGGAAGAAAGCAATTACTTACCGAGTTAAAACAATGGTGGTCGGATCCATTATCCAAAACTAAAGTTGTATCCTTAGTAGCAATAGGTGGAACCGGTAAAACTGCCGTAGCACAAAGATTTTTAACTGACATATCGAAACAAAAAATAAATGGAAATGTATTAGTATGGTCATTCTATGACGATTCAAATACAGATGCATTTTTACGCGAGGCTTGTATAGCGCTAACAGGTGAGGAAGGTGAAAGAGTGGGTAGGATGGAAAAACTCCAAAGGAGTCTAGCTTCCCAAAAAGTACCTACTCTGATTGTTATGGATGGTCTAGAAATGGTGCAAGCAGATGGCGAAAAAGGATACGCAAGAGGCGAATTGGAAGATCATCGGCTTAAAACCCTCATTAGAACCATTGCTGTAGGCTTAGGGAATACCAGAGCATTAATAACATCTAGATTTAAGTTGCTCGATTTGTCGAAATGGGAAAATGCTAGCTATAAATGTTACGATTTAGAAGATCTTGATAGAGAGGCCGCAATTGATGTACTAAGAGCCTGGGGAATATCAGGCGAAGTTGAAATTTTATCCCAAATTGTTGAA
>Ga0157370_10006215_pt1 | contig 13236 bp, 10 predicted proteins | sample C35metaG_FD_113463 | JGI IMG/M metagenome (GOLD analysis project Ga0157370, IMG submission 113463) | Corn rhizosphere microbial communities from Kellogg Biological Station, Michigan, USA - C3-5 metaG | ecosystem: Host-associated > Plants > Roots > Rhizosphere > Soil | place: USA: Michigan...
GAGAAGGAGCGCCTCGCCGCCTCGCGCGTCGACACCGACCTCGATCGCATGCTGGCCGGCCAGACGCAGCCGATGACGATTCCGGGCCCGCTCAAGAAGATGCTCGACACGAAGTACGAGGCGTCGGTGAACTCGGCGGGGATCGATCGCGCCGTCGAGCGAGCACAGAAGGTGCGTGCATCAGCGGACTCGGCGCGCGCGGCGAGCCAACCCAAGTCACAGATCCCGATTCCGGGCATGGGTGGGTCCGGCGGCACCCCGCCGGGCGGCGCGCAGCCGGCGCAACCCGCGCAACCGCAACCGGCCAAGCCAGACACGCCGAAAAAGCCGTAACCGAGCTCGCCGTATGAGACCGTTCTTCGCTTCGTCACTGCTGATCTTCGCCGCGGGTACGCTCGCGTCGCAGCAGCCGGCTGCTCCGAGCAGTCCGGCGACGCTCGACGCGATCGTGGCCGTGGTGGGCGATCAGGCGATCACCCGCTTCGACTTGCAGGAGCGCGTGCTCGGAAAGATCCAGCGGAAGGAAGTTCCCGAGCCGACCAGCGACTCGGCCTCGCGCAGTCTGTATCGCGACGTCCTCAATGACATGATCGAAGAGGAGTTGCTGCTGCAGAAGGCCAAGGATCTGAAAATCGAAGCGACCGACGCCGACATCACGCCAATGGTGGACCGGCAGGTTCGAGAGATCAGGTCCCAGTTCCCGACGGAAACGGAATTCCGCAACGCGCTCGCCAAGTCGTCGCTCGGAACCCCGGACGAGTATCGCAAGTTTCTGCTCGAGCAGTACCGCCGGCAATCGACGCTCGAGAAAACCATTCGCAAGCTCACCGAGGACGGAAAGATCGTTCCGGTGAACGTCAGCGATGCCGAGATCAGCGCGGCGTTCGAGCGCGAGAAAGATTTCCTTCCGCCCAAGCCGGCCTCGGTCACGTTCAAGCAGATCGTGATCGCACCCAAACCGAGCGCCGCGGCCAACGAAGCGGCGCGCGCGAAAGCCGAATCGCTGCTCGTGCAGCTCAAGAGCGGCACCGATTTCGAGAAGCTGGCCAAGCGCGAGTCGATGGATCCGCTCACGAAGGAAACGGGCGGAGATCTCGGGTGGGCGAGGCGCGACCAGAATCTGCCGGAGTTCGACGTCTGGTTGTTCGGCGGACCGTTTCAGGCGCCGCTCAGCCCGGGGCAGCTCAGCCCGGTGGTGCAGACGCCATACGGTTATCACATCATCCGCGTCGACCGGCGACAGACGGGAGAGGTCAAGGCGCATCAGATTTTGATCATGCCCAAGATCGACTCCGCCGATTTCGAGCGCACGCGGACGTTGGCCGACAGCGTCGCCGCGCTGTGGAAGTCCGGTGTGCCGTTCGATTCGCTGGCCAAGAAATACCACGACTACGCGGGCAAGGAGGAGACGAGCATCCTCACTCCATTCTGGCGCGACAGCCTGCCGGCGACCTATCAGAAAGCGTTCACCGGCCGCAAGGCCGGCGACATCGTCGCCTTTCAGATTCCCGGCTCGTCGCAGCGACCCGACGTTCCGAAGTTCGTCGTCGCGCAACTGCAGACGGTCGACGAGGGCGGCCCGCAGACGCTCGCCGAGCTCCGCAACGCGGTGCGCGACGAGCTGGCGCGACGCGGCGGAGTCCGCCGATACGTCGACACGTTGAAGAAGCAGACGTACGTGTCGGTTCGGCTCGACGCGCTGGGTCTCGCCGACTCGTCGAAACCCGCGCCGTAGGGCTCGTCGTTCGGACGTGAACCCCGAGACGAAGGACCGACCGCGGCTCGCCGTCACGCTGGGCGACGTGCGCGGCATCGGTCCGGAGATCGTCTCGAGCGCCGCGGCAGCGCGCGAGGTGCGCGAGGCCGCCGATCTCATCTTCGTTGGGCCCGCGGGCGCCGGTGTCGACGTCGACGAGCAGACCGGCAACTGGCGCGCCGGCGACGGTGCGGCGAACGCGGGACGCTTCGCCGGACGCGCGATCGAGCGCGCCGTCGCGTTGGCGCTCGAAGGAGCGGTCGACGGGATCGTCACCGCGCCGCTCGACAAAGCGGCGCTGCTCGCCGGCGGCTACTCGTATCCCGGCCACACGGAGATGCTGGCGACGCTCACCGGCCGTCGCGTGGCGATGATGCTCGCCGCGACGAGGCCGGCCCCCGGCGCCACCAACCCCCTCCGCGTGGTGCTGGCCACCACCCACATCGCGCTGCGCGACGTCGCGGCCGCGGTGACACGCACGGCGATCGTCGATGCCGCGAACGTGACGCGGCGCGGGCTCCGCGAGTGGTTCGGCATCGCCGAGCCGCGCATCGCGCTCTGCGCGCTCAATCCGCATGCCGGCGACGGCGGCCGCTTCGGCCGCGAGGACGACGACGTTCTTCGGCCGGCGGCGGAAGAGGCGGGGATCGCCGGGCCGTTCCCGGCGGACACGGTGTTCGTCCGCGCCATGCGCGGCGCGTTCGACGCGGTGATCGCCCCGTATCACGACGTGGGCATGACGGCGATCAAGGTGGCGAGCTTCGGCAGCGCGGTGAACGTCACGCTCGGGATGCCGTTTCCGCGCTGCTCGCCCGACCACGGCACGGCGCTCGACATCGCGGGGAAGGGGATCGCCGACCCGTCGAGCATGATCGCGGCGATCGTACTTTGTGCAGATATCGCGCGCCGCCTCGAGAGGGCGCGCCATCAGGAGAGAGTGAATGCTTCGTAGAGCATGGTTGGCCTTTGGCTTCGGCATCATCGTCGCCGGCGCGCCCGCTTCCGCGCGGTCGCAGACCGCCACGGCGGCACCGCCGGCGGCCGCGCAGCGCGCCGTCGGCGTTCCATCGGACGACGCGCTCGTGGCGCGCATGATTCAGGAGGGGACGCGGCGATCGCACGTCGACGCGGACCTCGAGTACCTGCTCGACGTGATCGGACCGCGCCTCACCGGCAGCCCGGAGATGCGGCTAGCCAACGACTGGACGCGCCAAAAATTCCTGGAATACGGCGTCGACCGCGCGGATCTCGAGCCCTGGTCGTTCGGCATCGGATGGACGCGCGGGCCGATGACGCTTCGCATGCTCGCGCCGCAGCAGCGCGAGCTCCCGGGCGTGTCGTGGGCGTGGTCGCCCGGAACGAAAGGTCCGGTCGCGGGCGACGTCGTGTTCATGGACGCACGCACCCGGGCCGACTTCGACCGCCGGTTCGCCGGCAAACTGCGCGGCGCGTGGGTCATGCTGGGGCCAGCTTATCCCGTTGTGAACTCCGACGGGCCGCCGCTCACGCACGCAGACTCGGCGCGAGTCGACTCGCTGGCTCGCGCGCTTGGACCGCATACGACCGAAGAAGCACAGTTCTTCAACTCGCGCATTCCGCTCCTCGCGCACGAAGGCGCGGCGGGCGCGATTCACGACGGCGGCAAGCAGTTTGGTCTCTTCAGCATGAGCGGCTCGCCGGCGTACGTGTCACCGATTCCGCAGATTGTCATCGGCAACGACACCTACGCGCAGTTCCAGCGGCTCGCCCGCCGCGGCGAGCACGTCCGGCTCGAGGCGGACATCAGCAACACGTTCACGCACGACACGCTCGAGCAATGGAACACCGTGGCCGAGATCCACGGCAGCGAGAAGCCGGACGAGGTGGTGCTCCTCGGCGCCCATCTCGATTCGTGGGACCTCGCGACGGGCGGCACCGACAACGGCACCGGTGCGATCGCCGTGCTCGAGGCGGCGCGCATTCTCGTGGCGTCGGGTGCGCACCCCAAGCGCACCATCCGCTTCGCGCTGTTCAGCGGCGAAGAGGAAGGGCTCTTCGGCTCGCAGGAATACGCGATCAGACACGAGAAGGAGCTCGACAAATTCCAGGCGGTGCTCGTCCTCGACAACGGCACCGGCCGCATCACGGCGATGGCGCTGCAGGGCCGCGAAGAGCTGCGCGACATGTGGAAGTCGATGCTGCAACCCGTGGCGAGCCTCGGTCCGCTCGTCGTTCGCTCCGGCAACAAGACCGGCACCGACCACCTCGCATTCCTTCCGTACGGCGTTCCGGCCTTCAACTACGACCAGCTCTCGCGCGGCTACGACCACACGCATCACTCGCAGGTCGACGACTACGATCACACGGTGCCGAGCGACGTCGCGCAGGCGGCGACGATCATGGCCGTGAATGCCTGGCAGTTCGCCAACCTGGACCAGTTGCTGCCGCGCGGGGCCAAGACGCGATAGGCGCGCTATCGCTGCGCGGGGCGCGGGGCGCGGGGCGCGGGGCGCGGGGCGCGGGGCGCGGGGCGTCGGTGCGTCGGTGCGCGGGGCTCGCGGGGCGCACTGTCCTCCGCGGACCAGTGCAATATTGCCGATACTGCCGGCAATATTGCCTCGGCTCCGCTCCGGACAGCGCGCCCCGCTCGCCCTCCTGGCATCGTGCGGCATCGTGCGGCAGCTTGCGCGCACCGCGAGAACTGATGCCCGGTGCGCGCGCAGTTGTGCGCGCCCTACTGCGCGCGTCAATGCCCACGGCGAGCGACGCTGGGCCGAGTGCGCGCACCGTGACGAGGTTATCGCGCGCGTGTAGAGTGTGCAGAGAGTGAGGAGGCCCGGTGCGGCGGGCATCGGGCCTCCTCACGACCGGCGCGAGGGCGTTTGACGCGCGCGCACTGACGGCAGTGGCTAAACGCGCTCTTTGCCGCGGCGATCGCCGGCTGCGTGCAGATCGACGGCGAGGGATTCGATGCGGCGGCCGTCCATTTCGCGAACTGTGAACACCGCGCCCCCCGCCGTGATGCGGTCGCCGGTGACGGCCAGCCGGCCGAGGGCGCCGAAGACGTAGCCGCCGATGGTCGTGTAGTCGTCGTCCGGGATGCTCAGGCCGAAGCGCTCGTTCAGCTCGCCGATGTTCGTGCCGCCGGGGACGATCACGAGGTCGGGGCTCTCGCGCTCGAGATGCTCGGGCGGCTCGTCGTACTCGTCGAGGATCTCGCCCACGATCTCCTCGAGAAGGTCCTCCATCGTCACCAGACCGGCGGTGCCGCCGAACTCGTCGAGCACGATCGCCATGTGGACCTTGAGGCGCTTGAAATCGCTCAGCACCTCCTCGACCTCGCGCGAGCCGGGGACCACGTGAACCGGCCGCATGATCGCTCGCAGCGAGAAATCCGGCGGCGGGGAGCGCAGGATCGGAATGAGATCCTTGGCGAGGACCAGGCCGATGATGTTGTCGATCGTCTCCTCGTAGACGGGATATCGCGAGCGGCCGCTCTCGTCGACGAGGGCCAGCGTCTCGTCCAGCGTCGCCTCGATGTCGAGCGCGTCGATCTCCGTGCGCGGGGTCATCACCTCGCGCGCGTTCTTTTCCGAGAACTCGAATACACCCTCGAGCATGTCGGCGTCCTGCGTCTGCAGCACGCCGACTTCCTGGCTCTGCTCCACCAGCATGCGCAGCTCCTCCGGGGAGTGGACGTTCTCCTCCGGGTTCGCCGCGCGCTGTCCCATCGCGCGCAGCACGATCTGCGACGACCGGTTGAGCAGGCTGGTGAACGGGGTGGCGACCCACGCGAACCCCAGCAGCGGCGGCGTCAGCCAGCAGGCGACCTCCTCGGGGTGCGAGAGCGCCGCGCCGCGCGGGGCGAGCTCGCCGAACACGACGTGAAAGAACGTCACCGCCGCGAGCGCGAGGGCGGCGCCGACCCCGAGACGCACCGACAGCTCCATCGCCCACGGGAGCGCGTCGAGCCATCCCGCCATCATGCCCGCCAAGGAGCTCTCGGCGAGCGCGCCAAGCGCGAGACTTGCCAGCGTGACGCCCAACTGGCTCGCCGAGTAGACGCGAGCGAGATTTCCCGATGCGCGTAGCGCGAGGCGGGCTTTCCAGTCGCCGGTTCGCGCCATCGACTCGAGGCGAGTTCGGCGCGATCGAACCAACGCGAACTCAGCGGCAACGAAGAAGCCGTTCACGAGCAGCAGAACGGCGATGGCAATCAAGCGGGCGGGCACGCGCACAATCTACCGTGGGCGGCAGGTACCGTCGATCCTATGCTCGAAAGGTGATGGCACACTCGCATTCGCACGATCATGCACACGGACATTCGCACGACCACGGCCGCCGTGAGCATGCCGCGGCGTCGACGCGCGCGCTGGCCTGGGCCCTGGCGCTCACGGCGGTCATACTCGTCGCCGAGGGACTGGGTGGGTGGCTGTCCAACTCGCTCGCTCTGCTCGCCGACGCCGGCCACGTGCTCACCGACGCCGGCGCGCTGGGTCTCTCGTTATTCGTGGCGTGGCTGGCGCGACAGCCGGGGTCGGCGGCGAAGACGTACGGCTATCTCCGCTGGGAGATCCTCGCCGCGCTGATCAACGGCGCGACCCTCCTGCTCATCTCGGTCTGGATCGTGATCGAGGCCGTCGTGCGCTTCAAGCATCCCGAGCCGGTGGCCGGCGGAATCATGCTGTCGGCGGCCGTGCTCGGGTTTCTGATCAACGGCGTGGCTGTCTGGCTCCTGCACGGCGTGCGCGAGGGGAGCCTCAACGTGCGCGGCGCCTATCTCCACGTGCTCGGCGACATGCTCGCGTCCGGGGGAACCGTCATTGCGGCGATGATCATTCGATACACCGGATGGCTCCACGCCGACCCGATCGCGTCGCTGCTGACGACGGTGCTCATCATCGCCGGCGCGTGGACCTTGGTGCGCGAGTCGGTCGACGTGCTGCTCGAGGCCTCGCCGGCGCACATCGCGCTCGACCTGGTGCGCGAGCGCCTCGAGTCGATTCCCGGCGTCGAATCGATCCACGACCTCCACGTATGGACGGTCACGTCCGGCATGGTGGCAATGAGCGCGCACGCCATCGTCCGCAACTCCGGCAACCATCAGGAAGTGCTCGAGCAAGCCCACGATCTCCTGCAGAACATGGGCATCCAGCACGTCACGATTCAGCTCGAGTGCGTGGAGATGCCGGAGCGCGAGTTGCACCTGCACCCGTGACGGTCGGACGGGCCTTCAAACGCGACAGCGCGCGGAGATCCGCGCGCTGCGATAGAAAAGAAAAAACGAGTCGTGTCGCTCAGGTGAGCCGACCGACCCGCTAAGTTTGAGTTTCAGTCCGGGACTGCCCGTCGTGCCGTTCACCCGAGGACTCAGCCTCTGACTCGTCTCCGGTGAGCTCGCCGCGGGCCTTGGAGTATTCGTCCCGCTCGGCATACCCATATCCGCCGAGCACCTCACCACCCCGCATGTAATCGTGTCCGTAGCCGCGCCCGTGTGGGTAATTCTCGATCGCGGCTACATCCGCTTGACCCATTGGCCACCTCCTGCGATTGGCGTATCGGGACCATTTCGGAACCTTGGCTCCTATGCGGCATTGTGCGTACCTCGACTTCGTTGCGCAAGTGCCATCTGCCGGACCGAGCTGTCTTTCCCGCATCGACCATTGTCTTGAACACGATCCATCCCTTACCTTCCAAGGCTATGGAAATCCGTAACATCGCCATCATTGCGCACGTCGACCACGGCAAGACGACCCTCGTGGACAAGATGCTCCGGCAGGCCGGGGCCTTTCGCGACAATCAGGTTGTCCAGGAGCGCGTGATGGACTCGAACCCGCTCGAGCGCGAGCGGGGAATCACCATCCTGGCCAAGAACACCGCGGTGCGTTGGCACGGCACCAAGATCAACATCGTTGACACGCCGGGGCACGCCGACTTCGGTGGCGAGGTCGAGCGCATCCTGCGCATGGTCGACGGCGTGCTGCTCGTGGTCGACGCGTTCGATGGTCCCATGCCGCAGACGCGGTTCGTGCTGCGGAAAGCGCTCGCGCTGCATCGCACGCCGATCGTCGTCATCAACAAGATCGATCGCCCCGGCGCCGATCCGCTGCGCGTCCACGACGAAGTGCTCGACCTGCTGATCGAGCTCGAGGCCAACGAGGCGCAGCTCGACGCGCCGGTGGTCTACGTGTCCGCCCGCGACGGCACGTCGACGTTGAGTCTCGACGAGCCGCTGCAAGACCTCACGCCGCTCTTCGAGACGATCGTCGCCAAGGTGCCGCCGCCGCCCAGCGACGCCGACAGCCCCTTCCAGATGCTCATCTCGACCATCGACCACTCGCCCTACCTCGGGCGACTGGGCATCGGCCGCATCGAGCGGGGAACGGCACGCGTGGGGGAGGTCGTCGCGCTCCTGCCGCTCGATCCCAACCAGAAAGCGCAGGAAGCCCGCATCACGCGGCTCTTCACCTTCGAGGGACTCGATCGCGTCGAGGTGAAGGAGGCCGGCGCCGGCGAGATCGTCGCGCTGGCGGGCCTCGAGGGCGTCGAGATCGGATTGACGGTCACCAACCACGAGAATCCCGATCGCCTCGAGGGCATTGCCGTCGAGGAGCCGACCATCTCGGTCGACTTCATCGTCAACAACTCGCCGTTCGCCGGTCGCGACGGCAAGTTCGTCACGTCACGCCAGGTCCGCGAGCGGCTGTACCGCGAGCTCGAGCGCAACGTCGCGCTTCGCGTCGAGGACACCGATTCCACGGACACGTGGACCGTGTCGGGACGGGGCGAGCTGCACCTCACGATCCTGATGGAGACCATGCGTCGCGAGGGATACGAGTTTCAGGTCTCGCGTCCGCGCGTCATCACGCGAGAGGGGCCGAGCGGCGAGCGGTTGGAGCCGTACGAGGAGCTCGCGATCGACGTTCCCGAGGAGTTTCTCGGAAATGTGATCGAGAAGCTCGGCCCGCGTCGCGGTGAGATGATCGAAATGAAAAATCCCGGACAGGGATTGGTGCGTCTCTTGTACCGAATCCCGGCCCGCGGACTGTTCGGCTATCGCTCGGAGTTTCTCACCGACACGCGCGGCACCGGGATCATGCACCACCGATTCCTCGACTACGGCCCCTGGGCGGGTCCGCTTGCCGGACGGATGCGTGGCTCACTCGTGTCCATGGAGCATGGCACGATCGTCGCATTCGCCCTCGCCAACCTGCAGGAGCGGTCGACGCTGTTCGTCCGGCCCGGCGATTCCGTCTACGAGGGAATGGTCGTCGGCGAGAGTGCGCGGCCGGGCGACATGGACGTCAACCCGACGCGGGAAAAGAAGCTGACGAACATGCGGAGCAAATCGAGCGACGAGAACATTCAACTCGAGCCGCCGCGGGAGTTGACTCTGGAAGCCGCCCTGGAGTATATCGAGGACGACGAGCTGATCGAGGTCACGCCGCAAGGCATCCGGTTGCGCAAGCGATTCCTGAATTCGTCGGATCGTAAGAAATTGTCGCGCGAGGCCAAGCGCGAGCGGATTTCTGGTTGACGCGAGTCACACACTCACCTCCCGTTTTGTACCTCACTCAAAAGCTCTGCAAGGAGAACCGAGCAATGTCGGCCATGTTCGAGTCGTCGAATCTGTCGCTACCCGCGTTCGCGAAGCGACGCGATGACGACAGCCTCGAGGACGAGCCTCTGGAGGATGCGGACGACGATCTCGACGACGATGACGACGTCGACTTCGACGACGAGGACGACGATGACGTCGACGACGACGATCTCGACGACGATGACGTCGACGACGACGATCTCGACGACGATGAGGACGAGGACCTCGACGACGACGACGAGGATGATCTCGACGACCTCGAGGACGAGCTCGTGGATCTCGACGACGAGTACGACGAGATCGATGAGGAAGAGAAGCCCATGCGCCCGGGCCGCTACGACGAGTAGCGGCGAGTCGGGCGGGGGTCGTCCGGTCCAGCGGCCGACGCTTCTCTTGGCGAGCGCACGAAGAAAAACGAGCGGCCCGGTGTATCTCCGTACACCGGGCCCGCGTTGCAATCGGGCCCTGCCTGCCTTCAAGTTGTAGGACGGTGCATCTGCCGAAACCGCTTGCCGCCCGCCTCGCGCCCGCGCTTCTCGCGCTGGCCATCCTCGCGTCGACCGCCGCCTCCGTGCGACCGGTCGGCCCGGGCGCGCCTCGCCGCGGCACCGGTCGCATCGAGGGCACGGTCGAGATCTCCACCGCGCTGTCCAACCGCCGGCCGGTGTTTCGGATCTACTCCGACCCGGGCATCGGAGCGGTCCCGTCCGGCACCGCGCGCGATCCGGCCGTGGCCGAGCTGCACAACGTCGTGCTCTACCTCGAGGGCGACCCTGAGCAGCTTCATCCGCCGGAGGCACGACTCGAGAGTCGGCGACACGGCAGCATGGCGCAGCACGACGAGCACTTCGTCCCCCACGTGCTCCCCGTGGTCCAGGGCGCGACGGTCGATTTTCCGAACCAGGACGACGTGTACCACAACGTCTTCTCCCTGTCGGCCGCCGCCGGACCGAAGGGGTTCGACCTCGGCCGCTATCCCAAAGGCTCGTCGCGCTCGTTCACGTTCCTGCGGGCGGGAACCGTTCAGGTGTTCTGCCACATTCATTCGGACATGAGCGCGATCATCCTCGTGCTGGCGAACCCGTACTTCGCGTCGCCCGACGACGATCACCATTTCGCCATCGAGGACGTCCCCGAAGGCGACTACACGATCGTCGGGTGGCACGAGCGCGTCAAACCGATCATGCGGCGCGTCCACGTCACCGCCGGGCAGACGACGACGATCGACTTCAACATTCCGCTGCCCCAGGGCAGCAAGTCGGCGCCCTGATGGTCGCGCCCACGATCGCGTCCCTGCGCCGCCGCGCGCGCCGAAGCTCGCTGAGCATCAAGCTCGCCGCGCTCGGCGCGGCCGTGACCGCGGCGGTCGTGTTCGTCGTCTTCTGGGCCCTGAGCGTGCAGGTCCGCTCCAACACGCGCGACGTGTTCGAGCAGCAGTTGGCGCGCAACCAGCGCACCCTCCAGCAGCTCCAGGCACGCGACGCCGCCCAACTGCTCTTCGCCGCGTCGCTCCTCACCCAGACCCCGAGCTTTCAGTACGATCTCAAGATCTACCGCGTCGAGAAGAACGCCGGCGGTAAGGCGCGGACGGATCTCGTCAACACGATGGAGGACGAGCTCCGCAATCGGCTGCGCAGTGTCGAGGCCGATCTGCTGCTCGTGACCGACGACTCCGGCCGCGTGTTCGCCGCCGCGGCCCGCTCGGGCGGCGCCGTTCCGCGCGGTACCAGCTTGCTCGCGCTCAAGGCCGTCCGCCACGTGCTCGATCCCAGCGTTCCGGCGGACAGCGGCGATCTCGCCGCCCTGCGCACCGACACCGGCGACCTCGAGATCGCGGTGTACCCCATCGTGCAGGACGGCTTCACGCTCGGCACACTCATCCTCGGTCGGCGCCTCGACGCCGCGTTCATCGCCTCGGCGCGCGCGGCGTCGGACGCCGACGTGCTGTTGACCGCGGGCCTCGACGTGCTCGGAACGAGCGATTCGGCGTTCGCGGCTCCGGCGGTCGCCGGGCAGCTCGCGGCGCACGCGCGTGATTCACAACCTTCCGTCATGACGCTGCTCGGTGATGAGTACATCGCGGCACCGCTCAGTCTCGGCGAGACGCAGCAGCACGAGCCCGTGCGCCTGTGGATGCTGCAGCCGCTGTCGCGGCGCGTCGCCGCGCTGATGCGCCCACTGCGTCTGGACTTCCTCGTCTACGGCGCGTTCGCCGTGCTCATCGCCGGCATCGGCGCCGCCTTCGTCGCCGGGACGGTGCTCGGTCCCTTCCACCGGTTCGTGCGATACATGCGCTCCGGCGCGGCCGCCGAGCAGCGGCAGGGCCGCTTCGACGCCGACGACGAGGCCGCCGAGGTCCGCACGCTCAACGAGTCGTTCAACCAGCTCATGGACTCCCTCACGCTCAAGCGTCGCGAGCTCGAAGAGCGGACGGCCGAGCTGGTGGCGGCGAACGTGGTGTTGACCGACGAGATCAGCGAGCGCACGCGAGTCGAGCAGGCGCTGCGCGAGAGTCAGGCGCAGCTCCGCCAGTCGCAGAAGCTCGAGGCGATCGGCACGCTCGCCGGCGGCATCGCCCACGACTTCAACAATCTCATAACCGTCATCTCGGGCTACACCGAGCTGGCGCTCATGCGCGCCGACAAGAACAGCTCATCGGCCGAGGATCTGCGCCAGGTGGTCGACGCGGCGGACCGCGCGGCCAACCTCACGCACCAACTGCTCGCCTTCAGCCGCAAGCAGGTGCTCCAGCCGACGGTGCTCGATCTGGGCGACGTGGTGGACGGCATCGCGCCGATGCTGCGCCGCATCATCGGCGAGCACATCGAGCTCCGCCTCGAGGCGGGCGCTCCGTTGGGCCGCGTGCGGGCCGACCGAGGGCAACTCGAGCAGGTGCTGCTCAACCTCGCCGTCAACGCGCGCGACGCGATGGCCGGCGGCGGCACGCTGACGCTCGCCACCGCGAACGTCCCGGGCGGCGTCTCGCTCGTCGTCTCCGACACCGGCGTCGGAATGTCGGAGGACGTCAAGGATCACATCTTCGAGCCGTTCTTCACGACGAAGGAGCCGGGGAAGGGCACGGGCCTCGGCCTGTCGACGGTGTACGGCATCGTCAATCAGTCGGGCGGCGCGATCAGGTTCGACAGCGCGCTCGGGCGCGGCACGTCGTTCACGATCGTGCTTCCGGCGGCCGAGATGGTCGCCGTCGGCGACGCCGCGCCCGTCGAGGAAGCGGAGCTCCCGCGCGGCACGGAGACGATCCTGATCGTCGAGGATGCCGAGGATGTCCGCATTCTCGCGCGGCGCACGCTCGAGGAGCGCGGGTACACGGTGCTCGTGGCGCGCAACGCCGAGGAGGCATTGGAGATCGCCAACGCGCGGAGCATCGACCTGCTGCTCGCCGACATCGTCATGCCCCGCACGAGCGGACCGCAGCTCGTCGCCAAATACCTGGCAACGCGCCCGGCGCCGCTCGTCATCTACATGTCCGGCTACGCGGACGACGCGCTGGCTCAGTACGAGCTCGATCCGGGCGCGGTGTTCCTCCGCAAGCCGTTCACGCCGATGGTTCTCGCGCGCACCGTTCGCGACGCGCTGGACGCGCTGCGTCCGTCGGCGGAAGCCGGGGCGGCGGCCGACTGATGCGCACTTGGCCGTTGGACCGCGCCGCCGTAGTTGCCCTCGTGGCCGCGAGTCTCAGCGTCGCGCCGTGCGTCGGCGCGCGGGCGCAAGGTCCCGTGCTGCTGCAAGGCATCGCCGACGGTGAATTCTGGTCGACCAACGCACACTCGAATTTGTTGACGCGCAACGGCGGACAGCCGGCCGGCCTCGGACGAGTGCAGCTGTGGGGCGCGGTGGAACCATGGCGCGGCCTCGTCGCGTACGCGCAGGGCGATTTCGA
>Ga0157370_10006216_pt1 | contig 13234 bp, 16 predicted proteins | sample C35metaG_FD_113463 | JGI IMG/M metagenome (GOLD analysis project Ga0157370, IMG submission 113463) | Corn rhizosphere microbial communities from Kellogg Biological Station, Michigan, USA - C3-5 metaG | ecosystem: Host-associated > Plants > Roots > Rhizosphere > Soil | place: USA: Michigan...
CAGCAGCAGCAGGGCCGCCGCCAGTCCGGTATAATTGGCCAGGCCGAAGACATCGTGGCGCAAGGGCTGCACATGCGCCTTCGCCCAATGCTCATAGATGTAATAGAGCCAGGGCCGCCCCCGCAGATGCACGCATTGGCCGATCCCGGCATGGAAAACACTCACCATGCCGGCCCAGATGCCCACGTCGCGGCGGAAATCCAGCGATACCGCCCGATTGCGCCCCCAGATCTGCTTGAAGGGCCCTATTAATAAAGTGAAGGCGATCAGCACCAGCCCGGGCCAGGCGCTGGCGAAACTCAGCCTGGTGATGACATCGCTGTAGGGCCTGGTCAGGTACAGCGCAGCGGCGCTGCCGATGCTCAATACCCCCAGCGGCAGATGGTGACGAAGAAGGCGGCGCGACAGGCGCGGACTTATCATGGCATTTCCGGTTGTTCTTTTTGTTATTCCGCTATCAGCCGCACAAAAACCATCGCCCCATGTGGCGCGTTGCCATAACCGGCGTGTCCGGGCGTCATGTCGAAGGCATAAAGTCCACCCAGCCCGAACTTCCAATGATCGGCCAGCCGGAAATCGCGTATCGCGCCCAGCGACACCTCGCCCGCGCGCACAATGCGCCCCGGCACCAGCTCCGCATTCTCTTCCCATTCGGCGCGGGAAAACAATGTCCACAGGTCGGCGGGCTTGTAGTCGGCTTCCGCCAAAAAGGCGTTCAACCGCTCGCCGCTGGAAAGGCTCTTCAAGCCCCAGGCCAGGGTCGCCGCCAGCGAGCCTTCCTCCCCGATGTCGGTGACATAGGTGCCGCTGGCGGTATAGCGCGTCTCGTCAACCTGGGGCTCCAGCTCTTCCGGACTGTTGAGGTGCCCCCACGAGGCCTGCAGCGACCAATGCTCATCGGGATTGAACGAAATCCGCGCCGCGGTCGAATCCATCCTGGGATGGTCGAAGCCGAAGCGATGCTGGTCCGGCTCGCGGCCCGTGAATTGCGAAACTTCCAGCTTCCAGTCGTCCAGCACCACCCCCGCCGTCGCCACACCGAAGCTCACATGGGTCGAATCCAGCCAGTGATGGGTGATGGGCGCGGCCGGATCATCCATGGCCGAGGCGCGATGCATGAAGGCCGACGGGCCCAGCGCCGGCTCGCCCGGATAACCCAGATACAGAAAGACCGAACTCTGATCGTCCAGCCTGCGGCTGTAGCTGCCCGCCATCTCCATCACCAGGTCATGCGGATGCTGCCGGTCGATGAGCGGCGTTGCGCCGTCCGCCGTCTCCCCGCTTGCCAGCAGCAGCGGATAACCGCGCCGGCCCATGAAGGGATCGGGGCTCAGCATGGCGCGAAAGCCAAGGGTGCCATCTCCGAAATCCCGCTGCGCCATCCCCATCGCCATGCCGGCGAGAAACGGCATCTGATCGCCGCGCGGTCCGCTCTGCGTGTCGTACACCCCCGTCAGCGCCAGGCGGCTCATCAGCATCCAGTCGCCTTCCATGTCCATGCGGCCCATGGCCGGCCCAAGGTCCGGCTGCCAGCTCGTGCCCGAAGACTCCCGGTTCATGGCATAGCCCCCGAACGCGCCATGCATCGTCATGCCCGCGTCACCCATATCCATGCCCCCCGTCCCCTGGGCCATGGCGGGCGGGGCGGACAGCAACAGGCACAGGATCAGCTTCTTCATGGATGAAATCAGCGCGCGGATTTGCTGAACAGGTCCACCAGCTCTTCGAACTTGGCCCGCGCGTCCTTCGCGTTCCCGCTTTTGATCGCATCCGCCACGCAATGATGGGAATGCGACTTCAGCAGCTCATCCTCCACCTTGCGCAGCGCCGCCTTGATCGCCTGGATCTGCGTCAGGATGTCGATGCAATAGCGGTCTTCCTCGATCATGCGGGCAATGCCGCCGACCTGGCCCTGGATGCGGGACAGGCGCTGAATTAATTTCGCATCGTGATGTGGCATTTTATACCCCTGTAGGGTATATAGACAGAGTCGGCCCGTGCCGCAACCTTGATGCGAGCAACTCCATGCGCCTTGGCTTCGCTTTGCTTGCCTCCGCCCTCTCCGCTGCCGCGCTCTCGCCCGCGCTGGCAGAGGCAAAGCTGGTGCAGTCCAGCCCGGCGGCCGATGCGACGGTCGCGGCCCCCCGAAGCATCAAGCTCACCTTCAGCGAGAAGATCGCCGCTACCTCGGCTGCGGAGCTCTCCATGGGCGATGGCATGGGCATTCCCACCAAAAGCTCCGTGTCGGACGATGGCAAGACGCTCACCGCCCGTCCCACCGCGCCCTTCATGGCCGGCAAATGGACCTTGTCCTGGCACGCCACCGCAGCCGGCGGCCAGAAGAGCCAGGGCGCCTACAGCTTCACAGTAAAATGATCAGGGCTTGGTGAAGCTCAAATGCACCGATAGCTTGTCGCCTGCCTTCACATCGGCCAGCGAAGCGGGCGGGAAATGTAGCTTTAGCGCCATGTTCCCGGAACTGGCATCGACCAGCCCGGTCTTGGCATCCAGTGCGGTGACCGTCACCGCCATGACGTGCATGCCCTTCATCCGGGCGCCCATCATGCCGCCCTGCATCATGCCGCCCTGCATCATCTGGCCCTGCATCATCGTGCCCTGCTGCGAAGACTGGCTATTGGCCGGCGGCTGAGCCTGGACAATGGCGGTCAAGCCCGTCAGCGCACCGAACGCGAGCAGCGCAAACAGATATGGTCTCATGTCGACCTCCTACGCGGGTTTCACAATCAAGTTAATGCGAATTCCGAAGGCATGATTTGCGCAGGATCAACATGGCCTGGCTATAGGCCTTATCTCTTGAGGCTTCCGCGCGCGACCATTATATACCCTACAGGGGTATATTCGAGGCAGAACCATGAGCACGTCTCACCAGCACACTTCCGCCCGGCATCCAGACTCCGAGACCGATCCCGTCTGCGGCATGACCGTCGATCCCCGCACGGCCGGGCATGCCGCGTATCAGGGCACGACGTTTTATTTCTGCAGCGAAGGCTGCCGGACCAGGTTTCTCGCCGATCCGAAACACTATCTGGCGCCGGCGCCCAAGGCCGACGCTTCGGATGATCAGATCTACACCTGCCCCATGCATCCGCAGATCCGCCAGGCCGGCCCGGGCTTCTGTCCCATCTGCGGCATGGCGCTGGAGCCCCTGATCGCCTCGGACGCTGCGCCGAACGCCGAACTGGCGGACATGACCCGCCGCTTCTGGATCGGTCTTGTCTTGGCGCTTCCGGTCGTGGCGCTGGGCATGCTGGGCGGGATGCTGGGCCTGGACCGGCTGATCCCGCCTTCGCTCAATGTCTGGACTCAGTTCGCGCTCGCCACTCCGGTCGTGTTGTGGGCGGGCTGGCCCTTCTTCGTCCGCGCCTGGGCCTCGCTGGTCACCGGCAACCTCAACATGTTCACCCTGATCGCGCTGGGCACCGGCACGGCCTTCGGCTACAGCCTCGCCGCCACCATCGCGCCCGGCCTGTTCCCGCCGGCCTTCCACGATCATCACGGCATGGTGGAGGTCTATTACGAAGCCGCTTCCGTCATCACCGTGCTGGTGCTGCTGGGCCAGGTGCTGGAACTGAAAGCCCGCGAAACCACCTCCGGCGCCATTCGCGCCCTGCTCGATCTCGCGCCCAAGCTGGCGCGGCGCGTCAGCGGGAACGGCGAAGAAGAAGTGCCACTCCAGGCCCTGGTGGTGGGCGATCTGGTGCGCGTGCGCCCCGGCGAGAAGGTCGCGGTGGACGGGATCGTGGTGGAAGGCCGCTCGGCAGTGGATGAGTCCATGGTCACCGGCGAATCCATGCCGGTCACCAAGGAAAGGGACGCCCGCGTCATCGGCGGCACCATCAACCGCTCCGGCGCTTTGGTGATCCGCGCCGAAAAGCTGGGCCAGGAGTCCATGCTGGCCCGTATTGTGGCGATGGTGGCCCAGGCCCAGCGCAGCCGCGCTCCCATTCAGCGCCTGGCAGATCGCGTGGCGGGCTGGTTCGTGCCGCTGGTCATCGCGGTGGCCTTGATGGCTTTTGCAGCCTGGATGGTATGGGGGCCCGAGCCACGTCTGTCGTATGCGGTGGTCGCCGCCGTCACGGTCCTGATCATCGCCTGCCCCTGCGCGCTTGGACTGGCCACGCCCATGTCCATCATGGTGGGCGTCGGGCGGGGCGCGCGTGCCGGTGTCCTCATCAGGAACGCCGAGGCGCTGGAGCGTATGGAGCGCGCCGATACGCTGGTGATCGACAAGACCGGCACCTTGACCGAAGGAAGACCCGCCGTGGTGGAGATCGTGGCCAGCGGCATGTCCGAGAAGGAATTGCTGCGCCTCGCCGCCGGGGTCGAGCAGGCCAGCGAACACCCTCTCGCCGCGGCCATTGTCGCGGCAGCGCAGGAAAAGAAGATCCCGCTTCCGCCGGCCTCCGATTTCGAATCTCCCTCGGGCAAGGGTGCGATCGCCCGGGTCGAAGGAAAGCGCGTCGCGTTGGGCAATGCCGCCTATCTGGCCGAGCTCGGGATCGACGTCACACCGCTGAATGCCAAGGCCGATGCACTGCGCCAAGACGGCGCCTCTGCCATCTTCTGTGCCGTTAATGATTTGGCCGCAGGCATTTTTGCCATTGCCGACCCGATCAAGCCCTCCACGGCATCGGCGCTGGCCGCCCTCAAAGCCGGCGGTATCCGCATCGTGATGCTCACCGGCGACAATCGCACCACCGCCGAAGCGGTGGCGCGCCGCCTCGATATCGCCGAGGTCCAGGCCGAAATACTGCCAGACCGCAAAAGCGAAATCGTGGAGAAGCTCAAGGCCGAAGGCCGGGTGGTGGCGATGGCGGGCGATGGCGTCAATGACGCCCCTGCCCTGGCGGCTGCCGATATTGGCATCGCCATGGGCGGAGGAACGGATGTGGCGATGGAAAGCGCCGGAATCACGCTGATCAAGGGCGATCTCACCGGCATCGTGCGCGCGCGCAACCTGTCCAGGGCCACCATCCGCAACATCCGGCAGAATCTGTTCTTCGCCTTCATCTACAATGGCGTCGGCGTGCCGGTAGCGGCGGGCGTGCTTTATCCGGCCTTCGGCATTCTGCTTTCGCCGGTGATCGCGGCGGCGGCCATGGCGCTCTCCTCCGTCAGTGTCATCGCCAACGCACTGCGCCTGAGAGCCGCAGATGTGGGCTGAACCGGCGTGCCATCGATTCCCGAGGCCAGGCAAAAGTTCCTCGATCGTCCGCAGACACACGATTTACTTCAATTGTGGAACGCTTCCAGCCCCTTACCGTTCTAGGGAGCAATAGCGTACGGATAGGGTAATAGTGGCAGGGTAACAGTGGCCGAGCTTCGGGGAGCGGATTTCTATCGGCAACGCGCGGGTGATATGCGGCGCCAGGCGGAACGGGCGATCAGCCCTCACCTGCGCGAGACCTATTTGCGCATAGCCGTGGATTGGGAACGCATGGCCGACGAGGCCCGTGCCAAGGAGACGGCGCTCGGCCGGTCCAGCGGCATGGGATCAGGCACCTGACGGCTGCGCAATCACACAGGATCAATCACGGTTCGTACGCTCGGATACGGCAACCCTCGCCTTGCCCCGCCTCCGGTACCGCCGCCTGTCGAGGGGATCCTGTGATGTTTTTGCGACCTGGGGACGCAATGAGCCCAGGAATCTACTCAAAGCTGCTCACAAAACCCATGAAGACAAGGTGATAATGGCTTGAAAATACTGTGATTTCTGTATTCAGTTCCAAGCGCCTGAAATTAAACCAAAATTTCCCGCCGCACGGAACGGTACAATCATCTGTCAGTTTTATGACTCCAGGGGCACGGAGCATGGGTTGTGGCTGAGATCATTGATTTTCCTGACCAACAGCAGGCCGGCCGGCATGTCGTCCTGGTCGTGGACGACGAGTTTCTGGTCCGCACCGTTCTCAGCGAAATTCTCAAGGATGCCGGCTTTCACGTTCTGCAGGCGGAAACCGCCCACGACGCCATCGCCATCCTGGAACATCCGCCCCAGGTGGATCATGTGGACCTGGTGTTCAGCGACGTGAAGATGCCCGGCATGGACGGCTTCGAACTGGCGCGCTGGGTCAATGAGAACAAGGCCGATACGCCCGTGATCCTGGCCAGCGGCTATGTCGGCAAGACCAACATGGCGGCCGAACTGCGCTGCGCCGAGGTCCTGAAGAAGCCCTTCGACTTCGACACCGTGATCGACAAGATCCGCGATACCATTTCGCGCCGCCGGGCCCGGTTCGCCTGATCGTACATCACTTTTTCCGCGCCAGTTCGTGATAGCCCTGCGCGACTTTTAGCCAGCTTTCGCGCAGCATGGGATCGGTCGTCTTGGCAGCGCGCGCTTCGGCTTCTCTTGCGCGGGCCAGGAATTCTTCCCGGCGGCGTTCTTCGGGATCGTTATTGTTCATGTCGCTGATAACGTCGGCCCCTGGACTGCTTTCTTCGGACACGGTTTTTTGCCTGACTCTATTGCCCGGAATCTTTCAACAAGAGTGATAGGTCGGTCGTGGTACGGAGCGCCACAAGGAACTTCTATCTCCTGCCCGGAACTCTTTCTCCTGCCTGTGGCCAAACTGCGGCCGCGCCGTGGCGCCCTTTCCCGCGGCCGGGCCCCTGATTTCATATCGGGACACCCTTCCCTATCTCCCGGTCCACCCGTTTTGCGCAATGGTTTCGGCCCGATTCAGGCTGATCGCGCCTTTGGCATCATGGACATGCCCTCGCGCGCCCGCCTGTGGATTGTCGCAGCTGTGCGATCGCAGCAACCCTCTGCTAACCAGAGGGTCCGGAATCTTCATCATGAAGGAACCGTGAGGCGCCCAGCGTCCTATACTCCCATCACCGGGGGTTTTGTTCTTGATTTACTGGGTTGCATATCAGCGCGGGTCCTTCAGTGTGAAGGAACGCTATTTTTCTCCCGAACGGGCGCGGGATCGCTGCGGCGATCTCATCACCGAGGCGCGCTACATTCGCATCATCCCCGGGGAGGAAAACGAATCGCATCTGCTTTCCCATTGCTTCGAGCTTCCCGCGGCGAGCTGACACATCAGCCGTGGCGCCCCCGCCAGGGCTCGCCGCATCCATCCACGGATGGCGGGCCGCGCAATCCGCCAGTGCCTCTGCAGGGGCGCGGCGCGGGGCACGCATTGCACTGGCCCGTCACCACGGCGTTGATCCACGAACCCTTGTCGGCATAGACCGCCCCGCCGATGCCGAGTGCCAGCAGCATCCAGATCACCACCCAGCTTGATCTGGACATCCCGCGCCTCCCGACCGCCGCCGGACAATAGCATGGAAGGCGTGCATCCGCCGCCGTTGCCGCCTCCCCCATCCGCCAGTAGTTTCCCGGCATGAGCCCGACTCTCCTTTCCGTGCAGACCGGCCGTGTCGCCCCGCTGGGTCCCGAAGAGGTGCCCAGCGGCATCGTCAAGATCGCGCGCGCCGGCGCCGTGGCGGTCGGCCCCTTAGGCCTGGAGGGTGACGAGCAGGCGGACCTGGAAGTGCATGGCGGCCCCGAGAAAGCAGTCTATGCCTATGCGGCGGCGCATTTCCCCGACTGGGCGGCGCGCTTTGCCCATCTGGCCTTCGCCGGCGGCGCCATGGGCGAGAATCTCACCGTCGCCGGCCTTGAGGAAAAAGACATCTGCGTCGGCGACGTGCATGCGATCGGCACCGCCCTGCTGCAGGTCTGCCAGCCGCGCCAGCCCTGCTTCAAGTTCAACCTGCTGCATGACGAACTTGTCTCCAGCGCCATGGTCAGAAGCTTCCAGTCGGGCTGGTACTATCGCGTCCTGGCGCCCGGCGCGCTCAGCGCCGGCGATGCCGTCATCCTGCAGGCGCGGCCCAATCCGGATTTTCCGTTTTCACGCCTGGTGGAGATCGTCTATCGCAAGCGCGGCGAACGTGCCGACCTGATTCGCATGACGGACATGGAAGGCCTAGCCACCCAGTGGCGCGAACGTGCCAGGCTGATGCTGGGCTAAATTACGGCCTGGAAACGCCTCGCACGAACGGCATCCATTTGATAACTAAAATTCGTCATGCGCTGTATGCATAATTTTTCACCATTGCCGGAACTGTACGTGTTCGCGCACATTTACATCGGCAACAAGAAGTGAGCGGCATCTGCGCACGACGACGGATTTCATCATGTCAAAAGTTATCATCGCGCCACGGTCGCGGCTTTCCGCGGGTCTGTGGATTTTGACCTTGTCGGCTGCCGCCGCATTCATCCTGTTATCGGTCAGATATTTCATGCCGCACGGCGCGAGCCTCCAAGGCCGCGGCGCACTGCTGGTTGTAATCTCGACCGGGCTGCTGGTGGGCGCCGGCCCGCTCCTGGGACTGGTTGTACTTCCCCACCGGCTGTTCCTGCTGCTCAACTTCCTCGTCATCCTGGACATCATCTGCACCGGCTTTCTGACGTATTTCATCCCGGCCCATGTCGCCTTCGCGCTGATGGTCGGGGCGGCGCTCGGCTGGTTCGCCCATCCCGGTCCGGGGCCAAGGGCCTGATCCGCAGATCGCGTCGATCGGCCTGCTATCGCCCCAACGCTTCCTGCATCCGGTCGGCGACCTCGTTCTGCTGGCGCAGCAGATCCTTGTCAGCATCCATCGTGTAGAGGCCGCGCAGATAGGCCAGGTCGGCCGTCGTCATGCCCTCCATCGCCTGATTGCAGTTCGGCGCCATCATGTTCACGATGCTGGGCAGCTGCTGGCAGACATCCAGTGAACGCAGCTGGGTCAGCGCCAGCATGGCGATGTAGTCGCCCAGCGGGTTGAGGCCGCGTCCCGCAAGGGTGCTGGAATCCACCACGATCAGCACGTGATTGAAGCCGCTGCGCACGCCGTTGTTGATGTGATTTCCGGTCACCTTGGCATAGGTCGCGTAGGGCAAGGATATGGGATCGCGATTGACGCCCATGCTGGAGGGCATCGCAAAGGCCGTGATGTTATTCATCTCGATGCCCAGGCGCCGGGAACTGTCTACTTGCCTGCGCCCATCCAGGTCGATGGTTTCGGTCGAGTACCAGGCCTGAATGGGGCGGGTGATCGTTGCCAGCCTCTCCCTGGCGGCGCTGCCCTCTGCATAACCCAGATAGTCCGGATCATGGGCGCGTACATCGTCCAGCAGCGCCTGCGGCGTGGTGGTGAAAACGATCTGGATATTGGGCGTGCAGGCCTCATTGCCGTTGACCGGGGCGCCAACGCTCGCCGCGATGTCCTTCACCCGATCCGTGACCAGCGATGCCACGCCCGGCGGCTGACCAATCGTGACCGGGCAGACGCCGCTTTCCCAGCGCGCGATCTTTTCCGCCAGCTTTGTCGGGGTGAAAAAGGCCTTGGCGAATTTCTCGACCGTCGCGCGCGACTTGGCCGCCGTTACGGTGATGCTTTCCAGCCGCGGCGACGGTCCTTGTGCCGATGCGGCGGGCGGCCCTATCAGGATCCATGCGCTCGCAAGAAGCGCGCCGGGCGTCACTCTCTGCATGACAGCCGATCCCCCAGTGGCGGGAATATATCCACTTTTCGGGGCGGGCGGGCCACAAACACATCTTCCGCCCCAGCGCCCTTCCCCACTACCATACTCCAAACAAGAGCGCGGGGACCATGGCCGAACTGGAGCACTGGGACAGCTTCTATGTGATCGTCGGCGCCGCCGCCGGCGCCCTGATCGGGCTGCAATTCGTGGTCATGACTCTGATCGCCGAAAACCCGCCCAAGCGCGTGGCCGAGGCCAATCCCGTCTTCGCCACCCCCACTATTGTGCATTTCAGCATCTGTTTTTTGGTGTCGGCGCTGATGAGCGTGCCTTGGACGAGCGCCGTCGAGGCCGCCTGGGCCTGGGGCCTCACCGGCCTTGGCGGCTTCATCTATACGCTGATGGTGGCCGCCCGCATGCGCAAGCAAACGGCCTACATGCCTGACGCCGAGGACTGGCTGTTCCATGCCCTCCTGCCGCTTGCAGCCTACCTCTTTCTGGGTCTGTCGGCGTCCTGCGCCCAAAGCCGCGAACACAGTTCCCTCTTCGCCGTCGGCGCGTGCTCGCTGGCCCTGCTCTTCATCGGCATTCACAACAGCTGGGACAGCGTGGTCTTCGTCAGCACCGGCCAGAGCGAGAAGAAAGACGCGGCCGGCGAATAGTCAGCCGAACAGTCCCTTCACATTCGCCGGTTCGCAGCGCAGATACTGGTTCGGCGCCTTCACCGTCGCGCCCAGCGCCGCCGCCGCATGCCAGGGCCAGCGCGGGTCATAGAGCATGGCGCGCGCCAGAGCGATCAGGTCGGCGTCGCCGGTGGCGATGATCTCCTCGGCCTGGGTGAAATCGGTGATCAGCCCCACCGTCACCACCGGCATCTTCACCGCCTGTTTCACGGCCCGCGCCAGCGGCACCTGATAGCCGGGCCCCAGCGGGATCTTCTGCGCCGGCGACAGCCCGCCGCTGGAGACATGGATGGCGTCGCAACCCCGCGCCTCCAGCGCCTTGGCGAACTCCACCGTCTGCGCGATGTCCCAGCCGCCTTCAACCCAGTCGGTACCCGACACCCGGATGCTGACGCTTTTATCCGCTGGAAACGCCGCGCGCACCGTCTCGAACACCTCCAGCGGAAAGCACAGCCGGTTCTGCAGCGATCCGCCATACGCGTCCGTCCGCTTGTTGGACAACGGCGACAGGAACTGATGCAGCAGATAGCCATGCGCGCCATGGATCTGCACCACGCCGATGTCCAGCCGAGCCGCCCGCCGCGCCGCGTCGGCAAAGCCCTCGCGCACCCGTTTCATGCCTTCGCGGTCCAGCGCGGCGGGCGCCACATCGCTGTCCAGGAACGGCACATCTGACGCCGACACGGTCTGCCAGCCATTCACCGCGCCGGGCGCAATCTGCTTGCCGCCCTTCCACGGCACCTCGGTGGAGGCCTTGCGTCCGGCATGGGCAAGCTGCAGCGCGATCGGCATATCCGACCAGCGCCGCACGCTTTCCAGCACCTTGCCCATGGCGCGTTCGGTGGCGTCGTCATAAAGCCCGGTATCGCCATAGGTGATGCGCCCTTCCGGCACCACCGCCGTCGCCTCGATGGTCAGCAGCGCCGCACCCGACAGGGCCAGGTGTCCCAGATGGATCACATGCCAGTCGGTCATGCAGCCATCCACGGCCGAGTATTGGCACATGGGCGCGATCACGATCCGGTTGCGCAATTCGCGGTTGCGGATTTTGAGCGGCGTGAACAGGGCGGGCTGGGCCATCATCTGTCTCCCGCTTTGCCCAGCACCAGCGCCGGCATGGGCGAGATTTCATAGCGGAAGCCGGCCTCGGCCTTGATCGCCGGATCGCCCGCCGCCAGCGCCGCCGGGTCTTGCCCGTCCGGCAGGGTCCAGAAGCCCGCGCCATAGCCGCCCTTGGGATCGGCCACCGGCCCATAGGCCACGGCCCACCCCTTCTCGGCGAAGCCCCGCCAATAGGCCTGGTGCGCGCCCATGATGGCCCGCTCCTGGTCGGTCATGGTGACCATGAAATCCGGCCGCGGCGGGATCAATTTGAGAAAGTAGTGCTTCATGGAGGCTCCGGGTAAGACCTGAAAAACTGCGCGCGCTACCAAACCGAGCCACCCGGCCAATGTAAAGTTTTCCCAATCCCCCGCCCGCCCCGTTCCCGGGCCCACACCGCCGGGCTAGGATGACCGAGTCGGGGAGACTGGAGCGTCGGCAAAAGCCGGAGCGACCAAGCAGGAGCGATCGGCAACCCGGAGCGAGGGCCTGCCGGCGCGACCAACACATAAAGGGGTTGTCATGAAAAAGCTGTTCGCCGCGCTGCTTTTGTCCGCCATCCCAATACTGGCTCTCCCAACCTCCTCCCGGGCGCAAGGCGCGCCGGGCGATGTCGCCGCCGGCAAGAAGCTGTGGGACGGCAACGAGCTCTTCTGCAAGAACTGCCATGGCCGCGACGGTGAAGGCGCTTTTGGCCCTGACCTGGCCGGCCGCGGCCTGTCGCCGGCGGAATTCCTGAAAGCGGTGCGCAAACCCTGGGGCGTGATGCCCGCCTTCACCGATGCCCAACTCAGCGACGCGGAAGCTGCGAACCTGGCCGCCTATTTCGCCACCCTGCAAAAGGTCGCCGAGCCTGGCGCCTGGCGCGTGCCGGTATCCGACACCGCCCCCCATGGCCAGCAAGTCTACATGTCCCAAGGCTGCGCCCAGTGCCACGGCGCCACCTTCGACATGCCGCGCGCCACGTTCGGCGGCAAGGCCGCGACCTATAACGACCTGCGCGATCTGGTCTACACCCACACCGACTTCATGCCGAAGTTCGAGGAAGTGCGGCCCGGCCAGCGCCTGCGCATGGGCAATTTCAATCCCCTGCGTATCCCTGAATCCGAGATCCACGAGATCTACAACTGGGCCCATGACGATCTGGGCTTCCGTCCGCAGCTTGCGGCGCAATACACCTCAACCGGCGGTACCGCTTACGCGCTCAACGTCACCAACAATGGCGAGACCGGCAAGGGCCTGACCGCGCAGGGCGTGGTGATCGACGTTCTGGTGCCGGCCGGCGCCACCGTCACCGGCACCACGGGCGCCGGCTACAAGGGCGTGCACATGGACGAGAAGATGAAAGGCAATGTCGCCGAATGGCAGGTGGCCAAACTTGCCCCCAAGGATGCGCAGGTCTTCACCATTTCCTTCAGCCAGGCGCCCGCCAACCCGGCTGACTTGAAAGGCTCGATCCGCTGGGCCAAGCCCGCCCCCAAGACCGGTCCCAACATGGATGCGCTGAACTTCGCGCTGCGTGCTCCTGGTGGTCCTGGCGGCGGTCCCGGCGGCGGCGGCGCGCCAAACCGGACCGCGCAATAACGCCCATACAGTATCGGGGTTTCGGCTAGACCGCGCGGCTGCTGCCGCCCGCCGTCCACTGGCCATCAAGCGTCAGCGAGGCCATGTATATCTGCTGGCCCGCCTGATCGCGGACTGCCAGATGGACCTGGCCTCCGAGCCGAAATTCTTCCAGGGCCACTGCCAGCACCAGGCGACGCGCCTGTTCGGGAACGGACCTGGCGGGCAAGTCTATTCCGTTAACATCACGCTCGTCGTTGATATCGAAGAAGCACCGCATCGCAGCCCGCTTTCGTGGCGCTGAAACGATCAGATCCGCTCACACGACAATTATGACAGGAGCTTCGAGTCGGATCAATTAGCCTTTCGGTCGGTGATGGAAAGA
>Ga0157370_10006217_pt1 | contig 13231 bp, 22 predicted proteins | sample C35metaG_FD_113463 | JGI IMG/M metagenome (GOLD analysis project Ga0157370, IMG submission 113463) | Corn rhizosphere microbial communities from Kellogg Biological Station, Michigan, USA - C3-5 metaG | ecosystem: Host-associated > Plants > Roots > Rhizosphere > Soil | place: USA: Michigan...
ATGATAAGCTAAAACGTTTATATTTCCTTCTTCCAATAGCCTAAGCCTACCGATCATCCTCTCGTCTAGATAACGAGGCTCATTGTTCCAAAAAAGACCATGATGAACGATCAGAGTGTCAGCGCCATAATCGATAGCAGCTTCAATTAGATCCTGAGAAATTGACACACCAGTAGCAATGCGTCGGATATTCTCAGCACCAGTAAACTGCAATCCCATCGGACCATAATCTCTGAACGAGTGTAGGGCCAACTTATCGTTGGCCCACTCGACAACTGTTTCTCTATCTACCAACAGAAATCCTATCTTTTGAAGGTAATCTTTGGCTTACCAAGATAAGCCACAATTCCTGCAACACCCCACCATGCACTTACCGTAAACAGCTTGTATAGCACGATAATTGCTAGGGCATATAGGCCAAGGAAGAAAATGAGAAATAGTAAACTTAATCCGAGTAGAGTCGGCCCTGAAACCTTAAACGTTTTCTTCGGTGAGGTTCTTATCATTTCCAATCTACCTCGAAACCATCATCCTCGCCGTTATAATCGTCGTGACATTCACAATCAACAATGCCACAGCAGTATTCAGATCCACAGTTGCATTCCTCGTCCTCATACTCATATGCACTATCCTCAGTGAGAGGAGAAGTATAAGGATTGTCAATCGTATTAACTACGACATATCGACAGACACGCATCTTCTCCCAATCCGAATCGGTCGGAACGCTTACAACGTCGCGAGGATTCACATGGACTTCAAGAAGAGCACCCTGACTAAAGCTATCAGCATACCGATAGGAACCTACGTGTAGACCGGTGGAACAGCCCTCAGAAGGATCCCACTGTACCTGATTGCGAGGCATCTCAACAACTGCGCCGATGTAGTTCGGGATTGCACCTGTCTTTACTTCACCATCAACAATTGCGGTGCCGGTATTGATCGAAGTAAATTCCCCATTGTCAGCCCGGACGCCCTTGTAACCGACGATCATTCCATCAGGAGTGATGGTAAAGTCTCGGCGGTCAAGCCACTCAAAAAGCTGCTCGCGAGAATGCTCATTCGGATTAGCCTGAACGTTCTCGAAGAAGTTAACGAGGCTACGCCAATCCTGAACACCCTCATTCTGATATCGGATTACCTGCTTAGTGAGTACGTTATCAACCTCAACGCCATCGAGATACAGGCGACCGTTAGCCATCGTTACACGATCACTGAGACGCTCAAACTTTGTAGCTACAGTCTGTGCTACATCAAATAGATCTGCAATACTTTCGTCGCGATTCAGCGCGCCCTCACGAATCCGTTCAAAGTTCGGATGAGAGGAATGAGCAACCAATGGGCCACGACCAGAAAGGAATACGGTGATGTTCTCATCTCCGTCGTCGTTACCAACAATACTAAACTGCATTCTGAGCCTCCTGTTCTGCTGCGTAGACAGCATTAACATAAAGATAGGTGTGAGATTTCATATCTGCATTCATAATAACATATCCTGGCAGATTAGTCAAGAGCGGATATTTGTTGAGAGGGTTCTTCCAATCAACCTTGGTAAGCTGAGCCAAAGTTCCATACCTCTGATACTCCTCAAAGAGTTTCGCATCTTTCATCTTCGATGCTGCGATTGCAACCTTAAAGTCTGGATCATCTACCAGTGATTCATCAAACTTCTTTAGTTTATCGGTCGAAGAAAGAGTTCTCAGATGAAGCATAAGCTTCTGAGTCTCAGTCAACTTTTCTACCCACTTCGAAGCAAGTTCCATGCAAGCCTCGTGAAGCTCCTTAGCAGAAGGGAAATCTCTCTTGAACTTATTGATTCTATTGCGCCCAAGAATGACCATCGTATATTCTGAATATTTATTGCGGATCAGGCCGTGATTCTTCGCCATGAAAAATCTATCAGCATAGAAAATCGGTTTCGAAGTATCGATATCAGCGGCGAGCAGACTGTATACGTACTGTCCATTCACGTATGCTTTGTAGGAACCCGAAACGCGAGTACCCTGAGCGTTGCGCTCTACCTTGATCTTCTCGGCCTTAGGATCATTCCATGAATAGACCATTGAAGGATCGATCCATTCGGTCACGGTAGAGGGAATCTGAGCATCTTTGAGGAGGACATAATATTCAAATGATCCAAGATCATTCTTTGACGCCCACTGATCAAGCTTCTTCCTCTTGTGAGCAGAGAAATCCTCTCCGTCAAAGTCTGTAAGCCAGATCGTTTTCGGCCAAGTGTTATTAGCAATGACTCTATCTGTACTCCATCCCTTCTGACGATAACGCTTGACCGCAGGGGCAACAATGAATTTCTCCCGCAATGGCGCAGAAACAGAACCAGGGATTTCCTGACCCTTATACTCAGCCTTAACTGCAACTCCGATGTACCCGGAATTGAGCGAGAGAGCAAGAGCCTCCTGCGGCGTTGCACAAGCATCGAGCAGTTTCAGATAGGCAGCTTCTTTCTCTGTCTTGACGCGCTCCTTTACAGTAGCAAGAGTAGCCTTAGTAAGAGCCGTCATCTGTAGAGACTCGCGCGACGGAGTAAACTGTACCGTTCCAATCTCTACAAAAGCAACTGTCGGCCATTCAGTCCAGCGGCGACCCTCGTCAAGAACCGGAGCAGGATAAGGCACGTTGCCCATAACAACATATGACTGATCAACTTCATTGGTGAGGAGAAGATCGTCAGAGATTTTCATTCCCTGAATGAGCTTCGGCTCCTTGCCGTCAAGCAGAACGGTACCGGGCTTCCAGAAGCGGAAGAAATTCTTCGCTTTTTCCTCAATACGATTCCCCTGTTTTGCCGGGATCACGATCTCAACGCCGGACGGCTCATCTGTAGGATATTGATCTACGACCGTCATAGAGCCAGATCCGTCTTCGTCTCGGCTGATTGCAACCTGGGTACAAAGGCCATCCTTGATCCCGCTCAGAGTAAACTGATCAGTGTATGTCAGAGCAGATTTACAACCAAGCCCGAGCATTCCGACAACATCATCAGATCCACGCTTGGTTGATGCGCCGTACAAAGAATAGACTTCGCGAATATCATCGTCGTCAAGACCAAGCCCGTAGTCACGGACGCGGAAGTAAGGGGAGAGAGGAGAGGGAGTTGTAACCTCGATAGGGCGAGAAACGGCATCCTCAATATGAGCATCGAATGCGTTAGTCGAATACTCGCGGATAATCGCCATCTCAGGATCAGAGTACAGATCGGTAAGCACCGACATAATGAAGTGGAGGGCGCTCTGATCAATAGACATATCGATCTTTTCACCCTCAAGATTTGAGGTTACGTCAAGTACGCGCTCAATTACCTTCAATTTTGCCTCCCATAATTCGTGTTGAAAATGTTGGATCGGGTACGATGATTTCCAAACCCTCGCCTGTTCTCAGTTTTGCGTGTACTTCACCATTCACTCGGACAATAGCTGTCCCAGGATAAAAGAGAGAATCTCCTTCGACCTCAATAGAGATAGTTACGCTCATAGGAAAATTATATCACAGTCCGAGGGTTTTGTCAAGCTCTTCCAACATTTGCTTGATCGCCCAGGAGAACTCTTCCTCTGTCTTCGGCGGTGGCGCAAAGATGACCGGCTTACCTATTTCAGCGGCGTATGCCATCTCTTCATCGGTACCCTCAGACCAAGCATAGTCAGGCTTGATATTGATCAGGATATCGGCACCCTCTAGGACGAGATTATTATACTTCTGCATCCTGTCATTCCAAGTGCCCTTGAAAGCTTCCCAATGGCGGTAGACCAAGCAGCCATGCTCTACAAGGGCGTCATTGACACGCTCACGCCATGCGACAAAATGCCAGTGTTCCGGCCTGTCCCAATGCTTATAAGTCTCTGTGTCCCACCAATAGGCTACAGGGCCAATCGGCATGACTACCGGAGCTTCACCAAGTTTACCTAGATAAGATTTGCTCATGGGGATAGTATATCATCCCCATGAGCATTTGTCAAGTCTATCTTACGTCGATGTCAGGAACAATAGTAGATGGCTTAAAGATCACTCGATAACGAGATGTTGATACGTCGATAGGATCGATCTGCTCCACCATATAGGACACATTATCTGAAAGACCTAGATAGGACTTCTTATATGTGCCTGGGCCAGTTTTGCAAGTTACCTCAAGCGATCCTGCTAAGGATGAGCTTCCTGTCTCTACCGAACAATATCCAGTAATCGTAAGTAGATATTTGTCCGTAATACCATTGAAGAACACAACGCGGCGTGCGACCTGAAACTGCTCAGCCGCAACGCTAATATTGTGTGCGGCAACATCTGCGTCAGACTGACCACAAGCCGAAACCAATAAGGTCAGCATAAGCAGTAGCGCAGCTAGACTAAGGGTAATGCGCTTCATTCTCTATTTCCTTTCGTTGTTATAGATAACCATTACAGTTAGGCCACGCACCAGGACCTTGAAGTTGCATTGTCCTATAAGCAACGTGCTCGATATATCTAATCGAGTATGACTTCATCGGAGGACCATAGCCATCCATTTCTAGAACTGGACCTCCACCTGAACCATGCCATGTTTCTTGGGTGAACTGCGGCCCGAAGAAGAATCCGTTACCAGTGTTGGCGTACCAACCCGCCCCCGGCGCTTCGCATTGATCTACCATATTATCCCAATTGTATCCTCCTGTATCGTAAACAACCGGAGGGTGTAGGATCCGATAGATTCTGTCTCTTCGTGCGGCATGAAGCCTAAGCATCAATCGAGCTTTCTGACAAATCCTTTCGTGCTTCGGATTACGGAGCATTGAGCACTTCGCCACTCTTGGATGAAGAGTCCAACGTCCTTTCGTATTGTACCATCTCACTGTATGAACTGAAACGAGATAGTTATGTTTTAGTATTCTGACTTGTCTATCTGACAAGCTTGCATGGGCGCTCTTTGTCCCGATGTTTCCTAGTGAAATACCTAGGATTAGTGCAGTTAGTACGAGCGTCTTTTTCAAAACAAGACCCCTATGTGTTCGATTACATATGTCTTAAGTCAGCGTACCTGCTCGCTTTCTAGGGCCATACTTGGCGACCCTAAACTTGTGCGGATTAGAATATCGTTCCCGCCCCTTTTTATTGATACAGATAGTGCAGACAGGACGATACCCATCTTTGTAGTTCGCCCCCTGTATGAAATCAACCAGGGGGCGTTCTACACAACACTCCTTACAGAGCTTAGTCTGTAGAAGGTTCTTCCTGCTCATCCTCTTCCAGAACCTCGATCTTAATTCCCGTAATTGCATTAGGTCTGAACCAAACGAATCTATAGTCACTATCAGGAGCCGTGTCCATTTCATAGCCTACAATTTCGCCGGTTTCTTCCGACTGTGAAAATTCAAATCTTGAAACAATGATCTGTTCCTTGGTTCCCCCGGCAAGATGGATGGTGGTAAGATACTTAGCCATTATACCTGCTCCATAAGCTCTCGCCACATGCTCGTTTCATCTTCGATCTGATCGTACATATCCTCTTCTGAAATATCATCCCCCTTGGTTGCTTCAATTTCCTCGGGATCGTAATCGCCATACTCCCAATCTGAAACAAGAGAGACGCGAGTACCCCAAAAGAATGGAGTGATCGAAGCCTCAATGTCGTCAATCACAACTCCACCGAGACAACAACCGTACTTACCACCAACATCGATATTCCAATGCTCTGCATTATCGTACTTGATACAGATCGGCCCATTCGTCTTAGTGGAGTGACCAACGATCTGATTGATCTTCTGATTGCGAACCTCAGACCAATCAGCCCAGAAGACACCACCACATGGATTTGCCCACTTAGCTGCGGCTCGACCCGGCCCGATCCAATCAAGCATCGGAACTTCCTTGGTCGTATCGTCAGCATCGCGCCAAACCATACGGATTACATCGTCAGCATCCTGTGCCGTCTGGAAAGACCATCTCTCAGCGAAGCCAGCATGAGTGAGGAGATAGTCGCCAACTACCACCGAAGGGACATAAACTCCCTTCTGCTCAAGCTCAAGCAGCCGCAAACGAAGCTCGCGGTCATACTTACGAAGACCAGTAAATGCAGGACCTCCAAAGAAAGGAAGCTCGTGATTACCAATCACCACTGCATCGAACCACTCTTCGGCGTAGTCGAGAAGCAAAAGATCACCCTGACGATTAACCCCACCATCGATTAGATCGCCTGTGCAGTAGACCTTGATCTCGTCCTTATTGATTCGCTGATTGAATTCGTTGATGGCTTCAAAGTGAAGTAGCACTTCACGAAGGTTCTTGAAGTGACCATGAACATCTCCAATGATTATACTTTTAATAACGCTCTCCTTTGTCTAACGTTCTCTTGGATTCGCTGCTCTTTTCTTAGCGCGATAAGCCTTGATTCGCGGCCTCATGTAGTCTGCCCAGGCTTGCTTACATGCTGAACATCTACAACCGTTATTGTTATAGGTCGAAGCTCGACCGTGAGTTAATTCACCCATGCCTCCATTATAACAGAAGTTTATCTTTCTGTCAAGCTTCGTCTTTCAATGCGGTTCGCTTTCCGGGCAATTCGCTTTGCATTGCTGTATGTTGTCACATATTTGAAACCTGGCCCGTCTCGGTCGATCACCGAAGGCTCATCAGGTCGTAGATCATCTACGACACCAGTTTCAACATTCAGGATCGGACGCCAATTAAGCGGACGAGCGATGTAGCGTTTTTCGTAACTGCGATGGAAGAATTTCATTTAGAACTCCTCACAATCGCCTAGTTCGTTGAGGTAGTCATTGGCTTCCATCGCGTTCAGGTAGTCCATCTCAGTGACATACCCCGGAGCAAACCAATCAGCAAAAGGATCTTCATATTCATAAGGCGCAGGAGCATCCTCATAAGAGGAATCGTCATACATCGCCTCTTCACGTTCTGCATCCATGATGCTCTCTGGATCGTTCTCGAATTCATTCATAGGTATAGTATATCACTCCTGACTGTGTTTGTCAAGTTTTGCTTTACCATTCCCTCGGATCACTCATGCGAGCATCGTATTCTGCCGCCCGGAGCCAAGCTTCCTCAGCCTCCATCTCAGCAAGCATCTGCTGATAGCACTCTTCCTGATATGCGTACTCCTCAGGACTTAGAGTTTCCTTATGGAATTGCTCGCGCTTCTCTGCTTCTGATGCCCACATTATGAAATCCTCTCAACTGTTACAGTAACGCCGGGAGCAAAGTCATTCTCTGAAAGCTCGTCCAGGACACGGCGACCAAGTTCCGGTTCAATCAAAGACACAGAATCGCTTGTCTCGATTTCAAAACCAGGAGCTTCTGCCATCCCGTCATTTAGCAAAGTTGTGATCCTAAATTTCATTTCGCCTCCAAGCATCGTGTATAAAGATCAGCAAGGGCCGCTTCGGGAGTCTGACCAACAGCCCCACGAATGACCCTTTTCCGACCAATCCAATGAGCGTCGAAAGAAAGACCCTCTGAGTGCTTCGTAAGTGCCATCACCTTGAAGCCGATTTTCTGGAAGTCTTCTGCGCTCATAGGTATATTATATCATCTCGGATAGGTTTTGTCAACCCATTCTGATCCGATTTCGCGAACTAGCCACTGATACTGATAGCGCGGCATCTGATTACGGATGCGTCGAGCAGCCTGGGGATCTCCTAGATGGAAGTCCAGATGGGTCCGACAGCCTGCGTAATCCTTGCAGAGCTTCATTGTTTCTTGGTGTCGCCCATTTCTGCGGTATTCCTTAGGAATCAAATGGTGGCGAGAAAGATTCTTCCTTCTGCCACAGACCGCACAAGGGCGTGATTTACGTCTAGCCATGGCTTATAGTATATCACTTCTCCTCTCCTTTGTCAAGCCATTCTAGAAGCTCGACAGTATCCCCTTTCAGCCTGGTCTGAAATCCTCGTCCTCGACCCTTTTCGTAAGGGAATGGAAAATCAAATTGATCGGCTGTTGCATCAACGATAGATCCATCTTCATCCCGAAGCCACCAGTGACTAATCTCTTGACCCTTAACCTTTACCTTAGCCTGCATGGGAGTAATACCTGCGGCTTTTCCTCCTGAAAGAACATAGATAGCTTCGGAAGCAACATAGCACCATCCCTCAGGATCGTCCCACCATTGACGCACTCTCTCAACGAGTTTGGGATCTATCATCTAAACGAAAAGGTGGACTATATAACCGATACCAAGAGTAACAAATGGTGCCAGATACATGAAGATAACCGGCTCTAATTTCTGTTGAAAGGTTTGCGCTTCTGGATTCCTGATAAACTGCCTGCTAAAGAATCCAACTAGCAGAGTCAATCCAAGAGCTTCCGCCAAATGAATATGAGGAGCCGAAGCAAAGGTTGGTTCTACGAACCACTGATAAAGCCGAAGCGCTACAAACCCGTCAAGAAGGAGTGCAGGAATCAGTATTACGCCAAACAATAAGCTATATCCAATAGCTTTCCATAAAATACGCGCTGTGTCTGTCATGCCCCGAAGTATAGCAGAGAAGAATGGAAACGTCAAATAAGTGTGTAGCGTCCAGTAATAGAAGAGGTAACTATGAAGAAGTGTCCGGCTTGTGAGCAAACTCTTGATTCAGAATTCTTCTATGGAAGTAGACATACGAAGTCTGGACTCTCTGCTTATTGCAAGGTCTGCAATAGACTACGAAGCAAGAGGTATCGTCAGGAGAATGAGGCTCGGGTAAAAGAACAGATTCGTCAGTGGCACGAGGATCATAAAGAGAGTGTGAACATCTACAAAAGAAATTGGGAATTGAACAATCGAGATAAAATAAGGCCAATGAAGAGAAAGAGCGAGCAATCTAGAAGAGCAAGAAAGCTAAATCAATTCGTTGAGATCGTTGACCCTCTCATCGTTTATGCAAGAGATAATGGGGTCTGCCAACTTTGTTGGGATCCTGTAGGTGTAGATTTCCATATCGATCATATCCTTCCTTTAAGCAAAGGTGGAGAACATTCATACAAAAATACACAATTAACCCATCCTCAATGTAATTTGAGCAAGGGTAGCCGGGTGAGTTAAAATAGCAGACAAAATCTTTATTGAGGATAGTGCCGTCCTTGAGGCGTCCATTGATTTTGATGATCCAGAGGCTTCTGCCAATGCGGTAGATGTTAACTGGTCGATCATCAAACCTGATGGCTCAACCCTCGCAGGCACAGTAGCGACAGTTCTACAAGGCAACGATGTTACCGGGATAGTTTCGGGTACTGATATCGATCAAACAGGTTTGTGGAGAGCGCGAGCAAAGTTCGATTTGGACGATGGAACCACTCGTTCTGTTCTTATTAATTTTGAAGTTATCGATCCTTTAGCTCCTATAGCACAACCAGGAGATAACTCTATTGATTGGGTTATCGACCATGCTTGGATGAAGCTAGAAGATCTTTTCGACTCCGAGCTTGGTGGTCCATGGCTTGATGACCGTTCGACTCGGGATAGTATCAAATCCAAGCTCCCTCGATTTGTTCCTGATGCACTCTACTACATTAACAACGATAGTCAGCCTGTTACAACTTTCGATGAAACATCGTTTCCTCTCTCGCAGCATAAATCTTTGCTAGCTCAGGGAGTTCTCGTTGAAGCGATCTATCAGTTGATGCGCTCTTATGTCGAACAGCCGAATCCGGTAGGACAAGCAATTACCTACTTCGACCGTCGCGACTACCTTAATCGATGGCAGAGTGTTCTTACGCTGGAAGAGCAGAAGCTCCAAAAGCTCATTGACATTTTCAAGCTTCAATACCTGGGCTTTGGTTCAAGTGCAATCCTCATCGGCGGTTACGCAAGTTCATTGGTACGAACACCTGCTGCATACCGTACTCGATATCCGCGTTACGTTATGCCTTACAGAGCAATCTAAATGGTAGCAACAAAACTCAAGACTGTCAATTTCTATGTTGGGCCTAGAAATACGCCGCAAGATATCATTGATATGCGGCGTTCTACTTTCGAGCATCACAAGATGTATGGGATGCCGATCATACATAAACATCGATGGAATGTCAAAGACGTTAAGAATGGTTTAGCTCAAGTCTGCCCTTATCATGATGTAGCTTATGATCAGGATATCGCAGATTGTCCTTATTGTTTCGGAACAGGATTCCTTGGTGGCTATGCTGATGCACAGATCATTTATGCTACATTCTCTGATGCAACAGAGGATCGCATTCGTGTTGGTCCTCAAGGTGTCTTGATGTTTGATCGGGAGCCTCAGGTTATCTTTCCTTGGCTCCCCGATATGGGCAATGGTGATCTCCTGATTACTGCGGACTTCGAGCCGGACACTGTTACTGTGATCGATACTGATGATAGATATGTTCTGAAAGAAGTCACGCCAGTTACCATCAGAGGATTCCAGCGAAAGGTGCAGACCGTAGAGTTTAAGGTACAACAGAATGCTCAGATAGATCGAGTGCCTGATGGAGATCATCTCTATGATGTTCCGCTCATCTTCGATTATGGAAATCTTCCAACCCCTCCACCGATTCCACCAGGAGGAGATCCTGGCGATTATCCCACGCCACCAGTTGGAACTGAAACATCAACAACAAGAGATATTCGTATCTTTGGAATTCTTCCAAGCAATGGAACTGAGCAACCTATCGATATTAGGATTGTGGGCTATGGAACAGTAGCAAGCAAGACTCTATCTCTCGCCATTGTTGGGACACAGCCTCCGGGCGATATTGAATTCTTCTTTGAGGCAGACTAATGGATGGATATAAGGTTTCAATCAAACGAGAAGTAATCGACGCGCTCCGCGATGCAATCGCTGATGACTTTGCTGATTATGATCTTGTGAAAGATCTTGAAGTATCGCTTGAATATCCTACAAGTGAAATCCATTTTCCTCGCATCATGGTCACGATGAGAGAGAATACTCTACAGAGTGCGGGTGTTGGTCATTACGAAACAGGAGTCAGCGAAACCGGAGCGACGGTTCTTCTCCGTCATTATCGATTCGCTGCCGAAATCGTCTTTACAGTCTATGCTCTGAGTGCTTTGGAGAGAGACGAGCTTTCAGCCGTCATTGTTGGCATCCTTGCTTTCCCTCAGGGTAGTTCCGCTTCAAGTAAGTTCTATCAAGAGATGTTTGATTCTGACTTTATCGATATGCAATTCGCAGGAGGTTCTATTTCTCCTGGTGGAGATAACGTAGAAGATGTACCATGGGACGATCCAACTAGAAAGCTATACTCTGCCTCCTATTCGGTTCCGATTATCGGAGAATTCTTTACTCACGAGAATGGTGTTACTCTCACTCTCGTCCGAGACATTCGACTTTACCCTTACCGTCCTGATCAACACGAGCCAACTGGATCAAATGATCCGCGAGATACTGATGCTCCTTGGGAACCTGAGCCGGGTCCTGCGTGGACTCCTTCCTAATCATCCTCGAAAACGACGAGAGATCCCTGCCGCTTCTTGGGGCTGCGGGTGTACTTGCGATAGTAACCAGGATGATTCTGAAACCAGTCTCTTTGATAATTACGATAGTCTTCGCGATGCTCTGAGCGCTTCTGATTTTGATATGCTCGCACGCATACCTTACACCAAACCTGATAACCATCTGCCTGACGACGGTTCCGGTGAAAGTCACCCAGGGGCTTAAGATTCTGACAGCGCGAGCATTGTTTTTTCATAGTCTTACCTATTCAGTCAAAGATAGTAATCAAAGATAGTGCTAGTCCTACGAATAGGCGCTACAAAATAGAATAAACCATCATCATAACGTATGAGACTTATAACTCATTCGGAGATTAAATGGCAATCAATGCATACAACACACCAGGCGTTACCGTATCGGAAACAGTTAATCCGGCGCTAGCTCCTCTTATCTCTAACCCATCCCTGATTTGTTTGGTTGGGCCTGCTGCTGGTGAACAGACCTCTACAGAAAGAGTTGTTCTAAGCGGTACCACACCAGTCCAGCTAAGATATACTGGAATTGACCCCGATTCGCTTACCGTTATCGACAACGTTACAGGTGTTGTCATTAATCCTGGTAACTATACTGTAACAGAAGGTTCCGATCCAGATGCTACAGTTACAGGTGACGAGCCTTATCTTATCACACGTATTCCTGGCCCTGAGGGTTCAGGAGCAACACCCGTAGCTGTTACCGGTACTGGTACTTTAACAGGTACTTTTGTCTATGCCTATAGCTTTGTGAATGCCGCTGGTGAATCAGGCTTAAGCCCTCTCTCAAATCAAATTGTCTTAACCGCTCAGGGAGCCGATGTATCAAACGTTTCTATTGGACCTTCGGGAACAACTGCGAGAAATATTTATCGAGCACCTGTTGTTAATGGAGCTATCGGACAGTTCACACTTGTCGGTACTCTTCCGAACAACACCGCTACCACTCTAACCGGTGAAACGGCTGCGGCGACAACAGTATTTCCGAAGACGGGAATTGCAAATAATCAAACGGTTATCGTTAGTTACAATTTCACAGATCAGTTCTATTTCGAGCCAACCCTCTTCTCTGATTACGATGATATCGTAACCAAGTATGGTCCAGCATTCGATGCTGATGGAAACATTTCTAGCGAGCTAAGCTATGCTGCGCGAATTGCGTTCCAGAATGGCGCGAGCGAGATTGTTTTGCTAGCTTCGGCTACAAGCGCTGATACAGATATCTCAACCGCGCTCTCTAAGCTTGAATCAGATGAATCAGTTCAGATGATTGGGGTTGTGAGCGGAGGGACTTCCGTACATGCTGCACTCGCTGCTCATCTTACTTCGATGGCAAGCCAGGGTAAGTTTAGAATGGGTGTGGTTGGTAGAGATACAACAGCGACTCCTCTAACTGCTCAGCAGCTTAGAGACTCTCAGGTTTACAACAATGAAGCTTTGATGATGGTATCTCCGGGATCATTCAAGACGATCAATCCGATCACAGGTCGAGAGGTTATTATTGGTGGTCAGTATGCCGCAGCCGGTGTTGTAGGAATGTTTGCTGCACGAGATGTTCAGATTCCTCTAACGAGAAAGACTCTCGCTGGTTTCACAGGAGTTGCAGATAAGAGAAGTGCTACAGAACTGGCACTTGATTCTGCCGCTGGCCTCATGGTAATTGAAGAGAAGAACGGCGTCCTACGAGTACGTCACGGTGTTACAACTGCAATTGGAAACATTAACACTCGTGAAGCCTCGGTTGTTAGAGCTAAGTATGATATGGCCCTACGCCTCAGCGCTACTCTTGATGGAATCGTCGGTATC
>Ga0157370_10006222_pt1 | contig 13222 bp, 17 predicted proteins | sample C35metaG_FD_113463 | JGI IMG/M metagenome (GOLD analysis project Ga0157370, IMG submission 113463) | Corn rhizosphere microbial communities from Kellogg Biological Station, Michigan, USA - C3-5 metaG | ecosystem: Host-associated > Plants > Roots > Rhizosphere > Soil | place: USA: Michigan...
ACCATCGAACTCAACCTGCGCATCCGCAACACCTCGGTGACGGAGTTCGCGTTCACGCCGAAGCGCCACATGCTGGTGACCTACAACACGCTGCCGCATCTGGACGGGCCGACGTACGAGGACTGGATCACCTACTCGTGATCGGCACCGCGCCTCAGGCCTGCCAGACGCCGTAGCCGGCCTTGCGCAAAGCGATGCCGAGGTCGACCTCCATCAGGCGCGCATCGTCGTAGGGCATTGGGTTGTAGCGCTCGTAGAGTGCGGGCAGCAGGCGCACGCCGAACGCCTGCACGAAGCTGTTGGCCTGGATGCCGGCCTTGTGTTTGTCGAAGCGGATGTCGGGGTCCAGGCCAGTCATGCCCACGTAAACGAAGGGCTTGCCGAGCTGGTAGTCGGGGTTGGCGCGCCTGAAGCGGCTGCTGTTCCACACGCGATCGTCGAGTTCGACCACGTAGACGTGGTGCTTGGCGCGTGGCTTGCGGGGCATGAAGTTCGCGGCTTGGCCGCTCGGCGCGGCCTCGGCAGGGCCGCGCGGGGTATCAGCTCTTGCGCTTGATCAGGCCATAAAGGATCAGCAGCACGATCGCGCCCAGCACGGAAGCGATGAAGCCGGCGCCTTGGCCCGCGGTGTACCAGCCCATGGCCTGGCCGACGTAGGTGACGATCAGCGAACCCGCAATGCCGATCAGCGTGGTGACGATGAAGCCTGCGGAATCGTCGCCTGGCTTGACGGCGCGTGCCACCAGACCCACGACGAACCCGATCAGAATAGTCCAGACGATGCTCATGAAGAAATTCCTTTGGTGGTGAAGTGGAAGTGGCGAAAAGCCGCGCCCGTCTGCGCGGGCCGCATCGATGATAGCGGAGCCATGTGAGCGGTCTCACCCGCGATGCGCATCGATGCGCGCGAACGGGAATTTCTGCCGCAAGGTCGCCGGCGAGTGCGCTGCGACGTCCTACAAAGCGCGGGTACATGCCGGGCTATACCCGATGCATGCTTGAAAAATTACCCGAAGCCGTTGGCCGCGCATTACACGGCGTACGCGCCGGCCTAGACAACATCGTTTTCAACACGCTCGGCCTGCGCGAAGGCATGGCGTCGATTGTGGTGACCAGCGTGGCCTTCGCCGACCACGCGCCGATACCTCCGCGCTACACGGCCGATGGAGAAGGCGTCTCGCCGCCTTTGCAATGGACGGGGCTGCCTGCGGGCGTCGCATCGCTGGTGCTGATCGTGGAGGACGCCGACTCGCCCACGCCGAATCCGCTGGTGCATGCCATCGTGGTCGGACTGAGACCGGAAGACGACAGGTTGGTGGAGGCTGCCATTCCAGGTAACGACCAGGAAGGCGTTGGCTTGCACGTCGGGCGCAATTCGAGCCTGCAGGCTGACTGGCTTCCGCCGGACCCGCCGCCCGGCCACGGCGTGCATCGCTACGCTTTCCAGCTGTTCGCGCTCGACAGCGTTCCCGTGTTTTCCGAAGAGCCAGGGCGCGACGAGGTATTGGGCGAATTGCGCGATCACGCGGTTGCCAGCGGCTTGCTGATCGGCACCTGCGAGCGATCCGATGGTTCCATCAAGATAGAGGAAGCTTCCGGCGCCCCGGGCCCTCTGGCAGCGGGCTGAATGTGAATTTCAAACCACGTTGCGACCCTCTGGAGCCGAAACCTCGATTTTTGACGCTACAATTGCGGGCTCTGCGGTGGCTGTAGCTCAGCTGGTAGAGTCCCAGATTGTGATTCTGGTCGTCGTGGGTTCGAGTCCCATCAGCCACCCCAAAAAATATCTCCCTGTCGCTATTTCGCAATAGCATTCAAGGGATTCCAACGCCGGGTTTACCCGGCGTTGTCATTTCCGGCGCCCTGTTCGTTGCAGCAGTTGCCCGTCGACTTCTCTCCCTTGTTCTCCTCGATATACGGAACCAAAGCAGCTCGCTTTACGTTGCGCGCTGTTGCATTAACCTGTTGGACAGGCATTTTTTCTGATGCGGATGGGCTTGTGACAAATGCAAACTGAATTAAAATCCACCCGTTTTCAATTTTCAGGAGTCCAACAATGGCTTCGACACTCGCCGATATCAATTCCCAGATCAAGAAGCACGACGAGCAGATTGCTCAATTGCGGAAGCAGGCTGAAGACCTTCGTAACCAAGAACGTGCGGGCGTGATCGAGGAGTTGCGCAAGAAGATCGCGGAATTCGGTTTGACCGCTTCCGACCTGAAACTCGGCGGCCGCGGTGCAGCCGCCAAGCGCAGTGCAGGTGCCGCAGCGCCCAAGGCAGCCGCCAAATACCGCGGCCCGACCGGCGAAACCTGGTCCGGCGGCCGTGGCCGCAAGCCACGTTGGGTGACTGAAGCATTGGCTGCCGGCAAGTCGCTTTCTGATTACGAGATCAAGTAAGCGCTGCGAATCGCCGAACTTTTATCAATAAAAAAGCCCGCGCAAGCGGGCTTTTTTATTGGGCGACTGAAACGAGGTTTGCTCAGTTCACCATCACCAGTTTTCCTTTGACGCCGCGCGAACCCATGTGCGCGTATGCGGCCTTCAATTCGGCCATCGGCATCGTGCTGTCGATCACTGGCTTGATCTTTCCCTGGCCGTACCACTGCGCCAATTCGGCCATCATCTGTGCATTGGCCTTGGGTTCACGCTTGGCGAAATCGCCCCAGAACACGCCCACGAGCGATGCGCCTTTCAACAGCGTGAGATTCAATGGCAGCGACGGAATGGGACCCGACGCAAAACCCACCACCAAATACCGGCCGCGCCAGCCAATGGAGCGAAAAGCGGGCTCTGCAAAATCGCCGCCCACAGGGTCGTAAATGACATCTGGACCCTTGCCGTCGGTGGCGGCCTTGATGGCATCGCGAAAACCGTTTGGCAATGCGTGCGTCGTGTAGTTGATCGTCGCATCGGCACCAATGGACCGGCAGAGTTCGCATTTCTCGTCGGTGGAGGCGGCTGCAATCACCTTGGCGCCGGCGGCCTTTGCAATCTGGATGGCCGCAGTTCCCACGCCCCCCGCTGCGCCGAGCACCAGCACGGTTTCTCCGGCCTTGAGCTGTGCGCGATCCATGAGCGCGTGCCAGGAGGTGGCGTAGATCATGATGAACGCGGCCGCGTCGACATGGCCGAAGCCCTCGGGCAGCGGCATGCACAGCGCCGCGGGGGCCAGCGTGTGGGTGCCGAAACCACCGGTGCCCGACAGGCAGGCCACGTTCTGGCCCACCTTCAGGTGCGTCACGCCTTCGCCGACCGCCTGGATGACGCCCGCGTATTCCGAACCGGGAACGAAGGGCAGGGGCGGCTTCATCTGGTACTTGTTCTGCACGATCAGCAGGTCTGGGAAATTCAGGCTGGCGGCCTTGATCTCGATCAGCACCTGCCCTGGGCCCGGCGTGGGTGTCGGCAGTTCTTTCCAGGTGAGCGCGTCGACGCCAACGGGGTTTTCGCAAAGCCATGCGTGCATGCTCGGGTCTCCTTCGGATGGGTAATGTTGAGGCAAGGACTGCGGGCATGATAGGTGCCGCGGCAGGGCGTCCTTGTCCCTGCTGCGACGCACCCGACGCCTACAATCCGGTGCATCCAAAAGCACCATGAAGATACTTATTTCCAATGACGATGGCTTCCAGGCGCCTGGCATCGTCGCACTGCACGACGCGCTCAAGGACATCGCCGAAGTCGAGGTGGTCGCACCCGAGCACAACAACAGCGCCAAGTCGAACGCGCTGACGCTGGCTGCACCGCTCTACGTGCACAAGGCGCACAACGGGTTTCGCTATGTCACCGGCACGCCGGCCGACTGCGTGCACATCGCGCTCAAGGGCCTGCTCGACTACCGGCCCGACCTCGTGGTCTCCGGCATCAACAACGGCGCCAACATGGGCGACGACACCATCTATTCAGGCACCGTCGGCGCGGCCATGGAGGCGTACCTCTTCGGCATTCCAGCCATCGCGTTCTCGCAGATCGAAAAGGGCTGGGCGCACGTGGATGCGGCAGCGCAAGTCGCGCGTCGCCTGGTGCAGCAGATCGAGCGCGAAAAGATGATCGGCGGCCCCGCCTTCCTGCTCAATGTGAACGTGCCGAACCGGCCGTTCGACGAGCTGAAACCGGTCAAGGTCTGCCGCCTCGGCCGGCGTCACGCGGCGGAAAAAGTCATCACGCAGGACAGCCCGCGCGGCGAGACGATGTACTGGATCGCCGGCGCGGGCAGCGCCAAGGACAGCGGCGAAGGCACCGATTTCCACGCCACCGCCGCCGGCCACATCGCGCTCACGCCGCTGCAGATCGACCTGACCGACCACGCCAACCTGGGGCAATGGCGCGAGACGGTGGCCCGTCTCGGCAATTGACATGGCCACGCAACGGCCCAGTTTCCCGGTTCGCCTGACACCCACCGCTTCGGCAGCCACGCGTGGGCGCATGCCCGCCGTGCCGGCCAAGCCGCTGGTGCCGTCCACGCCTTCGATGGCTTCCGACGCGGTGCGCGCGCGCATGGTGCAGAAGCTCGCGGCGCAGGGCATTTCCGATCCGCGCGTGCTGCGTGCGATGGGGGCTGTCGAGCGGCATCGCTTCGTCGACAGCGCGCTGGTCAACCAGGCGTACGAAGACACCAGCCTGCCGATCGGCCTGGGGCAAACGATCTCCAAGCCGAGCGTGGTGGCCCGAATGATCGAGCTCTTGCTCGCTGCGCCCGCATTGGCCGGCAAGCCCCAGGACCGCCTTGGCCGCGTGCTCGAGATCGGCACCGGCTGCGGCTACCAGGCCGCGGTGCTGAACCATGTGGCAACCGAGGTGTACAGCATCGAGCGCCTGCGCGGCCTCCATGAACGCGCCCGGGCCAATCTGAGGCACTTCCGGTTGGCCACGGTGCACCTGATGCTGGGAGACGGAATGATCGGCTATGCCAAGGGCGCGCCCTATGCCGGCATCATCGCGGCGGCCGGCGGCGAAGCCGTTCCGGAAGCCTGGATTTCACAACTCGCGGTCGGCGGGCGCATCGTCGCGCCGACCCATTCGGACAAGGGCGGACAGGCCCTCGTCGTCATCGACAAAACTGCCCGTGGACTGGAGCGTCTCATTCTTGAGGCGGTTCACTTTGTCCCCCTAAAATCGGGCATCGCTTGAAGGAATAACAAATGCAGGGTTTTGGCAATCGGAGTTTGTTCGCGGGCATCACGTTGGCCGTTGTGCTCGTGATCGCGGGCTGCTCCGCACCGCGCGGGCCGGCGCCCGTCGAGGACCGCGGCACGATGACGCGGGCGCCCGGTGCCACGCCAGGTGGTCCTCCCATCACGGTCGATGCCAACGGCAAGCCGCTCCAGGGCATCGAGAACTACGGCAAGCCGGGCTACTACGCCGTGCGACCCGGCGACACGATCCGCCGCATCGGCAGCGAAACCGGACAACGCTGGCAGGACATCGCCCGCTGGAACAATCTGGACAACCCCGACCTGATCGAAGTGGGCCAGGTGCTGCGCGTGATTCCGCCGTCGGGCACCGCCGTTGCAACCGCTCCTGCAGCCTCGGGTTCGGAAGGCGCCGTCACCAAGCCGGTGACGCCACCCCCAGTGATCGCCGCTGTTCCGGGGAGCAGCGCAAGCACGCCGGTGAAACCGGCGGCGCCTGTCACGGCTTCTCCGGCCAGCCCGGGCAGCGGAAGTTCGGGCGACGAAGACCTCGGCTGGATCTGGCCCGCCAGCGGTTCGCTCATCGCTGGCTTCGATGAAGCCAAGAACAAGGGCTACGACATCAGCGGCAAGGCGGGCGACCCCGTGCTGGCCGCGGCCGACGGTCGTGTGGTGTATGCGGGCGCGGGCCTTCGTGGCTACGGCAACCTGATCATCCTGAAGCACAACAACACCTACCTCACGGCGTACGCGCACAACCAGACGCTGCTCGTGAAGGAAGACCAGTCGGTTCAGAAGGGCCAGAAGATCGCCGAAATGGGCAGCAGCGACGCCGATCGCGTGAAGCTGCATTTCGAGATCCGCCGCCAGGGCAAGCCCGTCGACCCGTCACGCTACCTGCCCGGCCGGTGATGCCATGGCTGCCTCCCGCCCCCGTCGCACGCTGCCCGTGCGCGGGCTGGCGGGCAGAGGTGGCCGCTCCCCTGGCGACAAGGAAATCGCGCCCGACGAGGACCTTCCAGCTGACCCTGTAGCGCTCAACGCAGCGTTGCCCCGGGGCGCCATGACCGAGCTGATCGGCGGCGAAGGCGCAGACGCACTGACCATCTACCTGCGCCAGGTCCGGCGCACCGAGCTGTTTACCCCCGACGAGGAATTCCAGACGGCCTGCGCCGCTCGCTCTGGCGACTTCGCGGCTCGGCAATCGATGATCGAGCACAACCTTCGGCTCGTGGTCAACATTGCCAAGGGCTACCTGGGCCGCGGCGTGCCGCTGTCGGATCTCATCGAAGAGGGCAATCTCGGGTTGATGCATGCCATCACCAAGTTCGAGCCCGAGCGCGGCTTTCGTTTTTCCACGTATGCGACCTGGTGGATTCGCCAGTCGGTCGAGCGTGCCGTCATGACGCAGGCGCGCGCGATTCGCCTGCCGGTGCACGTGGTGCGCGAACTGCAGCAGGTGCTGCGCGCCCGCCGTGCGCTCGAAGGCGATGCGGAGTTTGTCGCTCGCCGCCCCGATGGCGTGCGCGTGGAAGACATCGCGGCGCTGCTCGGCCGCGACGTGCAGGAGGTGGCCGACCTGTTGGCCCTTTCCGAAGCACCGCGCTCGCTCGACGCCGGCGATGCGCGCGGGGAGGAGGGCTTCACGCTCGCCGACACCGTGGCATCCGACGACGAGCAGGGCAATCCGAGCGGCGTGACACAGGCGCACGAGGTGGAGCGCCTGCTCGACCAGTGGGTCCACGCGCTCGATGCACGCGAGCGCGAGGTGCTGGAGGGGCGCTATGGCCTGCATGACCGCGAACCCGAAACGCTCGAGGTGCTGAGCGTGCGCCTGGGCCTCACGCGCGAGCGCGTCAGGCAGATCCAGAACGAGGCGTTGGCCAAGATGCGCCGGCAGCTGGCACGCTCGGGCATCGGGCGGGACGCGCTGTTCTAGCAGGAGAAAAAGCGGAGGCGGCCGCGCTGAGACAATCGGGGGATGACGGAATCCATCGAAGAAAAGAAAGTCCCCACGAATCCCGGCGAAGAATGGCTGAAAGTCGAGTCGCTCGACCTCGACGCACAGGGCGTTTCCCACAAGGCTGACGGCATGGTCGTTTTCATCGAAGGCGCACTGCCTTTCGAGGAAGTTCAGTTCAACGTTCATCGCCGCAAGAACAACTGGGAACAGGGCACGGTCACCCACATCCGGCGCGAGTCGTCGCAGCGGGTGCGCCCGGGCTGCCCGCATTTCGGCCTGCACACCGGCGCCTGCGGCGGTTGCAAGATGCAGCACCTGGACGCCGCCGCGCAGGTGGCCGTGAAGCAGCGCGCGCTGGAAGACAACCTCTGGCACCTGGGCAAGGTGCGCCCCGAAAACGTGTTGCGTCCGCTCGAGGGCCCCGCATGGCACTACCGGTACCGTGCGCGCCTTTCGGTGCGCTATGTGGTCAAGAAGGGCACGGTGCTGATCGGCTTTCACGAGCGCAAGAGCCGCTACCTCGCCGACATGCAGGTGTGTCCGGTGCTGCCCAAGCAGGTCAGCGAGATGCTGATGCCCCTGCGTGCACTGATCGGCTCCATGGACGCGCGGGAGACCTGCCCCCAGATCGAACTGGCTTGCGGCGATGCGCCGGATTCCACCGCGCTGGGCACGATCGCCCTGGTGCTGCGGCACCTGGAGCCCCTGTCGCGCGCCGACATCGACCGGCTGAAGGCGTTTGCCGCCCAGAACGAAGGCGTCCAGTGGTGGTTGCAGGCCAAGGGGCCGGAGACCGTGAAGCTGCTGGAAGAGGGCGGTACGCCGCTGGCTTACCGTTTGCCCGAATTCGGCGTCACGATGCCGTTCAAGCCCACCGATTTCACGCAGGTCAATCCGCACATCAATCGTGCGCTGGTGGGCAAGGCGCTTCGCCTGCTCGATGTGCAGTCCGACGAGCGGGTCATCGACTGGTTCTGCGGCCTCGGCAATTTCACTTTGCCGCTGGCGAGCCGGGCGCGCGAGGTGCTGGGTATCGAGGGTAGCGACACGCTGGTGGCGCGTGCGACCGACAACCTCAGAAAGAACGAGCCTGCAACGAGTGCTCGGCGCGCGCTTTCGCCGACCACGTTCGTCGCGCGCAACCTGTTCGAGATGACGCCGGCCATGCTGGTGGCCGATGGCAGCGCCGACAAGTGGCTGGTCGATCCGCCCCGCGAAGGCGCGTTCGCGCTCGCCAAGGCGATGGCCGATCTGCATCAGCAGCCCGAGCTGCGCACCGATGGCTGGACGCCGCCAAAGCGCATTGTGTACGTGAGCTGCAACCCGTCGACGCTTGCGCGCGATGCCGGTTTGCTGGTGCATCAAGCGGGGTATCGATGCACCTTCGCGGGGGTGGTCAACATGTTTCCCCATACGGCGCACGTCGAGTCGATTGCCGTCTTCGACCTGGAATGAACAAAGGGCCCCTCGGGGCCCTTTGTTCTTGGGTGCGGTTTTCTTAATCGCTCAATCGCGCTCGCCGCCGAAGATGCCCAGCAGCGCCAGCAGGCTCTGGAACACGTTGAACAGGTCCAGGTACAGGGCCAGCGTGGCGGTGATGTAGTTGGTTTCGCCGCCGTCCATGATCTGCTTCAGGTCATAGAGCATGTAGGCCGAGAAGATGCCGATGGCGGCCACCGAGATGACCAGCATGCCCGTGGTCGAGCCGACGAACACGTTGATGATCGCGCCGAACATCAGCACGATCGCGCCGACGAACAGGAACTTGCCCATGCCCGACAGGTCGCGCTTGATGAAGGTGGCCAGCGAGGCCATCACGAAGAAGACGCCTGCCGTGCCGCCGAAAGCCGTCATGACGAGTTCGGAGCCGTTCTTGAAGCCGAGCACCATCGCGATCAGGCGCGAGAGCATCAGCCCCATGAAGAAGGTGAAGGCCAGCAGCACCGGCACGCCGGCGGCCGAGTTCTTGGTCTTCTCGATGGCGAACATGAAGCCGAATGCGCCGCCGAGGAAGACGATCAGGCCGAGCCCGCCGGTGAGCGAGCGCGTGATGCCGGTGCTCACGCCGAGCCAGGCGCCCAGCACTGTGGGCAGCATGCTCAGTGCCAACAGCCAGTAGGTGTTGCGCAGGACGCGTTGGCGCTCCGCCTGCGGCAACGTCTGGCCGTAGCCTGTGGAGGTGTCGAGGGTGGTGACGCGGTCGTTCATGGCCGAAGCTCCTGTGGTTGCTGCTACGCAGTTGGGCGCATTCTAGGTGTCTGCAAGAGGAGGGCGCCTGAAAGACCGTATCCAGGTTGTTCTTAAGCGTCCTGGCAGTTTCGAGGCAGGTGGCCGTTATGCTGTCGGGTTTTTACGCAACCTGAGCTCAACATGAAGACCAAATCATTCCTCGAACTCGCCGACGTCAAGGCCATCGCCGCAGCGGCCGAAGCCGAGGCCCTGAAGAACAACTGGGCCGTGACCATCGCCATCTCGGATGATGCCGGCAACCTGCTCTGGCTGCAGCGCCTGGACGGTGCCGCGGCGCTGTCGTCGCACATCGCACCCGCCAAGGCGCACACGGCTGCCATGGGCCGGCGCGAGAGCAAGGTCTATGAAGACATCATCAACGGCGGCCGTACGGCGTTCCTGACGGCGCCCGCGGTCCAGGGGCTGCTCGAAGGCGGCGTGCCGATCGTGAAGGACGGCCAGGTCATCGGCGCTGTTGGCGTGAGCGGCGTGAAGTCGAACGAAGATGCGCAAATTGCCAAGGCGGGCATTGCCGCGATCGGCCTCTGAGTTTCTCTCTCTCTGCACAAAGCAAAACGCCGACTTCGAGGTCGGCGTTTTCTTTGGAGCGTTCCGCGTGAAAAAAAGCTTGGCTAGTCGGCGAACCGTTGGCTAGCAAAAAACGACCCTTCGGAGATAAATCTCCTTGAGTCGCCCCACGATGAAACTTGCGCGAAGGGCGGGCTGAGCGACTTACTTGGTCAGGATCAGCTTGCCGAGTTTGGTGGCCTGGAGCCTGTAGAGCGAACCGTTGTGCATGATGCCGACGGTCTTGCTTCCCTTGAGAAGCTCTGTGCTTTCGACCATTGGTACCGGACGCGATGCCTGGATCGACGCATGGCCGCCACCCGATTGGTCGAGCGAAGGATGGTTCAGAACAGTGAAGGCGTTCGGTGTGGCTGGCATTTGGAGTTCCCGTATCGAAGCGATGAGTGAATGATAATGATTCTCAACAAGAAGTCAATCGCGAAGATTGATTTTTTTCACACGCTTCGAATTTGCTTCACTTCGCGTCGGGTTCAGTGATGAAGCCGATCTTGCGCACGCCGGCTTCCCGCGCTTCCGACATGGCCTTGGCCACACGTTCGTAGCGCACGGCCTTGTCACCTCGAATGTGCAATTCGGGCTGCGGCTCCTTGGCTGCTTCGGCGGCAAGGCGGTTGGGAAGTTCGCTGTCGTCGATCTTCTGCTCGTTCCAGTAGTAGCTGCCATCGGCCGTGACGCTGAACAAGATGTTCTGCGGCTTGGGCTGCTCGGGCTCGCTGCTGGCGCGAGGCAGGTCGATGTTGACCGCGTGCTTCATCACCGGCACGGTGATGATGAAGATGATCAGGAGCACCAGCATGACGTCGACCAGCGGCGTCACGTTGATCTCGTTCATCACCTCATCGGGTTCGTCTTGTGTTCCGAAAGCCATGGCACTCAGCCTTTCTTGAGCGGAACCACAATCGCGTCGCCGCTGCCGCTTTGCACGCGAGCGCCGGTCACAAAGTAGGCGTGCAGGTCGTGCGCAAAGCTGTTGAGCTTGGTCAGCACGAACTTGTTGCCGCGAACCAGTGCGTTGTAGCCAAGCACCGCGGGAATCGCCACCGCCAGGCCGAGCGCCGTCATGATCAGCGCCTCTCCGATGGGGCCCGCCACCTTGTCGATGGTGGCTTGGCCGGCCGAGCCGATGCTCATCAGTGCGTGATAGATGCCCCAGACCGTGCCGAAGAGGCCGATGAACGGCGCCGTGGAGCCCACCGATGCCAGGATGGCCAGGCCGGTTTGAAGGCGCGCAGTGAATGCATCGATGCCGTTGCGGAGGGCTCGCGTGATCCAGTCGCTCACATCGAGCGCATCGTGCAGATGGGCCTTGGTGTTGCGGTGGTGGGCTGCCGCCTCACGGCCTTCGAGCGCCAGTGCGCGGAAGGGGTTGCTGTCGTCCTTGCCGAGCTTGTTCAGGGCGGTGGCGAAGTCTTCGCTGTGCCAGAAGTCCTGCGAGTTCTTGGCCAGGCGCTTGTATTTGATGACGTCGAGCGCCTTGACGATGATGACGATCCACGACGCAAGCGACATGCCGATCAACAGCACCGCGACGGCCTTGGTGACGAAATCGCCTTGATTCCAGACGTTCATCAAGCCAAATTGGGAATCCATACGAAGTTGCTCCAGAGAAAAATTAGTTCAAGACGTAATTGACGGGGGCGTCATAGGACATGGCCTGAACCACGCCGTTAACCTTGCCGGGCACGAACCGGCATTTCATGATGTATGCGATGGCAGCCTCGTCCAGCCGCTCGAAGCCGCTGGATTTTTTGACCTCGGCGCTCTTGGGCAGCCCGTCGACACCGACAAGTACCTTGACGATCACCTTGCCCTGCTCTCCGAGCCGCTTGCTCATGGCGGGGTAGACGGCCTTGGGGTTCTGCAGGTAGTCGGCGTTGCTTGAGGGCAGTTGCACTGCGGGCGGAGCCGGAGGTGCCGGCGGCAGCGCGGGAGGAGCCGGCGGCGTGGGCGCAGCCGGCGGCGCTGGCGGAGGCGGCGGTTCCGTGGTGCCCACGGGCGCCTGCGGGGCTGGCGTGGGCTTGGATTCACGGATGGCTTGCGGCCGCGGTGGAGGCGGCGCCTTGGCCACCTTTGGTGGGGGCGGAGGAGGAGGGGGGGGATCCACCTTGGGTTTTGGTGGCTCGACGAACTGGCTCATGATTTCGACCGGAATCACCACTTCGGCAGCGCGTCGCAGCAACCCGCTTTGCAGCGCCCAGAGCGCAGCAGCGTGAAACAGGATGACACCGCTCGCAATGACGACATTGCGCGAGAGGCCAAAAACCGAGGGGGGAGGGGCAAAGCGGTCAGACACGATCAACCATTCGAATGCGGGCACGCCAAAACGTGCCCCGATTGCAGCAAAACCGCTACGACGTTACTTGCGAAGAATCCACCAGACCGAGCCTGCGACGAGGATCAGGCTGCCGCCGAGCGCTGAGACGAGTTCCATGCCTTGCTTTCCGTGATGGAGCTGGCAAGCTGGATCGCCCTCGGGCCCGATTCGCGATTCAACGCGGCGACCGGGTGCGAAGCGCTGCATTGCGCGACGATATCGCGCGCACAACCTTCACATTGGCCACATTGTGTGGCCACGCCGAGTTCGAATTGCACTTCGTCAAAAGTCATGCCGGCTCGCACATGGCGTGCGATTTCACGGTCGGAGACTCGGCGGCAGACGCAAACGATCATGGCTGTGAAAGCGGCAGTTGGCTGGCTGTTGGTTGGTCGATTATAAATAAGAATCCATCGCATTTGCAATAACTATGGTGTTACTGCGTTTGTCGATGACTCTTCGCCGGCCCGCTATACCTCCGACCAAAGCCGCAAAAGGTTGTGATAGTGGCCCGTCAGCGCCACCGTTTCCTCGCATTCGCCCAGCCGGGCGCGCAATTTCTGGATGTTCTGGTCGAGCTCGAACAGCATGCTGCGCTGTTGATCGTTGCGCACCATGCTCTGGAGCCAGAAGAACGAGCAAACCCGCGCCCCGTGCGTCACGGGGTGAACGCGATGCAGGCTGCTGGCGGGGTAAAGAATGAGGTCGCCGGCCGGCAGCTTCACTTCATGTGAGCCGTAGGTGTCGATCACCTCCAGTTCGCCGCCCTCGTAGTCTTCGGGGTCGCACAGGAAGAGGGTGCACGACAGGTCAGTGCGCAGTTGCTGGCCGCTGCCGGGCAGGGCGCGCACCGCACCGTCGACATGAACGCCGTAATGCTCCCCCCCCTCGTAGCGATTGAACAGCGGCGGCACGAAGCGCGACGGAAGCGCTGCCGAGAAAAAGAGCGAGTGCCGGGCCAGCGCGGCCAGCACGATGTTGCCCAGCTCCCGGCC
>Ga0157370_10006224_pt1 | contig 13221 bp, 8 predicted proteins | sample C35metaG_FD_113463 | JGI IMG/M metagenome (GOLD analysis project Ga0157370, IMG submission 113463) | Corn rhizosphere microbial communities from Kellogg Biological Station, Michigan, USA - C3-5 metaG | ecosystem: Host-associated > Plants > Roots > Rhizosphere > Soil | place: USA: Michigan...
ACAAACATCGCAGGAGCCGATAGGGTTTCGCGGGTGCTGATACCGGTGTCCAAAGACGTCAATGCGGCCGGCAACTTAGAAATCATCCCGTTGCAAGCGGGCAAGCTAAATGTTTACTGGTCCACAGAGTCTACTCATGGTTGTGTACTTCCGCTGTCGGCGGACAATCTACTTTCCGTAAATGTATTACCAGGCCCTCCTAGGCTCTACGTTGACCCACCCGATCGAGTTCAACCGAAAAGCACAGAGTTCGCCAAGGGGGCTCCCTATACGCTGGAAGTTCATGACGGATATTACAAAATATTCAGTTCAGCCTCAGGCGAACTAATTTTATCGAATATGGGGGTTGCGCCGGTCTTTTCACCCACAGGACGTTTTTTAACTTCCAAATTACCTGGTAATGATCTTCTTCAGATATTCGACCTTGCAGTTCCCCAAAAAATATTCCAGAGCAGTGCGGCAATTGTGGCCTTCAGTCATCAGGATAGTTTCGCGCTTGTGGCAGGTAGCGATTCGGGGAGTTGGCTGGTTCGGACGTTGCAGGACAGTACCAATTTGCAAGACGATGTGCCGAAGTTTCCAGAGGAGATATCAGAGGAGGAAACAGAAATCCCCCCCCCTCCCCCCAAGCAACCTTGGGAGCCGCTTGAATTGCTACCTGAACACAGCTTTGCTGGATCTGATGGATTTTTTGGAGGTGAGCACGAACTTTCTTTATCCTTGGCAACCCACTCAATCGCCTACCGCGAGAGTTTATCAACCGGACCGAAAAAAGCTCGATACGGCGATACTGTACCGTTGGTCTTTGATCTTCTTACCCGTCAACCAATCCCCGCGGGCGATGCACGCTATTCCGAAGCCGTAGAGCAACTAGTACAATCGGATCGTGACAATGAAATAGTAAGCTGGTTGAGCGATGGAGATTTGGCCGTTACTTGGGTTGTTGATGATCGCAATTTTCCTCGACTCAGCACTTCAATTTTGGCTCCTTCACAGAAAATCGCTCATATTCAAGCCCTCAGAAGTCAACTGAGAAACTTCACCAACGATGGTGTGCCGATCATCAGGGATATTGCCACAGCCCTATCTGAACTGGACAGTAATGTTGAGCTTTCCGATTCTAGAGAGTTGTTATCCACTTCCACCAGCGGCAATCAGAAATTAGCTAGGAAAATAGAGAAAGAGCTGCAAGGCTTCTACGATCCTAAAAAATTTCGATTCATGAAGTCTAAAGACTTAGGTTATGAAGCTACAACTCTTCCTGACCCTCAAAGCGAACCAACTGAAGACGATCCCACCATCGCTGATCTTTCGAATCAAGGGCAACGTTTCTGGCAATGGAACACGGATGGTGTACGTTACTGGCTGCAACAAAGCGCCCAATCGGGCCGCCACGGGAGCATAACTAGCTTAGTATTGCTGAGCTCAGACGGCACTCACACCCGATATGTCGATTTTGGTGAACGCGCGTTCGAAGAAAAAAAAGTCTTCGAAAATGCCTTCATTCTTGGCGACGGTAGATTTAATTTGAATCAGGTCAATCAGCCAGCAATCGTCTCTCTTATCGACGGCCAATATCTCGCTTTGTCTCCAAAACCATCAGACAGTGTCCTTGTCTTTGATTTAAATAACTGGAACATTTATTGCTCGATTGGCGCGACGAAAGGGTCGAATCTAACCAGAAAAATTGACTTTATTAAAAGCAAAAAGATATTGCTCCAAGAAAAGATCGACAATACTTTTACCTTTTATGACTGCGCAACCGAACGGCCGATTCTGGACGGCCAGTTTGTTAATGGCGAGGTGGTGCTGATCAATCCAGACGGGTTTTACGATGGGCCAATCGAGGCTACTGAGATGCTACGGGCAAAGTCCGCAGGGCTAAGCGGTACGCTTTTCCTAAGCCAATTCGAAAGCAAGTTTAAGGTTTCGGGTCTGCTGTCAAAAACTGCCAATGCGCAAAAGATAGAGCCTGTCACGCTGCCGTCCCCCCCATTGCTTTTTGACGCAAATACTGAGAGTGCTGTGGGCAACCTATTCAGGTTGCGGGCAGCCGGCAGCGCACCGTTGTCGCAACTACGCATACTTGGCGACGGAAGAATATTGCAAAACATACTACTCCAAGGCGTTGATGAAACCATTACCTTGGATCTCAATAGATTTTCCTCCAACTCGGAGATAACTGCAGTCGCATTCGATCAGAATGGACTCACTAGCCCTCCTCTACCTATCAGAAAACTTTCTACCTCCAACGCAAACCGAGGAAAGTTAATTGCTTACGCATTAGGCGTTGATACCTATAACGATGCACGACTACCAAAACTATCATATGCCGTAAGCGACGCTAAGCGGGTACTCGCAGCTTTAAAAAAAGCCCATGGTTATTCGTCACTTGATATAGCTCCTCCCTTCGACCAAGCCAGTAGTAAGGAACAAGTGCTCGCACAAATAAAAGATGCGATTAAACAGGCTGGCGAAGAGGACACTTTGCTCTTTTCGTTTTCCGGCCACGGCTTGAAATCACCTAACGGAACACTTGCTCTGGCAACTATGAATACAAATCTAGACGCCATCGACGAAACTGCACTATTGTGGTCGGACATAGCAACATCCTTGAACGCTGCTAAAGCACGTATCGTGATTCTACTCGACGCCTGCCATGCAGGATTAGCCGACCCACGGTTCGTGGCTAGCAACGACCTAACTGCCAATCGGCTAACAAGCCTGCAGGGGGCTTCTATCTTAATATTTTCGGCGGCTAAGGGGCGTCAGTTCAGCGAAGAAAGCCGTAAGGTGAAAGGTGGTATTTTCTCTGCTGCCTTTGCAGATATTATATCCGGAAACCGAACCCGCTTTGACCTAAACGGTGACGGGTATATACAAGTGTCTGAGTTATCTAGAGGACTAAAGGCACAAGTAGCCAACATGACAGGCCAACGCCAATCTCCTTGGCTCTCACGAAACGAGTTGTTTGGTGACTTCCCTCTTTTTTGACGAGTACTCACCCATGCTTCGATACTTGACTATTGATCGCCGATCCTTCCTTACAGCTGCGTTGAAAGGAAGTGTTTGCTGCGTTGCTTATGGAGCGATTTTTCCGGTTTTTTCCAGTCAATCTCAGAGTAATGGAGAGCTGATAGAACAATGGATGAATGCGGTCAAAAAAAGAGCACCCACTCAATCACTGAATGTTTCGCGGTTTGTAGAGCGAGTCTGGTTCCTGACAAAACCAATTGGCTGGAAACCCGACCACCCAGATCAAACCAGCTACAGTGCTGTGAATGTACCCCAAGGTTTCGTAACCGACTTCGCCAGTGTTCCCAGGGTGTTCTGGTCTCTGCTGCCTCCCGATGGAAATTACATTTATCCTGCCATCGTTCATGATTATATGTATTGGAACCAAGAACGCCCGCGAGAGGAAGCTGACGAGATTTTTAGAATTGGAATGGAGGAGTTCCGCGTTTCGAGAGTTGAGCGATTTGCAATCTACAATGCGGTCAAGAAATTTGGGGCTGGTGCTTGGGAGGAGAACGCAGAACTGAAAAAACAGGGAGAAAAACGCATACTCGCCAAATTTCCCGAGGACCCACGCACCCATTGGGCCGAATGGAAAATCAATCCTGAAAATTTTGTAGCCAGGTAGGAACTTTTAAAAAAAGGTGTTAAAGGCCCCAAGAAGCAGCTCTATCTAACACGCCGAAAGAATCGGAGGCCGATGCTATGCACCGCCAATGGTCACTTATCTGTCGACGCGTAGGAACCGCAAGACTTCGTGTTCCGGAGGAGCGCGGGCCGTTGACTACGGTAGGGCAAACTGATTAGTAACCGCACCAACGGCGACTCGGTCGCTGATCGAGCTCAGGAGTGATGACGAGGTAGAGAGCAAAAATCATCTTAGAGGTAATTCTGGAAACTTCCAGCGGTAATGCTTAGTGGCGCTCCAAGAAGGCCGCGCAGGGGGTAGTACCAGCATTGGGCTGACGCTAATCAGAAGGGCTAGCTAAAAGATGGCCAGTGGAATGATGGTTCCGTGAACCATGTGATAGACGTATCTCGACTCCCGGCCAACACAACCTTCACAGATTTTTACGGACCAGGCCGTCAACAATCCTATCAGACCTTAATTTTGAATCATCGTGCTCTGGGCTGCCAAGTAGCGCGCGGTCCTGCATGATCCACACTTTCCATGCCCTGAGTATTTCGGACTTATCCACCGTCCAACTGCAGGCCACGATGACTAATTAGGGAGCTGTTCGACCGGTTGAATCCACAGTCGATTGCTGCCCCTAACGACAGGCTGAAATCGGCCAAAAGTAGTCATCATGCGAACGCGGGAGTCGGCCAAGAACAAACTGCAAAACCTTTCGATGGAATTAACTTATTCATTTTCAAAATTTATACTTACCTCATCGCCTTCAACATAAATTGAATCTGGTAAATTTGGGGGGATAGGAAGCCCAAAATTACTTCTTACGCCCTTGAGTGTCGCTTTATCGGTAATAAGCTCTACGTTTTCGCTAACCCAATACTGATAAGCATCATACCCGGATGTGTATAACCCATCAGCACTCTTGGGGAAGCTTTTATATTTTTGCAGGTTAAATGAAGGATCCAGCATGTGAATAAATGCTTTCTCTGCGTCCTTAATTATTTTTGCAGGGTTGTAGCTTTCCTCAGTTATAGAGGATTCATCTTCTGGGGCTAGAACCTCCATGAGCATGGGGACTATATCGAACAGAAAAAAAACAGTTTCATCACTCGGGTGCGCACCTGGCTGCATTGTTGGTGCGTAGGAAATGATATTTGTTCTGGCTTTGTGTTCTCCACTCAAGACTCTATCTACGCTGTTCTGGTCGGTCGAAATGCCAACGTACTGTAGCGTATATTTTGCAAACGGCTGGTGGTTATCAAAGCCTTCCAGGCTGTAATTATTACGCGACTTGTGCCAGTATACGGAGTCCGGCGTAAGTTTTATTCGTGACTGAAATTGCCCGTTACCTATATTTGTACCGAGCTGTACGTGTTGGGCTTCATCGGGGTCGTAGTTAACTTCTATATTATCGAGGTCGTCTAATATCCTCTGCTTATTCAAGTCGATCGAGCCAGAGTCAATTGTAGTGCTGCCGCGCTTGATGTCAAAGCTAAGGGTGCTGCCAATTAGTTTTAGATTTGCAATATGTGCCTTCGGTCTTTGGCAAATCATATAGAGTTTGCTTTTCTCCAGAAGTGCTATAAGGCGCGGGTTTATTGGGTTTATTAACTCGGGGGCCTCTCTGTTAGTAAAGGGTGGATAAACTGTCTCTAGAAACGATATTTTGACTTTTCGACTCATTATGATTGCTCTATACGTTTTGGTTTGTTAATGCTGGGCAGTTGCATGTATACCATTTTTAGTCGGCTCCACGTTCTCCGGATATCATATGTTTTTTTGTAAATCAGGGGCCAAAACGGTAGCTATCAGCTGGCCTTGGTCGATCACTCAATCAACGTTATCTGCCTTCAGAAGAGTTGGCCACGGGACACTGCCGCTGCATAAATAGGACTCAAAGCAGGCATGGCGAAGGTCTACTTGGTGTCGGAAGCGGCCCTTGCTGACATGCTGCTATCGGCCAGAAGCGGCCATTGAGGTTCAGGGGCGACTCACTTAGCGCGATATCCACACCGCCTGCCTTGATTAAAGTTACCACACCCAGAAAGCCGACGACCAAGGCCGTATCAGCGATACCTTAACATTCGCGAACGGCTGGCCATCGCTCATGATCGTGCGGTACTAGAGCACTGGGAGCTGCGATCTCCTATGCGGCAGCAAAAACAGCCAAATTGGCACGTCGACTACGTTGGTTCCACTCAAGATTGAGATTGCGGTGGTTGGCAAGAAAAGCGTGCCAAAGCGGTTTCACCAGATGCAACTCTATCAACAGGGCTTTCCAGTTCGCCGGAACTCACTCGCCAGACTGAAATATCCGGAAAGAAGTTTATAGCAGCAGCGCAAGTTATAGCAGTAAATATTTTCGGCCCAAATGGAAGCATAAGTGGGCGAGTCTCGCTTTTAAGCCCCCATAGCAATGAATGAATCTGCATATATGCACTAACTGGATCATCCAGTCGGTAATCTATTACACGGCTGGCTCCGGTTTTTTCTATCAGGGTTTTATTTGCTTTATTCAGAGATGCAAGGAAACGTTTATCAAAACCGATCGGTCTGAACAACCAAAGCTGAGCCGCTTCTAAATACTCTGCAGCACCAATCGCGCGCCCCTCATCATAACCAAGCCCAATCAGGCAAGAAATGGGCTTGCTTGGATCGCTAGGCCAACCCGCCAGCGACAAAGTTATCGGCCCCACATTTGTTATTGGCGGAAAATCCGAAGAAGGGGCAGTGTACCTAGCTACTGAATAGGCGACATCAACTTCTAATTGGCTTGAGTTTGTCTTGGAAAAACTGTATATCGCCCAGACTAGCTTCGCAATTCGAAGTCTTGAAAAGGATGAAATATCGATAAGTATCTTAGTTGGGCTGGACTCAGTGAGAAGATGCTCGATATGAGCGTCAAATCTATCATCGCCAAGTTCGGTGAGTTCCCACTGAGAGTCTTTATAGAAAGCCTTAGATTTAGCATGACCGAGCACATGTCCAAAGTTGAATCCTAGAGCGACCTTTTTAGAGGCCGTTATTTTGAATTTTTTGACAACTGCTGTGCATCTGGACTCATACCCATATGAGCTTATAAATAGATCATAGGAGCTATCTTCAATACTCTTCAAATTAGATACAAGTATAGTCATGATCAGCCAAATACCAAATCTGCTTGCTGGGATGCCTCGCTAAGCGAGAGGATTCGTTTGAGCTTTACATCTTTCATGAGTTGTAGCGGGATTCTGTATTTTGGAGCCAGCAAATAACAAATACGGAATCTCTGGTTGTCCAAGCTTCTTAGGAATGTGGCCTCGGTAAGAGTGCTGGCAAGCACTATGGCTCCAGCATTGAGAGCTGCACCCAGGCTCTTCTTGAGTTCGGGTGATAGATCGCTATCAACAACAAAAGAGCCTGCAGGCTCTATGATTAACTTTTCACCAAGGACCTCAGATTTGAAATAGTTACCAATGGTATCAATTGCTTTATCGACCCCCACGGCCGAAATAGAGGAGGACTTAATTGGACATGGAATTGTTTTCAAAAGCGAGAGGAACTTCGCGGCGGCTTTCTCGATCTCGATTACTTGCCTCTTGCGTGGAACACTTTTCTTGTTAGTAATGTACTCTGCAATGAGAGGCTCAAACACCCCAATAAACCACCGAGGATTAGCTTCGACCATATCGAAAAGAGCATTCGCACCGGAATACATAGTGGGAATGGACTTTCGACTACGTTGTCCATCAGTCCCTTCCCTTAGGAATTCATAACGCGCGCGAAGTATAGGGATCGCCTTCCGTAAATGCTGAGCTCTTTTTATGCCTTTGAGCTGAACTAGATCGGAGGCTCTAATATTATTTTCTGCGAGATAATTTATAGAGGCCTCATCATCTTGCTCTCGAGCAATTCCATCGAGTATCTCATCGTAGCCATCGAGCTCAGATTTCCCGAATATTTGCTCAGCTGTGGTATCGACAATCCCTTTCTCGGTGAGCATGGAATCAAGCAAATCTATACAAAATCTCCTAGCTTCGCTGGTCTTTTTTGCACTCCAAAGGGGGATGAGATCGAAGTCGTTCCCGTCTGTGGCAGAGAAGATATTACTTTCAATATCGAAGTTTGGATTATACGGAGCTAGAGATAGTTTTAATAGGACCTTATCTCCGCCGCCACGCATTGATTCCATCAGTCGTTTAACGATAAATGCTGGTGCAATTTCAAGTTCGTCAAATAGTAAGGCCCAAGTTTGGTTATCCTGCTTTGCGAAGCTGTTTACTATGTCAATAAAAGTCTCAGTGGCCTTCAAGAAATCTAAGAAGAAAAATTCTTGATCAGCAATTCTTGATACTCTACCCTCCTCTCCCAAAACGCGCTCCTTTGCAATAAAGGCCGGGATTTCACATTTTCTGGTAGCAAGTTCTGATATGAGAGAATTAAACGTATACGTCGATGGCTTAACACGCCAGCCTCTCGAGATCTCTTTTACAAGCTCATACTCCTCATTGTTACTTATTTCAATCTTCCAGTTGATGGAGGAAGATTCTCGGCACCTGTACTTTATGCACTCGGCCAGCCTATGAAGAACCTGAGCACAAAAAAGAGAAGAAGTAAATATCTCAGAATGTTCGCTTGTGAATCCGAGGCCAGTCAGAGTTTCAACCTGCTCATTCCAAAGGCGGTCGGTGGGTATGAATACAGCACAGAAATCAATGTCTGTTAGATTTTTCTTGCTCTCAATCCATATGTCTTGAGCTCGACATTCTAGCATTTTAAATAGTGTAGTTTTTCCACTTCCGCGGGGTCCCAAAACCACGCTGTGGCGCTTTTTGGAAATTTTCTTATAATGCTCAGACGGAACAAATGTTTTCGCTACTTGTTCAGGTCGTAGGTTCCTGGCGTTAAAGGAGTCGAAGGCAGATGGGGCTTGGTTAGTAATTGATTCAGTCATCTGCAGAAATCCCCATCGAAGTGATTTTTCCTTTAGTTATATCTATGGTTATATTGTGGCTTTCCCTAAGCTTTTCTTTCACTTTCTGGAGGTCAAGTGGGGTGACGTATATTAAATCTTGATAATGGTTATAAATGTCATCTTGCTGGGCGAGTTTTTGGTTAGTGAGGAGCTTTGCAAGCTCAGTAGCGATCTTCGTGGAAGACGCCCGATGGCCAAAACCTCCTTGATGTGGCAAGCCCTTTTCATCAGGTGCTGCTATCCAGCCTATGCCGTTCGACCAGTCCCAAGTTTTGAATGTCCCGTGGCAATGGCCTTCGTCATTAGTCTTTTCAACATCAATTTCAATAACATGGAACTGATTTCCCACCCGAGCTGATATTTCTTGATGCAAATAAGCTGAGAAACTAGCAGCTGAGAATATTACTGGCGAATCGGAAGTTCCCTGTGCATAGAATATTTTGGGGAAGTGCTTGTGACCATGGATAATTAGCCAAGGTCCGGAGTTCGAGCTGTCTAGCTTGCTTAATAATAGCTCGCCATTGACCATTGACTCATAATCACCCAGTATGTCTTCGTTTCTAACGGGATGGTGATGGCAGACCAATACGTTTATTGGGTTTTTATTTCGGCTAACATAGTCTGCTATCATGTCAACGGTTCGCGGAGCTACTCTTCCATGGCAATACTCCTCTTTTATGCCATGGTATGCGCTAGTGTTTAATACAATGAATCTACACTTTTCAAGTTTCGACTCAGCCCAGTGCCATGCCCAGAAATGTGTATTCTTGTCGTGCTCAGAGAATGGAAAACCTGGCTCAAGGCTTTGGAGAAAATATTTTGGGTCAAATTCTACCTGAGTCCCTCTTGAGTCATGATCATGATTCCCCGGTGAGGTAATGACGGCGCTTGCGCATAAGTACTCTTTGATCTTATGTATGCTTTGCCAGCCATATTTTATGCTCGCCTGATCAGATCTATTCCCAAAATCTCCAGGACATACCACGACGTCTACTTTGAGCGAAGAGCTTTGTGCTAGTTTTCTAATGCCACTGACAGGGTGAAATGCTTCATTTTCTTCAGCATCTGTATGCAGATGTGATCTTTTCTGATCAGAAGATACTGTAGGATGAAGATCGCTAAGAACGGCTATAGTTATCTTGGTCATAGCGATGCAAGCTCGTAGTTTGCAACTAATACTTCTTTCGCTATGCTGCGGTGCTGCTTGAATCCAGCAACATGCCTATTTACACTTAGCTCGAGTTTATACCATCTACTAGGCAGTAAATCTAATAGAGCGCTATCACAACTGTACGACAAAAGAAAGTAAGCGCCTTTTTCATCAATTTTTTCCAGATAGCTTATAAGCGTTGGTATATCTTGGTAGTCAAAGGAGCCATGGCCATATTCCCCTCTGTTTTTCGCCCCCTCCTTTGTGTAAGGTGGGTCAAGATATACAAAGTCGCCTTGCTCAATATACTTTAAGGTTTTCTTGAAGTCGCCATAAATAAGACTGGCGCCCTTTAAAGCCTTTGCGCAATCTGAGATTTTTGCAGGGGTTGGTAGATTCCCTGTTTTGGTTCCCATGGGGACATTAAACTTTCCTTCCCTGTTTGTTCGATATACACCATTAAAGCAAAATCTATTCAAATAAATGAATCTATATGATCTTTCAACTTCATCAAGAGTACTCGGATCCAACTCTCGCAGCCTGAGATACTCAGTTTTACACTTTTCAACACCTAAAAGCCTTTCAGTTATCTTTTTTGAGTCTTTTTTTATTGTTTTATAGCTTACAATTAGTTCTTTATTAATATCGCTAAGCACGGCTTTAGTGGGGCGAAGGCTGAAATAGAGGCATGCCGAGCCACAAAATGGTTCAACATATTTATTGAACGTTTTTGGTGTGTTTGCTTTGAGCAGGGGAATTAGTTTTTTCTTACTCCCTGCCCATCTTATTAGGGGCTCTAATGGCCGCCTTGCAACTTCTTCTTTATATTCCGCGCTGGCCATTTTCATTCAAATTAGATAATAGTGAAATTTTCTCGATTCTACTGTATACGCGGTCGCTCGACTAGCTGTACTGGGTTTGTGATGTCGTCAGGACGTATTGAGCTTTTTGGGCGAACGAAATGAAGACCGTCGGGTGGTAAGAGAGCGGCTATCCACTCTAAGAGCCTCACTAGGCGTGCACCGATTTCTTGCTCGCATTGCACGGCGATCCCGTGGCCTGCGATTGGCTGAATCAGTGAATCCCTCTCCACCAGTGATCATCGGCGCAATCAATACGCATTGCGTGGGTATCTGCTGCTCGTTGATCCGATGACACATGTCGAGTGGAGTGCTTGGCTGCAAGAATGGATCGAAGCTCAGGGGCCTCTGTCGTTAGCCAGTGTTAGTGCTGGTCAAGCTTGAAATTTTGATCCGAAGAGCCATGACCTAGGCTGGACTGATTGCTGAAAGCTCGAGCATGGACACTTTGCTCATTCTCCCCTGAAATCAGCTTGACGACATTTAAGGTAGAACCAATACAGCTTTCGTAATCTCAACCTTGTCTGGTTCTGAGCAACTCCGAATCTCCGAGAAGCTTCTAGGTCTCTTATCCAGGCCTACCTGAACGTCCAGTTCTGGCCGGTTTCTGCCCATCACGGAGGGCCGCTATGGGTCGGTTTCAGCCGGTCGCGGCAGGCAGTAATCGGCCATAGCCGGACAGTGGTGAAAGACATAAGCTCGCCTCTTTGAGTGTGTGCCTCGCTATACCTTGATCAGGCTGGACCTCCACATTCAAGGGCCTGTAGCGCACGACGAACTTGTTTGGCCCCGATCTCCGTTTCGCAGAGCATGATCGGTGCGGTCCCACCCAGCGCTTTATTCGGCGTCGACATCCAATGTGTGGCAGTCATTGGTGTCTCGAATATCTCCTCGGCCAAGTGACTGACCGTAGCAATTCGGTCCAAACGCTCGGAGGCAACAGGGTCAAGGTTTTTTTGCGCTCGCCGGCGTCTTTCCAACGTGGACATGGATGCATGGAGCAGCGTTTCCACTTGGCGGTGTTGAAGGTCGAAGGCCAAGCGAAACGCCTGGATGAGGTCAGCAGGAAACCCTACTTTGATTTGGTGCAACCTCTCCGACTCCGTCAGCGACGCTCGATCGGAACTGAATTGCCAAAAGGCCACGACCCCCTCCTCTCGGGCCACTGCTTGCTTTTTGGCCGGACGTCGAGTCGCAGTTGAAGTGCTCATCAACACGCCCTCCACATTATTTTTCTGACAACTGAAATATGGGCTAACGCCGGTCCAAGCGGAACGGCCATTGAGTGCTGGTGCAATGCCGTAAAGCACCAGGTCGATAAGCAGACCGAGCCCTTGACCCTCTACGTAGCAATGGCCCGGATCAGCGACTTTGGGCCGACGATGCGTGGCCAACACGGTTAATCGATACTGGAACTCAGGAAGGGCTCAGTCAGTCGGTCGACCCTTCGCTCTTCGAGCGACCCGGCCCGCAGGATCTCGTTTGCATTCGGATAGTGCCGTAGCAGCTGGCGGGCCTGACGTCGAATGGACGCTGACAGCGCGGCATCTTCTGCAAGCGCCACCAGAAAGTCTCGAGTCTGGATGAACGCGCGTGTGCGCTCGCTCGGCATTGTCATGGTGTCCTCCTATTATGCACTGTGCACGGTCCAGCCGCTCTAAGCTTGATGGCGTCCGACGAAGTTTTTTGCCCGGCAGATCGCTTACAGCCTACACCCAAAACAAGCCTGCCCATGGACTCTATCGCCGGGATCAACCCGTTCTGTTTGTGAATCGTCCCCTTCTCCGCCTCGGCGTACCACCATTCAAGTTACCAGGCGCTAAAACGTCATCAGGTTTGAGAATCTTGGTTTCTCAAACCTGATAATTCACCCCGCCAGAGCGATCAATGGCCTGGCTGTACAGGTGTAATAACATGATCTGTAGCGCGGTACGAAATCGTCGCTAGCGCAGTCATTTTGACTCACTGCCACGCCGCCATTCACCAAACGGCGCGTCGGCCTCCACATAGCGCATCGCGCTGTGCACATCGCGCCAACCGACATACTCCATCAAGGCTTTCGGGCTCCATTGATTGCGCGTGGCCCAGGTGGCAAATCCGCGGCGTAAGGAGTGACCGCTGTAGCGCTCGCCGGCGACGCCGCTGCGGATCAAGGCACGGCGCAATACCCGCGATACGCTGGACGGGTGCAAGGTGGTCGGGGCGAGGTGCCCCCAGCGATCGATGCTGCAAAACACTGGCCCCGCCTGCAATTGGCTGAGCGCCAACCACTCCTCGTAGGCCTGGACCGGACACAGGCGTTTTAACGCCGGCACACTGACAGTGCGGCCCTGATGATCCCGGTCGGATTTGCTGCTGGAGAGGAACAGGCGCAGCCCTTCGCCTGGCACGAGCTGGCTGGTCTCAATGCGCAGGCGACACAAATCGTCACTGCGAAAGGCCCGCCAAAAACCCAGGAGTAGCAAGGCGCAGTCGCGGCCAGCGCGCAGGCGCAAGGCCAGGTCCGGCGACGCTGCCTCAACTTGTAATGCCGTCACGCACTGCTCCAGTTCACGCAGTTGCAACGGTTCGGCCTGACGGACCTGTCGCGGGTGCAGCGCCTGAATAC
>Ga0157370_10006226_pt1 | contig 13220 bp, 14 predicted proteins | sample C35metaG_FD_113463 | JGI IMG/M metagenome (GOLD analysis project Ga0157370, IMG submission 113463) | Corn rhizosphere microbial communities from Kellogg Biological Station, Michigan, USA - C3-5 metaG | ecosystem: Host-associated > Plants > Roots > Rhizosphere > Soil | place: USA: Michigan...
GCGCTGACGCTGACCGACAAGGAATATCAGATCATGCGCAACGCCAGCATCGCGGTGCTGCGCGAGATCGGCGTCGAGACCGGCGGCTCCAACGTCCAGTTCGCGGTCAATCCGCGTGACGGCCGCCTGGTCGTGATCGAGATGAACCCGCGCGTGTCGCGTTCCTCCGCGCTCGCGTCCAAGGCGACCGGCTTCCCGATCGCCAAGGTCGCGGCCAAGCTCGCGGTCGGCTACACGCTCGACGAGATCGACAACGACATCACCGGCGCGACGCCGGCCTCGTTCGAGCCGACGATCGACTATGTCGTCACCAAGATACCCCGGTTTGCGTTCGAGAAGTTCAAGGGCACGTCGGATCACCTCACAACCGCGATGAAGTCGGTCGGCGAGGTGATGGCGATCGGCCGCAACATCCACGAAAGCCTTCAAAAGGCGCTGCGCGGCCTCGAAACCGGCCTGTCGGGCTTGAATGTGGTCGATCGCCTCAAGGGCGCGCCTAAGGCCGAGATCGAGGCGGCGCTGGCCGAGCCCACCCCCGATCGCCTGCTGATCGCCGCGCAGGCGCTGCGCGAAGGCTTGACCGTCGACGAAATCCACCGCGTCGCCAAATACGACCCCTGGTTCCTCGAACGCCTCGCCGAGATCGTGCGCGCCGAAAATGAGGTCTGCGCCAACGGCCTGCCAAACGATGCGGCCGGCATGCGCAAATTGAAGGCGATGGGCTTCTCCGACAAGCGCCTCGCCTGGCTCGCGCTCAACTCGGCCAACCTGCCCGGCATGGCCCAGGCGCAGGCGAAGGGCTCGGGTATCGTCCACGACGCGATCAAGGCGATGTCGGGCGGCGTGACCGAGGCGGAGGTGCGCGCGCACCGCCACAAATTGGGCGTCCGTCCCGTCTTCAAGCGGATCGACACCTGCGCCGCTGAGTTCGAGGCGAAGACGCCTTATATGTACTCGACCTACGAGGCGCCCATCTTCGGCGCGCCCGAGAATGAGGCGCAGCCGTCCGATCGCCGCAAGATCGTCATCCTCGGCGGCGGGCCCAACCGCATCGGCCAGGGCATCGAGTTCGATTATTGCTGCTGCCATGCCTGCTTCTCGCTCTCGGACGCGGGCTTCGAGACGATCATGGTCAACTGCAATCCGGAGACGGTCAGTACCGATTATGACACGTCCGACCGGCTCTATTTCGAGCCGCTGACGGTCGAGGACGTGCTCGAAATCCTCCACGTCGAGCAGCAGAATGGCGAGTTGGTCGGCGTGATCGTCCAGTTCGGCGGCCAGACTCCGCTCAAGCTTGCGCAGGAGCTTGAGAAAGCCGGCATCCCGATCCTCGGCACCTCGCCCGACGCGATCGACCTCGCCGAGGATCGCGAGCGTTTCGCGGCTTTGGTCGAGAAGCTCGGCCTCAGGCAGCCCGCCAACGGCATCGCGCGCAGCCGCGAGGAGGCGATCGCGGTCGCCGAGCGCATCGGCTATCCCGTGCTGACCCGCCCGTCCTACGTGCTTGGCGGTCGCGCGATGGAGGTGGTCGATACGCCTGCGCAGCTCGAACATTATATCCAGACCGCGGTCCAGGTCTCGGGCGACAGCCCGGTGCTGATCGACCGTTACCTCCGCGACGCGATCGAGGTCGATGTCGACGCGATCGCCGACGGCACCGACGTCACCATCGCCGGCGTGATGCAGCATATCGAGGAGGCGGGCGTCCATTCGGGCGACAGCGCCTGCTCGCTCCCGCCCTACAGCCTCTCCAAGGAGATCGTGGTCGAAATCGAGCGCCAGACCGACGCGCTTGCCCGCGCGCTCAAGGTCAAGGGGCTGATGAACGTCCAGTACGCGGTCAAGGACGGCGAAGTTTACCTGATCGAGGTCAACCCCCGCGCGAGCCGCACGGTGCCCTTCGTCGCCAAGGCGGTGGGGGCGCCGATCGCCAAGATCGCGGCGCGCGTGATGGCGGGCGAGAAGCTCGCCGATCTGCCCAAGATCCACCTCGACACCGATTATATCGCGGTCAAGGAAGCCGTCTTCCCGTGGGCGCGCTTCCCCGGCGTCGATCCCGTCCTCTCGCCCGAGATGAAATCGACCGGCGAGGTGATGGGCCTCGACAGGGATTTCCCGACCGCTTTCGCCAAGGCGCAATTGGGTGCCGGCACGGTGCTGCCGGAAACGGGGACCGTGTTCGTCTCGGTCAAGGAAACCGACAAGCCGGTGATCGAGCCTGCGGTGCGCGGGCTGATCGATCTCGGCTTCACTATCGTCGCGACCGACGGCACCGCCGCTTACCTTGCGGAGAAAGGGCTGCCGGTCGAACGCGTCAACAAGGTCGCGCAGGGCCGTCCCCATATCGTCGACCGTCTCAAGGATGGCGGCGTCCAATTGGTCTTCAACACGACCGAGGGCTGGCAGTCGCTGCAGGATTCCAAATCGATCCGCGCATCGACCATGCTCGCGCGCATTCCCTACTTCACCACCGCCGCAGCGGGTGTGGCGGCGGTGCGCGCGATTGCGGCCCTCAAGGAGCGCAGCCTTGAAGTACGCTCGCTCCAATCCTATCATGGCTAATTGACGGTCCCAGACATCGCCAGGATGCGGGCGTCGCCGAAGGGCGGCGCTGGGGTCTCTTTTTGACGGTTCGAACAAGGGGTTCGATTTAAGATGGCGAGCGAAGACAAGCTGCCCATGTTGGCGCAGGGCTACGCGATGCTCGAGGAAGAGCTGGCGCGACTGAAGCTGGAGCGCCCCCAGATCATCGACGCGATCGAGGAAGCACGCGCCCATGGCGATCTTTCCGAGAATGCCGAATATCATGCCGCCAAGGAGCGGCAGGGCCAGGTCGAGGCGATGATCGCCGACGTCGAGGATCGGCTGGCGCGCGCGCTCGTGATCGATCCTTCGACGCTTTCGGGCGACAAGGTCGTGTTCGGCGCGACCGTCCATCTGCTCGACGAGGACGATAAGCCGATCAAATATCAGATCGTCGGCCAGACCGAGGCGGACGCCAAGTCCGGCAAGATCTCCTACGCCTCGCCGCTCGGTCGCGCGCTGATCGGCCGCAAGGTCGATGAGGAGGTCGAGGTCACGGTTCCGTCGGGCGACAAATATTACGTCGTCTCGCAGATCGAATTCATCTGATCCCGGGCCTCGTCCAACCCCGCAAAATCGTCATTCCCGCGGAGGCGGGAATGACGGTGGGGTGGAGATGAGACTTTTCGACGAGCCTGCTAGGGTAGCTGCCGCTCTATGAAGACCGCGCCCCCCAAGATGACCGCGACGATTGCCGCCGTGACGGTGGCGAGCTTCGCCTTGCTCAGCTTCATGGGCAAGCTCGACGTCGCCGCCGCGGTCGGCGGCTTCATTCCCGCGCGCCTGTCCGGGCTGCAGGTGATCGGCGCGCTGCCGATCTGGCTCACGCCCTTGAGCGCCACCCTGCTCCATGGCGGGGCGATGCATATCGGCTTCAATCTGCTGATGCTTTTCTATTGTGGCCGCGAGGATGAGGTTGCGCTCGGCCCGCCCGGCGTCGTCGTGCTCTATGTGGTCGGCGCTTATGCCGCCGCCGCCGCGCAATATATTGCGGGGCCCCATTCGCCCGTGCCGATGATCGGCGCGAGCGGCGCCATCTCCGCGCTCGTCGGCGCCTACGCGATGCTCTACGGCCAGCGCCGCCCGTCCAAATATCCCCCAGCGGTCGCCCGCTGGCTGCACATAGCCTGGCTCGCGGTCGCGTGGATCGCGGTGCAACTCATGCTCGGCCTCGTCTCCAGCACCAAGGCCATGCCGATCGCGACCGCCGCCCACATCGGCGGCTTCATCGCCGGCCTGATCCTCGCCCGCCCCATGCTCGCCTGGCGCTACCGCAAGGCATAATCCCGATCCTCCCCGGCACGGGGAGGGGGACCGCGCGCAGCGCGGTGGAGGGGAAGCGAGGCGAGATACTGTTTTTCGAGGCGGGGCGCTCGCGGGCGCCCCATCCTCACCCGGCGCTACAAGGAACGCCTCAATCTCAGCCCCTTAACCGTCATGCCAGCGAAAGCTGGCATCCATCTCCCACGGTTGCAGCACGCGGAGCGGTCGGGAGATGGACCCCAGCTTTCGCTGGGGTGACGTTCAATTTATCGACGCCTCAAGCCGCCTCTTCCGGCTCGAACAGCCGGTGCAGATGCGCGATCACGAAGCGCATCTCGGCATCGTCGACCGTGCGCTGCGCGGCGGCGCGCCACGCTTTCTCGGCGCTCGCATAATCGGGGAAGAAACCGACCACCTCGATCTTCGAGAGGTCCTGAAACTCAAGGCTACGCGGATCCTTGACCCGCCCGCCGAACACCAGATGCATCTTGCTCATCGGCAAAGCCTCCTGCGCGCGGCGGGCTGGGAAAACAAGTGCGTTGTCGGTGCTTCTACTTGCGCGCCGCCATCATCTTCAGCAGCGCGTCGAAGCCCTGGCGCTGGATCACCGAATCGAAATCGGCGGCCTGCGCCATCGCGACGTTGATCCCCGCCACATTGAGGTTGAGCACCTTCCACGCGCCACCGACCTTGGTCAGCGACCAGGTCGCCGCGATCGGCTGCGCACCGGGCTTGGTCACCTGCGTGATCACGTCGGCACCGCCGCCCGCGGTCGGCTGGGTGCGGATAACCTTCACCGTCGCGTCCGAATATTCGAACAGGCGGTCGGCATAGGTGCCGACCACATAGCCCGGCAGCGAGGCTTTGTACTGCTCATGCTGCGCGGGCGTGATCTTGGGCAGCCAGCGGCGGATCAGCCGGTCGCCGATCTGGTCGACCGCGACATTCTGCGCCAGCAGCGCGCGGAACTTGGCCTTGGCCGCCTCGCGGCTGCCGGTCTTCATCGCGGAAAAGCCATCGGTGGTCAGCGTCTGGACGAAGCGGGCCGGATCGCTGGTATCGACAGCGGCCATGGCCGGGCTGGTCATCGCGGGAAGCAGCACGCCCGAGGCGATGGCGATCGCCGCAAGGGCGTTGCGGAATTTGCTCATTATCTTGCTCTCTCCAAAGGCAACGGGCGGCCGACTACGGCCGCCCGCATGAACTCGTCTTGAATTTCTATCGGGTCGCGGATTCGCGCGCGGCCTCCACCGCGGCGGTGCCCGCCTCGCTCGCCGCCTGCAGCGCCTGCTCGACCAGCTTGGACACCTGGCTGCGGATCTGATCCGACGTCAGTCCCGCCTCCTCCAGCGCTTCGGTGCCGGCCGACTTGCCCGCGTCCAGCGCGGCGCGCGCCGCCTCGCCGATCTTCTCGCCCAAAGGCGCGAGCAATTCCTTCTCCCTGGCAAGGCGCGGGATCAGCGCGCCCGCGATCGCGCCGATCGCGATTCCGCCCAGCAACGCCGCGAGCGGATTGGCTTCGAGCGTCTCGCCGGCCTTGCCCGCCTGCTCGCGCGCGGCAGTGTAAGCCGCGGCGACCCGGTCGCTCACCTTGCCATAGGCATCGGAACGGGCTCCGGATGCGGCGTCAGGCACGGCATCGGCCTTGGGGGCGGAAGTCTTTGCGGCATTTTTGGGGGCCTTGCTCACCTGCTTACTCCTCACTTGTCCTTGCGGCGCAACATCGAAAACAATCTCGCGATCGGCTTGCGTGCGACAAACGCGACAAGGCCGGCCGCGGCTGCAGAGGAAATGACCGGGCGTTGCTTGACCGCGCGGACCGCCTCCGCCGCAACCTCCTGGCCCTTCTCGCGCGCGGCTTTCCAGGCGTCGTCTGCCAGCATGCTGGGCGCGAGCCGCGATTGCAGCGCCTGGGTCGAGCCCAGCAATTTCTCCCGCGCCGCGCTCACTTGCTCCTTCGCCCGGGCGATATCCGCCTCGCTCATCGTATGATCTTCCTGATACGCTCCACCACATTGTGCGCGATCAGCAGCATCGCGCCGATCATCAGCAGCCCGGCGATCAAGAAGCCGCCGGGCAAACCCAGCCATTTTGCCAGCAACAGCCCAAGCGAGATCGCCAGGACCATGATCGCGCCTTGCCCCAGCATGAGCGCCGCCAGAGCGAGCCGGATCGTCGGCCGCGCTTCCTTGACGCGGCTGATCGTCTCTTCCTTGGCGAGCGTCAGCTCCGCCTTGAGATAATCCGTCCCATCCTCGATCACGCGCGCGGCGAGATCGCGGAGCGACTCTGGCTCCTCGCCGAGGCTCGGGGGCATCACGCCTTTGGCGCATCTTTGCCGGAGCTTTCCGGCATGCTCGAGCGGGCCAGCCGCGCCACGACGAAGCCTAGGGCCGCCGCCGCGCCGATCGCCACCGCGGGCGACTTCTTCACGAAATCGCGCGCGTCGTTGAACAAGGCGTCGACATCCTTGTCGCGGAAGCTGTCGGTAAACCCGCCGATATGCTCGGCCGCACGGCGGGCATAATCGCCATATTGGCTGCCCAGTTTCTCGTCGATCTCCGACGCGGCGTCCTCGACCGTCTGGACCAGGCTGTCGAGCGCGCTGGCCGCGCGCTCCTTGCCGGTCTGCGCCAGCTCGCGCGCCTTGTCGGTCGCCTGGCCGCGCAATTCGTCCACCCGATCGAAGAAGGCTCCCTTCATCTCGTCGCCATTCCCGATCGCGGAAATAGGCGGGGTCGTGTCGGCGCCGCTGTCCTCGTTCACGCCCGCACCCTCGACGATGTGGTCGGTACCTTCAGGAAGCTGCTCGTCGGCGGAAGGCATGTTCGATCTCCTGGCTAAACTCACTCGCCCGATTCAACCGCTGCCCATAGGGCTGCGTTCCACGACACTAATACACTTTTCGTATCGGAAGCGGAATCATTGCCTCCACGGCTTGTCGCCCTTACAGGCCGCGCCATCCTGTAGCCCCAAATTCGGAGATTCTTCATGACCGCGATCGTCGACGTCCACGCCCGTACCGTGATCGACAGCCGCGGCAATCCGACGGTCGAGGTCGACGTCACGCTGGAGGACGGCAGCTTCGGCCGCGCCGCGGTGCCCTCGGGCGCGTCGACCGGCACGCGCGAGGCGGTCGAGCGCCGCGACGGCGACAAGAGCCGCTGGGGTGGCAAGGGCGTCGACGACGCGGTCGATGCCGTGAATGGCGAGATCGCCGAGGCGGTCGAAGGCCTCGAGGCCGAGGACCAGGCCGAGATCGACGCGGTCATGATCGAGCTCGACGGCACCGACAATAAGGGCCGGCTCGGCGCGAACGGCATTTTGGGCGTCAGCCTCGCGGTCGCCAAGGCCGCCTCGGAATCGCGCGGCCTGCCGCTCTACCGCTACGTCGGCGGGGTCGCCGCGCATGTCCTGCCCGTGCCGATGATGAACATCATCAACGGCGGCGCACATGCCGACAATCCGATCGACTTCCAGGAATTCATGATCATGCCGGTCGGCGCAGAAAGCCTGATCGAGGCGGTCCGCTGCGGCACCGAGATTTTCCACACGCTCAAGAAGAAGCTGCACGACAAGGGCCTCGCGACCGCGGTCGGCGACGAGGGCGGCTTCGCGCCCAATCTCGGCAGTCCCAAGGACGCGCTCGATTTCATCATGAGTTCGATCGAGGCTGCGGGCTACAAGCCCGGCGAGGAAGTCGCGATCGCGCTCGATTGCGCCGCGTCCGAATTCTACAAGAACGGCATTTACGATCTGGAAGGCGAGGGGCGTAAGCTCTCCTCGGCCGAGATGGTCGACTATCTCGCCGAGCTCGCCGCCGGCTACCCGATCGTCTCGATCGAGGACGGCATGGCCGAGCAGGATTGGGACGGCTGGAAGCTGCTGACCGACAAGATCGGCGACAAGGTCCAGCTGGTCGGCGACGACATCTTCGTGACCAACCCCCTAATCCTGGCCGAGGGCATCCAGAAGGGCGTGGCGAACTCGCTGCTGGTCAAGGTCAACCAGATCGGCACCTTGTCCGAAACGCTGGAGGCGGTCGCGATGGCGCAGCGCGCGGGTTACACCGCCGTCATGTCGCACCGTTCGGGCGAGACCGAGGATTCGACCATCGCCGATCTTGCCGTCGCCACCAATTGCGGTCAGATCAAGACCGGCAGCCTCGCGCGTTCGGACCGGCTCGCCAAATACAACCAGCTCATCCGCATCGAGGAAGAGCTGGGTGCGATCGGCCGCTACGCCGGCCGCGGCGCGCTCAAGCGCTAAACCTGTCCAAATAGCCGTCACCCCAGCGAAAGCTGGGGTCCATCTCCCGCCCGTATCGCCAAGTGGAAGGGCAAGGAGATGGATGCCGGCGGTCGCTGGCATGACGGGTCGCGGCTCGAATTTCCAACCAGCGCGCACGCACCCCCATTCGCCTCTACGCAACGGAGAAACTCCCGCGCCGCCCCGTTCAGGCAGCGGTGCGCGTTCAAGCGGGCAGGGCGGGGATATCCAAGCTCACCTATTGCCTGGCCAAGCCGGATTGTATTTCCTAGTCAATAAGTAGGAAATAGGATGCGCGCACTCGAAATTGGAGTGCGTATTCATGACCGAAGGCGAGCTAGGCCTGTCCCCCTTATGCCTGATCGTACCTGGCCTGCATGATTCCGGCCCCGGCCATTGGCAGACGATCTGGGAGCGCGAGCGTCACGATTGCCTGCGCGTGCAATTGGGCATGTGGAGCGATCCGCAGCGCAATGTCTGGATCAGCCGGATCGATCAGGCGGTCGGCGCGGCGCAAGGGCCGGTCGTGCTGGTCGGGCACAGTCTCGGCTGTCACGCGATCCTGTGGTGGGCAAGCCTGCTCGGCGAGAATGCGCCGAGCAATGTCGTCGGCGCGCTGCTGGTCGCACCGCCCGACGTCGATCGCCTCGGCGCCGATCCGCGGATCGAACGCTTCGCCCCCACGCCCAAAGCCGTCCTGCCTTTCCCGACCACGATCGTCGCCAGCAACGACGACCCCTGGTGCCACGCCGACCGCGCGGACGAACTCGCCTGCGCCTTGGGCGCGCATTTCGTGCTGCTCGACGGGGCGGGGCATATCAATGCGGAGTCCGGGCTCGGCGCCTGGCGCGAGGGTCAGGAACTGCTCGAACGCGTGCTCGACGTCAGGCCGCGTACGCCATCCGCATTTCGTGGACGTAGCAAGGCGACGCCAGGCCCGCTTTCGCGGCACCTCCCTGCATGACCATCCCAACGTCGTGATCGCCAGCAGGAGCCGCCGCGAAACCGCGTAAGCCGCGAGCGCCGTGAACCGCGGCGAACAGTCCAAACAGGGCAGCAGGCGCGAACGACTGCCGATCGCACCTGTGCATCGGCCCGCCGCATTTTTCCCATCCTATGACGCCGGAATGGCGCAACGACCTTGCGAGAGCGAGGTATGTTATATTATTACATCGATTCGTAACGATATATTGTCTCATAAAATTGGTTCAGGGAATCGAACATGAAGCCAAAACACCTTCTCTTGCTCGGCATGTCTGCGCTGGCGCTGGCCGGTCACGCTTCGGCGCAGAGCGTTCGAACGCAGGCAGGCGTAGCAGCCGGTGGTGCCGCCGATCCCGCTGCGAATGCGTCCCAAACCGGTGCTGTTGCCTCGACCCCTGACGTGATCGTGACCGCCCAGCGGCTCGATGCGGCGCGCGCATCGATCCAGCCGAGCTTGGGCGCGACCTCCTATTCGATCACCAACACGACCATTCAGGCGCTCCCCGGGGGCGACAATCAGCAGTTCAACCAGGTCATCCTGCAGCTTCCGGGCGTGGTGCAGGACGGCTTCGGCCAGTTCCATGTGCGCGACGATCACAACAATCTGCAATATCGGATCAACGGCACCATCCTGCCGGAGGGCATCGCGGTATTCGGTCAGACGCTTAGCCCTCGTTTGGTCGACAAGTTCAATCTGCTCACCGGCGCGCTTCCCGCCCAATATGGCCTCCGCACCGCGGGCATCATCGACATCACGACCAAGAGCGGGCTGTTCAACAATGGCGGCGCCCTGTCCGTGTACGGCGGAAGCCACGGAACGATCGAACCCAGCATCGAATATGGCGGCTCGACCGGATCGACCAACTATTTCATTTCAGGCGACTATCGGCACAATAAGCTGGGCATCGAAAGCGTCGACGGCTCCTCCACGCCACTGCACGACAAGACGGATCAGGGGCAGGCGTTCCTCTACCTTGATCACATCATCGATCCGGAGAACCGCATTTCTTTCGTCGGCGGCTATTCGAACCAGCATTTCCAAATCCCCAATCCACGCGGACTGCATGCAGCGGACGAGGGGCCGGGCTACAGCGTCGGCGGCGTCACCGATTTCCTGAGCGATGATCTGGACGAGCGTCAGATCGAAAAGACCAGCTTCGGCCAGCTCTCGTTCCTTCACGATAGCGGAAAGCTCAGCATTCAGACCGCGCTGTTCGCGCGCTACTCCTCGCTCGATTACGAGCCGGATATACTCGGTGAACTATTGTTCAACGGCCAGGCGCAGCATGCTGTGAAGCATGATTTCACGATCGGCGGTCAGGTCGATGCCGCTTATCGTCTGAATCAGGCCAATACGATCCGCTTCGGCGGGGTGATAACGCGCGATCGCGGCACCAGCCGAACCACGACCAACGTCTTTCCGGTCGACGACAGCGGCGCACAGACGGGGGAGCCGTTCCCGATCGTCGACAATGGTGGCCAGGCCGAATGGACCTACAGCGCCTACCTGCAGGACGAGCTCAAGCTGATGCCGGGAGTCACGGTCAATTTCGGCGGCCGGTTCGATTATTATAACGGCTACCGCAGCGAAAATCAGTTCTCGCCGCGCGCCAATATCGTCTGGCAGCCGGGCGCGGACACCACAATTCACGCCGGCTATGCGCGATATTTTTCGCCGCCTCCATTCGAGCTGGTTGCCACCCGCACGGTTTCGCTGTTCAACGGCACGAGCGCCGCCGCGCCGACCACGCTCGACACGACGCCATTTGCGGAACGGCAGAATTATTTCGACGTCGGCTTCCAGCAGAAGGTTGGCGATACCGGCCTGTCCTTCGGCGTGGACGGTTATTACCGCCGTTCGCACAATTTGATCGACGAAGGGCAGTTTGGCGCGCCAATCGTGCTCACGCCGTTCAATTATCGCAGGGGCAGGATCCAGGGTATCGAGGCGAATGCCAGCTATGCGAATGGGCCGTGGCTCGCTTACGCCAACTTTGCTTATGCCAAGGCCAAGGGCAAGGACATCACCTCGAGCGAATTCAACTTCGATCCGGGCGATCTCGATTATATCCGCACCCATTATATCTATCTGGATCACGACCAGACCTACACCGGCTCGGGCGGCATTTCCTACGCTTTCCGCGAGGGAGCGTTGTCAGGGCTGAAGCTCGGCGGCGATATGATCTACGGATCCGGCCTGCGCGCGGATGGCGATGTGCCGAACGGTGCTAAGCTTAAATCTTACGCCCAGTTCAATTTGTCCGCCAGCTATCGTCTGGCCCGTCCGGGGATCGAGATACGGTTCGACGTCATCAATGTCGGCGATCACGTTTATGAGATCCGCGATGGATCAGGTGTAGGCGTCGGCGCGCCTCAATTCGGTCCCAGGCGCGGCTTCTTCGTCGGGCTCTCGAAGGATCTGTAACCATGACCAGGAACGGTCTCCGGCGGGATGCGGTGATCGAACATACCGCCCTCGGCGCGTCGTTCCTGTGTCTGGTCCATTGCCTGGCCTTCCCCGTGCTGATCGCGGCTTTGCCCGTCCTCAGCACGGTCATCCCGGTCGGCCCGCATTTCCACATATGGATGCTTGCGATCGCGCTTCCCGCGAGCAGCGTGGCGCTCACCTCGGGACAAATGCGGCATGGTGCCTCCTGGCCGCTGCTGACGGGATTGTTTGGATTGTTCTTTCTGGCTTGCGGTGTGCTGGCCTTCGAGGGAACGACGATGGAGACCGTCTCGACTGCGGCCGGTGCGATCCTGCTCGCCATCGCGCATATCGCCAATCTGCGCCTGCGGAGCACCTGCGGGATATCCCGTCGTGACTGATCCCGGCGAAATTGAGCGTCGTGCGCGCGATGTCATGACCGCCGCTGGTGAACAGTGGACGCCGATGCGGGCGACCCTGTTCCGCGCCCTTCTTCCCTCGGGTCGCCCAGTCTCCGCTTATGATGCGGCCGAGGCGGTTTCGCTTGCGGAAGGGCGGCGCATCGCGGTTGCCACCGTTTATCGGATGCTGGCCTTGTTCGTTGCCAGGCGCATCGTCTCCCGCGTTGAAAGCCTCAGCGCCTATATCGTGAATGACGAGCCGGGCTCCGCGATCGAAGGCTTCCTTCTGATCTGCGGCCGATGTGGACGGGTACGGCATGCCATGAGCCAGGCGCTTTGCAGTGCCGCCGAAATCGCGACACGGGGTGCCGGTTTTGCGCAGGTTCGTCTTATTGCGGAGGTGCACGGCTTTTGTGACAGCTGCGGCCCACATCGCTCCTGACGGCGTGGAAAAAGAGCGCCATGTTCACTCCAGGGCGGCGGGCATCATGGGAGTCTTCCTGTCGCGGGGGCGGGGTAAGGCGTCGATGTCCGGGCGCCCGCTGGTCGGATCAATCGATGATTTCGGCGCCGGCCGCCATCGCACGCGCGACATTGTCGCGCATCTCCCGGAGCCGTTCCGGTGAGTGCCCTTGCCACTTCGTGACTTCGCCGATGACCCGCAGCGGCTCGCGGGAGCGATAGGAGAGCGTCGGATTGCCGGGAAATTTCTTGTCGGTCAGGTTGGGGTCGTCCTCGATCGCCCCGGTCGGCTCCACGACATAGATGCGCGGCTCCTGGTTGCCGGCGGCCAGTTCGGCGCCCCAGATCGCAGCGTCCAGCGTGGCGGAGAAATAGACCCAGGATAATGGCTCGGTTTCGGCGAAGTTGGACCGGTGGCCGACGACGATCCGATCGCCGGCGTCCAAAGCAGCACGCGTTCCGTGGAAGAAGGATTGCGAGAACATGCTGGCGGTAGCGGACATAAGCGGCTCCTCTACGAATCGGGAGCCGGCTCTATGGATCAGCCACCCCAACTTGCCGCAAGCCCCACCCGGGTGTAGATAATGATAGCGGGAAGAGGGGGGGCCTTTTCTTCTCCTTCCCGTTCCCCAAATCCCCGTTCGTGCTGAGCTTGTCGAAGCACTGCCCTTCTTCTTAGCCGTCGAAAAAGGCGGCGGTCTGAAAATCCTCCCCCGCCAGGGGGAGGTGGCGCCGAAGGCGACGGAGGGGGCGGAAAGCGATGCGCGCAGAAGGGACGGCTGGCGAAAATCATCGCCGTCCTCCCCCTCCGTCAGGCTACGCCTGCC